>Ga0194126_10002237_pt1 | contig 31640 bp, 28 predicted proteins | sample TA2KigC150mmetaG_FD_148641 | JGI IMG/M metagenome (GOLD analysis project Ga0194126, IMG submission 148641) | Freshwater microbial communities from Lake Tanganyika, Tanzania - TA2015035 Kigoma Deep Cast 150m | ecosystem: Environmental > Aquatic > Freshwater > Lake | place: Tanzania: Lake... | reverse complement strand
TGATCCACAGGTTATGTTATACCGTGTTCGTTTTGTAGGGGCGGGTTTGAAACCCGCCCCTACGAGAGATATCAATAGGTTATCTGGATGGTTTGTTTCATTTCAAAGGGAACACGGTATAACCTGCGCCTCGCGCAGCATATCCAGGCATTCACGCGCCAAACCCTCAATGCGCCTACTGCCCCCTGACACCTATTTTCTTTCCCTTCCCCCGTAATCCGGCTATAATCCCAGCAGTATGAACCAGCGCGTGCGCCTCTCTCATTTTCTGGCCGCCATCCTCTCCGGCCTGCTGTTGGCCGCGGCCTTCCCCAAGTGGGACCAGACCTACCTGTTGCTCTTCGCCCTGGTCCCCATGCTCTGGGCCCTCCGGGGCCAATCCCTGAAAGCGGCCTTCTGGCTGGGGTTGGTTTCCGGTCTGGCCCACTATGTGGCTCTGCTCTACTGGATCGTTTACGTCACCCACGTCTTCGGGAAGCTGCCCCTGATCGCCGCCATGGGCATTCTCCTGCTGCTGGCCGGGTATTTATGCCTCTACACCGCGGTGTGGGGGCTGGGGGTGGCCTGGGGCGCCACCCGGGGCCTCAGTCCGCTCTGGTGGGCGCCCGTACTCTGGGTGGCCCTGGAGATGGGGCAAACCTACATCATCAGTGGCTTCCCCTGGGAACTGTTGGGCAACGGCCTTTACCTCTATCCCCGGTTGCTCCAGCTCGCGGATATCACCGGGGTGTACGGGCTCTCGTTCCTGGTGGTCCTGGTGAACGCCAGCCTCTATCTCCTCTGCTTTCCGCCCCGGGACAAGAGACTGCGGGTCAGCCAGGCCGCGGCCGTCTGTCTGATCCTGGCCCTCTGGGTCGGCTACGGCTCTTACCGCCTGGGGGAAGTGGACGCGCTTATGGCCGCCAGCCCCAAGATCAAGGTGGCGGTGGTCCAGGGCAACCTCAAGCAGGGGGAGAAATGGCAGAAGAGCATGGTCCAGGCCACGCTCAACCGCTATGCGGAACTGTCCCGGCGGGTTAAGGGGGCCCGGCTTATCGTCTGGCCTGAAACCGCGGCGCCTTTCTTATACGTGCGGACCCCGGACCTGGCGGTTGAGGTCCAGAAGATCGCCAGAGACAGCGGCGGCTACCTGTTGTTCGGCAGCCCCGCGTATGAGCTGACCCCCCAGGGCGAGTACTATTATAACCGGGCGTATCTCCTGAACCCCCAGGCTGAGACCATCGGCTCCTATGATAAGGCTCACCTGGTGCCCTACGGCGAGTACGTGCCGCTGCGGCGCTTTTTTCCATTCATCGGCAAGATGGTGCCCATGGTGGGCGATTTTGCCGAAGGGCCGGTGGGGGCCACCTTGTCCCTGCCCGAAGGGGCCATCGGGGTCCTGGTGTGCTACGAGTCCATCTTTCCCTATTTGTCCCGGGCCCAGGTGGCCAACGGGGCGCGCCTGTTAGTCAACATCACCAACGACGCCTGGTTCGGCAAGACCGCGGCGGCCTACCAGCACTTGTCCATGGCGGTGCTCCGGGCGGTGGAGCACCGCGTCTGCCTGGCCCGGGCCGCCAACACCGGGATTTCCGCCTTCATCGACGGCGTCGGCCGCCTCGTCTGGACTTCGGAGATCAACGTCCCCGAGGCCCACGCCATCGAACTGGCCTGGCTCCCCGGCGGCAGCCTCTACACCAAAATCGGCGACGTCTTCGCCTGGGCCTGCGTCATCATCGCCGGCCTGACCCTGATCCTGGCCCGCCGGCGGTTGCGTTAGCGGGCTTTCTATGGGAAAATAATCAAGCAAGTCGAAAAAAGCGCCGATTAGGTCATCGGTAATTAACGAAATTTTGGGAATGCCTTAAAGAGAGGAGGCTCATGTGCGACGGCTAGTCGGTTACTCGAAATTTGCCAGGTATTTCCTGGCCCTGGGGCTGGCGTTCATGCTCCTGGGGCCGGCAATCTGTTGGGGCGAGGTCTTGAAGGTGTCCCAGCCCAACCAGTCCCTCTATCCGGACCCGGACTTCGCCAGCCCGCCCGTCGGTTCGGTACCCGTGGGGGCCGAGGTGAACGTGGAGCGTCAGGCCGGCGACTGGTACAAGGTGGAGTATCAGGGGAAGACCGGCTGGCTCAACCGCCAGGCCTTTCCGGCACCGGCCGCCGCCTCCAAATTCAGTCTGGGCGGGCTGTTAACCGGCGCCCCGGTGAAGCAGACCAGCAGCGACGAAGTGGCGCTGGCCGGTAAGGGCTTCACTCCGGAGGTGGAGTCCGGCTACCGCGCCAAGCACCCGGAGATGGATTTCGCCCAGGTGGACAAAATTGAGAGTTTTAAGGTGGATCCCGCCGCCCTCCAAGCCTTTATCAAGGAAGGAGACCTGAAACCATGAGACGCGATGCCTGGTTGGCTTTATTGATCCTGGCGCCCTTCGCAGTGGGGGGCTGCGGCGGCACGGCCGCCCTGATACCCGCGGCCGCCATCGCCGTCAAGGGCGCGTCCAAGGCCACGGAGGCCGCCCGGCCCATCACCGATTCCGAGGAATACTACGTGGGCCGGGCGGTGGCCGCCCGGATTCTCAGCAAGTATAAACTTGACCAGAACCCCAAGCTGACCCAATACGTCAACGAAGTGGGGGAGACGGTGGCCCGGAAATCCTCCCGCCCCAATCCTTTCCGGGGCTACCACTTTGCGGTGCTGGACACCCAGGAAATCAACGCGTTTGCCTGCCCCGGGGGCATCATCTTCATTACCCGGGGGCTGATCCAGACCTGTAAAAGCGAAGACCAGCTCGCGGCGGTGCTGGCCCATGAGGTGGGCCACGTGGCCAACAAGGACGGCATCAACTCCATCAGCCAGGCCCGCTGGACCCAGGTCTTCACCGCCATGGGCGCGGAAGCGGCCCGGCAATACGGCGGGGTGGCCGGCAACCTGGTGAGCCTGTTCGAAGGCTCCATCGACGATGTCTTCAAAACCATCGTGGTCAACGGCTACAGCCGCCAGGCGGAAGAAACCGCGGACGCGGCGGCGCTGACGGAACTGACCAAGGCGGGCTACGACCCCGCCGCCATGGTGGTCCTCCTCGCCGCGATGGAGGCCAAGGGCGCGGGCGCCTCCAGCGGCATCTTCAAGACCCACCCGCCCACCAGCGAGCGCCTGGCCAAGGTCAAGGCCTCGGTAGGCCAGAGCCAGGCATCCAAGGGCGAGAAAATTCGCACCGAGCGGTTTAAGAAGATGACGTCGTAAGGACGGTGACGCCGGCAGTGGTTACCGAAGGGCTTTATCTGGCGGGCATTTGGTCTGCGGCGTGATCTTCTGGCTGGTGGCCCGGGCCGAGACCGGCAAGCCGCGAGGGCGTTAATCCCCGCCCGACCCCGGTTCCTGGGTCAACGGGGCGGCAGGGGCCTTGGGCGGGGCGGCAGGCGGAAACTCGTCCACCACTTCCGGGCTATCCGTGAAGCGGTGCGGCAGCCGGATGGTCACGGTGGTGCCCCGGCCCATCTTGCTCTCCAGGGTGATGATTCCCCGGTGTTCGTCCACGATCTGGCGCACGAACACCATCCCTAAGCCGGTGCCGCCGATCTTGGTGGTATAAAACGGCACAAAGACCTTTTCCACCACTTCCTCGGGCATCCCCCGGCCCGTATCCCGGAGGATCAGCACCGCGAATTGTGGTTCCATGGCGGTGCGCACCTGCACGGCCCCCCCCCGGGGGGTGGCCTCCACCGCGTTGCGCACCAGATGGGCCAGGGCCACCTTCAGCAGGTGTTTGTTGAAGCGACCCAGCAGCGGTTCGGGGCAGAGTTCCGCCACCAGGGTGATGCTCTTGGCTTTCAACTCCGGGAGCAGGAGATCCAGGGTGCTCCGGACAATGGCGTTCAGGTCCTCCTGGGCGAAGAACGCGGTCTTCTTCTGGGCCAAAGTCTCGAAGCGCTCCACCATCTGCTCGATGCGCCGGGCCTCCTCGGCGATGGCCGTGGCCCAGGCCCGGCTGGGGTCGTCTTCGTGCGTCTTCCGCAAGAGGCGGTGGCTGAAGCCGCCGATGACGTGCAGGGGATTGCGAATGCCGTGGGCCATACCCATGGCCATCTCCGACATGGTGCGCTCCATCACCAGGGCTTCCATTTCCCGGTTGAGGGCCAGAATCTCGTGGCTGGTCGCTTCCAAATGGTGATGATCCGCCTCCATCCGGCGGTACAGCCGCTGAATCCGGTGAAAAAACAGGGTGATGGCCGCAATGGTCACGTAAACGACGGTATCGAAGCCGCCGAAAATCCGCTGCGCCAGCGCCAGGTTGGGAAGATCCCAGTAAGTGATGAGATCATGCAGGGTATGGGAAATCATGTGGGTGACGGAAAGAATCACAAACGCGATGGCCAGCCAGTTGAGGAACAGCCACAGGGCATTTTCCGGGTCCTGATCCACCAGTCGCCGGCTCAGGCGCAGGGAAAGAATGGTCAAAATGAGGACGATCAGCGAGCTCAGGTATTCCAGAATCCAGAGGGGAGCCAGGGGCAGACTGACCATCTATTCGCCTCCCGGCTTGCGGACCAGAGCCCTCAGGCCCAGATAAAACATCAGGAAGGCCGGCACTAAAAGGATGGAGTGGTCGAGCTTGGTAATATAGACCAGCCAGGTGTGGAAATTATACATGACGAGCCGCCGGCCCCAGCCCTGGCCCAGGATGACCGGATTGTCCAGGGTCCAGGCGGCCCAGTGGCCCACAAAAGCGTCGAGGTTCCATAAGGCGAATAGCGCCCAGGCCCACACCAGAAGCCGAAAGCCGCGAAATTTTTGCAGATTGGCGTGGATAATTTCATGGATAAAGAAGAGCATGGACAGAAAAAACAGCAAGTGGGCGATCTGGTGGACGTAGGAGCCTTGGGTGCCGAATTGGTGCCAGGTGACCCATTGGGCCAGGCCATACCGGGGCGAAAGGAGGACGAGGACGAAAACCGCCGGGCAAATCTGGAATATCCGACGCCTCATGGGGGTTGGGCCTCACTTGTTTTTATTGTGCGCATCTTCAGGGGAATTGTCAACCAGAGGCCGATAACTATTTATGATTCATGGGACCCTGGAGGCTGGGGGGGAGGATACCATGGAGGCCGGCCGCCGCGTGAGATCAAAGGCGCCCAGGGGAGACGCCGGCGCTCCCCGAACCAACGCCTGGATCTCATGCCGAGTTGCGGCCAAAAAATTACCGGCAGAACGTAGGGGCGCACCCATGTGTGCGCCCTCAGGGGGGAGACACATGGGTCCCCCCCTACCAAAATTGTCCATTGAGCGCTAATCGGTATCAAGCAGGGTCAGGCGGCGGCCACCGGTGTTGGCGCGGTCGGGGCCTGCGCCGGCGGCCCCAAGGCTTAGCCCCGATATCCCAAGGCGCGGAGGGCCCTGGGGTCCTTGCGCCAGTTTTTCCACACCTTGACCCAGAGATCCAGGAAAACTTTGGCTCCCAGAAGGGCCTCGATTTCGCCCCGGGCCTCGGCGCCGATGGCCTTGAGCATGCGCCCCTGCTTGCCGATGAGGATGCCTTTCTGGGAGTCCCGCTCCACAAAGATCACCGCCCTGATCTTGACCAGATAGGGACGGCGGCCTTCGTCGAACTCCTCCACCTGCACCGCCACGGCGTGGGGAATCTCTTCGCTGGTGTGGTGCAGCACCCGTTCCCGGATGAGTTCGGCCACCAGGAAGCGCTCGGTGGAATCGGTATCCTGGTCCGGGGGGTAGAGGGGCGGCGACGCCGGCAGGAGCTTGAGGATCTCGGCCACCATTTCCGCCACCCCGTCCCCCAGGAGAGCGCTCAGGGGGATAATGGGCACCGCGGGGAACATCTCGTGGTAAGCGCTGATGAGGGGCAGGAGCCGGGGCTTGGCCACGGTGTCGATCTTGTTGATCGCCACGATCAGGGGCCGGTGCAGCCGCCGCAGTCGGGGCAGGAGGACCTGGTCGTCCAGTGCCGGGGCGCGGGGCTCCACCAGCCACACCACCACGTCGGCTTCAGAAAGGGCCGCGAGGGCCGCGGCGACCAGGGAGGCATTGAGCGCCCCCTTGGGGTCAAGCACCCCCGGGGTATCTATGAACAGGAGTTGGGCCTCCGGCAGGTTGACGATGCCCAGGAGGCGGTGCCGGGTGGTCTGGGGCTTGGGCGAGGTGATGGAGAGCTTCCCCCCCACCAGCCGGTTCAGGAGGGTGGACTTGCCCACGTTGGGAAAGCCCATGAGGGCGACGTAGCCGCATTTGAAGTCATCAGGCATGCTTTATTATAGCAACAATAAGCGCCTTTTTCAGCTATCTTTCTCCCATGAAAAACCGGAACTGCGGCGAGTTGTGCCGCTCATGACGTTGGCGCAGTTCAAGAAATCTTTCCGCCTCCCTCATCTCAAAATATCTGCCGTCAGGCCATCGGACTGCCGGCCTTCCGGGGCGAATCTTCTCCCCCCATCCCGGCCCCGCTTACTCTTGGGCCGCACCGGCTCGCTGGGCCTTGGCCTCAACCTTGGCGTTGAATTTCGCGGCGTCGATCACGAAGCGCACGTGGTGGCCCTGGGAAATCCGGTCCACCCCGTCGTCGGCCTCCAGGGCAAAGGTGAGCTTGCGCCCCTCAACCTGGGTAAGGGTCCCCCGGACCGTGACCACCAGGCCCGGCGGGGTGGCGGCCGTGTGGTCCAGGTCCACGTGGATGCCCACGGTCTGCTCCCGGGGCCAGTCGAGATAGGGGTTGATGGCCTGAATGCAGGCCCATTCAAAGAGCCCCACCATGAACCCGGTGGCCAACACCCGGGGCATGAGCTGGAACTCCGGGGACTCGGGGTAGAGGTGGGGCACCGTCTTGGTGTCCGGCACCTGGAACTGAAAGTCAAACTTGAGGCCGGGCTGTAAGGAATCTTTCATGGCATGCCTCCCGAAGAATATTTTTTTAAAGTACGGTGGTTCATAAATACCGTAACGTATTTCTTACTCCGTGAAGATCACTTCCCCCTCACCCTGACCCTCTCCCCCATTGGGGGAGAGGGGAAAAGCTGGGACCGATTTGATGCTCTGCCATCATCAAAAACCCGGCGACCTAATCTACCCCCTCTCCCCCCGCTTCGGGGGGAGAGGGGTGGGGTGAGGGGGCGATATATGACGTTAGCGTATTTATGAAATCCTGTACTTAGTTCTTATTTTCTGCTAAAGATAATAATAAGTAAAATTAATTAAATTAATATAAATAATTAGAATTATTTATGGAATGGCAGCAGCTTCTGGGCTTTTACCAGGTGGCGAAACTCGGGAGCTTCACCAAGGCGGCCGCGGCCACCTTCCGGACCCAGTCGGCCCTGAGCCAGCAGGTCAAGGCCCTGGAGGACGAACTGGGTAGCCGGCTCCTGGAGCGCCTGGGCAAACGCCGCCTCAAGCTCACGGTCGCGGGAGAAAAGCTCCTGGACTTTGCCCAGGGCCTTTTGGCCCAATGGGATGCGCTCCAGGACGAGTTGCGCCATCTTCAGGGGCGCCCCCAGGGGCCCTTGAGCCTGGCGGCGCCCTTCACCACCCTCTATCACCTGTTGCCCGAGACCCTCCTGGCCTACCTCCGCCAGTATCCCCAGGTGGAGTTGACCCTCCTGGACCGCGACCAGGCCGCCGTCGTCGCCCTGGTGAAAGCCGGCGACATTGATTTCGGCCTGGCCCTGGAGTCCCTGGTCCCCCGGGACCTGGCGGCCTGGCGCTGGCAGCCGGTGGACACGGTCCTGCTGGCCCCTTTGGGCCATCCCCTGACCCGAATGCGGCGGGTCACCTGGCGGCAGATCGCCAAATATCCCCTGATCGTGCCGCCCCGGGGCCACGAATCAGGCCACCGGCGCCTGCTGGAAGAGCAGTTCCGGAAACTGGACCTGGCCTTTCGCATCATCCTGGAATCGTCCAACGTGGAGCTGAGCGCCCGCTACGTGGAAACCGGCCTGGGCCTGGCTTTCGCCACCCTGGCCCGGGGCCTGCCGCCGGAGAGGTCGCGCCAGGTGGCCTTCATTCCCCTGGGCCACTACTTCAAGCCGGACCACCTGGCCCTGGTCAGGCGCCGGGACAAGGCGCTCACCCCTTACAAGCAGGCCTTTATTAATCTCCTGTTTGGGGATACAATGCTTCCTGGGTAAAACCCGTTTTCGGTTTTCGGTTTCGGTGAAAAACCGATGGCGGTCTTCAAATGGATCTTGCTTGTGCGTGTTGGTGAGGCGGCCGTCCCTGGCCGCCTTGAGGCGGCGGGCACGGAGGCCCGCCCCACCAGGTTGTTTTCATACAAAACTCAGAGGCAAATAATTCTAACTCTACCCCGCGGCAGCCGCCTCTCCATCCGCACCCCGGGCGGCGGCGGGGGAGAGGGAGTTTGAGGGGGTGTGAGGGGCGGTGCGCGCACCGCCCCTCACACCCCCTGGCCCTATCCGTCACTTTTCAAAGGACAATGCCGTGAAACGCCGCATTTATCTCAGCATGAAGTCATTGGCGGAGGCCCGGGAGCTCTGGTTGTCCCGGTTTGATCTGGACGCCATGGCGACAGCCGAGGAGATCCCGGTCACCGCGGCCCTGGCTCGGGTGACCGCGGCGCCGGTCATGGCCCACAGGTCCTCGCCCGGGGCCCACCAGGCGGCCATGGACGGTTTTGCAGTGGCCGCGGCCGCGACCTTCGGGGCCACCCCTGACCACCCCAGGCAGTTGGCCATAGGCCGGGAGGCTTTTCCCATCAACACCGGACACGTCATGCCCCCGGGGACCGATGCGGTGATCATGGTGGAGCAGGTCCCGGACCCGGAAGCCGACCCCATCACGGTGGAGGCTCCCACCTTCCCATGGCAGCACGTCCGCCGGGTGGGCGAAGATCTTGTCACGGGAGAAATGGTCCTTCCCGAGGGTATGGAGATTACCCCGTGGGCCCAAGGAGCCCTGCTGGCCGCGGGGGTCACCCGGGTCACGGTGCGCCGCCGGCCGCAGGTCGCCATCATCCCCACCGGCAGCGAGCTGGTACCGTTGACGGACCTGGACCGGGACTTGCCCGCCGGTCGGCTGCCGGAGTTCAACTCAACCATCCTCTCGGGCCTGGTGACTGAAGCCGGGGGAGTGGCGGCAGTTGCGCCCATCGTCTCCGACGACCCCGGGGCCCTGGCCGCGGCTTTAAAGGAAGCCATCGCCGCGGCTGACCTGGTGCTGATCAACGCCGGGTCCTCGGCGGGCACCGAGGATTACACCTACCAGGCCATCGACTCCCTGGGCGAAGTGCTGGTGCACGGGGTCGCCATGATGCCGGGCAAACCCACGGTGTTGGGGGTGGTGGCGGGCAAGCCGGTCATCGGCAACCCGGGCTATCCCGTGTCCGCGGTGTTGTCCTTCGAGCAGTTCGCCGCCCCCCTCATCGCCGGCCTGGCGGGGCAACGCCTCGCCCCCCGGCCCACCCTCACGGTGCACCCGGCCCAAAACCTGCCGTCCAAGCCCGGCCTGACGGAATTCATCCGGGTCACCCTGGGCCGGGTAGGGGACAAGGTCATCGCCACCCCGCTGCCCCGGGGCGCCGGGACCATCACCTCCCTGGTGCGGGCCGACGGGCTGCTCGTGGTGCCGGCCTTGAGTGAGGGCCTGGAGGAGGACCGGCCGGTGACCGCGGAACTGCTGGTGGCGTCGGCAGACATTGACGGCACCCTGGTGGTGCTGGGCAGCCATGACAACACCCTTGACCTCCTGGCCACGATGCTGCGCCGCCGGGACCACCGCCTGCGCCTGTCCTCCGGGCACGTGGGGAGCCTGGGGGGGCTGATGGCCCTGCGCCAGGGCCGGGCCCACCTGGGGGGCAGCCATATGCTGGACCCCGGCACCAACACCTACAACGTGCCCTTTATCCAGCGCTACCTGGCGGGGGCGCCCCTGAAGCTCATCAACCTGGCCTGGCGGGAGCAGGGACTGATGGTGGCCCCGGGCAACCCCAAGGAGATCAGGACCATCCGGGATCTGACCCGTCCCGAGATGCGGTTCATCAACCGCCAGAGCGGGGCCGGCACCCGGCTCCTCTTGGATTATCTCCTTCAGGAAGCCGGGCTGGATGCCGGGCAGGTTCAGGGCTACGCCCGGGAGGAATACACCCACATGGCCGTGGCGGTGAATGTTGCCTCCGGCACCGCCGACGCGGGTCTGGGGATAATGGCGGCATCCCGGGCCCTGGGGCTGGATTTTGTCCCGCTCTTGCCCGAGCGCTATGACCTGGTGGTGCCGGAGACCACCTTTGCCGACCGCCGTTTTCAGACCTTGCTGGCAGTCATCCGCTCCCGGGAATTCCAGGAGGCCGCAGCCGCCCTGGGAGGCTATGATCTGAAGGATTGCGGCAAGATTCTCTGGGAACAATAACGCGCCGGCCAGCGGCTGGCATTTTCGGGTCATACGGCCGGTGGGGCGACGGGAAAAATAATTGCCGTTAAGCGCACCGGTCATCGGTAAGAAGCTGCTTGGATTTCAAAGAGCTGCGCATACTTGCCGCGGTTTTGTATTAATTCGCGATGCGTGCCGCCTTCGACTATTCTGCCGTCTTCAAGGACATAGATGTAATCAGCCCGCCGGACGGTGGAAAAGCGATGGCTGATCAGCAAGACCATGCCTCCTTGAAACAATTGCCGCAAGGAATTAAACACCTCGTATTCGGCCCGGGCGTCCATCCAACTTGTCGGTTCATCGAGAATAATTAATTGGGCGGTGCGCAGGAAGGCCCGGGCCAGGGCCACTTTTTGCCATTCGCCCAGGCTGAGCTCTCCCTGGTCCTCAAACTCGTGTCCCAGAACCGTTTCATAGCCTCGGGGCAACCTCTGGATAAAATCTTCGGCCCCGGTCTTCCGGGCCGCGGCGTAAATCTTGTCGTTCCGGGAGCTTAACTCAATGTCCCCCAGCCAGATGTTTTCCCGGGCCGTCAGACTATACCGGGCATAGTCCTGCAGTATGACGCTGACTTCCCGTCTTAAGGCCTTTGGGTCAAATTGGCGCAAATCAATGCCGTCAATGGTGACGTTGCCGCTCACGGGGTCATAGAGCCGGCAAAGGAGCTTGATGAGGGTCGTCTTTCCCGAGCCATTCTCACCCACCAGCGCCACCACCTGGCCGGGTAAAATCTGCAGGCTGACATCCTCCAGCACCGTTCTCTCACCCGTGGGATACCGGAAATTGACGTGATTAAAGAAAATGCCGTTTTTTATGGGGCGCGGCAAGGATGCTGGGGTGAGAGGCTTCACCAGTTTGGGTTTGAGTTCGAGGAACTCATTAAAATTGGCGAGAAACAGGTTATCCTCGTAGAGGTTGGTCAGGCTGATCCAAATCTCCTGAAGAGAACCCTGGGCTCGCTGCACCGCCCCGTAGTACATGACCATGTCCCCAAGGGTGATCGCCCCCTGGACCGTCTGGTAAGCCACAAACGCCAGGGTCCCAAAAATTGCCGCTGTGGCGCTGGCTTGGGTGATCAGATCCGCTAAGGAACGCCTGGCGAAAATCTTGAGCCTTTCCACCCGGAGTTTTTTCCGCAAATCTCGGAACCAACCCATGAAGAGCGCCCCCAGGCCGAACAGCCTGACTTCCTTGGCATAACCGCCATCCGTCAGCATCCGGTGGAAATAGTCAGCCTTCCTTTGGGCCTGGGTGTGTTGGCGCTGCCAATCGTACATCCGGTTGGCGTATTTCAAGCGCATCCAAACCCCGGGGACCGTGACGACAAAGAGAATGGCCGCTATCCACCAGTGGAACGAAATCAGCAAACCAGCCAGGGCAACCAGCAAAATGCCGTTCTGGCCAAGCTGCATCAGGCTGTTCATGATGCTGCCCGGCCGATAGGTAGCCTCTTGCTGGGCCCGGTGCAGGGTGTCGTAGTACTTGGGGTCCTCATAGTATTCCAGATCCACCGACACCGACTTGCCATGGATAACATCCGCGACATGGTCGGTGACTACCTGGGTCTGGGCTTCTTTGACCAGCTCCGCCAGGGAGCGGCAACCCGCGGCGAATAAAGCTACGGCCGCGGCGATAACGATGAGCAGGATAACGCTTTGGACGGCCTCGGGTTTCCCGGTTGATAGCAGGCCGGTGGTGACCGCATCGACTATCAACTTCATCAGGTAAAGAGAAACCAGGGGCAGCAAGCCCTGGATCAAGATCAGCCCAAAATTGGCCGCGGTCCATCCCGGGGCGCTCTGCCACACCAGGCGCAGGGCCCGTTCCAGATGCAGTCCATGCCTGATCTTTTCTTTTATGGTTAACGTCGGTTCCATTAATAAATCAGCATAGCAGTCACCGGGGAAACAGACAAGATATTCTCCGGCGGCTCTGGTGAGCGCCGAGATCGACCAAATTCGATATAAATATAGTTTACAAAAAAATATGGGCTACGCCCAGATAACCTGTCAGTTACTGTGTTATCGAAGGCCTTGACAATTCAACTCCCCCATGTTAGCCTGCGACAATTTTCCATACATAATTGCCAGAGGATGGAGGCTCTCACCACCGCGAGGCCTTAAGGTAAGTGCTCTTCCAACCCGATAAACTGGGCGGGGCGGTTCTGGGAAAGTTCAGAATAGTCCCGCCCCAAAACTTAGAGGTCTAGGAAAGCAACTGCGGCAGGAGCGGCATGAGACTTCGAAGCTCAACTTTGGCCGCACCTTCACGTCTAGAGACTCATATGACCGAAATTCTGGAAAAAGTTTATGATCCCCAGCGGATCGAGGCAAAATGGTACCGCTCTTGGGAGGAGCTCGGGCTGTTCCACGCCCGGGCGAATGGGGCCAAGCCCGCGTATTGCATCGTCATTCCGCCCCCCAACGTCACCGGGTCCCTGCACATGGGCCACGCCCTCAACAACACGTTACAGGACATCCTGATCCGGTTTAAGCGCATGGACGGCTTCGACGCCCTGTGGATGCCGGGCACCGACCACGCCGGCATCGCCACTCAGAACGTGGTGGAGCGCCAGTTGGCCGCCGAGGGCGCCGACCGCCACACCCTGGGCCGGGAGGCCTTTATTGAGCGGGTGTGGCAGTGGAAGGCCGCCTCCGGGGGGCACATCATCACCCAGTTGAAGCGCCTGGGCTGCTCCTGCGACTGGAGCCGGGAGCGCTTTACCCTGGACGAGGGCCTCTCCCGGGCGGTGCGGGAGGTCTTCGTGCGTCTCTATGAAGAAGGCCTGATCTACAAGGGGGACTACATCATCAACTGGTGCCCCCGGTGCCAGACGGCCCTGGCCGACCTGGAGGTGGAGCACGAACCCACCGACGGTCACCTCTACCACATCAAATACCCCCTGGCCGACGGCGACGGCGCGGTCACCGTGGCCACCACCCGCCCCGAAACCCTCCTGGGGGACACCGCGGTGGCCGTGAACCCCGCCGACCAACGCTACCGGAAATACCACGGCGCCACCCTGCGTCTGCCGGTATTGGGGCGCCCCATCCCGGTCATCACCGATCCTTACGTCTCCCTCGAGTTCGGCACCGGCGCCCTGAAGATCACCCCGGCCCACGATTTCAACGACTTCGAGGTGGCCCGGCGTCATAACCTCCCCGCGGTCAAGGTCATCGACGAAGCCGGCCTCATGACCGCCGAGGCCGGCAAATACCAGGGGATGGATCGGTTCGCCTGCCGGGCCCAAATCCTCAAGGATCTTAAAAACGACGGCCTCCTGGTTAAGGTGGAGCCTTACACCGTGCCGGTGGGGCGCTGCTACCGTTGCAAGACCGTGGTGGAGCCCCTGATTTCCCAGCAGTGGTTCGTGGCCGTCAAGACCCTGGCCGCGGCGGCCGCGGCGGCCGTGGAAGACGGCCGCACCCGGCTGATCCCCCCCAACTGGGACAAGAGCTACTACGACTGGATGTCCAACATCAGGGACTGGTGCATCTCCCGGCAGATCTGGTGGGGCCACCGCATCCCGGCCTGGACCTGCACCGCCTGCGGCCGGGTCATCGTCAGCCGGGAAGATCCGGCCGCCTGCCCCCTATGCGAAGGCGTGGACCTGGTTCAGGAAACCGACGTCCTGGACACCTGGTTCTCTTCGGCCCTGTGGCCCTTCTCCACCCAGGGCTGGCCGACAGAGACCCCGGAACTCAAGCTTTTCTATCCCACTTCCGTCCTGGTCACCGCCTTTGACATCCTCTTCTTCTGGGTGGCCCGGATGATGATGATGGGGATTCACTTCATGGGCCAAGTCCCCTTCCGGGAAGTGTACATTCACGCCCTGGTGCGGGACCCGGAAGGCCAGAAAATGAGCAAGTCCAAGGGCAACGTCATCGATCCCCTGGACCTCATGGATAAATACGGCACCGACGCCTTCCGCTTCTCCCTGGCCGCCTTTGCCGCCATGGGCCGGGACGTCCGGCTGTCTGAAGAGCGCATCGCCGGCTACCGCAACTTCGCCAACAAGATTTGGAACGCCTGCCGCTTCACCTTTATGAACCTGGAGGGCTTCGTCCCCGAGCCCCCGGTCGCTGAGGCTGACCTCGACCCTTACGAAAAACTGACCACGGTGGAGGCCTGGATCATGAGCCGCCTCCAGCAGGTCATCCGGGAGATCCGAAAGTCTCTGGACTCCTACGACTTCGATCAGGCGGCCAACGTGCTTTACCAGTTTATCTGGCACGAGTTCTGCGACTGGTATCTGGAACTCATCAAGCCCCAACTCTATAATAAAGAGGACGTGGCCGCCCGGCGCCACTGCCAGTCGGTCCTGCTCCGGGTGCTCAGCGCCATCCTGCGCCTCCTGCACCCCTTTACGCCCTTTATCACCGAGGAGATTTGGCAGAAGCTGCCCGGCGCCCAGGGCAGCATCATGGTCGCGCCCTACCCCCAACCGGACCCCAAATACAGCAACCCCGCGGCCGAAGCGGAGATGAACCTCGTCATGGGCATCATCACCGCCATCCGCAATATCCGGGGCGAGATGAACGTGCCGCCGGGCGCCCTGGTAGAGGTGTTCCTGGCCAGCCCTGAGGCCGGGGCCGTTGAGGCGCTTAACCGCCACCAGCAGTCCATCAAAATCCTGGGCCGGATCCAGGAACTCCACTGCAACGCGGCCAGCGGCCCGCCTGCGGCCGCGGCCAAGGCCGTGGTGGACCAGGTGGAAATCTTCATGCCCCTCACGGGCATCATCGACTTTAAGGAAGAGGCCAGGCGCCTGGACCGGGAACTGGAGAAACTGGGCAAAGAAGTGAACCAGGCCCAACGCAAAATGAGCAACGAAGACTTCCTGGCCAAGGCCCCGGCGGAAGTCGTCCAGAAAGAACAGGCCAAACTCCAGGCCCAAACCGAAAAACTCCATAAACTCAAAACCCACCGGGAACGGATCAAGGAGTTGATGGGGTGATTAGAGGCCGGGGAAGGCCCCGGAGGCTAAACGTTCATGAACCACAACTGTTTCACCCCCGAGGATGAAAATCCCCCCTACCCCCCTTCTTCAAAGGGGGGGTTTAAAGTCCCCCTTTGGCAAAGGGGGATTTAGGGGGATTTGGTTTTTCACGGTAAAAGGAAAGCAAGTCTTCATGACCACCTACAGCACCAGTCATGTAGGGCGGGCACTGCCCGCCATTGTCCTTAAGATATGATGCGAGACCACACCACCCCCATCTGCCCCATCCCCGGCCTGGACCACTGCGTCCGGGAGCGCTGCAATTTCTGGGATGAGGATAACGAGGAGTGCACCGCCGACTGCTTCGACACGGGCGACCCGGTGGGCGTTGGCGCCAAATCCGACCCGAACTCCCCCTGCGTCATTTCGTTCTATGAAGACTACGATTAAGCTTAGACGCTTTATCGCACCGTTCCCAAGTGCAACTTGGGAGCGAGTGAAATAAGATGCCGGGAAGGACCCGGAGGCAAAAAAGGAAAACCAGGGTTCATGACCACCTACAGCACCAGCCATAAAGTGGTGGATTGGGAGGCCGCGGCCCGGTGGGTCCGGGACCTCCAGGGGCAGACGCAGTTGGTGGCCTTCACCAACGGCTGCTTCGACCTCCTGCATCCGGGCCACGTGCGCTATCTGGAGGAGGCCCGCTCCCTGGGGGACGCCCTCATTGTGGGGGTGAACACCGACGCCTCGGTTAAGCGCCTGGGGAAAGGCCCCCATCGCCCCCTCACCCCGGAAGCCGACCGCACCCGGGTCCTGGCCGCTCTGGCCTGCGTGGACCGGGTGGTGCTGTTTGCCGAAGACACGCCTCTTAACCTCATCACCCGCCTGGCCCCCGACATCCTGGTGAAGGGCGGCGACTACCCACTTGACGAGATCGTAGGCCGGGAAGTGGTCCTGGCCCGGGGCGGCCGGGTTGTGGCCCTGCCCTTTGTGCCGGGCTATTCCACCACCCGGCTCATTGACCGCATCCGTTCCGGAATTTGACGGGCGCGTGGTAACCGAGTTCACATCAAGACTACTAAAATTTTTCAAGGCAGTGGCTCGTGGGCCTTCGGCCTACCCGTAAGGTATGAAAAGGTGGTATTGGCTGGTGGCACACCCTTTCCAGGCTGTGCTGACTAACCTGCTTCCTCGGCACAGGCTGGAAAGCCTGTGCTACTGAACTTGAGTTTCTGGTTTTTTCAACAAGATTTAGCCTGTATCCTGATGATTTTACAAAGTAATTAGGTCATTTTTTCAGTTTGGTTGCGGCCATAGGCCGCGATGTGCCACCAATTTAAAGAACTTTTCAAAACAGGTCAGTTCTCATCCGGTCCCGGTCCGTTGGTGATCCGCATAAATTCGGGCCATGACATCTTACCCTTTCTATCCGGCTCGCCTGGTGGTATATTTTCTCCATTAATTCGCAGAACTTCTGGGGAGAGCTATGGCAGTACGGCTGGAAATCGGTTGGCGTCCTGACCTCGCGGACGCGGAAGGAGAGGCGGTGCGCCGCCAGGCCCGGGAATATTTCGGCCTCGACCTCACGGCCGTCCGGGTGCTGCGGGTCCTCATGCTGGATGTGGACCTGCCGGAGGCCGCCTTGGAGGCGATCCGCACCGACATCTTCACCCACCCCACCACCCAGATATCCAGCTTTCAACCCCTGGCCCGGGATTTCCACTGGGCCATCTGGGTGGGCTTTAAGCCCGGGGTGCGGGATACGGCCGGGGACGTGGCCCGGGAAGCCATCCAGGCCTATCTGGGGCGGCCGCTGCCCGATGGGGCCGCGGTTTATACCTCCAAGCTCTTCCTTTTGACCGGAGAGGACCTCACCGAGACCCACATCGCCAAGCTCGCCCAAGAACTCCTGGCCAACGACATGATCCAGGAATTCCGGATATTCTCCCGCCAGACCTGGGACGCAGGCGCCGGGGTGGGGATTATCCTGCCCCGGGTGGAACTGGCCCACACCCCGGCGGTGCAGGCCTTTGAACTCGCCTCGCCGGAGGTCCTCAAGGAACTGAGCCGCCGGCGGCACTTGGCGCTGCGGGATGCCGACCTGCCGGTCATCCTCAATTATTTTCAGCGCCCGGAAGTCAAGGCCCGGCGGGCCGCGGTGGGGCTGTCGGCGCCCACCGACGTGGAGCTGGAGTACCTGGCCCAGGCCCGCAGCGACCACTGCAACCACAACACCTTTAGGGGGCGGTTCCTCTACCGGGACGCGGCGACTGGCGAGACCTTCACCCTGGATAACCCCTTCAAGGCGTGCATCGAGACGCCCACCCGGGAGATTGCCCGGCATAAGGATTGGGTGGTGTCGGTGCTGTGGGACAACGCCGGGGTGGGGCGGTTCGACGACGAGTTTTCCTATGTGATCAAGGGCGAAACCCACAATTCCCCCTCCAACCTGGAGGCTTATGGCGGTTCCCTCACCGGCATCGTCGGGGTCTACCGCGACCCCCTGGGCACCGGCAAAGGGGCCCGCCTCATCGGGGGCATGTACGGCTTTTGCGTCGGCCCCCGGGACTATGCCGGGCCCTTGAAACCCCGGCTGCACCCCCGGCGGCTGCTGGACGGCGTCATCGAAGGCGTCAAGGACGGCGGCAACAAGAGCGGGGTGCCTACGGTTAACGGCGCCCTCTATTTTGATCCGTCCTACCTGGGCAAGTGCCTGGTGTTTGTGGGCGCGGTGGGACTTCTGCCCCGGGAGATCAAGGGGAAGCCCGGGGCCGAGAAGGCGGCCCGGCCCGGCGACCTGATCGTCACCTGCGGCGGCCGGGTGGGCGCCGACGGGATTCACGGGGTGACCGCCTCCTCGGAAGTCTCGTCACCGGGCACCCCGGCCGGCCATGTCCAGATCGGCGCCCCCTACACCCAGAAGAACATGCACGATTTCATCCTGGAGGCGCGGGACCAGGGCCTCATCACCTTCATCACCGACTGCGGCGGCGGTGGGCTGTCTTCGGCGGTGGGGGAATCAGCCGGGATGGCCGGCGGCGGGGAGATCGAGCTTTCGGCGGTGCCCCTGAAATACCAGGGTCTGGACCCCTGGGAAATCTGGGTGTCAGAATCCCAGGAGCGCATGGTGGTGGCCATTAAACCGGAACATGAGGCCGCGTTTAAGCGCCTGGCCCTAAAGCACGCGGTGGAGGCCACCGTTATGGGCCGCTTTACCGATACCGGCGTTCTGGACGTGAAGTACCAGGGCCGCACCGCCGCGTTTATGGACCTGTCGTTCCTGGAGGAGGAGTTTCCCCCCTGGGAGTTCGAAGCCTGTTGGCTGCCGCCGGAAAATCGCCTGACCGAGCCGGTGCTGGGCGAGGTCCAGGATCACCTGGGGGTGCTCCTGGCCATGCTGGACCGCCCCAACATCTGCTCCCGGGAGTGGATCATCCGCCAGTACGATCACGAGGTCCAGGGGGCCAGCGTGATCAAACCCCTGGTGGGTGAAGCGGCGCCGGCGCCCGCCGACGCTGCGGTGTTACGGCCCAGGCCGGATTCTCTTAGGGGGCTGGCCCTGAGCCTGGCCCTGAACCCCGCCTACTCCCCCATCGACACCTACCACATGACCGCGGTGACCATCGACGAAGCGGTGCGGCGCTTGTTGGCGGTGGGCGGGAGCCTTTCCCATATCGGCGGGGTGGACAACTTCTGCTGGCCCAGCGTCGAGTACCACCCCCGGCACAACCCCGACGGGAAGTTTAAGGCGGCGCAGCTGGTGCGGGCCTGCCTGGCCCTCAGGGACCTGTGCCGGTCTTACCAAATTCCCTTGCTGTCCGGCAAGGACAGCATGTACGTGGACGGCCTGTTGCCCGGGGCTTTCGGGGAGATGCACCGGGTGAGCGGCCTGCCCACCCTGTTTTTCACTGCGGTGAGCGTTCTGCCGGACCTGCGCCGGGCCCTGAGCCTCACGTGGAAGCGGCCCGGCGACCTCATTTACCTGGTGGGCGACACCCGGCCCGAACTGGGGGGCTCGGAGTTTTACGAGTTCCTCGGATATGTGGGACTGAGCGTGCCGAAGGTTAACCCCGACGCCTTCCTGGCTTACTACCGCCTCTTCGAGCCGGCCGGGCACATGGAACTGCTGGCGTCGGCCCACGGCCTCTACCGGGGGGGCCTGGGGGTGCATCTCGCCCTGTCCAGCCTGGCGGCGGGGCTGGGACTGGAGGTGGACCTGAGCCGGGTGGCTCCCGAATCCCCGGCCTATGTGGCGCTCTATGCCGAATCCGCCGGGCGTTTCCTGGTCAGCGTGGACCCGACCCACGCCCGCCGCCTGGAAGAGCTCTTTCAAGGGCAGCCTCTCTGTTGCCTTGGCAGGGTCGGCGGCGATCAAACTTACAAGATTGTCCGGCACGGCCGGACCCTGCTGGAAGCTCCCCTGGCCACCTTGAGGACGGCCTGGGAGCGCCGTTTCGGCAGCCTGGTTTGAGGAGTTCCTTTTTTCTGATATAATTTGCCAAGGTTATTGGCGGAAGGCGGTCTCAATGTAGGGTGCGCCCGGCGCACCATCCGGGCGCTTTTCATCAAGACGTTACTTTGAGGTTCGAGATATGCATGCGGAAATGTTAGTGCTGCGGTTTTCCGAGGACGTGGTGGATCAACCCATCATTTACCGCCTGGTCAAGGATTACGACCTGGAATTCAACCTCCTCAAGGCCACCATCTATCCCCGGCAAGAGGGGATCATGGTCATGGAGCTCCGGGGCCACCCCAAAAATTTCCGGCGGGGCCTCAAATACCTCCGGGAGGCGGGGGTCAAGGTCCAGCGGGTGGCCCGGGACGTGCGGCGCAACGAAGAGCGCTGCTACCAGTGCGGCACCTGCACCGCGGTCTGTCCCACCGGGGCGCTCTATGTCAAGCGACCGGAGATGGAGGTGCCCTTTGACCCCAGCAAATGCAGCGCCTGCGAGCTGTGTTGCCCGGTCTGCCCGGCCCGGGCCATGGAGGTCCGGCTCAACCGCAGCGCCTTGTAAGTGCGGCCCGCCATTTTGCTGCCCTTTTACATCAGTGTCTATTCCGCGGTCATCGCCTGCATCTATTTCCTGTTCCCCCTCTATTTGACGGCCAATCTCCAGTTCACCGGGGGCCAGATCGGGCTCCTCTACGCGGTCCTCAGCCTGAACGCCATCCTGGTGTCCTTTCCCGTGGGGGTTATCGGCGACCGTTACCCGGCCCGGATTCTCACCCGGATCGGCCTGGCGGCGATTGCGGCCAGCCTCTGGGGGCTGGCGGTGGTGGGAAGTTTCTGGCCCTTCCTGGCGTTGTTTTGGTGCTTCGGCCTGAGCAGCCAGCTCTTCCGGCTCTCCCTGGATACCCTGCTGTTCAAGGAAGACCATGGGGATGCGCCCCGGCGCCTGGGCCACTACAATGCCATGCGCATGGGCGGCATGATGGTGGGCGCTCTCTTAGGCGGCGCCTCCTATTACTGGCTGGATTTTCCCGCCACCCTGAAACTGTTCAGCGTCGGGATGCTGCTCCTGCTTGCGCCCACGGTGTGGCTGCCGCTGACCCGGGGCGTGCGCACCCCCCTCTTTGACTACGGCCGGGATTTTTTGGCGCGCCCGGTGCTTTTTTTCGCCACCTGGCTCTTTCTCTTCACCCTGCACTGGGGGGCCGAAGCCACCAGCCTCGCCCTGTTCCTGAAGCACAACCTGAATCTGTCGCCCCTGGGGGTGGGCGCTTACATGGCCGGCGAATTCGGGGTGGTGGCGCTCACCGCCTATCTCTACGGCCGGTTCTGGGCGCAGCGCCTGAAGCCCCTCACCTTTCTGGCCCTGGCCCTGATTTTTTCCGGCGCCGGGCATATTATGATGACCTACCCGGTCCTGCCCTGGTCCTTTGCCTGGCGGGCGGTGCACGGGTTCGGCGACGGCCTCATCCTCATGGAGACCTACGCCACCATCACCCGGCTCTTTCACGTGGACCGCATCGGCGGCAATGCCAGCCTCATCTCGCTGACCACTACCCTGGGGGTCTTCGCCGGCTCCCTGATCTTCGGCCCCCTGGGCGCGGCTTACGGCTATCAGGCGCCGCTCATCGTCTCCGGCGCCATCAGCCTGGCCCTCCTGCCCCTGGCCTACGCGGGGTTGAAAGCGAGATCCTGAGGTTGACCCGCGGGCTCCAGGCGAAGACGCGGGAGCGGCCGGGCTTCAGAAGGCCATGTCCGGAGACCAGATGTCACAGACCTTGCCCACCAGTTCTGCACCCGGCTGCAAGGATTTTTTGCCAGGTTCCCAACCGGCGGGGGTGGCTTCGCCCGTATCACGCACAAACCGGCAGGCCCGTAGCTGCCGGATCATCTCGGCCACGTTGCGGCCCACTGCCGGGGCCAGCACCTCCATGGCCTGGAGGATGCCGTCGGGGTCGATGAGGAAACGGCCCCGGAGATTCACACCGTTGGCCTCATCATAAACGTCGTAGAGCTCGCCGACGCGGCCGCCGGTGTCGCTCAGCATGGGATAGGGCAGCCCCCCGGGGATCATCTTGGACAACTCACCTTCCTGCCACACCTTGTGAGTAAAGGGGCTGTCGATGCTGATGGCCAGAATCTCGGCCCCCAGGGCCTTGATCTCATCGTATTTGGCGGCAACTGCCGTCAATTCCGTGGGTCATACAAAGGTGAAATCCCCGGGGTAGAAGTACAGCATCACCCATTGGCCTTTATAATCCGCCAACTTCACCGTCTTGATGTCGCCGTTGATATAGGCCTTGGTTTCAAAATCCGGGGCCGGCTTGCCCACCTTAACCGCCATGGTCAGATCCTCCTTTAAAATAAGGGGTTAAATCCAACGTTTTCTTCTAAAGAACGAGAGCATGGAGAGTGCGATCATCACGACCACCCCGATGACCACGTAATAGCCATAGCGCCATTGCAATTCCGGCATATGCTTAAAGTTCATGCCGTAAAGACTGGTGATAAACGTCAGCGGCATAAAGATGGTGGCAATGATGGTCAGCACCTTCATGATCTCGTTGAGCCGGTTGCTCATGGAAGAGAGATAAATATCCAGCATCCCCGACAGGATGTCCCGATAAGTCTCCACCGTGTCAATGGCGATGATGGTGTGGTCGTAAACATCTCTAAAATAGTTATCGAGATTTTCGCTGATCAGGGGGGACTCCCGGCGCTCCAACCGGGCGATCACTTCCCGCAAGGGCCACAGGGATTTGCGCAACATGATCATGTCATTCTTGATCCGGTGCACGTCGCCCAAGGTTTGGGGCGAAGGGTGGGTCATCACTTCGTCTTCCAGAGATTCCATCTGGTCGCCGAATTTTTCCAGTTCCACGAAGTAATGATCCACGATCAAATCGATGAGGCAATAGGCTAGATAATCGGCCCCCATCTTGCGGATACGCCCTTTGGCCTTGAGAAGCCGGTCCCGGACGGGAGCAAAGAGATCGCCGTCGCCTTCGTAAAAAGAGAGGACGTAATGGGGGCCCAAAACCAGGCTGATCTCCTCCGACACGAATTTCTCACCTTCGGCGGCAGACCTGATGGAATTTAAGACGATATAGAGATAATCGTCATAGTCCTCGACTTTGGGCCGTTGTCCCACCTCCAGGATATCTTCCAGCACCAGGGGGTGGATTTTGAAACACTCCCCCACCTTCTCCAGGTTATGCACCTGGGAGATGCCGTTGACATTGATCCAGGTAACCTCTTCGGGATCGCCAGCCATCTGACATTCGGTAAAAGCGTCCAACTGGCGTTCGACGATATTTTCGCTGTTGTAACGAGTGATGGTGATTTTGGCCGGGAGGTGCCCCTTCTCTCCCGTATATATCAGGGAACCGGGAGGCATGCCGACCTTACGGGCCATTCTTCTGAATGATTTGGGCATAGGTGGTTATCCGCCGGTTACAAAGGGTTAAAGTCTCATAATATTGTTGTTTTCGACATAATCAAGCCCTGACGCCAAAAATATCCGACCCCACCTCCAGGAAGAGGGAACCGGCGGGGTCGGATCTCGCGGCCGGCCAGAGGCCCGGGCCGGAGCAGTTCGAAAAGATTCTCTTGGACTTTACCGGCCCCGGTGGAACTATCGGGCCTTAAGCGGAGAACGGGATAGACGGCAATCCCTTGGCCACGGGCCGGTGGGGGCATACCTGGCGATCACGCCACCCGGAACCGCGCTAAACGCCAAAGCCCCTCCGGCCCCGGCCGGAGGGGTTATACCGTGTTCGTTTTGTAGGGGCGGGTTTGAAACCCGCCCCTACGAGAGATATCAATAGGTTATCTGGATGGTTTGTTTCATGTCAAAGGGAACACGGTATTAAACACCATTACCTGCGGGTGAGATGAGTTTTAGGGATGGATGGTCAGCACCGGGCAGGAGGCGCTTTTTACGACCTTGTTGGCGACGCTGCCGAAAATCACCCGCTCCAGCCCGGTGCGGCCATGGGCGCCCATGATGATCATATCGACTTTTTCTTTCTGGACAAACGCCAAGATCTTTTCAGCCGGAGACCCCAGTTCTACGCGGGTTTCCAGCTTGGGAATTTTTTTGAAAAATTCCTTCTCCGCGGCCGTCATTCTTTTTATGGCCGAGTCTATCGCCTGTTGTTGGAAATCCTTGATGTTGCCATGGGGTACAAAGGTGGCGAAATGCGACAGATCCTGAGCCACAAACAGAACATACACGGTGGCGCCGAACTTATCCGCAAAGGTTTCGACCCAGGGCACCAGGGTTTCAAAGTTCGAAGCAAAATCAATGGGGAAAAGGATTTTTTGAACCTGTTTCATCGAGCAAGCCTCCCTTCGGCGGTTCTGCTGGGTGATTGTGAAATTAAGGGTAAACTAATAAATGCCCCACGGGTTGTCAAGCTAAAAAGCCCGGCGGGGCTAAGAGAAAAAGGGGGAAATCAAATTAGCCGCAATAACCAATAGGATACGAATACGGTGCAAAAAAAACCTTGCCAAACCTTTTTGGGGTTATTATATTTCCCCAGCGTCTATCTCTTGGGGACAACAGACAATTACAAAGAGTGGGGTGAGCACCATCGGTGAGATGCGCTTTAGCCAGGACCATTTCTGGGTCCGGCTGGATGATGAGACCCAGGCCACCATCGGCCTGACGGATTATCTCCAGGAAAAATTGGGGGAGATTTACAGCCTTCGACTGCCAGAGGAAGGAGAGGAGTTCATCAAGGATGAACCCTTCACCGAGATCGAAGCCAAGAACGGACGGCGGGAATTGAAGGCCCCGATCTCCGGAGAGGTCATTGAAGTCAATTACGAGGCCGCTGAGGTGCCGGAAATCATCAATGAAGATCCCCTGACGGAGGGATGGCTGGTCAAAGTGGAGATGGCTTCCGGTCAGGAGTTCGACGACCTGCTCACCGAAGAGGAATATGAAGATCATTTGAGCGAAGAAGAAGATCTGGAAGAAGACTGAGCCCTTACCCCGGTTATTCCCGGGTCATCCTCCCTACTCCACGTTTTGCGGCCGCTGCCTGGACCCATGAGGGCATGGCCAGGGAACCGCGATCACCGACGACTGCATGTCTGCCACTCGGATTCATTCTAAACCCAAGTCATGGCTGTGGGGGACGTTGACCTCCATCCGCCTGACCGTCTTTCTCCTCCTGATTCTGGCCGCGGTGGCGGTCATCGGCACCGTGGTGCCCCAGAACCAGCCCCCGAACCAGTACGTTAGCCGTTTCGGTGAAGTCTGGGGCGAACTGCTCTGGCGGGGCGGTTTTACCCGCGTCTATGTCAGCCCCTGGTTTCTGGGGCCTATCATCCTGCTGACGGCGAATATCCTGGCCTGCGTAGTCCACGGTCTGCCCCAGGCCGTAAAGCGCGCCTTGCAGCCGCTCACGGTGGAGGCCGCCCTCACCCTGCCGGAACGGGGCCAGATTACCTGGCCGGCGGGAGTCGATCCCCATTCCCTGGTAAGCGCCACCCTGAGCCGGGAGTTGGGTCGCTGCCGCCAAGAGACCCTCCCGAACCAGGAGATCTATCTCCTGGAACGGGGCCGCTGCCGCCCGGTGGGGCCTTACCTGATTCATGTGGCCCTCCTCTTGATCCTGGCCGGAGGCCTCATCGGCAAATTTGGGGGGGTGGACGGCAGGTTGGTCATCGACCAGGGGGAGGTGGCCGGCGCCTTTCAGGTGGGGCCCCGGGCGGAAAAGCCGCTCAATTTCCAGGTGCGCCTGGATAAATTCCAGGTTTTCTATTATGAACCGGGGAGCAGCCCCAAGGAATTTCGCTCGGACCTGACGTTCATGCAAGATAACCGAGAAGTCTCCCGGGCCACCTGCCGGGTCAATGAGCCCGTGACTTTCGGGGGGTTGACCTTCTACCAGTCCTCCTACGGCGCCCAACCTACCGGCCCCGTTCGCCTCAAATTGCAACTGGGGGACCTCAACCAGTCCATCGAGGCGCCCTTTCGCCAGCCGGTGGACTTGCCCGGAGGTCGGGGCCAGGTCATACCGATGAAGGTGGACGGCAACTTCCAGGGATACGGGCCGGCGGTGCTCCTGGCCTTCAGTCCCGGCTCCGGTCATCCCCAGGTTTTTTGGGCCCTGAAAGACCACCCCGAGTTGGGCGCGCAACCCGGCCCCTACCGGTTCACCGTGGAGGCCGTCCCCTTCGGGTATTATTCCGTCTTCCAGGTGAAGCACGATCCCGGGGTGTGGTGGGTGTATGCCGGTTTTCTCCTGTTTTTACCCGGCCTCTACCTGGCCTTCTTCCGGCCGGTGGAGCGCTGGGCCCTGGTGTTGGCCAAAACTCCCAAAGGAAAATGGCAGGCGCGCCTGCTGGGGGCCAGCCCCCGCCTCCGGGAGGATTTCGCCGCCCGCCAGGAACGGCTCCTTATGGAGTTGAAGCGAGGAACTCCGTCATGATCAGCCAGATTTTGGGCTATGTCATGTTGATCTATCTCCTGGTGGGCATCCTGTTCCTGATGGCGGAGTTATGGTCGTCGGCCCGGCTTAAGGGTTTAGGCCGGATCGTGCTGTGGCTGGGACTGGGGATTCATACCGGCGCGCTTATCGGGCGCTGGGCGGAATCCTACCGGTTGGCCCTGGGCCACTCTCCCATCGCCTCGTTTGCCGACAAACTGCAACTCATCATTATTCAGGTGCCGCTGTCCAATTTTTACGAGTCCCTGATCTTTTTCGCCTGGTGCCTGCCGGCCCTAAGCCTCCTGGCCTTTCGGCGCGACCTCAAGGGCTACCTGGGGGCCATGGTGGCGCTGCTCTCCACCCTCCTCCTGGCTTACGCCTCGTTTGGGGTAGACAGCCAGATCAGACCGCTGATGCCGGCCCTGAAGAGCAACTGGCTGCTCATCCACGTGGTAACGGCCTTCCTGGGCTACGCCGCCTTTACCCTGGCCTTCGGGACCGCCATCCTCTACCTCTTCCAGGAACGGCGGCCCCGGCCTTCCCTCCCCCCCCTGCCCTTGCTGGACAGCCTCATCCACCGGACCACCGTCCTGGGATTTCTCCTGCTGACCCTGGGAATCACCACCGGCGCGGTGTGGGCCGAAACCGCCTGGGGCCGTTACTGGAGCTGGGACCCCAAAGAAACCTGGTCGTTGATCACCTGGTTTATTTACGCCGCCCTGCTCCACGCCCGGCATTTGAAAGGCTGGCACGGCCGCCGCATCGCCTGGCTGGCGGTGCTGGGATTCATGTCGGTCTTGTTCACTTACTTCGGCGTCAGCTTTCTCCTCACCGGCCTCCACTCCTACCTCACCTGAAAAAAATAGGGGCTGAGAACGTAGAAATTCTCAACCCCGGTGTTATGGAGATGGTGTTGTGGGTAAAGGTTTTACCTGATCACGCCGGCACTTTGCTGGGTTTACAGACCAAATCCGCAGAAGTCGCCAGCCGCCCGCACCCCTCGCAAACATACTTCAGGTCTTCCATCTTGTCCTTGCAGTAATGTTTGACGTGGGGGGCGTTTTTGCCGCAGTAGGAGCAGGTGGAGGTTTCCGCCGAGGGCGCGCACAAATGGCCGGGGTCTTCCGCCACCGCGCCACAGGTTTTACAGGTGTGGGCCATAACTCCTCCTCAAAACGATTGTATTGGATAAAAAATAAGGTGCAAAAGCCCCTTGTCAATGTGAGGAGGCCGCCTTTTTCAACCGATCGGGAAGCCGCGCCGGCTAAAGGTTACTTCAAAAACTCGGCTGGGCAAATTAATGTCATTCCGAAGGAAAGGTTCAGGCCAACAGGGTCAGGGAGGCGGCGCCCGCGTCCAGGCGGGCCCACGCCCCCAGGGGCAGAGTGTGGTTGTCCGGCTGGTGGCCCGCCGGCAGGCCCATGAGCACCGGCGCCTTCAGGGGCGCCAGGGCCGAGGCCAGGACCTCCACCAGACCGTCTCTGGACCCGCAGCGGGTAAACCCCCCCAGCACCACTCCCTTAACCCCCTCCAGGACCCCGGCCAGGAGCAGGTGGTGGAGCATGCGGTCCAGGCGGTACAGCGCTTCGTTGTGGTCCTCCAGAAACAACAGGTAACCCCGCATTTGAGGGGCATAGGGCGTGCCCACCAGGTGGCACAGGGTGGTGAGGTTGCCGCCGGCCAGGGGACCCGCGGCCACCCCGGGGTGGAGCGCGGTGAGGTTCTGGTAGGTTATGCCTTGCGGACCCTGGGCCGTGAGCCACTTATAAAAATTTTCCCGGGCCGCTATAGTCAGGTCCGGGAGTTGGGCCAGGTTGGGGCCGTGGAAGGTCACCAGCTTGAGGCGCCGGTGCAGATCCCAGAGGAGATTGGTGAGGTCGCTGAACCCCACCAGTCTTTTGGGCGCGGCCATAAGGGCCGCCAAATCCAGGTGGGGCAACAGCTTCAGGGAGCCATAGCCTCCCCTGACCCCGAGGACGGCCTTGACCTCCGGGTCCAGCCAGATCTCCTCAAAGCGCCGGGCCATGAGCCGGTCCGTGGCCACCCCATAGGCGCGGGGCTTAAAGACCTCAGGACCGCAGCGCACCCGAAAACCCCAGTCCCGGAGAATCTTCATCCCGGCCTCCCAGGGGGGCCGGCTGACGTGGCTGGCCGGGGCCGCCACCGCCACCACCTCCCCGGGCAATACCGGCGGCGGCCAACGAAATTTCTGGCGGGTCATAGGCTTAATCCGAGACCTCTTTCCTCTTGATGATAGGGGGATCTGGATGGTAAGATAATAATATTTCAAGAAGTTCTCATATGCCAGGTATTTATGGGGAATTTTTTCTAAACGGGAACACCGGGGGACATTCCTGCTCCGGGCTTTTCTCCCTCAGCCACGCAGGCTGCCGTTGGGGTCCGGCTCCCCTCCCCCACCGTTCCTCTTAAGGGCGAACGCCATGCCTCACCCCGGGTCTAGGCCCGAAGGTTTATCCCGGCCATGCCTTACCGGCCTGGCCGTGGCGCTGGTTTTTGGGGTGGCGGTCTATTTCCGCCTCTATGAGCTGGGGAGCCGCAACCTCTGGACCGATGAGGCCTGGGTGGCCCTGGCGGCCATGAAACCCACGGCCAAAGAGGCCCTGGCCGCGGGCCAGTCCACCCCGCCCTTCTATCTCCTCACCGTCTGGGCGATGGTGCAGCTCTGGGGCCACGGTGAAGCGGTGCTCCGGGGCCTCTCATGGCTGTTCGGGGTCGGGACCCTCTGGCTCATCTGGCGCCTCAGCCGGGTGCTGGTGGAAGTTCCCGCCGCCCTGCTGGCCCTGGCCGCGGTGGCCTTCTCCCCGATCATGGTCTATTACTCCAAGGAATTGAAGCAATACAGCGGCGACGCCTTCTTCGCCGTCCTGGTGCTGTGGCTGGCGGAACGCCTCCGGGCCCGCCAGGGCCGGCGGGGCTGGCTGGCCCTGGCCCTGGCCGGGGTGGTGGGCCTGGGCTTCTCCCAACCCCTGATTTTTACCCTGCCCGCCGCGGGGGCGGTCCTGTGGGTCACTCTGCCCCGGGCGCAGCGCCCCCGTCTGGCCTGCCTGGGCGGTATCTGGCTCCTGGCCGCGGCCGGGTATTACCTCCTGTTTATCCGCCGGGAGATCGACCCGGAACTGGTGGCCTATTGGACCCAGGACTTCCCGGATTTCTCCGGCCTGCTGGCGTTTTTCCGGTGGCTGGGATCGGCGCTTAACCGCTACTTCTGGTATTTTCTGGGCGAGTGGGGGGTGATCTGGGGGCCGCTTTTGCTGGCGGCCGGCATGGTGGCGATGGTGCGGCGGGGCCGCGCCAGGGTCTTACTCTACCTGGGGGGGCCGCTGCTGCTGGCCTTCGGGGCCGCCTGCCTGCACCGCTACCCTTTCATGGCGCACTACGGCGGCAACCGCCTGATGTTGTTCAGCGCCCCGGTCCTCTACCTGCTCGTGGCGGCCGGGGCGTGGGGCGTCTTCGCCTGGCTCTGGCGCCGGCGCCAGCGTTGGCTGGCCCTGGCCCTGGCGGGGCTGCTGCTGGTGGCCCTTAACCCCCGGGCCGCCTTCAAAGAAAACCTCTCCCCCCTCAACAACCGGGAAGAGATTCAACCCCTGGTGGCTTACCTGGAAGCCAACCTCCAGCCCCAGGACCTGATTTACGTCTACTACTTTGCGGTCACGCCCTTCAAGTATTATTACCACGGGCCGAACCACGGGATCTGTTGGGGCCAGTCGTGCGTGGAGCAGGGCTTGGACCCGGCGGGGAAAACCCGTACGCCCCCCCAGCGGCTCTGGTTGATTGCCTCCCATATCCCGGACCTGACGTTCCTGCGCCAGTTCGCCGCCAGCCTCCTGGGCCCCGACTGGCGAGAGGCGGCCTGCTTCACCCGGGTGGGGGCGGCGCTTCTCTTGTTTGACCGGCAGCCCCAGGCCGCAACCGCTAAAACCCCGACCGGCCCGCCAGCACCGCCTTGATCCGGTGCTGCAGATCCGTCAGCCGGTACGGTTTATTAATCAGGCCCAGGGCACCCTCCGCCTTGAGGCCGGCCATATCCAGGGATGATAAAAAACCTGAGGCCACCAGCACCCGGGCCCGCTTGTCCAGGATCCTGAATTCCTTGAGGACCTCGCGGCCATTCTGTCCCGGCAGACAATAATCCAGGACCACCAGGTCCGCCCGCCCCAACCGGCGATACTTGGCCAGAGCCTCGGACCCGTCCCCGGCGGTCTCCACCCGGTATCCCAGGTGCTCCAGCAATTCCTGGCCCAGGTCCCGAATCAGGGGATCATCGTCCACCAGCAGAATAACGGGCGGTAGTTTTGGGGTCATGTTCAGCCTCGCGCAGCCGCGGTCACGCTCTCCGGCGGTTCAGCCATATCCGCCGGGGACTGGTTTATGGCGCGCCATTATGGGGTTGAACCACGGGGTCTTGCGTCATCCGGCACGAAGCGCAGGACCGTGAACTTGGTTGAATCACCGTAGGTTACGCTTTGCTCCGTATGACCCTTGGGACAATGGGAGTTTTTCAACCACCTGCTGGGAGTATTATTCGGATGTTGCGGGAAAAAACTTGAATATTGCGGGTGGATTTTTCTGCGGGAAGCGCCTGCCCGCGATTAGCGGTCAGGGAGAGTTCTTTATATTAATTTTACCGCAAAGGGAGCGTCATAATGGCGGTGAATACACTTATCTCCCCACCCCAACCCTTGTCCCCCCCTAAAGAAAAGGGCGCATACCTGGCCGAAGTCAATTTCTCCTGCGAGCTAGGAAGATCCCTCTCCCACCCGCACCCGCAGGTCTTTGACCTTGCCGGGTCCCAGGGCCCGGTCCAGGGCCGCCAGGATTTTCGGCTTAAGGAATTGGAGTTCCTGGGCCCAGGGGCTGGCGCTGACCTCCACCCAGAGTTCCCGGCGGCGCAGGTCCACCAGCCGGGCCTGGCCGGCGAGCGCGGCCGGCACCACCGCCTCCCAGACCCGGCGGATCTGCTGACGCAGTTCCAGGCCGTCCCGGTCGCCGGGCGAGAGGATGCCCCGGACCACCTCCTGGACGGGCACCGGACGGGGCAGGCGCGGACGCTTGGCCATTTTTTCTGGTCTCCCGATAATGAGGCGATTAACTGATGCAAGTGGTCTTTTTCGCAATTAACGTTACAAAAGGAAACCGCTTTTTCCCTCCCCCTTGATGGGGGAGGGGTCAGGGTGGGGGTGAAAATATATCGAGATTTCGCTTAATTCCCCCTCCCCCCAACCCCCTCCCACCAAGGGAGGGGGAGAAAAACGACAGAAATTAAATGGATAGCTGATTGTGAATCATACCACTATTGCCATGTATCATTTATAGTTTCGGATAAAGGTGCTTAAGCCTTATCCTGGCATCGGCTGTAGAGAAACGCCAATTTATTTTTGATTGCCGGTTGTTACGGTCATTCTCCCAGGCGGCGATGTAGTT
>Ga0194126_10002233_pt1 | contig 31686 bp, 30 predicted proteins | sample TA2KigC150mmetaG_FD_148641 | JGI IMG/M metagenome (GOLD analysis project Ga0194126, IMG submission 148641) | Freshwater microbial communities from Lake Tanganyika, Tanzania - TA2015035 Kigoma Deep Cast 150m | ecosystem: Environmental > Aquatic > Freshwater > Lake | place: Tanzania: Lake... | reverse complement strand
GCGACTACGCTGCCAGCGCCGGCGCGACGTTGTTGTTTACGCGCCAGTTCCACGGCAGCAACTCGTCGAGCCGATGCGCCGGATGCGCGTTAAGGCGGCGATGGCGCGGCTCGGGCCTGAGATCGCGGCCCGGATCGCCTATATCACGCCGGAAGAGGCGCGCTTGCTGCCGCCCAATCTCGTGGCCTTGGCGGAGGCGCGCGCCATACTTCATTCCGCGGCGGCGATGTCATGACGCTCCTTTTTCGCTTGGCGGCGCGGCGCCAAGCGGCTATAAGCTCTCAGATTCGTGGCGCGCGGCCGGCAGGTCCCGCGCCGCGATCGTTTTGCGGCGCGTCTGATGTGTTGCGGCGCATCTCATTTGCGGCTTCTCACGAGGCCGCGCGTTCCCGCTCAGCCCGGTAGTCGAATGGTCAATCCGTTTCAATTCCTTCAGGAGGTCCGCGCCGAGGCGGCCAAGGTCACCTGGCCGACGCGCCGCGAGACCTTCATCACGACCGGCCTCGTCATCCTGATGGTGCTGTTCGCCAGCCTGTTTTTCGTCATTGTCGATTACGCGCTGCGTTTCGGCGTCGGCCTGATGATCGGCATCGGGCGTTAGATAATTGGAGCTAGTGGCGCCGCTATGAGCATGCGCTGGTATATCGTCCACGCCTATTCAAACTTCGAAAAGAAGGTCGCCGAGGCCATTCGCGAAGGCGCCGCGCAGCGTGGACTCTCCGAAAAATTCGAAGAAGTCCTGGTGCCGACCGAACAGGTCGTCGAGCTGCGGCGCGGCCGCAAGGTCACGGCCGAGCGCAAATTCTTTCCCGGCTATGTGCTGGTGAAATGCGACCTCACCGACCAGGTGTTCTCGCTCATCAAGAACACGCCGAAAGTCACCGGCTTTCTTGGCGCCGACAACAAGCCGATGCCGATCAGCGAGGACGAGGCGCTGCGCATCAAGGGACAGGTCGCCGAGGGCGTCGACCGCCCAAAGCCGACGATCATGTTCGAGGTCGGCGAGACGGTGCGCGTCGCCGACGGGCCTTTCGCTTCCTTCAACGGGCTTGTCGAAGAAATCGACGAGGCGCGCTCGCGCCTCAAGGTCGCCGTCTCGATCTTCGGCCGCCCGACGCCGGTCGAACTGGAGTTCGCCCAGGTCGAGAAGGTTTGAGGACGCCTGAGGCCCGAAATCGAGCGGCCCTTATTTCTCCTTCATCCTGAGGAGCGAGCGAAGCTCGCGTCTCGAAGGACGAAGGAGAAATAAGGCGCTCTTGCGGACTTCCTCGTCCTTCGAGACGCCGATTGCAGCGGCTCCTCAGGATGAGGAAGTCCTCGGTCTGCGTCCCTCATAATATGTGATATAAAGTGACTGCCGCGCTTTTTAGCGGCGATGGAAGCCGCGATGAGCGACGAGCCCGAAAATTTCACGCTGGCGCTGTTGCGCAAGATCGACGGGAAGGTTGACGGCCTTCGCGAAGAGATGGCGACGAAGAGCGACGTCGCTGACGTCCGCTCGGAGCTTCGCTCCGAGATTCATTCGCTGCGCGCCGACGTGGCCTCGGACATGATGAATCTGGAAAAGCAGATCAAGGAGCAGGAGAGGCGCCTGAGCGACCAGATTTCCGGGCTGCGCCGCTCGGTGATGGAATATCACTCTTCGCAGATCGGCCATAGCGTGCTGCTGACCGAATTCGAGGAGCGCCTGCGCCGCCTTGAGGAGCATGTGGGACTTACGCCCGAGGGGCATTGAGGTCGGCACCGGCCGTCGAAGCCTATGAGTCGGAGTTCGGGCAGTCAGAGAAAACCTACGTGCTTATCCTCGCCTCTGGAATAAAGGGACGCGCGCGTCGGCTAAACAACTCATTTCGAATTCGAGCGGAATGCCAAACTCCGTTTTAAAAAATAGCCGCTATATAGTGAAGGTGCCCTTTCGGACGCAGATCGATTCATCGTTCTCTTTGAATTCCATCGTAGGTGCTCGACGCATGGCGAACAAATATGTTTATCAGCGACTTGTCGGCATCCAGGAAATTCTCAATGGCGTTCACAAGAGTAGCGCCGCATTATCGGCGAGTTCGCGGGGGGCCGAGCGGGCAGCGTTTATAGATGACTTTTTATCTAACGTGTTGCCGCCAATATTCCGCTTTGGCACGGGCGACGTGACCGACGTTGCAGGAAGCCGAAGTGGGCAGCTTGACGTCGTGGTTGAGTATCCGGTTTCTCCCTCGCTGCCGAGTGTAGGTTCTGCAGAAAGCAGGCTTTACTTAGCAGAATCTGTCGCGGCAGTTATCGAGGTTAAATCAAATGTGTCTACCCAATGGTCGGAGGCTGTACGCACCGCTCAGCAACTTTCTCCTTTGAGGCGATCCTTTAAATCAACGTTGACATTTGGCCATGCTCCAACAGCACGAATCCCTCTTTTCGTCGTTGGGTATACTGGCTGGGCAACGCTCGAAACTCTGACGAGCCACCTAAACGCCGATGCTGAAGTGGCCGGCATTTTAGTAATAGACGCAGGGCTATTCGCTACGAACAAAAACTACTACGATATAAGCGCCACAGGTCCATGGGCGCTGTGGGCGCTCATTTACATTATCCACGCCATCGCCAACGGCCTACAAGCGGCTTCAACTGATCCGCTTCAATACGCTTTGGATTGAAGCCCCTTATGGAAGGTCACCGAGGTACGACTCTCGGTGGCTTTTGGTTTGATCCCCTGTTGAAGTCGAGCAACTGTCGTCTGGCGAATTACCGTCACCGCCCTTGCCCTTCCGCCCGCCTTCCCCTAAAAGCCGCCATTCCTCGGACGGTCCCGCCGCCCGAGGAATTCATACGTGGCGGGTCTGCCCTGACGCCATCGGGGAGCGCCAGACCGGACCACGAACTGCAACCGGCGCCGACGCGACTAGCTCGCGGCGGGCGCCCATCGTTGGAGAAAGCAAATGGCGAAGAAAATCGCCGGCTACATCAAACTGCAAGTGCCGGCCGGCGCGGCCAATCCGTCGCCGCCGATCGGTCCCGCGCTCGGCCAGCGCGGCCTCAATATCATGGAGTTCTGCAAGGCGTTCAACGCCAAGACGGGACAGATCGAGAAGGGGACGCCGATCCCCGTGGTCATCACCGCATATCAGGACCGCTCCTTCACCTTCGAGATGAGGCAGCCGCCGGTCAGCTTCTTCTTGAAGAAGGCCGTGGGCCTCAAGATCGGCAAGAAGCCCGCCTCCGGCTCCAAATTGCCGGGCCGCAACGTCGTCGGCAAGATCACCAAGGCGCAGATCCGCGACATCGCGGAAAAGAAGATCGTCGATCTCAACTGCGCCTCGATCGAATCGGCGATGTCGATGATCGCCGGCTCCGCCCGCGCGATGGGCCTCGAGGTGGTGGAGTAAGATCATGGCGCACATCGGAAAACGTATTGCCAAGACCCGCGAGGGCATCGAGCGCACCAAGCTCTATCCAATCACCGACGCCGTGAAGCTGGTGCGCGAGCGCGCCAAGGCGAAATTCGACGAATCCGTCGAGATCGCCATGAATCTCGGGGTCGACCCCAAACACGCCGATCAGATGGTGCGCGGCGTCGTCAATCTGCCGAACGGCACCGGCCGCGTTCTGCGCGTCGCGGTTTTCGCGCGCGGCGCCAAGGCGGACGAAGCCAAGGCGGCGGGCGCCGACGTCATCGGCGCCGAGGATCTCGTCACGACGGTGCAGGGCGGCACGATCGACTTCGACCGCTGCATCGCGACGCCGGACATGATGCCGCTCGTCGGGCGCCTGGGCAAAGTGCTCGGCCCGCGTGGGCTGATGCCGAACCCCAAGGTCGGGACGGTGACGATGGACGTCGCCGGCGCGGTGAAGGCCTCTAAGGGCGGCGCGGTGGAGTTTCGCGTCGAAAAGGCCGGCATCGTTCAGGGCACGGTCGGCAAGGCCTCGTTCGACGACGGCAAGCTCGTCGAGAACATCAAGGCCTTCGTCGACGCCGTCGCCAAGGCGAAGCCGCAGGGCGCCAAGGGCACTTACATCCAGCGCGTCGCCATCTGCTCGACCCAGGGTCCGGGCGTGAAGGTCGACGTGTCGAGCCTCGGCGCCGCCCCGCACTAGATCACGCTGCGTTTAGGCGGAATCGCCTAAACGCAGATGACGTGATCGATTCCAAAAGTTTAGAGCGCGCTTTGCGCGAAAAACCGGCATCCACTTTTTCGCGAGTCGCGCTCTAAGCGCTGCTGCTTGACCGCCTTGGCGCGATGATGCACGCTTGAGCGGAAATTATGTTCCACTCCGGCGCGAGGCCACGCGCGCCGGAGTCGAGTTGTCAGGCGGATGCGGCCATGCTTGAAGCGCGTAACCTCACCAAAATTTATGAAGGCGCGCACGCGCCGGCGCTCGATCGTTTGAATTTGGTCGTGCCGGCCGGCGAAGTGTTTTGCCTGCTCGGCCCGAACGGCGCCGGCAAGACGACGACCGTCAATCTCTTCTTGAATTTCATCGAGCCCAGCGCCGGACAGGCGCTCGTCTGCGGAATCGACGCCGCCGTCGATCCGTCTGCGGCGCGGGCGCGGCTCGCCTATATTCCCGAACAGGTGATGCTCTACGGCGCCCTCACCGGCCTCGAAAATCTCCAATATTTCACCGAAATCTCCGGCGCCGAGGCGCCGCGGGAGACGCTTCTGTCGCTGCTCGCCGCGGCCGGCCTACCGAGCGACGCCTTTCAGCGTCCCGTGCGCGGCTACTCCAAGGGCATGCGCCAGAAGGTCGGCGTCGCCATCGCGCTCGCTAGACGTGCGCAGGCGCTGGTGCTCGACGAACCGACCTCCGGCCTCGATCCGCTCGCGGCCAATGAATTCGCCGCGCTGATCGAGCGGCTGCGCAAGGACGGCATGGCGGTGCTGATGGTCACCCACGATCTCTTCCTCGCCAAGCAATGCGGCACGCGGATCGGCATCATGGCGCAGGGGCGTCTGGCGTCGGTCTTCGGCGCCGACGACGTCGACCATCTCGGGCTGGAGCGCGCCTATCTCGATCTTTTCGCGAGGGCGGCATGAGCGATCTTGCGCTCGCTCCCCTCGCCGCGGCGGCGCCGTCGAAGAGCCGCTGGCGCGTCATGCGCGCCGTCGCCGCCAAGGAATGGCTGGAGCTTTTTCGCGACCGCCGTCTCCTCTGGCTCTGCGCCTTCGTCGTCGCGCTGATGCTTGGCGCGCTCGCCTTCGGCTATGTCGAAAACGCCCGCATCTTAAGCGAGCGCGAGGCGGCGGCGCGGGCCGATCGCGAAATCTGGGTCGGACAGAGCGCCAAAAACCCGCATGCCGCCGCGCATTTCGGCCAATACGCCTTCAAGCCCTTAAGCCCGCTGGCGCTCGCCGATCCCGGCGTCGACGCCTATGTCGGCTCCGCCGTGTGGCTTGAGGCGCACCGGCAGAACGAGACGCAGTTCAAGCAGGCGCGCGACGGCGGCGTCGGCGCGCGGCTCGGGTCGCTCTCGCTCGCCTTCATCCTGCAGACGATCGCGCCGCTCATCGTCATCCTGATGGGTTTTGCGAGTTTTTCGGGAGAGCGGGAGAGCGGCACGCTCAAACAATTGCTCAGCGTCGGCGCGCGGCCGCGCGACATTCTCGCCGGCAAGGCGCTGGCGCTGATCGGCGCGATTTTCGCGCTGCTCGCGCCCGCCTTCATCGGCGCGGCGCTCGCTCTGTTGTTCTTCGTCGATCGCGAGCGCCTGTCGCTGTTCGATCAATTCATTCGGCTCGGCGCCTTGGGCGCCGCCTATGTGGCCTATCTCGCCGGTTTCGCCTTTCTGGCGCTTGGCGTGTCGGCGCTCGCCAGGAACTCGCGCGCGGCGCTCGTCGCGCTGCTCGCCTTCTGGCTCGCCAACTCCTTTTTGGCGCCGCGCCTTGCGACCGACGCGGCGCGCGCCTTCGCGCCGGTTCCAACATTGCTGGAGTTTCGGGCGGGCGTCGTTCAGGACAAGGCGAAAACCTTCGGCCATGACGAGACTCATCCCGGCTTCATCGCGTTCCGCGACGCGACCTTGAAGAAATACGGCGTCGCGCGCATCGAGGATTTGCCGGTCAATTTCCGCGGCCTCGCGCTGCGCCAGGACGATCACGCCGGCTATGCGATTTTCGACCGCCATTTCGGCGCCCTGCAGTCGACCTTCGACCGTCAGGACGCGCTGCGCGCCGCGCCGGGCGTCCTGTTTCCGCTGCTCGCGCTGCGGCCGCTCTCGATGGCCTTCGCCGGGGTGGACAGCCGCAGCCAGTTCGATTTCGCGACGAGCGCCGAAGCGCATCGGCGCGACATTCAGAACGAAGTGAGCGACAACATCATCCATTTCGCCCACGACAATACTTACGTCGCCGGCCCGGAGCTGTGGCGCAAGATCGCCGCCTTCGCCTATCGGGCGCCTGGAGCGGGCTTCGCCCTGGGCTACAGCCTGCTGCCCGTCGCCGCGCTTGTCGGATGGCTCGCGCTCGCAGCAGTCTTTGCGCTCTTCGCGGCGCGCCGTTTGCGGCCGGTGTGAGGCGCGCCATGTCTTCCTCTTTTCTTGCCGGCGCGCGCTTTGAAGCGCGCATGATGCGCCGCGACGGCGCGGTCTGGTTCGCCCTGCTGATTTTGGCGGGGGTCGCGCTGTTCGCGCTCGCCATGGGGACGGCGCGGATCGCGGCGCAGCAGGCGGCGATCGCCGCGGCGCGCGCCGACGAGACGCAGCGGCTTTCCAAACTTCAAAAAACGCTGGCGCAATTGCAGCAGGGCGATGCGCAGGGAAAGCCTGCGCCCGAGCCGCCGCCCTTTCGCGATCCGCGCAACGCCGCCTTCATGGGCGGCGGCCCCGCCGCGACGGTCGCGGCGCTCGCGCCTGCGCCCTTGGGGCTCGTCGCGACAGGCCAGAGCGATCTGCTGCCGCCCGCGGTCCGGGTGACGACGGGCTCGAAGGACAGTTTTCTCTTCGCCGACGAGATCGACAATCCCGCCAATCTGATGTCGGGCGCGACCGATCTCGCCTTCGTCGTCGTCTTCGTCTATCCGCTTGTCGTTCTGGCGATGGCCTTCAATCTGCTCGCCGGCGAGCGCGAGCAGGGAACGCTGGGCATGACGCTTGCCTCGGCGCGCCGGCCGAGCGCGTCGCTGGCCGGCAAGCTCGCCGCGCGCGTCGCCGCGCCGATCGCCGCGATGCTGCTGGCCGTCGCGGCGGGCGTCTGGATTTTCGCGGGATGGGAGCGCTTCGCGACGCCCGGCTTCGCGGCGCTGCTTTTCGTCGTGCTGCTCTATGGCCTGTTCTGGGCGGCGCTCGCCGCAGCGGTCGACGGGCTCGGGCGGGGCTCGGCGTTCAACGCGCTGACGCTGATCGGGGCCTGGGTGGCGATCACCATGATCCTGCCGGCCGCGATCAACAGTATCGCCGCTTTCGCGCATCCGGCGCCGTCGCGCATCGAGATGGTGCTGGCGGCGCGCGCCGCTTCGACCGACGCCGACAAATCGCGCGACGCCGCGCTCGCCCGCTATGCCGACGAACATGGCGGCGGCAAGCCGGCGAGCGCGGCCGGCGCCCAGGAGGCGACGCTGCGCCGCCTTGCGACGCAGGAGGCGGCGTTTCAGCGCGTCGAAGCGATCGTCGCCGAACATGACGCGCAACTCGCCCGCCAGCGCGACATGGCCGACCGGCTCGGCTATCTCTCGCCCGCCTATCTGACCTATGCCGCGATGGCCGACATCGCCGGCTCGGGGGAAGCCCGCTATCGCGCCTTTCTCGACCGCATCCGCGCCTTCCATCTCGACTGGCGCGAATTCTTCCTGTCCCGCGCCAAGGCGGGCGCCTCGCTGACGGCACAGGATTACGCCGCCATGCCGAAATTTACCCAGGCCGACGAAGAATTGGTGGGCCGCCCGCCGGCCGGACTGGCCGGCCCGCTCATCGGCGTCGCGCTGCCGATGCTGCTACTCGCGGCGTTCGGCCTGCGCGGCTATCGGCGCGCCGCGCCGCGATAGAGAGCGCCGCCGGTAGTGGCTCAGTTTGATTTTCGGCTTGCGATCCGTAGCAGTCGCCCGCCAAGCGGATGATGAATGGCTTTGATTTGACCCGAGGCGGTCTTTCATCGTCCACGCGCAAGGTCCGTTATGGGTGGAAGCGGAAGCTTTTGGCTGGCAGGCGGGTAGCTTTTTCGCGCCAATATCAGAAGTGCGGCGGCTCGGCCATAATGTCCTAATCCGAGGGAAGGCGGACCTTACGCCAACCGCAAGACGGTCGCTCGTCGAAAGCCTTGGAATGTATCACCAGTACTAGAAGTCGCATGCGCTTATAAGCTATTTTCGCTGCCTAGCGCGCTTTGCGGCTGATCTTCGTTCTCTGCGGTTCATTGGCGAAGATGGACTAGATTGCGGATACTCGTCGACGCTCAAGTGGCTCATCTGCAAGCGGTCTGCGTTCAGCACATTGAAATGCGCGCGCTGCTCACGGACGCTTGCTTCAAGCTCGGGCGTCCATGCGTCGATTTCGTAGGCTACGAGATCTTCCGAGCCTCCCTGCCGTCCTGTCACTCTACTCGACGCATCGACCGCGACGCCCACCATCCGTTTCAGATTCCGATGGTCGTACAAGAAGGAAGCGCAATAGGCCTCCAGCATCGCGGCCCGCACTTTCCTGTACTGCTCATAACCTTCCAGCAGCTCGAATGTCTTTGGGTAAGCGAGAATTAGAAATACATAACCGCATGCTGGATCGGCCATGCCTGCAAAAGGCATGATCACCCGGGCGAAGCGGTCTTGCGCCTGCTGTTCGGCCGCTTCCAACGCTCCAAAAAACGCTGCACTCCCCGCGCGCCGTAGCGTTCTATTTTCGCGCGCCATGATACGAAGCGCAGGCTCCGCGCGCAGAGCGCTGGGAGCCTCGCCATATATTGCAACCGAAGTGCCTGCAAGAATGTTCTCAGTGAACACTCCTATCAGACGGTCCCAAACGTACGAAACTTGATCTGCTCTTTTTTTCGCCTGATATGGTGGACTCTCGGTGAAAGCGGCGTATGAGCCCTGCGCGAGCGTGATTTTGAAGTCGTCCGCGGCCCCAAGCACCGATGGAGTCGGAAAAGTATGACCGCCATCGTCGCCGTGCTGCAGGTAAATCGCTAGTAACTCCGCTTCGTTAGGAGAGTGAAGTATGCGCTCTTCGCGGATGAATACCTCGCGCTCCTGAAGATAGCGCGTGAAATCTGCGATTGTATCCATTTCCCGCATAACAAGGTCCAGCGCACCCTCGTCGAAGACGTGAACAAACGGGCCTCCTGGATCGACGTCGCCGATAGAGAAGGGCATGTACGCCTTGGCCTTCGGGTCGATGTGGTCCTTGCCTTTGAGCGGGCCAAGTATCATGAGCGATCCGTCGTCATCGTCGCAGAAGTGCTGGCAAGCCTTCTCTGCTCCAATCGCAATCGCAATCCCATGAACCCGCGCACGGTCCGGCGGCGGCAGCAGGATTGGCATGGGCTTCGTGCAGGCGCTGTCGATGAAGATGCGATCCGGAAACTGCCTAAGCCAGCGTTCCGCACCACGAATTTGGTCGACAGATTTTTCGATCGCGCGGCGGTACCACCTCGCCCAGCTAACGTTGACATCTTCGTGCTCGGGCCAGCCGCACGACTTATCACTGAAGATGATTACGTCGTCGCCACATACTACGAGAAGATCGCAGAGTTCTTTGCCGTCGCCCTTGCCGCGAACCCTTTTCTCGTAAAACGTGTTCGGATACGACCAAAGGTCAAGGAACGTTCGATCCGCGAGCAACGCGAGATAACGCTCGGATTCGGTGACACCCCGGCCGCGATTGATGGGTTCCACGCCTTATGCACTTCCTTCAATTTTGCCGGCGGGATACGCGACTGTGATAGGAGCCGTACGGGCACCTTTAGCGTCGACCAAATAACACGTAACGAGGCCGTGGGTGAATGCTTTGACCATAAAGCCGATCTAGGACCGTTGGTCCGCGATTGTCTGTCATCCACCTAAAGCCGAAATTCAAACTGAGACACTACCCCGCCGCCCGGGGGCCTGTTGCGTCTCCGGCCAAATGGCGGCATGTAAGGCGCAAATTCGCCCAGCGCCTACGGGCGCCTTGACTTCCGGAAAGATAGAATGACCGCAGCCGTCGCGACGAAACTTGCAGCCGCCCATTGGACGAGTGATGCGAAAGAGGCGCTCGCCGCCGTCGAGGCGCTTTACAAGGATGCGCTGGCCAGCCTGCGCGCCCGCGACTCTCGCGACGGCAAGATCGCCAATGATCTGTTCGAGGCCGACCAGCACGCCGCGCACGGGCTCGCCTGGCTCGCGACCTATGTCCAGGGCCTGCGCGAGCTCATCGACTACGCCGAGCGGCTCTCGGCGGAGGGCGCCTATGGCGAGACCGAGGAGCTTTTGAACCAGATCGGCTTCGCCGAATTCCTCGCGCAAGTCTACGGCGGCATTCCGATGAGCCAGGGCGAGATCGTCCGGCTCAGCGATTTCGGGCTCACCAGCCAGCAGATCGCCGCGCGGCGTCCCGCCTGCGTCGAGCGGCTGATCCTTTCCGGCAATACGCCGGCGAACCGCGCCCGCCTCGCCGAACTCATCGACCATCACGCGGCGGCCGAAACCATCGGCGCGTCGGGCCTCGACGACACGCTCGAAGCCATCCGCAGCGAAATGCGCAAATTCGCTTCCGCCAATGTCACGCCCTATGCGCATGACTGGCATTCGAAGAACGATTACATCCCGCTCGACGTCATCTCCGGCCTCGCCGAACTCGGCGTCTTCGGCCTGACCATTCCGGAGGAATATGGCGGCTCCGGCATGGGCAAGATCGCCATGTGCGTCGTCTCCGAGGAATTGTCGCGCGCCTATATCGGCGTCGGCTCGCTCGGCACGCGTTCGGAAATCGCCGCCGAACTGATCCTGGTCGGCGGCACGCCGGCGCAGAAGGAGAAATATCTCCCCAAGATCGCCGCTGGCGAAATCCTGCCGACCGCCGTCTTCACCGAGCCCAACAACGGCTCCGACCTCGCCGGGCTGCGCACCCGCGCGACGCTGGAGGGCGGCGCCTACAAGGTTTTCGGCAACAAGACCTGGATCACCCATCCGGTGCGCGCCGATGTGATGACGCTGCTCGTGCGCACCAACCCGAATGAGAAGGGCTACAAGGGCCTTTCCATGCTGCTCGCGGAAAAGCCGCGCGGAACCGACAGCGATCCTTTCCCAGCGAAGGGCATGACCGGCGGCGAGATCGAAGTGCTCGGCTATCGCGGCATGAAGGAGTTCGAGATCGGCTTCGACAATTTCGAGGTGCCGGCGGAAAACCTTCTCGGCGGCGAGGAGGGCAGGGGCTTCAAGCAGCTCATGGAGACCTTCGAATCGGCGCGCATCCAGACGGCGGCGCGCGCGCTCGGCGTCGCCCAATGCGCGCTAGACCTCGGCCTGAAATACGCCAAGGAGCGCATTCAGTTCGGCAAGCCTTTGTTCTCCTTCCCGCGCGTCTTCAACAAGATCGTCTCCATGGCGATCGAGATCCACGTCGCCCGCCAGATCACCTATTTCGCCGCGCGCGAGAAGGACGAGGGCAAGCGCTGCGACCTTGAGGCCGGCATGGCGAAGCTGTTGGGCGCCCGCGTCGCCTGGGCGGCGGCCGACAACGCCCTGCAAATCCATGGCGGCAACGGCTTCGCGCTGGAATATCCGGTCTCGCGCGTGCTCTGCGACGCCCGTATCCTCAATATTTTCGAGGGCGCGGCGGAAATTCAGGCGCAGGTCATCGCGCGGCGGCTGCTGGAGGGGTGAGCGGGCGCGCGGCATCGACGGAAATTTCGTGGATGGCCGGGACAAGCCCGGCCATGACGGTGGTAAGGCGCGCGATAAGCCAAAAGCGCGACGACTGAATCGAAGACGCGCAACCTCTCCACGTCATGCCCGCGCTTGTCGCGGGCATCCACGCGCTCTCATCTGCTGCCGTCTCAAAAGAGTGAAGCTTTTCTTCGCGCATTCGTGAGCGCTCTGGAATAAACCGGCGTCCGCGCGCATAATGCAGCCATGTGCGAAACTGATCCATTTACGTCGAAAATTGAGCCTGACCCGCTCCGCGCTGGGCGGTTTCGTTGGACGGTCTGCGAGGGGTCACAGATTCATCTGCGGTCCCCGCATGCCTACGACACGAAGCGCGAAGCCGAGCAGGAAGCAGATAAGGCTCTGCAAAAGCTCGCTTCCACATGGACAGGCAAGCGCTGACCCGAGCAAAACCTTCCTCGCTCCTCTCCGGCGCCTTACCTTCCGCTTATGACCAAGCGCATCTATCGCCTCGTCGACGGCTCGCGAGGGCCGCGGCGGGATTTCCGCATCACTGTCGGCCTGCGCGAAGGCTGGGAGGCGGAAGGGCGCGTCTATGACGTCTCGGAGGCGGTGCGCTGCGCGCGGGCCTGGATGCGGCGGCGGGTCGAGGCGGGACTGCCGGCGCTCTCCGGCATGTTCACCCGCGGCGAGGTGACCTACGCCTGGCGCAGAGACGACGGCGCGGTCGGCTCGGACCGCGAGCCGGTCGCGATTTTTACCGGCGAAGCGGTGCACGCCTATCTCGGCGACCTGCCGGAAGCGCAGATCGAGGCGATGCTGAACGAACTCGCCGGAGAACTTGGCGCGGCGCTCGGTCAGGAGCGCCTCTATGTCGCCTTTTGCGACAAGACCTGGATTCTCGACTGCGGCGAGGGATAGGCGCGACCCTCTCGCGGGCCGCCGCCCTATTCTAAGAGCGACGCCCTCAATCGGAGGCCCTCATGGTCAAGCTCTACTATCATGCCGGCGCATGTTCCCTTGCCCCGCACATTGCGCTCGAATGGATCGGCGCGCCTTATGAGACACAAGAGGTCGAGTTCGGCGACAAGGAATATTTGAAGATCAATCCGGCGGGCGCGGTGCCGGCGCTCGACACCGGCGAAGGCTGGATACTGACCCAGGCCGCTGCCGTCTTACGCTATCTTGCGCGCCGCTACCCCAAAGCAGGAATCTCCGCAGACAGCTCGCCGCGCGACGAAGCCGAGGCGGACCGCTGGTCCTCCTTTATCACCGGCGATCTTCATCCCGCCTTTTTTTCGCTGTTCTCGCCCAATCGCTATACGCTCGCCCGCGAGAAGGAGGCGTTCGACGATGTGCGCGAGGCCGCCAAGGCGCTCGTGCGCAAGAAGTTCGACATTCTCGACGCGCATCTTGCAGGGCGGCGCTACATTGTGGGCGACAAGCGCAGCTATCTCGACGCCTATGTTTTTCCGATGGAGCGCTGGGCCGCGTCGATGCTGGAGGACGGGCTGTCAAAATATCCGAATGTTCAGAAGCACCATGACATGATGGCGGCGGACGAGGGGGTGAAGCGGGCTTTGGCGGCGGAAGGCGCGTAACCGTCGCGACAAGCTCTCTGCCTCGACCGCGAAGGCGGCGGGTGAAAGCCTCCGCCTGCGTTCAGGCTGGAGAAACACATGGGTCGGTTCAGCGGCAAAGTCGCGCTGGTCACTGGTGCGGCGCGCGGCCTTGGCCGGGTAACGGCGCTCGCCTTTGCGCGCGAGGGCGCGATGGTCGCGCTCGCCGACATCGACGAGGCTGGCGGGCGCGAGACTCTCGACATGATCCGCGCCGAGGGCGGCGAGGGGCTGTTCACCCTTGCCGACATGCGCGTCGAGCGGGACGTCGAAGCTATGGTGGCGACGACAGTCGAAGCCTATGGTCGCCTCGACGCCGCGGTGAACAACGCCGGAGTCGTGCGCTTCAAGCCGATCGTCGAGGAGACTGAGGAAGGCTTCAATTTCCACATCGACGTAAATCTGCGCGGTGTGTTCTTTTGCATGAAACACGAGATCCGGCAGATGCGCCAAAACGGCGGCGGCGCCATCGTCAACCAGTCGTCGATCACCGGCAGCCTCACCGGCAATCCGGCGGAAGGAGCCTATGCCGCCTCCAAAGGCGGCGTCGACGGACTGACCAAGACGGTCGCGCTCGAGGTCGCCAGGGACAATATCAGCGTCAATGCGATCTGCGCCTGCGGCATCGACGCGCCGGGCGACGTGTTCCATCAATGGATGGAGAAGGAGGGCGTCACGCCCGAAGAGGCCGGGAAGCTTTTTCCGATCGGACGCATGGGCAAGGCCGAAGAGCTGACCGAGGCCGTGCTGTTCCTGTGTTCGGAACAGGCGCGCTTCATCGTCGGCCACCTGCTTGTCGTCGACGGCGGATGGATCGCCCGGTGAAGACTTATTCCACCCTTGATTATCAGGCCGGCGTCCCGTAACGTCGTTCCCTTAGCAGGGAAACGCAGACATGCGCGCCATTCTCGTATCTGAAGCGCCAGGAGCGGAGCGGGGCTAGGCCCGGCCTCCGCCAGCGGCGCTTGACCCAAGGCCCCAAGAGGGCCTTTTTTGTTGCCCGAAACCCAGTCCATGCCGCGCGTAGCAAGACGGAAAGAGATGATGTCGAAGGAAATGACCGGCGCCGAAATGGTGGTCGAAGCCCTGAAGGACCAGGGCGTGGAGATTATTTTCGGCTATCCCGGCGGCGCCGTCCTTCCGATCTATGACGCGTTGTTCCATCAGGACAAGGTGCAGCATATTCTGGTGCGCCATGAGCAGGGCGCCGCGCATGCGGCCGAGGGCTATGCGCGCTCCTCCGGCAAGGTCGGCGTGCTGCTCGTCACCTCTGGCCCCGGCGCCACGAATACCGTGACGGGCCTCACCGACGCGCTGATGGATTCGATCCCGGTTGTCTGCATCACCGGCCAGGTGCCGACGCATCTCATCGGCTCCGACGCTTTCCAGGAATGCGACACGGTCGGCATCACCCGCCACTGCACGAAGCACAATTATCTCGTCAAGAATATCGCCGACCTGCCGCGCGTGCTGCATGAGGCGTTCTATGTCGCCTCGTCAGGCCGGCCGGGGCCCGTGGTCATCGACATTCCCAAGGACGTGCAGTTCGCGCGCGGCCTCTACGCGCCGCCGCGCAGCGCCGCGCATAAGACCTATCATCCCAAGCTCGACGCCGACGTGGAGACGATCAGGCAGGCGGTGCGAATGATGGCGGCGGCCGAGCGCCCGATCTTCTATACGGGCGGCGGCGTCATCAATTCGGGACCTGCGGCTTCGACCCTGTTGCGCGAACTCGTCGGCCTCACCGGGTTTCCGATCACCTCGACGCTGATGGGGCTTGGCGCCTATCCCGGATCAGGCGAGAACTGGCTCGGCATGCTCGGCATGCACGGCACTTGGGAAGCCAATCACGCCATGCATGACTGCGATCTGATGATCGCGGTCGGGGCGCGTTTCGACGACCGCATCACCGGGCGTCTCGACGCTTTTTCGCCGGGCTCGAAAAAAATCCACATCGACATCGATCGTTCGTCGATCAACAAGAACGTCAAGGTCGATCTCGCCATCGTCGGCGATTGCGCCCATGTGCTCGAAGCCATGGTGCGCCTGTGGCGCTCGGAAGCGATGAGCGCCGAGAAACAGCCGCTCGACCATTGGTGGGCGACGATCAACGAGTGGCGGGCCAGAAAATCACTGGCGTTCCGCAATTCGGAAACGGCGATCAAGCCGCAATATGCGGTGCAGCGGCTCTATGCGCTCACCAAGGACCGCGATGTGTACATTACGACCGAGGTCGGACAGCATCAGATGTGGGCGGCCCAGCACTATCATTTCGAAGCGCCCAACCGCTGGATGACGTCGGGCGGCCTCGGCACGATGGGCTACGGCCTGCCGGCGGCGATCGGCGCGCAGCTCGCGCATCCGGGGTCGCTCGTGATCGATATCGCCGGCGAAGCCTCGATCCTGATGTGCATTCAGGAAATGTCGACGGCGATCCAATATCGCCTGCCGGTGAAGATTTTCATCCTCAACAACGAATATATGGGCATGGTGCGCCAGTGGCAGGAGCTGCTGCACGGCGGGCGCTATTCCCATAGCTACTCCGAGGCGCTGCCCGACTTCGTCAAGCTCGCCGAAGCCTTCGGCGCCAAAGGCGTCCGCTGTTCCGATCCCGCCTCGCTCGACGCCGCGATAATCGAGATGATCGACTATGACGGACCGGTGATTTTCGACTGCGTCGTCGACAAGATCGAAAACTGCTTCCCGATGATTCCGTCGGGCAAGGCGCATAACGACATGCTGCTCGCCGATCTTTCCGACGACGCAGGGATAGAGATTGGTTCGGTGATCGACGAAAAGGGAAAAATGCTTGTCTAGGCAGTCGGCAGTCGGCAATGGGCAGTCGGAGAAAGATCGACTGCCGACTGCCTAATGCCGATTGCCTGTGCAACATCCTAAACGTTATAGCTTGGACGCACCCCGCATGAACGCCCCTGCCTCTCCGCCTTCCCCATACGCCGCCGCGACCACGAACTCCAAGGCCGAGTCGCATACGCTCTCCGTGCTCGTCGACAATGAGCCGGGCGTATTGGCGCGCGTCGTCGGCCTGTTTTCGGGCCGGGGCTACAATATCGAAAGCCTCACGGTCGCCGAAGTCGCCCACGCCGAACATCTCTCGCGCATCACCATTCTGACCTCCGGCGCGCCGGAAACGATCGATCAGATCCATCACCAGCTCGAACGCCTCGTCCCCGTGCATCAGGTGACCGATCTCACCGTGTCGGAGCGCTCGCTTGAACGCGAGCTCGCGATGGTCAAGGTCAAGGGCAGAGGGGAGCATCGCACTTTCGCGCTGCAGCTCGCGGAAGCGTTTCGCGCCCGCATCGTTGACGCGACGACGGAGAGCTTCATTTTCGAATTGACCGGCAAACCGCACAAGATTGATGAATTTATCGACCTGATGCGTCCGATCGGGCTCGTCGAGGTCTCCCGCACAGGCGTCGCCGCCATCTCGCGCGGGCCGGATCCGATCTAAGGCTCGAGAATTTTGACCTTGCCGGGCGGCCCGCGTAGAAGGAGCCCGCCAGCGAATTCGACGGCAGGCGCGCCGTTCCCCCAAGAGCGCACGCACATCAAGGAAGCAGAGCACATGCGCGTTTATTACGATCGGGACGCCGACATCAATCTGATCAAAGGCAAGAAAGTCGCCATCGTCGGCTACGGCAGCCAGGGATTCGCGCATGCGCTCAATCTCAAGGAGTCCGGCGTCGCGGAAGTGGCGGTCGCGCTGCGCCCCGGCTCCGCCTCGGCCGCCAAAGCGGAAGGCGCGGGCCTCAAGGTCATGACGGTCGCCGAGGCCTCCAAATGGGCGGACGTCGTCATGATGCTGACGCCGGACGAGCTTCAGGGCGAAATCTACGCCAATGAGATGGCGCCCAACCTGAAGCCGGGCGCGCTGCTGCTCTTCGCCCACGGCCTCAACATTCATTTCAACCTGATCGAGCCGCGCAAGGATATCGACGTCGCCATGATCGCGCCGAAGGGCCCGGGCCATACGGTGCGCGGCGAATATCTCAAGGGCGGCGGCGTGCCCTGCCTCATCGCTGTGCATCAGGACGCGTCCGGCAACGCCAAGCAGATCGCGCTGTCCTATGCCGCGGCGATCGGCGGCGGCCGCGCCGGCATCATCGAGACGACGTTCCGCGAAGAATGCGAGACCGATCTTTTCGGCGAGCAGGTCGTGCTTTGCGGCGGCCTCGTCGAACTGATCCGCGCCGGTTTCGAGACGCTGGTCGAGGCCGGCTATGCGCCGGAAATGGCCTATTTCGAATGTCTACATGAAGTGAAGCTGATCGTCGATCTCATCTATGAGGGCGGCATCGCCAATATGAATTACTCGGTGTCCAACACCGCCGAATATGGCGAATATGTCACCGGCCCGCGCATCATCACCAAGGAAACCAAGGCCGAGATGAAGCGTGTCCTTGACGATATCCAGACCGGCAAATTCACCCGCGACTGGATGCTCGAGAACCGGGTCGGCCAGACCTCCTTCAAGGCGATCCGCACCAGAAACAACGCGCATCCGATCGAAGCGGTGGGCGCGCGGCTGCGCGACATGATGCCCTGGATCGGCAAGAACAAGTTGGTCGACAAGGACCGCAATTAGCGCATAATGATCGCAAAAAGGCGAATGCGCGCTCGGGTTTGGCGAATATCTGGGTCGTCGGCGCGCAACGACTGAAGTCGCCGCAGCGGGGGATGCATGCACGGGGCGAGCGGGCGGCCGAGCCAGCTTATCGAAAGCGAAACGCGTCGGCGCGTGCACGAGCTCGTGCGGAGCCGCATGACCTATGACGTCCAGACATTGGTCGAACATTTCGTCGAAGACGTCGAACTGAACTACAGCTGCTCGCGACTTGGCCTGGTCCCTCCTGGACAGTGGCGCGGACGAGACGCGCTGCGCGCGCATGTGCGTCGCGTCGACGTCGACTATGAACCGCTCGAGGCGGAAATTCTCGCGGTTCTGGTCGAAGGCGACAACAGCGCGCTGCGGTGGCTGAGCAGTTGGCGTCACCGCGCGACGGGTCAGATCCACCGCATGGACATGGCGCATTTTCTGCGCTGGCGGAACGGGCGTGTTTCGGAGATGTACGAGTTCCGGGACCATCGATGCGTTTCGCATGGCGCTGATTTCCTGACGGAAAGCCTCGACGAAATTCTCAATCCGCGCGGCCCCGGATTGGCGCGCGATGAAATGGCGCGCCGGATCGTCGCTATGAGCAATTTCTCAGGCGGGCCCGACATCGCATTGTTCCGCGAAATTTGCTCGCCCGACGTCGTCTGCGAATTCGTTGGCGACCGCGCGACGATCGCGCATGCCGGACGGCATCGCGGCGTCGAGGCGCTGGTCAACATCGTGCGCAGCATCGGCATGGAATTCGAGCAATTGGGACATGCGACGCCTGATGAAGTCATCGTCGACGGCGGAAATGCGGCGACGCGTCGAACCGTCGAATGACGCCACCGCGGCACCGGCCGTCGTGGCCAGGTTCAGCTCGCCGACTTCGTGCGATTCGAAGACGGCCGCATCGTCGAACTCGTCGAATTTCGCGACAGCACGGCGCTTCTGCGAATGCAGGCGTAATCAGGCGTGCGCTCGTTGGCCCGGCGCCCGTGCGGTCAAGGAGCGGCTCGCCTGTGACTGTCGAAATCGTGGAGGTCGACCGGCTTGAATGCAGCTTCGTCGATCATCGCTGGGACTTCGCGGAAGAGTGCTCCGCCAGGATCGAGCGTAACTGGCAGGAGCGCCGACGCGCTAATCCGGCGCTCTATGACGGTTCCGTGCTCCTGGCCTGTCGCGTCGAACGCGTGATTGGCGAACACGGCGCGCGCACCCTTCGCGTGTCGCTCTTCAAAACGCGCTTCTCGTACTTTCTTGCCTGGCGCGATCTCGGCTGGCCGGACAAATCCATTTACAACTGCTTCTCAATGCCGGCGGTCCGAGCGAGCGACGGCGCCTATCTCGTCGGCGAAATGGGGCCAAGCCACTCATTCGCCGGTCAGCTGTATTTTCCCTGCGGCACGCCCGATCCTTCCGACATCGTCGCCGGCGGCTGCGTCGACCTTGCCGGCAGTCTGGTGCGCGAACTCGCCGAAGAGACCGGTCTCGCCGCGGCGGAGGCGAACGCGTCCGCAAACTGGACGGTCATCTACGATTGTCAGAAAATAGCCTGCGTCAAGAGACTGGATTTTGCCGCGCCTTCGCACGCCCTCGCCGCAAAGGTGAGAGCCTTTCTTGCGACCGAGAGCGCGCCCGAACTCGCAGACATTCGCATGGTTTCGAGCCAGGAGGTGCTGTCGGACTCTCGGCTGCCAGCGTTCATGGTGGCCTATCTTGCCCGCGCGCTTGGCGGAACGGATGAAATTCCGCTCGGCGCGGGTTAGATTTGCCGCAAATGACCCGATCGCAGTTCTCCGGCGTTGTCCTTATGGCTCCTCATATGCCGAATGACTCGCGTGCTTTGGCCGTCCGCGCGGCGCTTGACGGTCGGGCGATCGTGCTCGTCGGCATGATGGGCTCGGGCAAGAGCGCCATTGGCCAGCGGCTCGCGGCGCGACTGGGTCTTGCCTTCGTCGACGCCGACGCCGAGATCGTCGCGGCGGCCGGCATGTCCATTCCGGAGATTTTCGCCAAATTTGGCGAGCGCTATTTCCGCGACGGCGAACGCCGCGTGATCATGCGCCTCTTAAACGGCGGCCCGATCGTGCTGGCGACCGGCGGCGGCGCGTTTCTCGACCCTCGCACCCGCGATCGCATCGCCGAGCGCGGCGTGTCCGTATGGCTCGACGCGGATCTTAAAATCCTGATGAAACGCGTGCGACGCAAGAACGATCGTCCCTTGCTGCACACGGACGATCCGGAGGAAACGCTGCGCGCGTTGATGGAGGCGCGGCGCCCCCTATACGAATTGGCCGATCTTCGCGTCGAGTCGCGGGATATTCCGCAGGACGCGATGGCGGATGATACGCTCGCCATTCTCGCCGACGGGCTGCCGAGGCTGAAAGAGCTCAGACGGCGCGCGCAAAGCAAAGGTTTCGCCAAGGCCATGACGCATCTGCATACCTCGCGCACGGAAGGGGAAGAAGCCTCTCGTCGGGAGACCGTGCGGGTCGCCCTTGGCGGGCGCTCCTATGACATCATTATCGGCGACGGGCTGCTGGCGCGCGCCGGCGACCATATTGCTGGGATCGCCCCCGGCGCGGCTTGCGCCATCATCACCGACGAAAACGTCGCGAGGCTGCACCTTCCGACGGTCGATCAGAGCCTAAAGAACGCCGGCCTGCGCACGACGACGATCATCGTTCCGCCTGGCGAGGCGTCGAAATCGCTTTCGGTTTATGGCCGGGTCTGTGACGACGTGCTGGCCGCCCGAATCGAAAGAGGCGATTTGATCGTTGCGCTCGGCGGCGGCGTCGTCGGCGATCTCGCAGGTTTTGTCGCCGCCAGCGTGCGGCGCGGCTCGCGCTTCTTGCAAATTCCGACGACGCTTTTGTCCCAGGTCGATTCTTCGGTTGGCGGCAAAACCGGAATCAATTCGCGGCACGGCAAAAATCTCATTGGCGCCTTCCATCAGCCGTCCCTGGTTCTGGCCGACGTAGATACGCTGCGGACGTTGCCTCTGCGCGAATTTCGCGCCGGTTATGCCGAGATCGTGAAATACGGCCTTATCGGCGACGCCCGCTTTTTCGACTGGCTCGAAGCCGACTCGGACGCTGTTTTCCATAGTCAGGCGGAGCAGATTTGCGCAGTCGCTGTAAGCTGCGAGACAAAAGCGACGATCGTCGCACGCGACGAAACCGAGCAGGGAGAACGGGCGCTCCTTAACCTTGGACACACCTTCGGCCACGCGTTCGAGCGCTTGACGGGCTACGACAGCGACCGCCTCGTTCATGGCGAGGGCGTCGCGATCGGCATGGTATGCGCCGCGCGCTTTTCCGTGCGCCGCGGCCTGTGCGCGGCAGGCGTCGCGGAGCGCGTCGAACGGCACCTGAAGTCCGTCGGACTGCCGACAAAAATCCGCGACATTCCGGATTGGCGTGATGACGCACAAGCGATTCTCGACGCCATGCGTCAGGACAAGAAGGTCGAGCGCGGCGCGCTCACCTTTATTCTTCTGCGCGCGATTGGCCAGGCGTTCATCGCGAAATCCGTCGACGCCGACGAGATGCTTGATTTTCTCAAGGACGAGTTGAACCGGACATAGTCTCATGCATGGCCTCGAAACCGGCGCGCCGCAAGTTGACATATGGACGGCGGTTGTCATCGTTGCGATCTGCGTTTTCCTTTCGGCCTTCTTTGCAGGGTCGGAGACGGCCCTCACCGCCGCCTCGCACGCGCGGATGCATTCTCTCGAAAAAGAAGGCGACAAGCGCGCTGCGGCGGTGAACCGCCTGCTGCGCCAGCGCAACCGGATGATCGCCGCGCTGCTGCTTGGCGGCACGCTGGTCAATATCGGCGGCTCCGCCTTCACCACGAGCGTGCTCGTGGTGATTGCCGGGGACAATGGCGCGATTTACGCGACCATCATTATGACCGTGCTGCTGCTTGTATTCGCCGAGGTGTTGCCGAAGACGCTGGCGATCAATCATCCCGACGAGACGTCGCTGCGCGTCGCCAAATTTATCGCGCCTTTCGTGCGCATCGTGGGCCCCCTTCTCGCCGGCGTCGAATATATCGTGCTCGCGGTGCTGAAGATGGTAGGCGTTGAAGTCGGTCACGGTCGAACCGTGCTTTCGCCCTACGATGAATTGAAAAGCGCCGTCGATATTCTGCATGAAGAAGGCAACGTCGAGCGGGCCGCCCGCGACATGTTTGGCGGCGTCCTCGATCTGCAGGTGCTGCATGTTTCCGACGTGATGATCCACCGCACCAAAATGCGGACGATCGACGCCGATCTGCCGCCGGCGCACATCGTGCGCGAGGTACTGTCCTCGCCGTTCACCCGCATGCCGCTCTGGCGCGAACGACCGGATAATTTTGTCGGCGTCCTCCATTCGAAGGACATGCTGCGAGCGCTGAACGCCGCCGGCGGCGACGCCTCGAAAGTCAACGTCGACGAGGTGATGTTCGCGCCTTGGTTCGTGCCCGAGGCGACGACGCTCGAGGATCAGCTCGAAGCCTTTCTGAAGCGCAAGACCCATTTCGCCCTGGTCGTCGACGAATACGGCGAGGTCATGGGGCTCGTCACGCTTGAAGACATACTCGAGGAAATCGTCGGCGACATTCGTGACGAACATGATCTTGCCGTTCAAGGCGTGCGTCCGCAGCCCGACGGATCGGTGCTGGTTGACGGCGCGGTGCCGGTGCGCGATTTGAACCGAGTCATGGCCTGGGACTTGCCCGACGAGGAAGCCACGACCATCGCCGGCCTCGTGATCCACGAGGCGGGGGCAATTCCCGAAGCCGGACAGGTCTTCACCTATCACGGGTTCCGTTTTGAGGTGATGCGAAAGATCAGGAACCGCGTGACCGCTCTCAAGGTGACGCCGCAGGAAATCGCATAACGCTTGATGACGTGATCGATTCCAAAAGAATAGTGCGCGCTGCGTGAGAAAGCCGGCTTTCGCTCTTTCGTCACCCGCTCTAAGGCCGCGTGATGATTCCTTTTCAAATTTCGGCGGATATTTCGGCCTGCAGACCCTGCGGACGATACGAAAGCCTGACGTCGCCGCCCATCTGTCGCGCCAGAACATTGGTGATCAGAAAATGACCCACGCCCGTTTGCTGCGGATTTTCGACGATTGGTCCGTCCGCCTCAGTCCAGTTTAGGATCAGACGCGGCCGATCCGCTTCACGATCGACGCGCCAATCGATCGAGACCCGGCCGTCGTCGTCAGACAGCGCGCCGTGCTGTTCGGCGTTGGCGAGCAGTTCGTTGAGCGTCATGCCCAAGGCCGAGGCGACGGCGGAACGCAATTCCACGTCTTCGCCCGAAAGCGAGATTCGGTCGCCAGAGTCATTACTGCCGCAGGACAACGCAACCCGTACTAGCTCTCTGAGCGGCGTCCGCTCCCATGAGGACTGCACGAGCAGCGTGGAAATGCGGCTCAGGCATTGCACGCGATGAGAGAAGCCCCGCTGAAAGCTCGAAAAGTCCTGCGCCGTGCGCGCCGTGATGTTGGCGATTCCCTGAATCATCGCGAGCGAATTGTTCACGCGGTGATGCAGTTCTCGGTTCATCATCTGGTTGTAGATTTCCGCATTCTTGATGTCGTCGACGTCAGTGACGGCGACGATCGCGCCGATGATCGCGCCCCTCTCATTGCGGATCGGCGCGCCAACGATGTTTATCCACACATAGACGCCGTCGCCGCGTTCGATCTTGCATTCGAGCTGCGGATGATCTTCGCCGGCAAGCGCGCGGGCGAGCGGATATTCCTCGCTTGCGACGGGACGTCCGTCCGGATGGATGGCGTTCCATTGGTCATAGCTTTGCGTGCTTTCCGAATAGCGAACGGGTCGACGCAGGATTGTTTCCATGAGGTGATTGCCTTCCACGATGCGTCCGCCGGGCGCTTCAGCAATCAGGATTCCGACGGGGACGGCGTCGAGCAGCGCGCGCAGTTGCAGATTGGCGCCGGCGCGGCTAACGACCGTCGAGCTTTTCATCAATAGGTCGTTTAATTCAGACAATCTCTTGCGCTTCTCGCGCAGGCGCTCGTCAATGTCCTGGATGCTGTGCGCGATGGCGTCGACCTCGGCGATTCCAGTGTCGCTCCAGTGGGAATCGCTGCGCGCTTCGACCGCGAAGGTCAATTCGGCGAGTTCCTGTTGCGCCCTTTGCGCTTGGCGGCGCTGCCTCACCAGCCAGATAATCACCATAACGGTCGCGACGAGGGCCACGGTTAAGGCGCCGCTGAGGCCGAGCCAAGCCTCAGCCATTTGCGTTGCGTCGTCTGCGGCGGAGGCTCCAGACGTCAGGGAAAGGGAAAGCAGGGCCGCGGCTGGGGCTCGGGTAGGCGCGCCAATACCCTGTCCCAACTTCGCCGCTGCAGGGCGCGGCGAGGGCCGGGAATATTGACCTTCGCAGCCTTTTGTCATCCTTGCCGCCGATTATGCAGGAGATCTCGGACGTAAACTTCAGATAGAGCGGATGATTTATGGCGCACATCCGCGCAAAGCCCTCGCCCGCTAAATCGCTCGCGAGGGCCGACGCGCGGCGAGGTCCGAGACTGTGGGGTCGGTATCGATGTCGCTCGGCGTCAGCAGGCCCAGATGTTCGGCAAGTTTGGCGCGCGCGCGGTTGAGCCGGCTCTTGACCGTGCCGATGGCCACGCCGCAAATCTCGGCGGCTTCCTCATAGGAAAGTTCGGCGATCCCAATCATCAGCAGGATTTCCTTGTGCTCGGGAGCGAGCTTGTCCAGCGCCGCCTGAACATCGGTGAGCGTCAGCGCCGATTCCTGCCCGCCCTTTACCGGGATTTGTTGCGCCAGCAGATTGTCGCTGTCCTGCACTTCGCGCGAGCGTTTGCGATAGCTCGAAAAATAGGTGTTGCGCAGGATGGTGACGAGCCAAGCGCGCAGGTTCGTATTCGGCTGGAAAGAATCGGCGTGCGACCAAGCCTTTACCAGAGTGTCCTGAACCAGGTCGTCGGCGAGACTATGGGAGCCGCAAAGCGAAATGGCGAAGGCGCGCAGATAGGGCATTTGCGCCACGATCTCGTCTCCAAAGGATTCTTCGGTCATTTCTTTTCGCGCTGTTTGGCTTCCAGCTTCGCCAGCAGCACAGTAAATTTATCTGGAATCGGTTGATGTATGAGATCGTCGCAATAGGCTCTAAACACGCGGCCGAGCTGTGCTTGGATCTTAGGATCCAACATGGCTCCGTCGACGCCGGAGCCGTCAACGTCATTCCCGCCGCTCCCAACCGCCCCATCCACGTCGGATTCGGCGTCACGACAAGGGCCAGGATTGTCGTGCTGATTTTCGCGTTGGCTCATTCTCGACCCCGAGTTCGCCCCGAGACTGGCCGCCTGAACTCGCAGCGGCCGCGCGACGACCGCCCTTGTTTGAACGCGTAGGAACATTAATTGTTCCGTTATTGCAAGCGAAGAAGACCGTGGCATTTCAAACGGGGCTGAATTGACTTCGCCTTTTGGCCGGCAATAGGATGACGCTATGAACCTTTCCCGTGAAATCGCGGTGCACTTGCCTTACTTGCGCCGGTTCGCGAGGGCGCTTTGCGGGTCACAAAAGAGCGGCGACGCCTACGTTGTCGCCACGCTCGAGGCGCTGGTCGCCGACCCGGACGCTTTCCCCGCAAATATGTCGCCAAAAGTCGGGCTCTATCATCTGTTCATGAGGTCCTGGTCGTCGATCCGGTTGAACACGGAGACATCGCCCGCCGACGAAATTTCGGCGGCTCAACGCAATATCAGCATGCTGACGCCGCGCTCGCGGCAGGCCTTTTTGCTCCGCACCGTCGAAGGTTTCTCGGTCGCGGACGCTGCCGCAATTCTTGGCGTGAGCGAGGAAGAGATCGAAGCGCTCGTCCGAGACGCCGGGCGCGAAATCGCCGAGCGCGTCGCGACGGACGTGCTCATTATCGAGGACGAGGCGCTAATTGCGCAGGACATAGAATTCATTGCGCGCGATCTCGGCCATCGCGTGATCGGCGTTGCGCGCACGCATCAGGAGGCGCTGGAGCTCGCCAATCGTCAGCGGCCAGGGCTGATCCTCGCCGACATTCATCTCGCTGATGGCAGTTCGGGCCTGAACGCCGTCAACGAGATGCTCGAAAGTTTTGACGCTCCGGTCATTTTCGTCACCGCATTTCCGGAACGGCTGCTGACTGGAGAACGGCCGGAGCCTGCCTTTCTGATCAGCAAGCCCTACAAGGTCGATACGGTTAAGGCCACGATCAGCCAGGCGCTGTTCTTCGAGCGCAAGGCGTCTCGCGCGGCTTGAGAGATGCGCGTTCGCTCCTCAATGAGGATCTCGCATGCCGAGCCGCCTTCGCCGTGAGCGATAAACGACCGTCTGCTACTTTCTTCGGGGGTAGAGGATGACATGCTCCTGTTCATTCCCGTCCGTGCGGGCGACGATCGCGATCGCTTCTTCGCTGTCGCTCAGATTCACGGGCTGATGGGGCACGTCCGGCGGAATAAAGATAAAATCTCCGGCGACATTTACGATGCTCTTTTCGAGATGTTCGCCGTAGCGGGTCTCGACGCGGCCTTGCAAGAGATAGATCGCGGACTCATGGCCCTCATGGATATGGGCCTCCGCCTTGCCGCCCGGCGGTATCACGACTTTGAGCAGCGACAGGCCCTTTGAGCCGACGGTCTGTGTGGAGATTCCCGGAAAGAAAGGCAGAGACTGCTTTGACCGCGCCGCTTCGTCGACGCGCACGGTGACGATGTCCCGTCCATCCTTTTGGCCTATGATGGATGTTTCCGACGCTGCGGGCGCCGCAAGCGTGGCGAAGATCAAGGAAGCAAACAATGTGTCGCGCATGGCGTTCATCCGACTGTTGAGCCGTGCGAGAATATAGCCCAAACGTCGGATGTAGCGGAAAGCGAACGGTCAAGTCACGATGGATTTCTCGCTGATGATTCATGGCGGCGCCGGCGCTATCCGCGATCCGTCGCGCTACGAGGCGTCGTTGCGCGCGATTGTCGAGTCGGGCGCGAGCCTTTTGTCGCAGGGGTCGTCGGCGCTCGACGCCGTGACCCACTGTGTCGCGCTGCTCGAAGACGATCCTCTGTTCAACGCCGGGCGGGGGGCGGTGCTGAACGCGGAGGGCGAGGTTCTATGCGATGCGTCGATCATGGACGGCCGAACGCTCAGGGCGGGCGCTGCCGCGGCGATACGTGGCGTGAGAAATCCGGTGCGTCTTGCCTATGAGATCATGCAAAGGAGCGGTCCCGTGCTGCTCGTCGGCGAGGGCGCGGAGCGCTTCGCGCGCGAGCGGCGTCTGGCGTTCGAAAGCGAGGACTATTTCAAGACCCAAGAGCGCATTGCGCAGCTGGCGAAGGCGAAGCGAAGGCGCGAAATCGCGCTCGATCATTCGGAGGCGGCCGAGGCGAAACTCGGCACGGTGGGCGCGGTCGCGCGGGATCGACATGGCGATCTTGCGGCGGCGACATCGACCGGCGGCGTTGTGAATCAGCGCGCCGGCCGCGTCGGCGATTCGCCGATCATCGGCGCGGGGACATTCGCCGATAACGCCAGTTGCGCCGTCTCCTGCACGGGCGTCGGCGAGGATTTTATCCGCACGTCGCTGGCGTGCACCGCCAGCTTCTTCGTTGAATTTCGCGCCATGCCGGCTGAGGAAGCCGCGCGCGAGGCGATACGCCATCTTGTTGCGAAAGTGAACGGCCAGGGCGGCCTCATTCTTGTCGATCGACAAGGAAGATGCGCCCGCGCGCATTCGACTCCGCGCATGCTGACCGCCGCCTACGTTGGCGGCGTCGCACGCGTCGACACGCCTTAGCGCCCCCTGCGGGTCATCGCACGCGGCGGTCGGGGCGCCGAACATCTCGCCGACTCGCAGCAAGCCTTTGGGCCAAGGGATGTCTGCGATCGAATGCAATGTGCGTCAGTGGCGCGACGAAGCTGGACTCAGCGTCTCCCTCGATCACGAAACGGCACATAAAATCCTGTACGCCTGTGTCGAGAATGTCGACGATAACAAGTTTCGGCGCGTTGCGTCCGATCGCGCCGCGCGCGCGAAGAAATGCGAGGAGCGCGGGTCTGGCCCGGCCGGTGAGGGGCAAAAAATCGCGTATGCTGTGAACAAGACTTTCTCGTTTGGCGTGATCGAAATCCATTTGCCCCTCCAAATAAGAAACAAAAATCCGATGCGTTCGCTTCAATAAAGCGCGTCGACTGCTTGCCATCGTCGTAACGCGCCGAAATTGTAATCGCGGCTCTAGCGACGCCGAGGCGGCCTTTGCAAGTCGGCCGGAGAAGGATCGTCAAAAGACGACCCCATGTTTAATCCATCATCCAAAATCTCTGACGATTCGCGTTTCGACCAACAATTTTGCATCGACCGCCGCCAGCCTGGCGCCAAGCATCCTGTTGGGAGAATTAGACTTTTTAGAGACAGGGATGGCCTGTGTCTTATCGCCGAACGCCGGACCAGGCGAAGCGCGGCCAAAACTCGACGGCGAAAGAGGCCGCGATCTTTTGGCGCGACAAATTGAAATCCTCCGATCAATTCATGGCAATTGCCACGCTCTAATCGAGTTCGAACTTCTCCTTATAGTCGTGCTTAAGGGATTCGTCCTGATTCTCCTTGCGCAGATAACAATCGCCGATGACCAGCGTGTCCATTTCAGTGCCCATGAAACAGCCGAACGCGTCTTCGGGCGTGCAGACGATGGGTTCGCCGCGCACGTTAAAGCTCGTATTGACGACGACGGGGCATCCAGTCATTCGTTTGAACGCCGAAAGCAGCGCGTAATAGCGCGGATTGGTGTCCTTGTGCACGGTCTGGATACGCGCGGAATAGTCGACGTGGGTCACCGCAGGAATAGAGCTGCGCGGAACATTCAGCTTGTCGATCCCAAAGAGGTTCTGCTGCTCGGCGGACATCGCAAGACGATGCTTTTGCGCGACGTCGGCGACGAGCAGCATATATGGCGAATCGACGTCGAGCTCGAACCAGTCGGCGACATCCTCGCGCAAAACCGAGGGCGCGAAGGGGCGAAACGATTCTCGATATTTGATTTTAAGGTTGAGGGTCTTTTGCATCGTATCCGAACGCGGGTCGCCAAGGATCGATCGTCCGCCAAGCGCGCGCGGTCCGAATTCCATTCGGCCTTGAAACCAGCCGACGGCCCGTTCGTTTGAGAGGTCCCGCGCGGTCGCCTCGATCAGCTCGTTTTCCGCCATTCTCTCGAATTTGGCGCCGACGGCCTGCAATCGGCGCTCAATCTCGGCTTGCGAGAACGAAGGACCGAGATAGGAGCCGCGCATGGCGTCGCTCCCGCCGTTGAAGCTTCGCGGATTTTTCTTGTGGCCGTAATAGGCCGCGAGCGCAGCGCCCAGCGCGCCGCCGGCGTCTCCAGCCGCCGGCTGAACCCAGATTTGATCGAAGCTGCCGTCGCGCAACAGTTTCCCATTGGCGACGCAATTCAGCGCGACGCCGCCGGCCAGACAAAGATTCCTTGCGCCGGTCTCCTGCGCCAGACTGCGGGTCAGTCTGAGGACAATCTCCTCGGTGACCGCCTGTATCGAGGCGGCGATGTCCATATGGCGCTGCGTCAGCAATTCCTCCGGCTTGCGCGCCGGGCCCCCGAAAAGTTCGTCGAACTTCGCGTTGGTCATTCGCAACCCGGTGCAATAGTCGAAATATGACTGATCGAGCCGGAAGGTGCCGTCCTGCTTGAGGTCGATTAGACGGTCGAGGATCAGGTCCGCGTATTTCGGTTCGCCGTAAGGGGCGAGGCCCATCAGCTTGTATTCGCCGGAGTTCACTTTGAATCCGGTATAATAGGTGAATGCCGAATACAGCAGGCCCAATGAATGCGGAAAGCGTAATTCGCGCTGCATCGACAATTCGGCGCCGTTACCGAAGGCGACCGACGTGGTCGCCCATTCGCCGACTCCGTCCATCGTCAGAACGATCGCATCATTGAACGGCGAGGGATAAAAGGCGCTCGCAGCGTGACTGAAGTGATGTTCGGCGAACAGCAGTCTGCTCGCCCAATCGACATCCGCCGAATAAGCCTTCATCTCTTTCAGCAGCAATGACTTCTGAAACAGCTTTTCGCGCAGCCAGAGCGGCAGCGCCATTTTGAAGGATTGGAATCCCCGTGGCGCGAAGGCGACATAAGTTTCGAGAAGCCGTTCGAATTTGACGAACGGCTTATCGTAGAAGGCGACGAAATCTATGTCATGAGGCGTGGCGCCTGCGGCCTCAAGACAATAGTCGATGGCGTGACGCGGAAAACGGGAATCGTGCTTCTTGCGCGAGAACCGTTCTTCCTGCGCGGCGGCGATGATGTCGCCATCCTCCACCACGGCGGCGGCGCTGTCGTGGTAGAAGGCGGAGATGCCAAGTATCCGCATCGCAAATTAGAAGAGCGTGTAGATGAACGGAGCATCGTACTGGACGCGGTTGAATAAGGCGTTGAGACGATTCACAAAAGCGATTCTTTGTTTGCCGACGAAGGATCGCCATGATGCAGAATACGTTCTCGAACGCCTTATCCGAGGCGGTATCCAAGCACATCGCTCTGTCGCCGACAAGGCGCGAAACGCTGGCGTGGCTGGCGCTGCTGATGATGCGGTGCGGCACGATCTGTTTGTGGCGTCTGGCGGCGCATGTGGCGACGGCGGCGATGACCGATTCGGTGCGGCGGCGCTTCTACCGCTTTTTTCAGCATGTCGAACTGGACGGCGCCATGACGGCTCTTGTCATCGTCGACCTTCTGGGCATACGCGGCAAGCCGTGGGTGCTGGCGATGGATCGCACGAACTGGGAGTTCGGCAAGACCACCATCAACATCCTGATGATCTCGGTGATATGGAACGGTATGGGCGTTCCGTTGATCTGGACGCTTTTGCCATCGGCGGGAAACTCGAACACGAAGACGCGGACCGACCTGCTCGATCGCCTGCGGGGGGCGTTTCCCGATATGAAAATCGCCTCGCTGATGGGCGACCGCGAGTTCATTGGCGACGCCTGGATGGCTTGGCTGCGAGAGCGGAAAATCTCTTTCATTCTGCGGCTTCGCGAGAACCAGCATGTCGTGCGCAAGGGCTACGCCACGTGGATGCTCTCCGAGATCGCGCGCGGTCTTTGCAAGGGCGAAAAGATGGTCCTCAAAGAGTGGTGTCGGCTCGGGCGGAGCGCCGACGAGCGCGCGCCGCTCGTGCGGATCGTCGTGATGCGATTGCCGACTGGCGAGCTCCTGGCGCTCGCGTGCTCCTCGAAACCACGGTGCGCGCTGGCCGCCTATCGCCAAAGGTGGACCATCGAAACGCTGTTCGCCAATCTGAAAACCAAGGGCTTCAATCTGGAGGACACGCACATCACCGCACCGGAAAAGCTCTCGACATTGCTGGCCGTGCTGGCGCTGGCCGTGACGCTCTGCGTCAAGACCGGCGTCGCCGCGGCGCGGCTGCGTCCGATCCCGATCAAAAAGCACGGCAGAAGGGCGTGGTCGCTCTTCGCACTCGGCGTCGGCGTGCTCCGTAAAATCGCCGCATCCGCGAACCCCGCTCAAGCAACAGCCTTCCTCCAACAGCTCCTATCCCCGAAACTTCCCGTTAACCAATTGAAATCCATCGCCGTCTGAAAGGGAGTCGAGTACGATGGGTATTTTCTCAACC
>Ga0194126_10002232_pt1 | contig 31704 bp, 31 predicted proteins | sample TA2KigC150mmetaG_FD_148641 | JGI IMG/M metagenome (GOLD analysis project Ga0194126, IMG submission 148641) | Freshwater microbial communities from Lake Tanganyika, Tanzania - TA2015035 Kigoma Deep Cast 150m | ecosystem: Environmental > Aquatic > Freshwater > Lake | place: Tanzania: Lake... | reverse complement strand
CTCGGACTTTCACTCGGGGTGTACCTTCGCAGGGGCGGCCGGGCCGGGGGCTTCATGCTCAGCCTGGTCATTGTCACACTGTATTATCTTCTCTTGTCCCTGGGAGAGGAAATATCCAAAGGCGGGTTCGTGCATCCGGCAATCGGCATGTGGATGCCCAACGGGGTAATGGGCGCGCTGGCCATATACCTGTTTTATACCACCGCACATGAAAAGCCGTATCCGTTCGGCCGCGTGTATACAAAAAAAATCGCGCCGTTTTGTGCCGAGGCTGCAAAGAGGCTTATCAACAGAATTGACCGGATAAAAAAATAAAAACGCCCCCCCCTGGTCCGCGGGCGGCGCTGGACCGTCCGGGCACTGCATCGGACGGCAGAACAAAACCATTCACGGGAAGGACGCTGTAACCGTGCTGATTATAACCCGCTATTTCCTGCGCGAATTTTTACGGGTGCTGCTGCTGTGTATGGCAACATTTGTAGCGCTGTACCTGATTGTCGACCTGTTTAACCGCCTCGAGGACATTCTAAGCCACCAGGTGCCGGCGGGGCTCATACTGCAGTATTTTATCTTCGGCCTGCCGCGCATCATGTACCAGCTGTGCCCGCTGGCGGTGTTGCTTTCAACCTTCATCACGATCGGCATTTTTGTCCGCAACCAGGAAATAACCGCGCTTAAGGCGCACGGAATAAGTCTCTATCGCGTATTGAATGTTTTTATCCTGATTTCCGCGGGCATATTCGCAGTCTCGCTCCTGATGCAGCAATACATCATACCGGGCAGCACGTCACGGTTCAAAGAAATCCGCCACGAGCATATGAAGGGACGGGCCCGCTCAAAGCTCATCGATACGACAGCCTTCTGGTACCGGTCGCAGGACGCTATTTACAATATAGATTTTTTCGAACCGGATACAAACCGCCTGCGACAAATCAGCGTCATGTATCTGGATGATAATTTCCAGGCGCTGCGCGCAGTTTTTGCCAAAACAGGAACCTGGGACGGAAAAACCTGGGTTTTGCAGGACGGTTTTGAGCGCCGGTTTCATCCTGACGGCAGCCAGACCGCGACAAACTTCAAACAGCTGGCGATGTCCCTGAACGCTACGCCCGAAGACTTTCATGTTTCGCGCAAATCCGGCGAAGAGCTCAGCTTTACAGACCTGCGCGGCCTGTTGAAAAAAATCCGCGCAAGCGGATATCAGTCAGCCTCGTATGCAGTTGACCTGCATGCCAAGGTTTCCTATTCCTTCATTAATATTATTATGGCGATTCTCGGAATACCCTTTGCCCTGATGATCGGACGCAGCGGCGGAATGGCGCTCGGCATTGCAATCAGCACCTGCCTCGGTCTTGCCTACTGGATGTTTTTCTCGTTCTGCCTGTCCCTTGGCAAGGGAGGCTTACTGCATCCTTTTATAGCGGCCTGGATCGCCAACATAATCTTTGGCATGCTGGGCATATATCTGTTTCTGCGCGTGCGGCAGTAGCCAAACCACTCTGCCGGCTTCCGCTCGCCCGCAGAACCCGCTCCACGCCCAAAACATACCGCGCGTATTTTTTAAAAAAGCGCACGGCACAAGGCGTTCTTTCATCCTGTGCACTGCCGCATTCTTTGCGCTCAACGCACATGTCGATGCTGTTCCCGACTCTGTGTATATGCTTTTTTAAGACTGCCGGAGGCTACTGCACCATCACCTGAAGCGTCTGTCCGGGGAAAATGGTACAGCCCGAGGTCAGGTTGTTGATGCCCAGAAATTCAGCAAGATTCATTTTGTAACGTTCGGCGATAATGTACGGGGTATCGCCCTTTTTAACCTGATACTTTGTAGTCTTTGTGTTCTGTGCCAGCGTATCGGCGCGCGGTATACGCAACACCTGACCGACCGAAAGCCGCGATGTTATTAGATTATTAACCGACTGAATGGCCTTGGTAGTCGTATTGGCCCTGTTGGCAATCTGCCAGAGCGAGTCACCCTTGCGGACAACATACTCCTCAAGCTGAAGGCTTTTTGCCGTTACAACGGAACGCTCAGGCACACGCGGGCCGGTGGTTCCTGAGGGGATTTTAAGACGCATGCCGACACGGAGCACATTGGCGTTTTTTAAATTATTGGCCGCCATAATTGCAGCCGCTGACATGCGATACTTCCCGGCAATCCCGGACAGGGTTTCACCTTTGCGCACCTGGTGTTCAATACCGCGCTCAACCGGTACGGCAGCATACACGGGCATATCGTTGAGCTTTGCCAGCAGGGTCTCCACCATGCCGGGCGGAACCTTCAGACCATAGGGCTCTGGCGGCGTAACGTCATCTCGCAGCTCGGGATTAAGCAGCCGTGTATCATCCAGGCTGTAGCCGATATTGGCTGCAATTGTTCTCAGGTGAAGCTGGCGGTTAATCGTCAGGCGCTCATAGGTTTCCGGCTCCGCAACAGGCGGAAGCTCAAAGCCGTATTTAGCCGGATCATTAATTATATGCAGCACCGCAAGAAAACGCGGGACATATGCGGCGGTTTCCCGGGGAAGGCGCATATACAAATCCCAGAAATCATCGAGATACTGGACTTTCTGTGTGCTGATAGTGCGCAGCACCCGGCCTTCACCGCAATTGTACGCGGCCAGGGCCGTTGTCCAGTCTCCGAAAAGGCTGTGAAGTTCTTTGAGGTAGGCAATCGCCGCCAGGGTAGATTTTTCCGGATCCATGCGCTCATCAATCCAGGCATTGCGCTGCAGTCCGAACTTATAGCCGGTGGATGGAATAAACTGCCACATGCCGAGTGCCCGCGCAGGCGAGAGCGCCCGCACCTTAAAACCGCTTTCGATCAGCGGCAGCCAGGACAGCTCGGGAGGAAGGCCCTCTTCCTTAAGCGCCTCCAGAATCGCGGCTCGATAGCGGCCGGAGCGGACATAGGAGCTGATGAAGAAATCTCGTTCTCTGCCCTGAAATGATTTAATCTGCCGTTCGATGTGTTCGTTCATCACCAGCGGTATGGCCTGATATCCGTTGACAACCCGCACCCGGGAAGCGTAGACCTCGACAATGCGGCGGGCAACCGTTACGCGCAGATCTTCCCGTTGCTGATAAATATCAGAGTCGGGATCTGTTTCTATGTCCAGAATCAGCGCATAGGCCCTGTCCAGCGTCTCTATAGCCCGTTCAAGCTCGCCTTGTTCCCAAAACTCGATTGAGGCCTGATAAAACCCCATGGCTGCATCAATTCTGTTCTGTGCCTCTTTACTATCCTGCACAACCGCGGCACCCTTACACCGGGGTGATCCCGCGATGCGCGGGGAACCGCCTGTTTTTATCGAACACGCCGGCAGAAGAAAAAAAACCAGAAAGAAAAGAACCGCCCGAACGGTGCGCTGGTTTTGAAAGGCTGTCATGTGATCTCCCTCTCAATTAAAAACCGGGGATAAGGGGCATACGCTGGATACAACCGCATTCAAATGCCTGAAAAAGTAAAACAGAAACATATTAAATAAAATATTATGCACAAAAACATCAAAAAGTAAACCATTAAAAATTGTGCGCTTCTGTCGAGGTATCTATGCAGCTGCTTAAAAGCAGAAAGGTTCGAATAATCTCCGGCATCAAGCAAGTGCAAGAGCTCAGCCGCGCCGGAGTTTAAAAAACAGGAACCAATCCGTGCCTGCGTGGAGCTCCCGACTTTCCCGGCAGCCTGCCGATAGTTAAATAAGCGCGTGACAGGGGGGCTGGCGTGCTGATTCATCGGCAGCGTTGTTTCCCTGAAAAGGTGGCGTAGCTTTCTTCTTGTTTAATCAAGGCAACAATACGCTGCGCGCAGGTTTCATCAAAACCGGGGCCGACGTTATCCTGCCCGTCATAATCCCCATTCATCGAGCAGGAACAATCAATCTACTCTAAAGCCGCAGCGTGGCCGCCAGGCGCAGAGGATTCTGCAGCAGGCCCAGGGCCGACAAAATATCAGGAGCTATAATGTCTGCACAGCGAAGTGCGACGGCGGCGGCACATTCCTGCTGAATAACGGCTATGCCCACGGCAGCGCACTCCAGCATTAAACAATCATTTCGCCCATTGCCAATGCAAACGCAGGCATGCGAGCCCAGAACCTCGACATAGTTTTTTTTATGTTCATCCTGCTGCGTGGACGGAACAACAGAAAGGGTCAGCGGAAGAGCCTGCAACTCGCTCGCGCAGCTGCCAAACGTGTCTGCGGTAAGCACATGAATGGCAAGCCGGGCGGAAAGCGTTTGGAGGCATTGCGCTACGCCGGGCAGCAACCTCCCGTCAAGCGCTAGCGTGCCGTTATAGTCAAGAACGAGGTGTTCAATCGCGAGGGGCTCGCAGCCCGGTATTTCCAAATTAATCATATACTACCTTGTCCCGGCTGCAGGAGTCGTGCCTGTTGTTCTCTGACAAAAACTCACCGCTTGCGGCTGTCCAGAATTTTGTTCCATTCAGAGACGCGGTCGGAGAGTTTATGCAGCAGCCCCTCGGCGTCTCCGCCGATAGAGATCGAAATAATTGTATCCCCCTGCTGTATACTGTTAACAACCAGCTGATCGCTGTCGGAAACAACCTTTCCGAAAACTGTGTGTTTGCCGTTGAGCCAGTCGGTCGGGACATGCGTTATAAAGAACTGGCTTCCGTTCGTGCACGGACCGGCATTGGCCATGGACAAGATGCCGGGGCTGTCGTGTTTGAGCGCCGGCGTACACTCATCTTCAAAGCGATACCCCGGCCCGCCGCGCCCGCTGCCCTCCGGACATCCGCCCTGAATCATAAAATCGGCAATAACCCTGTGAAAGTTAAGCCCGTTGTAAAACCCGCGCCGGCAGAGGTTTACAAAATGTGCAACGGTTACCGGCGCCTGCTCGGCAAACAGTTGCAGGTTAATGGTTCCCCGGTTTGTTATTATTGCTGCGGATAGTTCGTGTGCCATATGAATATTCTCCTGCGTCGACTGTTTTCCTGTTTTTTATAATGGTTTTCTACATCTTCTACATGCTGCTGATGCTGCATCATTTTTGGTGAAACAGAAAGGACATCCTTTGGATTTTTTTAGCTGTCGGGGCATGCCGCCGGCATACACGGCAATACCGACGAAGGCAATCAAAATACCCAGAACGTTTAATGAAAACAAAAGCTTTTTTTCAACAGAAAGGAAGACATCTATCCGCGCAAGGAAAACGCCTGCAGCTGAAAGCAACATACCCTGAATTTTTTGTCGGTTCCACATAACCAAATAAAAGAACCCCGCAGAGACGCCCCCGCGAGGTTGTTTTGAGAGAGTTCTTGTTTTTTTAAAAGGTCCACTTGGGAACCATTGTAACATAAACAGCCATAATGATGGCTGTTGTAATAACTCCGGCGATATTGGGCCCCATTGCGTGCAAAATGAGAAAGGCCGCCGGGTTGGCCTCCTGGGCGCATTTATGGGCGACTTTTGCGGTGGTGGGTACACAGGAAACCCCGGCTACACCCATCAGCGGATTTATTTTCCCCCTGCTTACCCAGTAAGCAATCCACCCCCCAATCAGTCCGCCTATGCCCGAAATAAAAAGGGCGATAAATCCCAAAACAATGAGCTTGAACATTTTGGGGTCGGCAAAAACGTCGGCGCTCAGCAGGCAACCCAGAGTAAACCCTAGAAACATGGTTGCGCCGTATAAAATAACATCTTCGGTCACCCTTTTAAATCGGGCCATTTTGGCTTCCCGGATAATCACGCCCAAAAAAAAGCTGCAAAAAAGCGGAGAGGCGACAGGAAAAAGAAGGCAGAGCACCGTTCCGCCAACCAGGCTGAACGCTATTTTTTCCGTAGATGAAACCTCCTTTATCTCAAATTCCGACATGGCAATGCCGCGAATTTTTTTCGGCACGGTAAGCTTAATAAGATAGGGGTATCCGGCATAGACAATACTTAAATAAATATAGGCTACGATGCCGATCGGCACAAACAGATGGGGGGCCAGTTGCAGCGATGCGAAAAGAACCATTGGCCCGTCCGCCCCTCCAATAATTGCAATTGAGGCAGCTTCGTTTGCTGTAAATCCCATTGCCGTTGCTATGGGGAAGGTAAGTATGGTGCCAAGTTCGGCGCAGATAGCAAGAAGAAGGCTCAACTTGGGGTTCGCAATAAAAAAATCAAGCTCTGTCATTACCCCAATACCAATAAAAACCAAACAGGCGATAAGACCATTAGAAAACATGAAGGTATAAACCGGTTGTAAAAAATAGACCTGAACACCGTCAATAATGGCCTTGGGGTCGGTCAGCATGGAATTTAAAAACATGGTTCCCACTTTATGAACCTCGGGGTTTGAAGGATCCGGCATCATAAACATGCCGGCGTTAACCATGGCCATACCGATTCCCATAGGGATCATAATCAGGGGTTCCAGTATTTCCTTATATCCCAGATAACAAAGCAGGAAACCCAGAAGTATGAGAAAAACACGGGTTATCCCTATTGTTGCATCTATCTGAGTAAAAAGCTGAAGACCCGGAAAGATGCTGAGAAAATCCATTAACAGCGTTTCCATTTTTTTTCCTTACTTTAATTTTCTTTTTTCTGCAGGATTTTATTAAGAATATTCACCAAACCCAGAACAAGGAGAACGATAAAGGTAGAAATGACATACACATTTAAAGCAAATTTTAAAGAACCCCAGAAAGTATCCACACAAGCCTCCCTATCCTACAACGATGAGAGCTTGTTCTTTTCTCACCGTATCTCCGGCAGCAACAAGTATCTCTTTTACTGTTCCTGAAAGAGATGATTTAATTTCCTGTTCCATCTTCATGGCTTCAAGGATAACGACAATATCTCCGGTTTTGATCTGCTGACCCCTGGTAACGTTAACAGAAACTATTTTCCCGGGCATGGGTGCGCTAACCCCACCGCCTCCTTCGGCAGTTACAACAGGAGGGGTTTTTACGGGAGAAACGGCTTTTGGGGTTGAAACAGAACTTGCAGCGGCAGATACCCCCCCGATTTCTTCTACTTCTGCTTCATAGATGCGTCCTTCAATTTTAATTTTAAATATCCTTACAGCCATTGGTAGTACTCCTCTCTCTTTTTAACACCTTATAGTCTTTTTTTCATCATGCCTTCACTTCTTCCGGCAATTTTCCATGATGAAATTTTTTCATCCACATTTCCTTTTAAAAAAACCCTTTTGATGATATGAGGTCTGTTTTCCATTGCTGCTGCAATTACCGCAAAAACAACCGTGATATGTTGATTGTTTTTTTCCCCATCAACCGGTGGTACGAATAATTTTACTGCTTCTTTGTTTTTTTTGTCTTCATATACTCTTTTTTTTATAAAAGAAAAAACAAGAAACAAAATAATAAAAAACAAGAAAACAAAAGTCGTTCTTTCCATAAAAATCCTTTTTTTTATTAAAATCAATCCATTCTCATTGGCATTATTATATATTTAACATTATCTTTTTTTTCTTTTTTTACAACAATCGGTTTGTTTTCTTCTTCAAAATATTCTATAATAAAATCTTCTTCTAAAACATTTATTATATCAATTAAATATGATCCATTAATACAAAAATTTATTTCTTTTTCTGCTTTATCTTTTAAAATAATATCTTCTCTGGCGCTCCCAAAATCACTATCTTCTGTATGCAAAGAAAGATTATTATCTAAAAATCTAAAATAAACAGGTCTGTTATTTTCATTTGCTATAACGCACATTATTTTTAGAGCTTCTCTTAATTTATTTTTGTCTAGTTTTATTATTTTTTTATTATATCCTTCTCCTGGAATTATTACTTTATAGTTTGGATATTTTTTTTCTAACAATCTTATATATAACTCAACATCGTTTATTTTTAATATAAATATATTTTTTTTAACAGAAACATAAATTTTTTCTTCGTCTTTTTTTTCTAAAAGTATTTTGTATATTTCATTTATTCCTTTTACAGGAATAGTTATTCCCTCATTTAAATCAAATATTTTTTTACTCTTTTCTTCAACTATTGAAAGACGATATCCATCCGTTGTAACCATACGAATAATTCCATCTTCAATATATTCTATAAAAGAACCGCAAATATTTGGTTTTGATTCATCCCGTGAAATAGAAAAAGAAGTAAGATTTATCATTTCTAAAAAAATATTTTTATTCCATTCCTTAAAATCGTTTTTTTCTTCTTCAAAATCAGGAAAATCTTCTGGGGGAAGACCAAGCATTTCTATAAATGTTTTCCCGGCTGAAATAGAAACATGAAAATTGTCTTTTTCTTCTATAATTAAAAATTCTTCCGCAATATTTTTAACTATTTCAAATATTTTTTTTGCATTAAGAGATATTTGTCCTTCTTTTTCTATTTTTACATCAGATAAATTTGTTTTAATTGCTATTTGCAGATTTGTGGCCGATAATGTTATTTTTTTATTTGATGCTTTAAACAAAGCATTAGATGTAATTGGTTTTATACTGTTTTTTTCGACGATTCCCTGAATACGGGAAAGGGCATTTAAAAGAATTGTTTTTTTTATTTTTATTTTCATATAAATACCTTATATATAAAATAAATTTTTATAAATAAGCAGTAGTAGTTTAAATTTATTTTGTTTATAAATAATCTAAGTTTATGAAAAAGCTTTTATTTTTCCTGTTTAAAAGATGTTGAAAAATATTTTATTATGGGTTTTTTTTGTGTTTAAAAAAAACAAAAATAATATTTAACGGGGTTTTATGTTTTTTTAAGAAGATCATCAACAGTATTTTTTATATGAGAATCTTCTTTATAAAGAGTTTCTATTTTTTTTATTGAATGTATAACTGTCGAATGATCTTTTCCTCCAAAAACATCTCCAATCTCAGGAAAAGAGAGGGAGGTTTTTTTCCTTATAAGATACATTGCTATTTGACGAGGTAATACAACGAGATTGTTTTTCTTTTTGCCTTTCAGGTCTGAGACCTTAATGTTGAAATATTTTGAAACAAGTTTTTGAATTTCCTCCGGTGCCGGTTCCCTGTTTTCAACTTTTATAAAATCCTTCAATACATCTTGGGTGAATTCAGGGGTTATGGGGCATTTATAAAAAGAAGCATACGCATCAAGTCTGTTTAAAAGGCCTTCCAAGTCTCGAATGTTGGATTTTACACTATTTGCAAGCAGAAAAGCAACCTCGTTTGAAAGATGAATTTTTTTAGAGAGAGCTTTTTTCTTTAATATTGCTACTTTTGTTTCTGTGTCCGGGGGCTGTATGTCTGCAATTAAACCCCACTGGAAACGGGAAATAAGTCTTTCCTCAAGATCATCAATATCCTGTGGTTTTTTGTCGCTCGATAAAATAATTTGTTTTTTTATCTCAAACAAAGAATTAAAGGTGTGAAAAAACTCTTCCTGGGTTCTCTCCTTGCCGGCAATAAATTGAATATCATCGAGCAGCAAAACATCTATACTTCTATATTTTTTTCTAAAGAGCGGCATTTTTTCATATCGAATAGAGTTTATCATTTCATTGGTAAAAGTTTCTGCGGTATCATAACAAATAGTAAGGCGAGGGTTCTTTCTTAAACAACTTTGAACAATTGATTTCATGAGATGGGTCTTGCCCAGGCCTACCCCCCCATAAAGAAAAAGAGGATTATATGTACGACCTGGATTATCAGCAACAGCAAGACAGGCAGCATGTGCAAACTGGTTTCCCGATCCAACGACGAAATTTTCAAAGGTAAAGGGTGAAGAATTATCCTCTTGATGTTTTTCCTCTATCATTCCTTCCGGTTCGGTCTCTGGCGGTTTTTTTTTCTCTTCCGCCTCCACCACAAATAAAAGTTGTTTTTTTCCACCCGTAGTATCGAACAATATTTCTTCAATAAGGGTTTTATAGTTCGCAAAAACCCAATCAGAAGTAAAAGAGTTTGGCGCAGAAATAGTTAGTTCCGCGCCATTTATTTCAAGCAGTCGCAGGTTTTTAAACCATGTATCAAAAACCTGGGGGGAGGTTTTTTCTTGTAGTGTGAGCAGAATCTGCTCCCAGAAAGATTCCAAGCCGGGCTCGGTCATTTAATTTTTCTCATTCCTATGTTTAATAAAAAAGCGACACCCATAAAACTTGTAACCATCCCGGAACCGCCATAACTGAAAAAAGGGAACGGCACTCCGACCACGGGGAAAAGACCAAGCGTCATAAGTATATTTATTATTGCCTGCCAGAAAAAATAAACCGTTATGCCGACAGCCAGGTAGGTTCCTGATAAATTTTTGCACTCATGGGCTATTCTAAGGCCGCGGTAAATTATAAAAAATACTATAAGGATCAGAAAAAGACAACCGATAAAACCCCACTCTTCAGCCCAAACGGAAAAAACAAAATCAGTATGCTGCTCGGGAAGAAAACGCAGGTGGCTCTGAGTTCCCTGCATGAACCCCTTGCCGAAAAGCCCACCCGAACCGATCGCAATTTTTGATTGAATGAGCTGATATCCGGCGTTTAAAGGATCGAGCTCGGGATTTAAAAAAAATCTGATTCTCACCTTCTGGTAATCTTTCAAAAAAAACCACACGGCCGGCGTCAAAAAAAGACAAGAAGAAAAGAAAACACCGACAAATTTTTTGTTTATATTAACAAAAAAAACCATGGATAAAAAAGTGATAATAAACATGCTGGCAGTTCCAAGATCAGGCTGTATGCAAATTGGCGCGATGGTTAATCCAAGCAATAGAAAAGGCAGGATCATGTCTTTACCTCGGATATCTTTTTGAGGAAGATTCTCGGAGAAGCATTTGGCTATCAGAAGAATAAAAGTAATTTTTGCGATCTCGGAAGGCTGTAAATTAAAACCGGCTACATTAAGCCAGCTCTGCGCGCCGTATTTTGATGTTCCAAAAAAATAGACGAAAACAAGAAGCACGACAGAGAAAGAATGAAAAAAATAAGAAGACCGAAGTATTTTTATGTAGTTAGTGTTTATGATAACCACCATCAACAAAAAACCCAATAAAACCCAAACAAGCTGTTTTGAAAAATAATCAGCTTCAGAAAAACAACAGATACTTTTTAAGTTCACGCAGCCCAGGCCGCATAATAATAAGACGGCGAAAAGTAACGGGAAGTCTATTGAGAGAAAAAGACGCCGATCAACCAACACCCCTATATACCTCTTTTCTTTTTATACTCATAAAAGGCCCTGATTACTTCGCGGGCCACCGGAGCGGCATTACCTCCTCCGCCACCGCCGTGTTCAAGAAACACACTTACAACAACTTCAGGTTCTTCAACAGGAGAAAAAGCAACAAACCAGGCATGGTTTTCCAGGTGGCGCGGTACCGGACGCCCTTTTTCGGGTTTCTTTTTTAAACTGACGACCTGCGCGGTACCAGTTTTTCCGGCAACCAGTGCGCCGGGAACCCGGGCATTGTACCCGGTTCCATTCGGGGCATGCACAACATCACATAAGGTGTTTTTCAAAAAGTCAAAAGTCGTCTCCGCTAAAGAAAACCGCCTGAGAACCTCGGCATTCTCAAGACCATTTTTTGATGTTCGCGCGATCAGGGTTGGCCGATAAACAAGCCCCTCGTTGGCAATGCCGCTGTACACGAGGGCCATTTGCAGGGGTGTTGCCTGCAAAAAACCCTGCCCGATGCAAAAGTTAAGCGTATCCCCTTTTTGCCAGCGGGCTCCGGTTTTTCCCCGCAGCCACCCTGGAGAAGGCAGAAGGCCGGGCCTTTCACCTCCAAGCTCAATGCCGCCAGGGAACCCAAACCCGAGTATTTCGGCATATTTTACAAGGGTATCTATGCCGAGGCGCAGAGCGAGATTATAAAAATAGGTATCACAGGAAACTATCAGGGAGTTTTGCATGTTCACATGCCCGTGGCCTTCTTTTTTCCAGCACCCAAAACGCCTGTTTCCCAGAACAAAATAACCGGGACAGAAAAAAGTATGTTCCGGGTCAATTATTTTCTCCTCAAGCGCTGCGACTATCGTCACAATTTTGAAAATAGATCCCGGTGGCTGCTGGCTTTGTATTGCCCGGTTCATCAGTGGATGATGGGGGTGGCTGGTAAAATAGCGCCAGTCCGCAGGGCTTATTCCCCGAGAAAAAAGGTTTGGATCAAACAGCGGCGCGCTGGCCATAGCAAGAATATGGCCATTGCGGGGATTAAGGGCTACAACAGCCCCGGTTTTTCCCTCCAGCATGTGCTCGGCCGCCTTCTGAACTTCGGGGATCAGCGTTGTCCAGATATCTTTGCCCCCCCTCGGCTCGATTTTAGCAAGAACATTTTTTCTTTTTCCGAAAGCATCAACTTCGGTTTGTAAAAATCCGCAGGTTCCGCGCAGCGTATCCTCCGCCCATTTTTCAAGTCCGTACTTGCCGATAAGCTCGCCGCGGCGATAGGGGCGCGAGCTGCTGAGCGAGATGTCCTGTTGATCTGCTTCGCCTAAAAACCCGAAAACATGAGGTGCCCGCACATCGGTAAGATAGCGCCTTCTGGGTACAACATCGATGGATATACCCGGCAGATCATTTTTTTTTGACAGCACGGTGCTCATTTCATTCCAGCTCAGGTTTTTTTTCAGCACAATGGGTTCAAACCTGGGCCGCCCGCGCCTGCTTTGCACAAGGTCTGCAAGGTTTTCTTTGTTAATAGACAAAAGAGCGGAAACGTCGTTGAGTACTGCATCGATACTGAGCGTATCCTGGGGAATGAGAATCAAATCAAAGGAGGGGGTATTATCTACAAGTGTTTGATTGTCGCTGGAAAAAATATGGCCCCTTGGGGCGGGCAAAGCAGTCTGGCGAATGCGGTTGTTCGTGGAGAGCTCTGCGTATTTGGCACCCTTTATAATTTGTAAATAACATAATCGCAGTATAATAAGAGAAAAAAAGACGGCAACGATAACAACGGCAATTTTAATTTTGCCTTTAAGGACTTTGTCCTGCGTTGTTTCTTTAAACTCAAGCGGCATGTTTGTACGTTTCCGCGCCTGCCCTGCCGGCTGTGTGCTGCGGGTTAATGCATGAGCGCAGCAACGGAAAGACGAGCGGGAACAGAATAAGGGTAAAAAAAGCTTCTCTGAAAACGGGCTGCATTATGTAGGTATGGTGATACTCATAAATAAAGCGCATAAAGAAAAGGAGCAGCAGATTTTTTATCAACAAACATGCCAGTAAAAGTCCGAACATTTCTATCAGGGTGTTGAAGTTGAAAATCCTGCACGGGAGCTTGATGGCACTAAAAACAAGCAGGTAGGTTGCGATAAAAAGACCCGATGGCGCTCCGGAAAGAGTTTCAAAAAAAACCCCGATGATGAAAATAATACAGGCGCCATGCACGGCCGGCAGCGCAACCGAGGCATGCAGCACGAGAAACAGCAGAAGATCGGGCCGTATCCCGTGGTTGCCAAACGGCAGCAGGGCTGTTGTTTGAATAAAAAGCAGGCCGGCGGTGAAGCCGATATAGAGTGCGTATATTTTAAACATGTCGGCGGAAAACACAGCGCTGACGCTGCGTCAGTGCTGAAAACAGGGCCTGTTTTTCAGGCCCGTGCCTCAAGCGGGACGCGGAGCATTTTCAGGCCTGTGCGTGTATGGCAACCCTCTCTCCGTGCAGGCAACGGCGTTCTATGGGCCCTGCCCGGGGAGCGCCTGGGCTGCTGGCTGTCGTTGCCTGTCCCGGTTTGTGTTTTCAGTGTCGTCGCCTGTCCCGGTTTGTGTTTTCATGACAATCAAAACCTCATTCAGTTTTGAAAAATCAACCGCCGGCGCAACGGCAACGTGCTTAAAGAAACCATCCGGATTGTTGCTGGTTTCAGCTACGGATCCGATGAGAATGCCGCCCGGGAAAACGGCATTCAAGCCGGAGGTAATGATTTCATCGCCCGGCAGGACATCTTCTTTTTTTACAATGTAATTAACCCGGCAGACTGTTTCATCCTGTCCTTCAAGAATACCGCGGACCCGTGAACGCTTTACAATAATGTCGACGGTGCTGTTTTGATCGGATATGAGCAAAACCTTGGAGCTGTGAAGCGCTGTATCAATGACTGTCCCGACAACCCCCTGAGGTGAAATTACCCCACTACCTCGCATAACGCCGGCACTGGTCCCCCTGTTTACCAGGATGGTTTTAAACCAGCTTGACGGGTCTCTGCCAATTGTTTTTGCGGGCAGCAGGGTGTATTCAAACTGCTGTTTAAAATCAAGCAGCTCTTTCAGCCGCTGGTTTTCGAGAAAATGCTCGCGCAACTGCTGGTTTTCGAGGATAAGAAACTGTATTTCCTGCCGCAGGCCGGTGTTGCGTTTTTCGACATCAACCAGATAAACATAACCGGTCCAGAGAGCAGTTATGTTTTGGACACACAGGGTTGTCAGGCTGAGCGGGTAGGAGAAAAGAACCTGGAGGGCCTTCTGGCCCGGGAGCCGCTCCCGGTTTTTATCAGCGCCACGCGTAATCAGGGAAATACATACGATTATTATAAAAAAGAAAAAGAAAAATCGTTTACGCTTGAAAAAAAAGTGGAGCATTATTCACGAGAACGGGCGTCAGTCAAAAGCGACGTCTTTTAATAGGTCAAGTTCATCCAGCGCCCGGCCTGAACCGAGCACAACAGCCGTGAGCGGGCTGTCGCAAACGATTATCGGCAGACCGGTTTCCTCGCGCAGGAGCACGTCAAGATTTTTAAGCAGGGCGCCGCCGCCTGCCAGTACAATGCCGCGGTCTACTATGTCTGCCGCAAGCTCGGGAGGGGTACGCTCAAGTGCTATTTTTACGCCTTCGACAATGGTATTTACGGGCTCTTGAATAGCCTCCATGATCTCTACTGAACTGATTTCCAGTGTCTTGGGGATGCCGGTGACCATGTCGCGGCCCTTGACGTCGACAGTTTTAATGTCCTCTTCAGGAAAAGCCGTACCGATGGTTATTTTGATCAGTTCAGCGGTGCGCTCACCGATCAGGAGATTATACTTGCGCTTTATGTAGTGAACGATGGCCTCATCCATTTTATCGCCGGCCGTGCGTACGGACTGGCTGTAGACAATACCGGAAAGGGAAATAACGGCAACCTCGGTGGTGCCGCCGCCGATATCAACGATCATGCTGCCGACGGGCTCGCTGACAGGCAGGCCTGCACCGATTGCAGCAGCCATGGGTTCTTCTATCAGGTATATTTCGCGTGCGCCGGCAGATTCGGCCGACTCGCGCACAGCCCGTTTTTCAACAGGGGTAATTCCCGACGGTACGGAGACTATAATACGGGGCTTGACGAAACTTTTACGGTTGTGAACTATCTGTATAAAGTATTTGAGCATTGATTCGGTGACATCAAAATCTGCAATAACACCGTCTTTCATCGGCCTGATCGCCGTGATGTTTGCCGGCGTGCGACCCAGCATTTTTTTGGCTTCATTGCCGACGGCAAGTATTTTCTTTCCACCGGCTTCTCTGCGTATGGCAACAACCGAGGGTTCGTTTGCGACAATGCCCTTGCCCTTTACATAGACAAGCGTTGATGCCGTACCCAGATCAATGGCAAGATCATTTGAAAGCATGCCCCAGAACCGGTCGAAAAACATAGTCGTGTGCTCCTGTAGGTGTGGGTGAGCCAGAAAAGATAGTGTGAAAACAAACTGTTAACCCTACGTGTAGTACCAGACCTGCCCGATAAGTGCAAGTAAAATTAAAATATTACCGCTTGATAATTTGTAAATATTTTATTAGCATGTATCGCTCGGTGAAATCGCATGCGGCCTGTGGGCGCAGTTCTTAAATTTCTGGTTGCGGGAGAACACATCAATGCTGACATATATGCGTAAAAATGCCGGATCGTGGATTATAAAGGTACTTTTTGCGGCCATCATAATAACATTTGTCTTTTTTTACGGATACAGCCCGGAGAAGGACCCGGGCGGAGCGGTTCTGGCGAGCGTGGGAGAGAAAAAAATCACTGCGGAGCACTATAGAACTGCCTATGCCAACATGCTGCAGATGTATCAGCAGATGTATCAAAATCAAATCCCCGACAGCCTTGCCCGCACGCTCGGTCTGCGGGAGAATCTGCTTGATGAAATGATAGAGCAGGAACTGCTGCTGCAGGAAGCAGAGCGCCGGCGCCTGCGTGTTTCCAGGCAGGAGGTTATGGGCGCGATAATGAAGCAGCCGTACATGCAGGAAAACGGTATCTTCACCGAGGGCAGATACGCCTCGGTACTCAAGAGCATGAAGCTGACGGCAGCAGAATATGAACGGCAGGCTGCGCAGGAGATACTGCTGCAGAGCCTGCGGGCCATGATTACCCAGGCGGTGAATGTTTCAGATCAGGAGCTGCTGGAGATGTTCCGGCTGCGCGGCGAAAAGCTGACCATGGACTACCTGGAGTTTACGCACGCCGATATTACCGAAGACATGCACGTAAGCGAGGAAGAGCTGCGGGCATATTACGGGAAAAACGCTGAAAGTTTCCGTGTTAAGGAAACTGTCGAGGCCAAGTACCTCGTTTTTGACCCCGAAGAATTTGCGGGCCGCATGAACGTCGAAGAGGAGGCTATCAGGGATTTTTATATGGTAGATCAGGCCCGCTTCCTTGATCCGGAACAGATACGTGCCCGCCATATTCTGCTGAAGGCCGACAGAGCCGCCGCGCCGGAAAAAGCGCCGGCCCGGCAGGCTGAAGCGCAGGCTTTGCTTGAAAAAATACAAAAAGGAGCCGACTTTGCCGCACTTGCCAAAAAGCATTCACAGGATGAAGCAACGGCTGCCGCGGGCGGCGATCTGGGTTTTTTCAGCCGGGGAGCCATGGTCGGCCCTTTTGAGCGGGCCGCTTTCGCACTGCAGCCAGGCGAGGTCAGTGGCGTTGTGGAAACCACGTTCGGGTATCACATCATAAAACTGGAAGAGAAGAAGCCCGAACGCCTGCGGCCGCTTGAGGAAGTGCGGGAGGAAATTGCAGGCGAGCTGCAGCAGGAAATGGCCGAAAGCGAAGTGCGCGCGGCATCCCGTCGCGCCTTTAATCGCCTGTTCAACAGCCGGGACCTTGAAGGCTATGCACAGGCCAACGGCTTAGCCCTGAGAAAGACGGGCGCGTTCGCCTTTGGCGGCGCTCCGCAGGACGCACAGAGCGAAAATGCTTTTTCACAGCAGGCCTTCGCCTTGCAGCCCGATGAGCTTTCTCCGGTTTTTTCAATCGGGAAAAAATATTTTCTGATTAAGCTCACCGCCAGGACCCCGTCGCATATTGCGCCGCTGGAAAATGTGCGCGACAAGGTGATTGCTGCTGTGCAGCGGGAAAAGCGCATTGAGAAGGCACGGCAGCTGGCGCAGGACGCCGCACGGCTGCTTACAGAAAACAGCTTTGATTGGGACGCTGCGGCAAAAAAATACGGTCTTGAAATCAAGCAGGCTGAGTTGAGCCGCATGGGCGAACATGTGCCCGGTCTGGGCCGCAACCCGGAACTGAAGCAGGCCGCCTTCAGGCTCGAAGCCGGACAGACCGCCGATCGGATTTTTTCAACAGAGGCCGGCGCTGCTGTGGTTCGTGTGCGCACGAAAACCCTGCCTCCGGAAGACGGCTTTGAAGCCGAAAAAGAGGGCTTGCGCCAGCAGCTCGTTCAGGCCAAGCAGCAGGAAGCTTTTAAAGGCTTTATTCAGGAGCTCAAAGGCCGCTACAGCGTCAGCGTTGATCGGGACCTTTTTGAAACGCTTTGATAGGCCGGAGAAAAACCCATGCAGGGGCAGCCGATAGAGACTCTGTCATGCAAAGACGGGCAGCCTGCGATTGTTATTGATAAAGAGGGCACCTGGTTTTATAACGGGCTTCCGATTATCAACCGGCAGATCATACTGTATTTCTACAAGCTGCTTGAAGCCTCCCCGGCCGGCGGCTATCAGTTGAGAAACGCCCGGGAAGTCTGTCCGGTAGAGGTTCAGGACGCGCCTTTTGTGGTTGTTTCGCTGTGGCTGTCAGTCGGGCAGCCACAGCAGTTTTGCATAAAGCTCAATGATGATACAGTTGAACCTCTGGACCTGAAAACGCTGACTATCGGCCCTGGAAACATCCCCTACTGCCGGGTGAAACAGAGCAGGTTCAGGGCCCGCCTCCTGCGAGCACCCTATTATCGTCTGGCTGAGTCAGTACAACAGGAAGGCGAAACAGCTTTTTTTATCGAGCTTAACGGCGAGCGCCATTATCTCGGCACGGCCTGAGACCACAGTGCTCAAAATCAGCATACAGGATGTAAACCATGAAGCCGGATTGCAGCGCCGAGAGCGGTATCAGCCGTGAGCGGGCCCTGGAGCTGATGCTGCAGTATCTGCCGCAGGAGGCCATGCGCAAGCACAGTCTGGCCGCCGAGGCCATCATGCGCGCGCTGGCGCGCAGGCTTGGCGCCGATGAAGATGTCTGGGGCATGGCCGGACTGCTGCACGATCTCGATTACAACGAAACGAGAGAATGCATGTCCCGCCACGGGCTTGAAACAGAGCGGATTTTGACAGAGCGTACCGTTGCTCCCGAAATTATACAGGCAATCAAGGCGCACAATGCCGACAATCTCGGTTTTGTGCGTTCCACGGAATTCGAACATGCGCTCGTGTGCGCCGAGTGCATAACCGGACTTATCGTTGCCACCACGCTGGTCTATCCCGAGAAAAAAATTGCCGGCGTCAAAGCCGCATCGATTATCAAGCGCATGAAGCAGAAAGAGTTTGCGCGCTCGGTGAATCGCGACCATATTCGTGAATGTGAAAAGATCGGCATATCCCTGGAGGAATTTGCCGTTTTGAGCCTGTCCGCCATGACACAGATAGCGCCGGAGCTGGGGTTATAGGCGCGGCATTGCTGCAGGCACGCTTTTAAAGGAGTGCAGGGGCCTTCGCAGGCCCTGTTTGATCATCACACCGGGGTGCAGGGCCCATGTGGGTATTTTTCAAAACAGTACTGTTAATCGCTGCTGTTCCCGCTCTTGCCGGGTATGCGCTTGCACTGTATGTTGAAATTGCGTCCGCGCTTGATCATTCAACGCAGGCGCGCCTCGGGCTTGCAATGATTCCGGCCGGCATGCTTCTGTGGCTGCTGCTGGGACGGTTTCTGCGTTTTTTCCACGTGTTTGAACATGAAGTTACCCACCTGGTGACCGGCCTGATTTTTTTTATTCAGCCCCGGCAGCTGGTTGCTTCCGAATCGGGCGGCCGCATGGAGATGTACGGCAATAATTTTATCGTCAGCCTTGCCCCTTATTTTGTTCCGCTCTTTTCTCTGGTGCTGATGGCTCTCATGCCGCTGTTTGACAGCACGGTAGGCGTGTATGCCTGCGCAATGCTCGGCCTTGTCACCGGCTATCATGTTATAACAAACCTGCAGGAGTTTTCGCTTCACCAGCCCGACATCCGAAGTCACGGCCCGGTTTTTTCAACAACCATCTGCCTGTGGGGCAATGTGATCGCGCTGGGAGTTGTGGCGGGATTTCTGCAGCAGGCCTGGCCGGGCAGCTGGGCCTATCTTAAAAGCGGGGGGCGTGAGACAGCCGCGATCGTTGAGTTTGTTGTAACGCAGTTGCCGTTGCGCATAGCCGGGCTTTTTTAAAATAATCCGCTGCCGAAGCATTTTTAAAATCGCTAAACCGGCGCTACTCCTCGCTGGCATTTTGATGAGGATATCAGCCCGTGCTGGATTATTTCGGACGGCGTTCACCGGATACCGCCTGCGATATGTGGCGCAATCCAAACAGCACCTGCTCTAAAATCAGCAGTTCATCTGGTTCACTGGATTTCACCAGCGGCATCACAGAGAAGGACCCTCAAAATGCCCAGAGGGACTTCTCACGGCCGGGGCTTGCATGAAAAATTCGAACGTGGTACTTATTGGTGTATTATGCGGCCTGTTTGTTACACTTTAATGATAGCGTTAGCGTGTGTGCTTGTTTGTTTGGGGCACGGCCGGCCGTGCTGTGCGGAGCGGCTCAGCGTTGTTAAAGTCTATACTGGCGCAGAGGCAAAACTTTCTGACGGCCGCAAAATTGTATACAGCGGCATCAGCGTTCCGGGTAAAAAGAACAAACCGTTTTTTCAGGAATGTCGGGCGGCTCATCAGCGGCTGGTTCAGGATGCCTCCCTTATTGTTCTGGTGCAGCCGGGGGCTCAGGACAAGGGATTACGCCGTCTTCCGGTTGTGGCATTCATCGGCACACTTCTTATCAACGCTGAACTTATCCGCCAGGGGTATGCCCTTGCCGGCCACAGCGAAGATGATTTCCGCTACCGCGAGCTTTTTTTGGAGCTGCAGCAGGAAGCCCGCCAGGCGGGCCGGGGCTTGTGGGCTTACCGTGATACGTTCAGTGAACCCTATTATGTCGGTTCCCGGTCGCGCCGCGTGTTCCACCGCCCCGAATGCTCTCAGGCTAAGGATCTGCAGTTTGAAGACCGTGTAATTCTGCGCACACGGGAGGATGCCCTGTCTGAAGGCTATGTGCAGGATTGGCGCTGCAGCCCGCTTTTTAAGGTACCGGATACGGATACCGGTCAAAAATAGCCGCTACCGAGATACTGCAGGTTTTCCCGGATATGGCAATTCAACTCCCCGGACCAGAAAAATTTTTTGTGCAGAGTGTAAAAATGGAGGATGCAAGTAACGGGCAGCCGGTGCTTACCGGCACACGGGAGATATCGGGCGGTGATATTAAGCCGCCGCGCAACCGGACCAAGGCACGTGTCAGGAAGATCGTGCGCAATGGCTGCGAGTTAGTCATAAAGGATTTCAGCCACTGCAGCCTGCTGATAAAAAACCTCTACGGCCGATATACTCTGCACCGGGAGGCCCGGGCCTATGAACTGCTTAAAGGTATTGCGGGCATCCCGGGATGCTTTGGCCTTGAAGGCAGGTATTGCCTTGTCATTAAAGACATTCCCGGCCGCCTGCTCGGCAGTTTCAAGCGCGGAGAACTCAAAGCAGATGTATTTGACCGGCTTGATGCGATTGTGGCGCAGGCGCATGCGCGCGGGGTGGCGTTCGGTGATGTGCACAAGTCCAATATAATCATTACCGCTGAAGGTGATGTTTTTATCATAGACTTTGCCACTGCGTTTTTTGCCCGGGATCCCGGCAGCCCCGGGCTTTTTATGCGCCTGGTCATGGAGCTTGACCGCCATGCCGCGCAGCGCATGCGCGCGCGCTATCTGCGGCTGGCCGCGCCGGTGCCCACGGGATTATTCGGGTTCTTGTACCGGTTAGGCCGGGGGATGAAAGCTGTCCTCAAAAGAATAAAAAAGAGTGTGCGCCAGAGGGGATGAATATGCGTATTCTGGTTGTGGAAGATGATCGCGGCACAGCCGGGTTTATTAAAAAAGGTTTCGGCGAACAGGGCTTTGCGGTCGACACGGCTTTTGACGGAGAGGAAGGCCTGCATCTGGCCGGCAGTAACTCCTATGATGTGCTGATTCTGGATGTTATGCTTCCCGGGCTGAGCGGTTTTCAACTGCTCAAAGACCTGCGCAAGCAGGCAATTATCACACCGGCTATTTTTTTGACGGCAAAAGATGAAAAGCGCGATGTGGTGCATGGACTTGAACTGGGAGCCGATGATTACCTTGTCAAGCCGTTTGAGTTTTCAGAGCTGCTCGCGCGCGTACGGGCCGTGCTGCGGCGGGGGCCCCAAGAGCAGCCCTCGGCCTGCCTTGCGGTAGATAACTTGACCCTGGACCTGCTTACACGCACAGCCCAGCGCGGTGATCGAATGATTGATCTGACGGGCAAGGAGTTTCATCTGCTTGAGTATTTAATGAAAAACAGCGGACAGGTTTTGACCCGCACCATGATTATTGAAAAGGTCTGGGGCTACAGTTTTGACACCGCCAGCAACATTATCGAGGTGCATATCAACCGGCTGCGCGCCAAAGTCGACAGGGGTTTTTCTCCCAAGCTGATTCACACCATCAAGGGCGTCGGCTATGTTCTCAAGGATGTTTAGTCTGTACCGCAGCCGGCTATCAGTCCGGCTTACCGTATATTATACCGTGCTGCTTCTGTGCCTGTTTATGCTGGTGGCGGCGTTTTTCCTGTATCGCCTTAATTCCAAGTTAATCAAAGACATTGACCGGCTGCTGTATGACGAGGCCCGCGAACTGGTAGATGACCTCAATACTGAAAAGGATTTATTATCGGGATGCTCCGAATATGCAGAAACCGTATCGCAGCGCAAATATTATCCAATGTTTTTCCGCCTTCTTGACCCCGGCGGTAATGAAGCCTTCGCGCTTCGGGCGGTAGTTAAAAAGAAACAACAGCAGCTGCTGCGGTATCCTGAGCCCCGCCCCGGGAACAAGGAGTTCTTTTTTTTCAATGTGCCCTCGCGCCGGCCCTTTCGCTGCTACCAGCACAGCATTACTGTTCGAGATAAAGACTATATTTTACAGATAGTTACGCCGGCCGGCCGCGCCATGAAGACACTGCGCCAGATGGCCAAGACAATGCTGCTGGCTTTGCCGGTGGTGCTGTTGCTGAGTCTGCTTATAGGTCTCAATGCCTCGCGCCGCCCATTTGTGATTATGCGGCGTATGAATGCAATCACCCGGCGCATTACAGCAGAAAACATGCAGGAGCGGCTGCCGGTGCCGCAGATTGAAAGCGAAGTGCGCGAATTGACCGAAACCATCAATGATATGCTTGGCCGGCTGGAGGCCTCCTTTCATGAGGTGCGGCAGTTTACCGCTGATGTCGCCCATGAGCTAAGAAACCCTCTGTGTGCGGTTCAGGGCGAAATGGAGGTCGTGCTTTCAAGAGACCGCTCCGCCGCTGATTACCGTGACATGGTTGCCGAAACACTCGGGCGGATCAAAGCTCTGATCAAAATAGTCAATGATCTTTTTCTGGTTTCGCGATTTGATAATCACAAAGTGCTGCTTGAAAAGGAACACATTAATTTCGCCGGCCTGGTGCGGGATTTGTATGAGTTTTTTGAACCGGTTGCGCAGGAACATCAGATCGTCTTCACGCTTGAAGCCTGCCCGCAGGCAGGCGCCGTTGTCGACCGGACGCACATGCAGCAGCTGGTGAGCAATCTTATCGATAATGCCTTGAAGTTCACCCCTGCCGGTGAAAGCGTAACGCTGCGCCTTTCACCGCTCCCGGGCCAGCTCGTTTTTCAGGTAATCGACACGGGGATCGGGATTCCAGAGGAGGATATGCCGCATATTTTCGAGCGCTTTTACCAGGCGGACAAGACGCGCTCAGCAGCGCAGCGCGGCAGCGGTCTCGGCCTTCAGATCTGCAAGCGTATTGCGGAGGCGCATGGAGGGGAAATAACGGTGCGCGCCAATGAAGACAAGGGTGTGACGTTTACCCTGCGCCTGCCCTGCGGGCAACAGGATGCGCTCACGAACGTGTGATCACGGGAGCGTTGAGATGCGTACACTCAGGACCGGCCCCCGTCCTTGACAGGGCAAACATACTTTGTTATAAGCTTGGCATTGCGTTATTGAGGGCGGTTAGCTCAGTTGGATAGAGCGTTGGCCTCCGAAGCCAAAGGTCGTGCGTTCGAGTCGCATATCGCCCGCCAAGGGAAATTAAGCACCCGGGAGTTTTTCTCGGGTGCTTTTTTATATAACGATTTCTCCCAGGGGTTGAAATGACCCAGGAAGGTTGTATTGTTTTTGTACAGGGCCAGCACTTTTCGGTGCCTGAATCTAAAAACAAGGTGCTAATTAAAACAATCGCCGCTTTGAGCGGCGCATAAATTAATCCTCCGGCGTTGCCGAGGCAGCTGACTTCTGTAGCTTTTATTATTGTACAGCAGGCCCGGCAGCAGCGCGTAGGCCAGAGCATCTTGTTGCATCTCAGGGTCAAGGTCCGTTGGCACAAGCTGCCTGTCCGCTGTAACGCTAAACTGAAGAGGTTTCATCTTCGGCCGCTGTACAACCAGATTGTTGTCACGCAGGTATGCGTGGGTATCTCCATACTGCATAACAGCCCTGTCCGGCCGATCCTCCTGCATGCTCACCAGTGAGCGACCGATCATGGGGTGCGAGCAGCTGATACCCATGATGTCGAGAACCGTCGGTGGCAGGTCAATCTGGCTTGCCACCCTGTCATAGGTTCCCGTTTTAATACCGGGGGCAATAATCAGCCCCGGTATATGAAATTTTTTAATCGGGATAAGATCCTGTCCTCTCAGCCTGGTGGAATGATCGGCAATAACCAGAAAAACAGTATTTTCATAATACGCAGCGTGTTGTGCCTTGTCAAAAAAAAGCCCGAGAGCATAATCAGCGTATTTGATCGCATTGTAGCGGCTGCTTTCGCCCTGTTCATACAGCTCAATTCGTCCATCCGGAAATTCAAACGGATCATGGTTCGTGGTTGTCAGTATCAGGGCAAAAAACGGTTTTTCGCCGTGCGCACAAAATGTTTCATGGGCTTTATTAAACAGATCTTCATCTGAAACACCCCAGGAACCTTCAAAAACAGGGTTTTTAAAAGTATCCTGATCATGAATAGCCGTAAAACCATTCCCGATAAAAAAAGACTTCATATTATCAAAGGTGCTTTTGCCGCCGTATATAAATTCAGTGTGATAGCCAAAGCCCTTCAACAACTGTGCAAGCGTAAAGAAATCTTGCCGGGACTTTTCAAGTGCTACAACACTTTCCCCGGGAGTTGGCAAAAAACCGGAAATAACAGCTTCAATACCCCTGACCGTGCGTGTTCCCGTGCTGTAGAGATCGCTAAACAGAAGCCCTTCCCTGCTTAAACGGTCGAGATGAGGAGTAAGGGGCATACCGCCCAAACACCCGACATACTCTGCCCCGAGGCTTTCTTCAAGGATAATGACAAGATTGAGCGGACGGCTGCGGGGAAATTGCGACTGACGGTAATGGAGCAGGGGACTATCGGATGCGTCGATTTCATCGGGGGCAATATTGTTGAGCGACATGACCCTGCGCAAAATTTCGTCATCTGACATTTTTCCATACACAGCGGCCGGGTCCTGTTCATGCTTTGTTACCTGATACAAGGCATAGGTAAGACTGTAGGTTGAGCTTATGCCAAGCTGATTCACAAGAGGATGCATTGAAAATGCGGCATCGCTTATATTAACCGGGCGATGGGTCAGACTAGAGCGCATACCCAGGGAAAGAAGCGGGAACACAATAATGGCTATGAACCCTCTTTGTATGTGGGAAGCCGCGGGTAATGCGGAAAAACCACGGGATGATTTATTGAATACAAGCCATACGGTCAGGGCTGTTACGGACAAAGCCGCCGCAAACATCACGGGGTAGCCCCTGGCAATCATGAGAGCAACTTCCAGTCCCGAAAACATGTTCTGCAGAAAAATCCGGTCCGGTCGTACGCTGAACTCGTCCATGAATGAAAAGGTTGCCATCTCCAAAAAAACGAATATACCTGCTGCGCAGGCAAGGTACCCGGAAAAAACAAGACGCGTTTTCCTGACAGTTTTTCCCGGGAAAAAAATCAGACCCGCGACGGGAAGCGCCAACACATAGCAGAGCATCACCGTATCCATTCTCAAGCCCACCGGGAACACGAGCAAAAAGTTGTCAACATCTGCGATGTTTTCGTAGAACACAACACAGAACAAGGCCCTGAAAACAGCAAACATAACAAGGCAGCTGCCATAGAATACCAATGCCGGCATCAAAAGACGAAACGAAGATATAAAGTTGCTTTCGTTACATAACTGGGGATCAGGCATCGTGTTCTTTCCTTTTTTGAATCAGGGCACAATTAATAAGACACATATTTTTTATGTGAAAAATGAATGCATTTGGCTTTCGCCAGCAGAGATAGCAGTGATCCACCCAACGCGTGTTACGGGAACAGCTGCGGGAAGAAAGCCCGCCCAGGTTCCCGGCAAAAAGTCGAAACGATCAATATCCTGCCGGATAATAATGACCCGCACGTTCCTTGATGACGCGAGATCCTCCAGAAATTCGGGGTCGTCAGGCACGTGGTAGACAAACAGCGGGATGTTGCGCAGCTGGATTCGCGTGCCGGGCCCGTAGATCGGCTCCTCCCGGGTGCCGCTGTTCAGGCCCATTGCGGTAAAGCCACCGAAGTAGTAGACCGCCTTGAACACATCGACAACCACCGGGGCAAGCATATTCGAGTCAAGCAGCGGCCTGCAGTCATAAATAGTTTGAAAGCCGGCCTGCCTGACTGCCACAAGACTGAAAGGGGCCTCCCCTTCGACGTAGACACGATTCATAAAACCAGGTCGATCAGTAATCTGTTTAAGCCGTGCGAGAGCAGCCTGAAGCTGGCTTCTGTTCAAATGGCGCAGATCTTTCCAGTCGAGCCAGAAGTAACCATCTCCCCCGACAGCGTCAAACAGTGCTCCCAGAGTCAACAGGGTGCCGTTGGGTTTTTCGTAGCGGCGAGGATGGGAGACGACAAAATCGTCCATCTCCATATCATAGTGTACGTCGAGTTCGGTTCCCCTGGCACTTCTTTCGAACGCATAGGCGATGCTGTCGATCGAATTGCGCACACGGACCGGGGCGCCATCCGATCCGTCAGTAACAAGACCTCTGGTCGCCCACACCTTATGATGTTCGTTGTATACGCTGGCATTGGTCCTCTGTGCCAGGTTGTGATCAACCCAGGCGATAGTCAGGATGAATCCCGTCATTACCCACCCGGCGGCTGCAAGCAGAAGCGCACGCTTTCGCAAGCCGGGGCTTTCTCCTGGAGTGCTCCGCGCTCGTAATCCTGCCCATAGCAGCGCAAATACAACGACAATGACGGTAAAATTCGGGAAGAAAACAGCCGAAGCGCTCATTGGATTGGCAGCGACTGCAGCGAGTTTGGCTGTAAGAAGCGAAGCTCCCGCAGTAAAGCACAGGATTGAATAGCGATTCAGCATGGGCAGCTCACGTGCAAAACATAGTTAGCTCATGGTTTGGGTGCTATCTGGTAAAGCCTTTCTGAGCAACGCTGGTTGGAAACACAGAACTTGCTGTTACTGTGGAACATTCTTCTTATTAGAAAATAATACTTTGAAATGGTACGACATGAACATGAAGGGCACATTGCATTGCACTTAAAAAAATGTAATTTATCGCGGTTCAATGGGGACAGGACAGGCGCAGCAGATGCACAAATAATGGTTTTAGGTTATACTCTATTTCTCGAAAGGAAACTCTAATGAGGCCTGAAGTTAAATGCGCTGAATCTGTTGTTAGAGAAATTTGAAATGGTGTGACATACTGCGGTGGACATAGTTGGGCAGCGATTATTGTACAAGGACATATGCACCCATGAACCGCTCCACGCTCACCCGCTATGCCTGGCTGTCAATCGCTGCCGCCATCATAACGATGGCGCTCAAAGGCGCAGCCTACTGGCTAACCGGATCTGTCGGCATGCTCTCGGATGCCATAGAATCCTCGGTCAACCTGCTCGGTGCGGTTATAGCCCTTATTGTTTTAAGGATAGCAGCGCGCCCGGCAGATGACAATCATGCCTTCGGCCACAGCAAAGCCGAATATTTTGCGAGCGGCGCCGAAGGCATCCTGATTCTGATTGCAGCTGTGTGCATCGGCGTGGCGGCAATTAATCGCCTCATTGTCCCCCAGACGCTGGAACAGGCCGGCGCAGGTCTGGCCATTTCAACAGCCGCAGCCTGTATCAACTTTTTCGTAGCGCGCATTCTGCTGCGCGCCGGCAGAGAATATCGCTCCATCACGCTTGAGGCTGACGCCCGACATCTCATGACCGATGTCTGGACATCGGCCGGCGTCATTGCTGCCATTATGGCCGTTGCGCTTACGGGCTGGCAAATGCTTGATCCGATTATCGCCCTTGTTGTGGCCGCCAATATCGTGTGGTCCGGCTATCATCTCGTCAAGCGCTCCACATCGGGGCTTATGGATTCGACGCTGCCGCCGGAAGAACTCGCTCTGCTTAAGCGGATTCTGGAAAAATACACGCAGCAGGGAGTACAGCACCATGCCCTGCGCACCCGGCAGGCTGCCTCCCGCCGCTTTGTATCGATGCATGTACTGGTACCCGGTTTTTGGACGGTTGACGCAGGCCATGAACTGCTTGAACATCTTGAAGCCGATATCCGCGCAACCCTGCCGGACGTCACGATAACGACCCACCTTGAGCCCCTTGACAACCCGACTTCACAGCAGGATAAAGAGCTCGACCGCTGATTGGACTTCTCCAGGTTTCGCAACCACCAAGTATGGTATAAATGGGAGCACCGGAGGTGCTTATGAAGAGAAAAGGCCACACGCAAGAGTTCAAGCATGAAACAGGCCGGGTCGCCACAAGAACCTGCCTTTTGCATTCTTCATGGCAGTGAAGATCCAGCCCGAAAATTTTTTGCCCGCATTTGACAATCAGGTGTGCTTAATCTGCCGGAGCCCGGTTGACCGTTAATATCAAAAATGCTATTTTTTCACTGACCAGTCCCCTGTGTATATCGGGGCGGTAGTTAGGGCTCTTTTTTGCCAACTAACGGCAACTCCGGCCTTTTCTAACGGGTTGAAGCTGATCGTTGGTTCTTTTTCGAAAGCAGCCTATACAGTGATAATCGGTGCACGGGCCCACAATGTGGTGCAGGCAGCTGCGCTTGCCGAAAGCGGCTTCCCTTTTGTTGAGATAAGCGTTCTGAGCGCAGAGGCTTTCCATCGTGATTTGAAGGGGCTGCGCCAGCTGCGGGACAGGTATGGTATTCGGTTTCTTGCGCATGGGCCCGAGGAGGGCAATGCCTGGGATCCCGAGTTCCTTAAACATGCAATGCTGCCGTGCTTAAGGGAGATTATCGATTATCTGCCCGAACTGGGCATAGAGCTGCTGACGATTCATTTCTGGCTTGACCCGCGTTTTATTGAGCACCGGATTATCGAACAAAAAATGGTTCTGCTGCGCGCAATTGCAGACTATGCTGCCGGGCGCGGCGTGCAGCTCTGCGTGGAAAACCTGAGTGAAACGGCGGCCGATTTCGCATCGGCGCTTTCGGTAATCGAAACGCTGGGCATGACGCTTGATATCGGCCACGGCGAGCTGCTGGCCGCGGAAAACACCGCCTATGATTTTCTTGCACACTGCGCCGAAAAGATTTATCATATGCACGCACATGACAACCGCGGCGGCAGCTCTCCAGCCGATGATCTGCATCTGACCCCGGGCCGGGGACGGATTGATTTCAAGGCCATTTTGCGCGTTGCCGCACGTCAGGGCTATGATCGAACCGTAACTATTGAAAACGCGCCGGAACAAGCCCTGCGTGGCAGAGATTACATACAGAAGGTATGGGACTCAATTGTGCGGCCTGAAAGGAAAGCACCATGAAAGAATCCTCCGTTATGCAGGATCTGGAAAGCCTGGCCGACAGGCTTGATATAGCCGTCAACAGTGTAAACCTGCGCAAATATTCCTATGGAATAAAAAGCGGCCTGTGCCGGGTTAATGGAAGCTACCGGGTCATCCTTGATAAACATCTGCATCTCTCGGAAAAAATAGACGTACTTGTCGACGCGCTGCAGGAGTTTGATGTTAAAACCGACGACCTCGATCCGCATCTGCAGCGCCTGCTGCGCAAAAAGCCCCCCCGCCACTATCAGGCTTCACTTGAGGACAGCGCTGCCGGCGTTCAGGTCTGAGCCCGGGCAAGTTTTTTATTTATTTGTCTACAGTTCGGCCGGTTTCTGATAAAAAGCTCAAAAATTTCTTCCGAAGGAAGGCAGGGCACATATGATGAACCGGTCACGGAAGCAAGTAATCAGGCTTACCGCCCTGGCGCTGCTGCTGAGCGCAGGTTCCTGCGCTCACCCCATCTCCAGGCAGCTGCGGGAAGAATCGAAGCGGGAAAATCTAACCTTTGCAAGGGTGTTTGAAAATCCCGCTGCATATACAGGACGTACCGTGCTGTGGGGCGGGCAGATTATTGAGACCACGAATTTCAACGACGGTGCTGAGATGATCGTGCTTGAAACTCCCTTGAGTTTTATGGGTGAGCCGGGTGCCGCGCAATCATCGCGGGGACGTTTTATTGCCAAAAGCGCGGTTTTTCTTGATCCGGCCATTTACAAGGCGGACCGGGAAGTCACCCTTGCGGGGGAGGTGATTGGAGCTCAGGAACGGACGCTGGACAAAACTACCTACACATATCCTGTTGTGAGGATTGAGGAACTCTATCTCTGGGAACGATATTATTATCAGCCCTACCCTGATACCTACCGCTATGATCCATTTTGGGGGCCGTACTATTTTGGTCCTAGACCGTTTTACCCATTCTATCAGGCTGTTGAAAAACGCCCGTCTGCGGCGTTGCGCTCATCACTCGTCACTGCGGCGTACGCAGAAGTACGCCTCATTCCTCGTAATTTTGCGCGCCTTGCATCCGGTCCTTTTTGAACAGCCTGTTTGAAATGACTTTTTCAACAACCTGCCAGGGCAGTTTTCCCTGTAGTTCTTTAAACGTGAAAATGAATTCCCGTTCGTGGTGAGACTGTCGAACCATGAACGGGGCTGCTGTGTGATACCTGATCCGTTCGACCCTTCGACAGGCTCAGGGCGATCGGACGGTGTTTTTAAGGTTATAGTATTTAGAAAAAGGCTCCAGCTTTATGCAGGCTTCCTAACGGCTTCGGCAGCCAGTCCGTCATATTCTTTGCGCAGGCGCCCGACCATTTTTTTCACCCCGTCAAGCTCACCGCGCCTGAGCCTGTCATCAATGATTCTGGTCAGCTCATAGATTGCGTTCAGCCCGAGGCTTCCGGCCGAGCCCTTCAGGGAATGAGAAGCCTCCTGCCCCCGGCCGGCATCGCCGGCTGCAACGGCTGCTTCAATCTTTTTCAGATCAGATCCGCCGGACTCAAAAAAAAGATCCAGCATGTCCATATATTCATCTTCATCAAGGCCCAGGCTTGCAGCCGTTTCTTTCACGTCCATTTTTATCCTTTAAAAGTCGCGAAGTGCTGTTTCGGGTTGTTCCAAAAGCGGTCAGCGCCTACCTGCCGCCCGGACTGGATGACTGCTCGATATCAATTATTTTTAAGTTATCACCGAAATCCTTGGTTTTATAGGTTGCAATACCGCTGAACTGCCGCGTAAGCCGCCCCAGCCGCTCAATCTGATCATATATGATGCGCACGCGTCGTTCAAGTGCTTCATTTCCTGCGCACTCCCGCAACAGCAGTTGCGCATGGCCGGAAATGACGGTCAGGGGCTGATTGAGTTCGTGCGCGGCTGCACTGGCCATTTCTATGACGCCGGTAAGCCGCTCGCGCAGGCAGCGTTCCTGGTCGAGCAGTTTTTTCTCGGTTATATCGTTTACCACAACCGTTGCGCCGATAATCTCGTCATCCCGGATTACATTGCGAAATGAAAGAAAAAGCTCGCGCTCCTGCAGGCTCACGCAAAGTTCGGCCGCCCGGCTGTGCGCCGTTTGCATGATAAGGCCGAGGGCTTTGTTAATACCTGCTGCCAGTAGTGTCCGGTTAAATTTCTTAAAAGGAGAATTAACCTTTTAAAATAGCTTCATAAAACAGAAAAAATGACCTGCATCGATTTGAATTTGACAGTAGCATGCAGCCAGCGCTATTTCGGAGGACTGGTTGATGAATACTGGCAGAACGAGTTTCTCGCAGGTCATGGATTATTTACCCTTGCGGCGGTTCAAAACATGCGTCGATCGTTATCAGGGCGACAAATCAATAAAGACGTTAACATGTCTGGATCAGTTTTATTATATGGCCTTCGCACAACTGA
>Ga0194126_10002220_pt1 | contig 31789 bp, 27 predicted proteins | sample TA2KigC150mmetaG_FD_148641 | JGI IMG/M metagenome (GOLD analysis project Ga0194126, IMG submission 148641) | Freshwater microbial communities from Lake Tanganyika, Tanzania - TA2015035 Kigoma Deep Cast 150m | ecosystem: Environmental > Aquatic > Freshwater > Lake | place: Tanzania: Lake... | reverse complement strand
CCACGCCCGCCTTATCTTCATCCGGTTTAACAACAAACCCGCCGATACAGAAGGGCGGGGATACCCCGCCCCTACTTCCCAAAATATTGCTCGTAATTTCCGGATTGTACAACAATCTTTGCTTCAGGAAGGAGGGTTGCCTCTGAGGTTCTCTGATAGACTGTGAGACCTTCCCCCCCGAAATAAATGCTGTATTTTCAATAAGTTCACATAGGAGTTAGTGTTACAAGTAAATCGAGCGGTTCACACTTTTCAAAAGAATTTCGCACACCAGAGATGAATCAACAACTGTGATGTTATATCCAGAAAAGTTGCATTATTCGATGCACTCTCAAACTGTGACAATGGTTGTCACGATATGGACGTTTATTCATCATGTTTCTTCTTTCCACATGCGCGGGTTGTAACAGAATGCCTCAGGGGAACCTATTGTTATTTTTTGGAAATCAAGATGAAGGGGATTCAGGATAAAATTGCATTCAGAAGAAATTAAGGCGGAAGGGACTTTGAGGATGGCGCTTTCACCTCGCATTAACCAATCGGCTCCGTATGCCCTTAGTGAAGCCGGCGCAGGGGTATCTTTCCAATTCGCCGGCAGCGAGCCAACGTCAATTTCTCCAATTCTTACCTCTTTCGGGATTTCTACTTTAAAACAGACAAATTTAATATTCTGGCCTTCATCGCCAAGTTGAACAAACTGTTCAAGCGCAGCTAATGATTCGGTCTGAGCAGTATAAACAGCAGGGAAGCCCTTTGGTGTCCAACGTCCCCCTTTTCTTCGTGAGCCTTCTCCGTCAAAGGCCGAAGATGCATATTTCTTTTTCGCAATGCGCCAGCAATACACTAAACAAGGACCCCAAATTCTATTTTCTCAAGCAAGTCCTCGACTTCCTGTGCGCCTGCCTCTGTCTGAATAACTTGAATAGGGACCCTTCCTCCTAACCCTCTCTGTGCTCTATGTAACCATTTCCGTGCCACTTCTTCACTTTCGAGGACAGAAACGGCAAGGGCAAATATCCTTGCAATTCGGAAAAGTCTATCACCCTCGGTGATTGAGAGCTTCGCGTGAGATTCCCATTTCCTCTGCAATGTTCTAAGGCTTATGCCCAAGTAATCCGCGAGTTCGTTATCTGTCAGATTTAAAGCGGCTTTCACCAGACGAACCTTGGCAGATGGGATTCCTTTCCGAATGAAGGCATCAAAGGTCAACATCCCCTTGTCTCTCTCCTGGGGCTTCATATCTGAGTCCTTCAATCCCAATGTCCCAATAATCTTCTTCTTTATTTCTTCATTTTCAAGAGCCAAAACAGTGCTCATTTTCTTACTCCCTTCTTGCCATGAATTCATGGCATTGTATTTTGACTCTATTTTAACGACAAATGGCATATAATGCAAGTTTTCTTAGAGGGTTAGTTGCTTATTACAAGGGTGCCATGAATTTAAGTCAATCGAGCCCTACTGGCTTCATCAATTTGGATGGAAACTCTTCATGATACCGAACGAGCAGCGTATTCCTTTCCTTTTGAACTTCATACCTGTGTCAATAACCCGACAGTGCTGACTTGATGAAGTTATTTTCCCTGTTTGTTTTCAAAGATAGTCTTGACCGCACAAGAAAGAATTCGGTCCTGTTTGCTTGAACAGGAAATACACGCTAGCGAAAAATTTACGGTAAAAAGTTCCATTCGAAAGGTTGTTCTCCAAGAATAATGCAAAGCGCGTCTGTTTTTAGGGAGAAAATGAGCAGTCAGCCTGCTTGCCAAAAAACCGGTTGTAAGTGAAGCTGTTATAAGAGCTTCTTTGTCAGGACTTGAATATAAATCCCATATAGCAAAATCCAAATCCAAACTACATCACTTTGAACCTGGCTACTTCAGGAGCATTTAGGAACTGCCATTCTCCTTTTATACCGCTGTAAAGAGAAGCTATTTCAATGTGAAGCATTGCGATACCGCAATCTATCCTCTTGGATATACTGTAAGTATCTTTGAGGTTATCGACTAAAATGGTAATGCTATTATTCTCAATATGAAATCGCCATGGCTGACGGTTCACTGCCGAGGGAGCAATTCTTGCTGCCTCCAAAGCCGTCTTCATCCATTCAGGCCATCTGGTTTCATCCATTCCTGTTACTAATTCATGAAGAGGTTTTCTCTTATGAGTCCTCCCGAAACTGGTCATGATCTTCTCTTCCAACGAAACTTTCTCTGGTGCAAAACCAACAGGTGTTACTGCAAAAACTCTCTCTTGCTTTCTGATACGTGCAATTGATGCAGCTACTTCAGGCTTAAAAAATCCACCCACCCAGCATGTTCCAAGACCAAGGTAAGTAGCCTCAAGAATGATTCCCTCTCCCATGTAACCAATCTTTTCCAGGACATTTGCATCACCCATATCTCCTATAAAAACAACTGCAGCAGGTGCGCCCTTTATCTTCCCGTAATGCCCGATCAAGCCTTTGAAGACCGTGCCAAGGGAATCAGTTATAATTGCTGTCCTGACACCGTCGAAGGGCTGGAATTTACTACAGAATGCAGTGAATTTTTCGAGGATATCCGGAGGAATCGGGTTTGAATCAAACAGACGACGCGAACGTCTTGCAGATATTGCTGGATACCATCTGGGATAAGGGATATCCATCGGCCTATTTTCTTTTTATAAAAGCTCTTTATCCATACATTTTGAAATCTGCAAACTCTTTTATCCTTAAGAAATCTTTAATATTATTTGTAACTACTACCGCTCCAATCTTTCTTGCTGAAAGAGCAATCAAGACATCATTTGTTATTTTCGTTAAAAACTTTTCTTCAAATCCATATTTCCGGCCAAGCTTTGCAATGACTTTCCCTGTTTTTTGCCAATCCGATGCATCAGGAGTTATCAGTCGGTCGATGTCCTCGAAGGTCCCATATAATCTATCAAGAAGCTTTATCGTATCTCTGTCAGAAGCCCCTGCATAGAGTTCCTCAATAACTACTGCACTCATATAGATAAAAGGAGATTCATATTCAAGATCAAGGACAGGATAAGTAATACCTGCATTAATAAAAGGAATATATATTGAGGCATCAAGAACAATCTTAACGAGAGATTCTGCCATAAACGTCTTTTACATTCCCCTTCCCCTTTATTGACGAAAACATTCTCTTAATTTTACTGTTGGCTATCACAATATTTAATGCTTTATTTATAGCCTCAGTATCTGTTTTCGCCTTTGTAATTTCTCTAACGGATTTTATCTTTTCCAAGTCAAGTATGAACTGTTTTCTAACTTTTAACGCAGTAGTCATTTAATCACCTCCATGTGTATTTTATAAAATTATATACACATAGTCAAGTTGATAGGTTCAAGTGATAGGTTCAAGGTGGGCATACGTTGGAAGGAGAGGAGTTTATGCATAGAAATAATTTTCCGGATTCTCTAAATAAAATATGAGAAAGTTAGAGATCTTAATGTTTAAAAGCCCGTTGTCCTGTATAGACCATCGTCACCTTTGGATTCGCTTCATTGCATGCGATGATGGACTCGAAATCCCTGTCTGACCCTCCGGGGTTCACGATTGCTGTTATGCCTTCTTTAATGCCCACATCAACTCCGTCCCTGAACGGGAAAAATGCATCTGAAATCATGGCAGCGCCGATAAGCCCTCCATTATCTTTTTTCGTTTCATCATCAATCTCAATTAGCGCAGCCTTATCCCTTTTGCCATCTCTCACTTCGAGTTCAAATGTCTTATAAGGGATGCCGTATTTTTTAAAACATACAGCATCCGCATACTTCGTATATGCCTTAAAAATCGCAATCTCGGCCACGCCTACCCTGTCCTGCTCGCCTGTGCCGATCCCGACTGTAACACCGTCTTTCACATAAATAACAGAATTCGATGTAATCCCCTGCTCAACATTCCAGCCAAAGAGCATGTCAGCATATTCCTTCTCGGTTGGCTGTCTCTCTATTGCATATTCCTGATCCTTATAGGTTGTCTTAGCAGGCAGGAAATCATCCTTTGTTTTAATCTTGTTCAACGGAGATTGCTGCACAATAATTCCACCATCAATTAATGATTTAAAGTCAACAAAACGCAGGGTTCTGAATTTTACCAATTCATGGATTTTGCCTACTCTTATAATCCTCAGGTTCTTTCTCTTTGCCAGAATATGAACTGTGCCTTCTTCAAACTCGGGCGCTGCAACAACCTCAAGATAGTTTTTGCCGACCATTTCTGCTGTTTCTTTGTCCATTGCCTTGTTTATAACAAGGCATCCGCCAAATGCAGCTATACGGTCTGCCATATTGGCCTTATTATATGCATCAGACAGGGTCTTACCATATGCAGCGCCGCAGGGATTATTGTGCTTTAAGATTGCAGCAGCAGGCCGGTCACTTAAAAATTTAATAATATTCAGTCCATTATCAAGGTCTGTCAGATTTGTCTTTCCCGGGTGCTTTCCTGCCTGTATCATATCTTCTTCATTTATGCTGCTCACAAGTCCATTCCCCGGCTGTATGAACTGGCATCCTCCGAGAATCAGGTTGCCGTTCACCAATTCATACAGAGCTGCTTCCTGTTCGGGATTTTCACCATAGCGAAGCCCTTTTTCTATCAGCTCTCCTGTCTTTTCATCAGGTATCTTCCACGTCCTTTTTTTATAGATTAAGGTCTGATCGCCAAATTTGATGACCATCTCATCAGGGAAATGATCGGCCATAATTGCACGGTACATCTTCTTTATATCCGACATAAAAAGAGCCTCCTTCGTTTAATAAGGATTCAAGGGTTCGAGGGTTCTGGGGGTCAAGTGTTTTTAACAAATACTCTGTAAACCTTGAATCCCGGACCCCTTGAACCCTGTCGTTATTTCTTCTTATACTTTTCTTTTACCTTTAATGTCTCTTCAAGCATCAAAAGATATTTTACGTATCTAAACCCTAATTTCATCAAAGCAACATCATCCGTCTTTATTCTCTCTATCTCTTCTTTATCGATATCAAATATATCAAGGAACCTGCTCTCAAATACAAATCTCCTGAATCTGTCCATATCAAAGCTGGCTGTATAGATCTGTGCCTGCTTGTTCGAATCAAGATTCTTGCCAAAAGGATCTCTCCTCAGCTGTATCTCCTTCCACTCCCTGTTCATATCATCATAGAGACTCACCTCCTGGTCATCTTTCCAGGATTTTATTGTCCAATCAGCATCTTCCTGATATCCGAGGCAATGCGGCTCTTTGATAAAGAAATAAAACTCCACATTTACAGGCTCGTCATTTGTGCCTTTTCTCATGATACCCTGACCGACAGGATAATAACGGCAGTTTGCAGGCCGGTCCGTATAAATCGTGCAGCCTTCAGGCGTAACAAACGGACATTTCTTTTCATTATCATCCAGCATTTTCAGCCTCACAAGGGGATGCGAGGACTTTTCATCAAATTCCATGTAAGTGTATTTATCGAGGAATTCCTCTGAAGATATGCCGAGTCTCTTTTTCATCCTCACTATATCGTAAGGCGTCAGTAGAATACTGATACTGCGGCAGCATTTCGTGAAGCATTTGACACCTTTATGACACCTGAATTTAAACTCTGTTTCAAGCGTAAGTTCTCTCGGCTCAACATCTTTCATGCTTGGTAATGGCATCTTAATCCAATCCTTTCTGTATTATATTGAGAAGCCTGTATTTCAGCAAAGCAAAAACTCTCCCGGGAATAGAACCGGGAATGAGGGCTGATAAAAGAGAACTGCCTTTTGCCGTAATACTGCTTCGCTTATTTTTTAATTATAATAAAAAAAGCCGGCAGAAATCTCTGCCGGCCTTTTTGTTATGTATAAACTTAGATAAGCGGGACGATCAGCAATGCAACGATATTGATGACCTTGATCATCGGGTTGATTGCCGGTCCTGCTGTGTCTTTATACGGGTCGCCGACGGTGTCGCCTGTTACAGATGCTTTGTGTCCGTCGCTCCCCTTCTTATGAACTTTGCCTGAGTCGTCGGTAACGCCCTCTTCAAAGGATTTCTTGGCGTTGTCCCATGCGCCGCCGCCGCTTGTCATGGCGATCGCCTGGAAGAGTCCGGTTAAGATACTACCGATGAGAACTCCACCGAGAGCTTCCCTGCCAAGGAAAACACCGACAACAATCGGAACCACCACAGGGATGAGAGCAGGAACCATCATCTGCTTGATAGCGCCCTTTGTGACAATATCAACACATTTGCCGTACTCAGGCTTTCCAGTGCCTTCCATAATGCCGGGAATCTCCCTGAACTGTCTTCTGACTTCCTCAACAATACTGCCTGCTGCCTTTCCAACAGCCTCCATAAGGAGCGAGCCAAAATAATAAGGGAGCAGACCGCCGATGAAAAGGCCGGCCAGAACCATCGGGTTTGAAAGGTCAAAAAGAATCGACGTAGTGAAAGACCTTGAATATTCTGCAAAGAGAACCAAAGCGGCAAGACCGGCAGAGCCTATAGCATAACCCTTTGTAACAGCTTTTGTTGTGTTGCCGACTGCATCCAATGGGTCTGTGATGTTACGGATATCTTCAGGCAGTCCTGACATTTCTGCGATACCGCCTGCGTTGTCAGTAATCGGACCATACGAGTCGATAGCAACAACGATACCAGTCATCGAAAGCATCGAAACCGCTGACAGGGCGATAGCAAAAAGACCGCCCGCTGCATCACCTGAAAATCCGCCGCCTAATGCATAAGCGCCCAGGATTGAGCAAACGATAACGATAACAGGCGCACCGGTTGACTTCATGCTGACTGCAAGACCTGCGATCACGTTTGTGCCGTGGCCTGTCAGACTGGCCTTTGCAATGTGTTTCACCGGGGGATACTGCGAAGCAGTGAAGTACTCAGTTATAACCACGATCAGGCCTGTCAATGCAAGGCCGATAACCGCCATGAGGAAAACGTTCATCTGTGTAAATGACGGATGAGCGATTAATGAAGCCTGCGCTGATGCGCCTTGCAGGAAATAGCCTGTAACAATATAAAATGTTATTGCTGCAAGCACACCTGAAACAGCAAGCCCCTTATAAAGGGCGCCCATGATATACTGGCTTTTACCGAGTTTTACTGCAAATGTTCCGATAATGGAAGCGATGATTGATATTCCGCCGAGGAGCATCGGGAATTCAACCCATGCGCTGTCAGCGCCAAAGACCGTCTTTGCAAGAAGCATTGCTGCAACGAGCGTAACCGTATATGTCTCATAAAGGTCGGCTGCCATGCCTGCACAGTCGCCAACGTTATCACCAACGTTGTCAGCAATAACTGCAGGGTTTCTGGGATCATCTTCAGGAATGCCTGCCTCAACCTTGCCGACCAGGTCAGCGCCTACGTCAGCAGCCTTCGTGTAGATGCCGCCAGCAATACGGGCAAACACGCTCATGAGTGAACATCCGAATCCGAGACCTACCAGTGCATGGAATGCCTGATCAGGGGCTGCCTGCTTTGCTATAAAATAAAAACCGGCAAGTCCAATAATTCCAAGACCAACGACCATAACGCCTGTCACTGATCCGCCCTTGAAAGCAAGGCTGAGTGCAGCCTGGAGACCCTTGTGTGCAGCCTGTGTAGTACGTACATTCGCACGCACAGTAACCCACATGCCGACAAAGCCTGCGAGTGCCGAACCGACAGTGCCGATGATAAAGCCGATAGCGGTCCAAATGCCTAAACCCATAGCAGCAATCAAAATAACCAGGACAACAGCTACGATTGCAACCGTTTTGTATTCACGGGCAAGAAACGCATATGCACCCTCTTTGACTGCATTCGAAATCTCCTGCATCTTGGCAGTTCCCGCGTCCTGCTTTGATACCCACATTGCGGTTATCACAGCGTATAAAACGCCTAACGCACCGCAACCTAATGCAAAAAGTATCGTATTGCTCATAAAATCCCTCCTTTTAAAACTTTCTTAGTTAAGTGAAAAGTGAAATAAATTGTTCTTACCTTCCACCTCCCTCCTTGATGTAATTATCCTTGCAAACATTATTTAACCTCTACATCCCTCTCTGCAGCTTTTGCAAAAACCATTGCTGTTGCCCTGTAAAGCATATGAGCCATTTTTGAAAACGGCGCATAAGCAAAAAGGAAGAAGACAACAACAAGATGAGAAAAATACATGATATACGAAAGTGCTGACAAATCGGCCAATCGTAATAATTGCGAGAGAATACCGGTAGCCATTACGGCGAATACAATATATATGAAGAGCCAGTCATAATAACCGCCCTTCCCGGCCCTTTCCTGATTTTTCATCCGGTTACTGATTACAAGTGATATGCCGAACATAAGCGCTATGGCACTGATATTCGCAAGCCATTTTAACGGATCCGTGAGAGGATACGGAGATTCACCGAGCATCCAGCCGAAAGGCTCCATTCCCATAAATTTCATGATAGGCGGCCCATAAAGATACATAATTGCCCATGCTGTGGTAATTGCCAGTCCGATAAAACTGAAAAATACCAGCATGTGAGCAAGTTTACGACTAACCGTCAGGTTGCATTTTTCGAAACGTTTATGCGTTAATATTTCCCCGATCGTTGCACTGATAGCGCTTCCGATGCTTCCCTTTGGCTTGCCCCCCGCAGCCTGCACCATATCTTTCCAGTAACGGGTAACCCCTATCAGCAGAGAAACAACTGCAAAAAGGAAAACAGGAACAAAAACACCGTCTATATAGAGCGACGGCAATAGTGCTGAATAAGCAATTTCCCCTGCCTCATTCCTGATAGACGCCAGATTCAGATGGCCGAGCCCCGCGAGGATTATGAGAAAGATCACAACAGGGATTGCGAGAAGCGGGACCAGAGCGCCGGGGCTTCCAACAGCCTTGCCGAGAAATTTCGGCACAGCATAGTTTTCAATAGATAATTTCCTGACTGCGTTAAGAACTTCGCCTGGTTTTGCGCCTCTGGGACAGTAAGCAGTGCAGTCGCTGCACTGATGGCAGAGCCAGATATCGGGATTTCCGAATAGTTTGTCTTTCAGCCCCCACTGAGCATTGATCATCTCTTTCCTCGGAAACGGCTTGTCTGCAGGGGTCAAATTGCAGACAACAGAGCATGTTGCGCACTGATAACATTTCTTCAGACTCTCTCCTCCGCCCTTTATGATTGCGTTCACAAACTGCAGATCAGGAGTGACGGTTGCGCCGGTAAATGGCTCCGGCGCTTTTGCAACCTCCACCTGAGCTTCAGCGGCTTTAGCTGCATCTGCTTTTGCTTCCTGTGCTTCTGTTTTTTCTTCTGCCATATCTATTCCTCCCTAAAAGGTCGTAGACAATTCTATGCTAAAATTCCTTGAAAGGATTATGTCCTATTTCTTTAACCCTTTCTACAAACTCATTGATCATATCCGGTAGTTTATGATATTCATCAATAGCCACCTGCAGCATCTTAACACGGTCAGCCTCAAGCTTTAATTTATTCAGCGTCTCACCGACCTTTTCGAACCTGACACTTGCAAGCTCGCTTCCCTTAACGAAATGACATTGATAATTCTCGCCGAACTTGCACCCTATCAGAAGGAATCCATCGATACCTTTCGAAAAAGCATCGGCAATCCATACAAGGTGCATGCCGCCAAGACATCTTAAGGGGAGAAAGCGAAGACTTGGGTCAAGAATTTTGCGGTGCATAGCCATGGTATCGAGAGCCGGATACGCATCGTTTTCACAGACAAGGCAGATAATCCTGAACTCTTCCTCAGGCACATCAATTGCCTTGATCATTGATCCCATAATGTCTATGCTGTAATCTTTGAATGACACGATCCTTTCAGGACAAGCTCCCATACAGGTGCCGCATCGTCTGCACCGGTTCACTTTATAGAAAGGAATTCCTTTCTCATCTTCATCAATGGCGCCGAAAGGACATTCTTCCGTACATCTCTTGCACGCAGTGCATCTGATAAGCTGGGGGTCGGGGAATGTCAGATCCCATGCCCTCGGATGCACTGCTACACCCTTGGCAACATGGTCAAGACATTGTATCGCCTTAAACGCTGCCCCTGCAGCATCCTCCTGCGCATCTGTCATGTTCATGGGCTGTTTAACCGCACCGGCGGCGTAGACGCCTGTTCTCCTTGTTTCATACTGAAAGCAGATGAAGTTTGAATCAGCAAAACCGCAGGCGCCCTCAAGGGACGGGATTTCAGGACCCTGCCTGTAAGTGAGGTTTAATATAAACTCAGGTTTTGGCGTCGATTCCAAATACGCATTTTTTGCATCGTCACCCTTGGCAGCAGCCTGTGTCAGTCCGTCAAGGTACTCCTGAGGGGCCCGTGTTGTCGGAACCATTCCTGTGGCGAGGACAACGAGATCAGCCTCTACCTTCACCTTTTCCCCGAGGAGCGTATTCTCCATTTCGACAAACAGGTTGCCGTTCCCTGCATCCGAGACTCCCTTCACATCTGCTTTTGTGAGCATAATGCCGGGATCATTCTGGGCTTCTTTATAGAAGGATTCCAGTCTTCCGGGAGTTCTGATATCTTTATAGAAGACCATTGCCATTGCATTATCGTTCTGCCTTACATACCGTGCCTGCTTCAGGGACGTTGCACAACACATCGAAGAACAGTATGGCAGGTGGTTCGGGTCCCTCTGTCCTGCGCACTGGATAAATGCAACCTTTTCAGCATCCTTTCCGTCTGACGGCCTTGCAATGGGCCCTTTCTTTGCTATTTGCTCGAATTCCACATTCGTAACAACGTTCTTGTATTTGCCATACCCGAGGTAATCCAGCTTATTTGCATCATAGGGTATCCACCCTGTTGCCATGATAATGGCCCCTATTTTAAAAGTTTCTGACCCTGAGGCCCCTGCTATTGTCACATCATACAAGCCGGGCTGGCCTTCTGTTTTTTCTACCTTTGATGACTTGTAGACCTTGATATTCGGGTGAGATTCCACCTGCTGAATGACTTTTTCTATTTCTGTATCAACGATAATCGGATTGTATGTTCTGGCAGGTATCTTTTTGTATAATTTATTCGCAAACCCTCCGAGCTGTGGCTCTTTTTCGACTAAAAACACCTTATACCCTGCTTCTGCAGCATCAAGCGCTGCCGTCATACCGGATATGCCGCCGCCGATCACAAGTATATCCTTGCTCATATCCTCGAGAACAGCCGGCGTCGGGAGGTCAGCCTTTGATACTTTCACAGCAGCCATTGCGATGTAATCATCCGCCAGCGCCTGTGTCTCATCGTTATTCGGCTCATGAGTCCATGCAACAAATTCACGCATGTTTACCCTCTCTACAAGGCAGCCGGGGAAGTCAAACTCCTCGAACTTCACGCGGGGAGAACAGGCAGCTATGATGAGTGTATTTATTCCGTCTTTCTTGATATCGCTTTTAATGGATTGGAGACCTTCAGGACTGCATAGTATGTCGTGTACCTTTATGTTCTCTTCCTTGACAGTCCCGGACTTGGAATTCTTTGCCAGTTTCTCTATATCAACACAATCTGCTATACCGCATCCTTTACAAATGTATAATCCGCATTTCTTTTCCATCCTACCTCCTATTCACGCTCTGGATGCTCTTGATTGCTGCAGCAGTAGCATCCTGCACTGACCTTGCTACATCAGCAGGGCTTTTCATGGTTCCCACAGCATACATCCCCTTCTTCAAAGCTGCATCGTCAACAAGACCATCATCCGCATAAGGGATTTGAATGCCGACCTTTGAACCGTTGGCCGCACCATCCATACCGGTTGCAAGGACAACCATATCGAATGTTTCCTTTACTTTGCCGCCGCCATAAATATCCTCAACCACCACTGTCACATCCTGCGAAGGTTCCTCAGCAATATTCGCAACTTTTCCTTTGGTGAAGACAACTTTCGGGTCATCCTTTACCTTACAGTAAAACCTATTTTCGTAAAGTCCAGGGGTTCTGATGTCCATATAGAAGATCTTCACCTTTGCATCAGGATACTGCTCTCTGATGTAGATGGCATGTTTTAAAGAGGCGAGACAGCATATATAGGAACAAAAAGGCAGGTGATTTTCATCTCTCGAACCTGCGCACTGGACAAAGGCTATATTCTTGATTTCCTTCCCGTCAGAAGGCCTGACAATTTTCCCCTCAGTCGGGCCGTCGGGTGATGCCAATCTCTCCATCATCATGTTTGTTATAACATTCTTAACTTTCCCGCCGCCGAGAAGGTCAAGTTTTTTCGTGTCATAGGGATCCCATCCAGTGGCAAAAACGATTGCCCCAACATTCAGATCAACTGTCTCAGCCTGCATATTCAGATCAATCGCATTATATTTGCAGGCCTCAAGGCATGGCTTCATGCAGTCTTTCGGACATGCATTTGCATCGATGACATACTGGAAAGGAAAAGCCTGTGCATGAGGCAAATACGCGGCTTTTGATTTGTTCATGCCGAAATTGAAATCATTCTCACGGTACGCCGGACAGGCCTGGGCACATTCATCACAGCCGACACATTTGTCATTCACATACCGGGGGTTCAGTTTCAGTTTGACAGCGAAATTCCCTTCCTCACCACTGATGTTTGCTACTTCTGCGAGTGTATACATCGTAACCCGCGGGCTGTTTTTTATCCTCTTGAACTGTATCTCAAGGCCACAGTTCGGCGGGCAGAGCTTCCAGAAGTACTTGTTTATCTGCGCAACTCTGCCTCCAAGATACGGGTTTTTCTCCACAATATAAGCATCCAAACCTGCCTCAGCAACTTCTACTGCAGATGTCAGGCCGCTTATACCGCCGCCAACTACAAGAACTTTCTTATTCTCTGCCATATTTATCCTCCTTCAAGGCAGTAAGCCATAAAGAGATAGTCATACTTCTATAACCACCTTTTTATAACCTACTCATAAACGGGGAAATTATAGCATAAACGTCAAGAAAAATGTTATTGAAAATACCCAAAAAAATGGGGGAGGTTTTAACCTCCCCCAACTCTTAAAAAACTAAGGATACATCTGAACGTACGGTACTTTCTTGAACTCCCATGTGTTGGTATCAACATGGTACACGGAATTTGTGAAGCATTTCCAGTTGGCGTCGTCAATCTTGTTGAAGTCGCCTCTGTAGTAGTAGCCGGGGTATCTGGATTCCTCTCTGAAGAGGATGTGCCTTGCATGTGCCTCAACCGACAGAATTCTGTGGTAGTTCTCAAAGCACCTTAAGAGCTCATGGAGGTTAGCCGCTGCCATTCTGTTGCAATCCTCTTTGAGCATATCAAGCTTCTGTAAGCCTGCTTCGAGCATGGTCTTTGAGGTCATATACCATGTTGCGCAACCACCAAAGTACTCATCAGCGATTTTCATCAGCCTCGCCTGGAGTGCTTTTGGACCGATGTAATTCGGGTTAATTAGGGGATCGGTTGTGTAGGTTTTATATTTCTCATAGACCTCGAACGGCAGATAAAGCTCAGCCGCAATCTCGTCAAGGGACAATTTTGGCGACGGCTTGTAGTCTGCATGGTCAAGTACGTATGCTATTGCAGCCTTGGCTGCCATTCTGCCTTCTGCATGGGAACCTGAGGAGAACTTGTGGCCTGATGCGCCGACAACGTCGCCTGACATGAAGAGACCGGGGACGGTGGACATTCTGTTATATCCCCAGGTGTAGTGTTCCGGTGTGCCCGGAAGATCGCCGGGGCCGCTTACCCAGAACCCTGCGCAGCCTGCATGTGAACCAAGCAGATACGGTTCTGTCGGCATGATCTCGGAAGGGACCTTATCAGGCTCAACATTAGTTGCTGCCCAGAGAGACGCCTGTCCGATAGCCATGTCAAGAAAGTCCTCCCATGCCTCTGCTTCAAGGTGCTTGATCTGCTTGGTGCCTTCTTTTTCACCGAGCTTCTCTTTCATGTTCTTGGAGATTTCTGCCAGAGCTGAAGGGGTCTGCATAAGGATCGGACCTCTCCCGTCTTTCATGGCCCTCATCATGAGGTGGTTTCTGATGGCAGTGCCGAGATTCTTTGCATAGTCTCCATATCTGGCTACTGCATCGTCAAAATACTCTTTGTCGGCACAATAGTCGTTGCCATAGCTGTCAGTTGCCTTTGCCTTGAAGAACAGGAACCATGCGCCGACCGGTCCATAACCGTCTTTGAACCTTGCAGGTACGAACCTGTTTTCCATAAGGGACATCTCAGCGCCTGCCTGCATGCCAAAGGCATAACCTGAACCAGCGCAGAACACCGGGTACCAGGTCCTTCCCATACCTTCACCAACCGACCTCGGTCTGAAGCAGTTAACTGCTCCGGCAGTTGCACAGAGCATTGCCTTTGCTTTAAATGAGTAGATCTTATTTTCTCTTGTGCTGAATCCGATGGCTGCGGCAACGTTTTTGCCGTTTGTATCCATTACAGCCTTAACGATGAATACCCTTTCAAAATGGTTCTGTGCCATACCGGTTGCAGCTCTGTTGGTCTCAAGGGCCTTTTTTGCAGCCTCTGCAACAACGACCTTGTATGACTCACCATTGATCATGATCTGCCATTTACCGGTTCTTACCGGTGTGCCGCCTTCTTTCAGGGATTTTTTTCCGGCTGCAAGCGCCTGATGACCGTCCATTGAGAAACCGTCATCGCCTTTTTTCCAGATGGGGAGGCCCCACTCTTCAAAACACTGGACTGAATCATCAACGTGCCTTCCGAGGTCGTATACGAGGTCTTCTCTGATGATGCCCATAAGGTCGTTTCTGACATACTTCACGTAATCAGTGACTTTATTTTCTCCGACGTATGTATTGATAGCGGAGAGACCCATTGCGACAGCGCCGCTTCTGTCTGTTGCAGCCTTGTCGACCAATACTACTTTCAGTCCTTTCGCGTTTGCCCAGGCGCATGCCTCAAAAGCTGCACCGCAGCCGGCCATACCACCGCCCATGATCAGGAGATCACAGTCAACTTCAGTTACTTCCGGCTTCTGACAAAATGAAAATGTACAAGTTTCTTTTTCCATTTTATATATTCACCTCCTTAATTATTCAGTTCTTGCTGGGCTATTAAAGAAGCCCGGCTTTTTAATATTTGCGAAATCAGGCGCTGGTTTGCCTGCATAAGGATCAACGGTGCCTTCTACTGTGGTTCTGATGGGGAATTTGAACCTCTTGACCAGACCACTTCTGAATGTGATCGTCCACATGATATTATCAGAACTTCTCAAAGGAATAGTCTGTGATCCGAGTGGAACAAAGTCTGAATAGCCTCTTACCTCGACCGCCTGCTGAGGGCAGATCTTTACGCAGTTAAAGCATTCCCAGCACTGCTCCGGCTCCTGATTGTGAGCTTTCATCGTCTCTCTGTTGAGGATCATGAGATCGTGAGGACAGATATACTGACATGCAGTCTTGTCCCCTGCCTTGCAGCCGTCACACTTTTCAGTAATTACAAAACTTGGCATTTAAAAACACCTCCTTTTATTGTTATAAGTTAAAGATTGATGAAAAACTATAACTGAAAAACAGACTGTCTTCCACCTCCTTTCCTTACTTGAATATGCAGGTGTAATAAGGATTCATTCTCCTCATATACACCTGCCATTCCTTGCTGTAGTTTATAAGCCTGTTAAATCTATATGCTTTTATCTCTTACTTCTTTTCGCCTTCTGAATATTTGTGGAGCTTGATCTCAACCTTCTCGGTCAGGCCCTGGTAGTACTCCTGAAGGATGACAGCGACTTCCGGACGGCTGAACTGAGATGAAACAGACTCGCCGTCGGAGAGCATCTTCCTCAGTTTTGTGCCGCTCAGGAGCACCCTGTCGTCCTTGCCGTGCGGGCAAGTTTTCATCGAAGCCATACCATCACACTTATAGCAGTAAAATGTCCAGTCGATCTTCAGCGGCTTGGTCTCAAGTGAACCGGCCGGAATCTCATCAAATATCTTCTGCGCATCAAAGGGGCCGTAGTATTCGCCTACACCGGCGTGGTCGCGGCCTATGATCATGTAGTAGCAGCCGTAGTTCTGCCTGAAAGTCGCGTGGAGGAGCGCTTCACGCGGGCCGGCATATCTCATGTCAAGCGGATAGCCCGCCTGGATGCAGGTGTTCTTTACAAAATATTGTTCGACAAGCTTGTCAATGGCCTTGACCCTGACTTCGGCAGGGATGTCACCGGGCTTGAGCTTTCCGAGAAGCTGGTGTATGAGAACGCCGTCGCAGATCTCGATGGCTATCTTTGCGAGATACTCGTGGGAACGATGCATCGGGTTCCTGAGCTGGAGGGCAGCAACTGTGTTCCAGCCTTTTTCTTCGAACATTTTCCTGGTCTCAGCCGGTGTGAGGAACAGTCCCGGATACTGCTGGGGGAAACCTCCCTGGCTAAGGACTTTAACAGAACCGGCGAGGTTGACCTCTCCCTGCTCCATGACCATCTTAACGCCGGGATGCTCCATGTCAGTTGTCTTGTAAATGTTTTTGCACTCGAAATCTTTATCTACGGTGTACTTTTCGCTCACCTTCATCGTGGCCATAATCTTTTCGAATTCATCGGAGAAGAGTGCAATCTCGTCACCGACCTTAATGCCGTCAGCATCAGCCTTTGAAGCGGAAACAGTGACTGGGATAGGCCAGAATGTGCCGTCAGCCATCTTGAAGTCAGCACAGACTCCTTTCCAGTCTGCGTGGGTCATAAAACCTGTGAGCGGTGTAAAACCGCCGATGCCCATCATGATAAGGTCGCCTGCCTCACGGGATGCAATCTTGATCTGTTTCAGTCCGGCTGCCTTTTTCTTCTCTGCTTCCAGTTCAGCCCCTGAAAGTAAAAGGGGTTTCAGTTTCTTCTCTTTTCCATGCGGATTTACTAATGCCATATCATTCCTCCTTTTTTATATTTTCAAGACAAAGCTTGAATTTTCTATTTAAGCCCCAAAACTTCGGTAACTTTCTTGAATATTTCATCGATGCTGCCTGTGCCGCTGACCGATTTCACTATTCCCTTGCTTTTGTAATAGCCGATGAGAGGTTCTGTCTGTGCGGTATATACTTCAAGCCTCTTCTTAATGGTCGCTTCCTTATCATCATCCCTCTGGAATAATTCGCCGTTACATTTATCACATGCCCCATCTTTTGCAGGAGCCTTAAAATAAATGTTATACATCTGTCCGCATCCTTTGCATGTCCTTCTGCCGGTAAGTCTTTTCATCAGATCTTCAAAAGGCACATCAACGCTGAGCGCCGCGGTAAGCGACATATTCAGTGATGCAAGCATTTTATCCAGCGCCTCTGCCTGGGCAGTATTCCTTGGAAATCCGTCAAGGATATAACCCTTTTTGCAATCATCCTGCTTCAGCCTCTCTTCAACCATACCCAGCACAACGCTGTCAGGAACAAGCTCGCCTTTATCCATATATGATTTTGCCTCTTTACCAAGGGCAGTGCCTGCAGCTACGGCTGCCCTTAAAAGATCTCCTGTTGAAATCTGAGGCATGCCATATTTTTCGATAAGTATCTTAGCCTGCGTCCCTTTGCCAGCTCCCGGTGCACCAAGCAACACAATTCTCATAGTTTAACCCCCATATTTTTGAATGACTTTTTATAAAAAAACTACTACCTTACTATCTTGCCAAGAAAAACAAAACCAAAAAAAATAATTGTGTTTAGTACAAAATCAATAAATTTGTGGCAGAGCTATTTCTTAAAAGAAAAAGTAGACATATAACTATATTCTTCGGCATGTTTTAAGTCAAATTCATATTTTTGATAGCAAGATAAGATTTACTTATCGACAAATTTCAAAATATGATACGTATTAAATTTAAGATTATTATATTATCTATCTTTTAATTTTTCGGCAAGATTTCTCTTTAGTTCCTCCAGTGCCCTTCCCCTATGGCTGAGTAAATCCTTTTCCTTATCACTCATTTCAGCAAAAGTCTTGCTGTAACCTGCCGGATAAAATACCGGATCATAGCCAAATCCATTCAACCCTCTCGGCTCCATTCCTATGTCGCCGTCGGAATATCCGAAAAAGGCATTTACACTATATTCATTTAAAGCTAATGCTATACAACAGACAAACCTTGCCTTCCTTTCCTTTACAGAATGCATCTCTTTTAATAATTTTTCGACATTTTTCCTGTCATCTGCACCCTCTCCTGCATATCGTGCCGACAATGTGCCCGGAGCTCTCTTTAAGGCATATACCTCCAGACCTGAATCATCCGCGAGGGATGGCTTTCCGGTAAATTCTGCAACAGTTACAGCCTTTTTTATTGCATTTTCTTCAAATGTTGTTCCGTCTTCTTCCACTTCCGGACATCCCGGAAAATCATCAAGGGTAAAAATCGTCACAGCCATTCCCTCTGTAATCCTTTTTATTTCTTCAATCTTCTTTTTATTTCTTGTTGCCAGGACGATTTCCATAAAAATGACCTCTGTTTACCTCTTTCACATGGTTACGATAATCTGCACAGTTCATTGAATTTACCTGTCTGTTTAATCATTGAGCAACTGTTTATACCATAAAAAACTGTTTATTGACAATCAACTACTCAAACCCTGGTAATTATTTTAACTGTGGAAGTGGACTGCTCTTGAAAAATAAAAGAACTCTCTGTTAAGATTTCTGGATGTCTGAGGAATTTAAAAGGGCAGGGTTGCTTCTCAGAACTGTCGCTAAACTCCTCGACCTTATTATCATTGCAGCAGCAGTAGAGATACTGCCAAAGGCCGGATTTTTTGCAGGACTTGCCTATATCCTAATAGGGGATGGCCTTTTTGACGGCAGAAGTTTAGGGAAAAGAGTTATAGGGCTGAAAGTTGTCTCAGCAGAATCGTATAAACCCTGTACGTTCAGAGATTCCATACTAAGGAACAGCACATTTGGGATCGGGTTTCTTTTTTATAAGATGCTCTGGTTTGGCTGGATATTTTTCATTATTATTGCTGTTTTTGAATGTCTTATACTGCTTGGGAGTAAAGATGGCATGCGTTTAGGCGACGAGATAGCAAAAACTATCGTAGTTGACCACCCGGAGATAAAACAGGAGGTTTAATGTTTTTCCATAAAATACTCGGAATGTTTTCGAACGATCTGGCTATAGATCTCGGCACGGCAAATACCCTCGTATTCATGAAAGGAAAGGGTATCGTCTGCAATGAGCCTTCCGTTGTTGTAATAAGAAAAGATAATAAGAAACCTATTGCAGTCGGGATAGAAGCAAAAAGGATGCTCGGTAAAACACCTTCTAATATTACTGCGATAAGACCCATGAAAGACGGGGTCATAGCCGACTTTGACGCCACGGGAGAGATGCTGAAATATTTCATAACAAAAGTCCATAACAGGAGGAGCTTCGTTTCTCCCAGGGTCATCATTGGCGTGCCTTCCGGTATTACTCAGGTTGAGCAGCGGGCGGTAAAGGATGCAGCTCAGGTGTCAGGGGCACGGGAGGTGTATCTGATCGGAGAGCCCATGGCTGCTGCGGTTGGAGTAGGTCTCCCGGTCGGTGAACCATCAGGGAATATGATTGTCGATATAGGCGGCGGAACCACAGATGTTGCTGTCATATCCCTTGACGGGGTTGTTTACAGCAAGGCTGTCCGGGTTGGCGGCGACAAGATGGACGAGGCGATTATGGCCTATATTAAACGTAGATATAATCTGATGATTGGCGATATGACTGCCGAACAGATAAAAAATACAATCGGCTCAGCTTATACTTCAGACAGTGGTGAAAAGCGCACAATGGATATAAAGGGAAGGGACCTCATTTCCGGCATTCCCAAAACCCTGACTGTCAATGAAGCAGAAATTAAGGAGGCCCTTGCTGAACCTGTCAACATAATCCTTGAAACGATCAAGGTAATCCTTGAAAATACTCCTCCCGAGCTTGCTTCAGATATTGTCGACAAAGGCATAATCCTGGCCGGCGGTGGCGCCCTTCTCAGAGGGCTCGACTTGCTTATAAGAGAAGAAACCGGCCTTCCTGTGCTTGTTGCTGAGGATCCATTGACGGCAGTTGTACGCGGTGTCGGCAAAATGCTTGATGAACTCGACCTCCTGAGAAGAGTAGCTATCAATTTGTAATGCCTAAGAAGTGGCTCCTTCTCCTGCTGTTTATCATCATATCTTTAAGTTTAATGACATACCAGAGCAACAGGAAATATTTTTTACCCCTTGAATCCCTCAGCAATGTACTGAACATCTTTCATGAAATAAAAATTTCCCTGAAAGACTCTTTTACATCTCCCTTTAAAAGGATGCTCCTGAAGGAACAGGAAAACAAAAGGTTGAAAGAGGAGCTTTCAGGGTTACTGAAAGAACAGCAGAAATGGCAGGAAACCTTTCTTGAAAACAAAAAACTCAGAGAGCTTCTTGCTCTTAAGGAAAAAGAACAGAGATATGTTACTGCAGCGCGTGTTATCGCAAGGACTGTAGAACAGTGGTCAAATACTTTTATCCTTGATAAGGGTTTGTCGGATGGGATCGCTAAAGATATGATTGCTGTCACAGATAAAGGACTGGTTGGTAAAATTTCAGGCGCTTCTAATTCATATTCACACCTGCTCCTCCTGAGCGACATAAATTTTTCAGCAGCAGCAAGACTTCAGACAAGCAGGGCAGAGGGTATAATCTCCGGCACAGGCTTCAGGAAATGCAGGTTAAAATATGTGCCTTACGAGGAAGAAGTCAGGAAAGGCGATATTGTCATAACATCAGGACTTGACCTGCTCTTTCCCCCTGGAATCCCTATAGGATTTGTATCAGAGGTGAACAAAAAAAATATCGGCCTCTTCCAGGAAATAGAAGTCATTCCCTTTGCAGACAACTCGAAGATTGAGTTTGTTGCAATAATAAAAAAAGGATGAAATATCTCCTCTGGGCTGTCATGCTGTTTTTTACCCTTATTGTTCAGGGAAGCATATCAATATTTGATATCACACCAAACCTTACTGCTGTTTTAGCCTGTTATGCCGGCATAAGAGAGAGAGAAGTCAAAGGAATGTTCTTCGGCTCTTTTATCGGAATTGTCGAAGACAGCATTTCAGGTGCATTCCTTGGACCAAATCTTCTCAGCAAAGGCCTTATTGGATATTTTTCATCGCTCATGTACACCAGGTTTTTTATCTGGACCCCTTTATTGGGCGCCATAAGCATTTTTATCCTGACCTTAACAGATGGCTTAATTGTATTTCTGTCAAAAAGTCTTTTTGCAAATATACCGGTCTCCATCGGAGCCGGCGTCCTTATTATTATCATGCAATCACTCTTCAATGCACCTCTCGGAATCTTTCTCAGGCCTAAAAAAGAACAGTAAGTTAATGAAGGTAATAGTTCTGTGCGCATAAAAAACGAATCGGAAAAAATCCTGATAATAGGCTATATAATAGTCGTTGCATTCCTTATTCTTGTCATGAGATTATGGCAGCTGCAGATTCTTCAGGGGACCGAATACAGAAAACTATCCGAGGCCAACAGACTGAGGATTGTCAGTATCCCTGCCCCGCGCGGAATAATCTACGACAGGAACAGGATCCCTTTGGTAAAGAATTCCCCTTATTATTATGCATCCATAATACCTGAGGAGTTTGACAAAAGCAGGGTCGACCTCCTCTCGAAAGTCCTCGGCATACCAAGGGAAGAAATAATCGAAAAAATAAGCAAACAGGGGCTCAGCCCGTTTGTTCCTGTCAGACTGAGACAGGGACTTTCTTTCAGTGAGATCGCTTACATTGAAGCAAGGCGCTCTGACCTGCCCGGCCTTATTATAGAGGTAGAGGTCAGCAGAGAATATACCTTTAATGATGTAGGCGCCCATCTTATAGGCTATCTTGGCAAGCCCAGTCCATCTCAGGCAAAGGACCCCGCATTCAGGGATGTCCCTCAAGACTCATTTATCGGGCAGTGGGGAGTTGAGAAATTATTGGACTATTCGCTGAGGGGCACCCCAGGCAAGAGAATCATTGAGGTTAATGCACTCGGCAGAGAAATAAGACTCTTGCAGGAAGAGCAACCGATTAAAGGCAATGATGCAACCCTGAGCATTGATATTAATCTTCAGAAAGAGTCTGAGACAGCCTTGGGAGAAAAGGCAGGCGCACTTGTTGCCATAAAACCGGATACCGGTGAGATACTCAGTCTGGTCAGCAAACCCTCATTCGACCCTAATCTCTTTACGAGGGGAATCAGCCATGAAAATTGGACGGCAATAACAAAAGACAAAAAGAATCCCATGCTTAACAGGGCATTACAGAGCCAGTATCCACCCGGTTCAACATTCAAGATCGTTACAGCAATCGCCGGGCTTGAGGAAGGGGTTATTAATCCTGAAACCAGGGTCGATTGCAGAGGTGGAATTAATTACGGCAAATGGCATTTTGGGTGCTGGCGAAAATCCGGCCACGGTGCAGTTGCTCTTCACAGGGCGATAGTTGAGTCGTGCGACGTCTATTTCTATGAGGTCGGCAAACGTCTTGGCATAGACAAGATTCATGAGTATGCAACAGGTCTTGGCTTAGGGAAAAATACAGGGTTGGAACTCGGAAAAGAAAGACATGGTGTGATTCCAAACACAAAATGGAAACTTGAAAATAAAAAACTTACCTGGTTTCTTGGTGACACATTCAACACGGCAATAGGTCAGGGATATGTAGCTGTTACCCCTCTGCAACTGGCGCTTATGACAAGCACAGTAGCAAACGGTGGAATCCTCTATAAGCCATTGCTGATTAAAGACGCTCAGCCGGTCATAACAGGAAGGTTGAAACTGAACCCGGATAATCTTGCCCTCGTCAAAAGCGGCCTCTTCGGCGTTGTAAATGAGTCTTCCGGAACCGGATGGGCAGCAAAATCAGAGCTTGTTCATACCGCCGGGAAAACAGGTACAGCACAGGTAGTTTCTATGAAAAGCGGCGTTCAATACCTTGCTGAAAGGTTCAGGGACCATGCATGGTTTGTGGCATTCGCGCCTGTAGAAAAGCCGGAGATAGCAATGGCCGTCCTTGTGGAACACGGCGGGCATGGCGGTGGCGCTGCCGCGCCAATCGCTAAAAGAGCGATTAATGCCTACATTAATTCTCAACGTTCTCTTGACCGTTAAGGATAAGAATAAACTATAATAATAGATGAGCATACTTCAGTGTATAGGAAATACCCCGATCACCACTATCGATCTTAACCCCAATCCTAATGTAAAGCTGTATGCAAAATTGGAAGGCAATAATCCCGGCGGCTCTATCAAAGACCGGATTGCCCTCTATATGATAGAGACAGCAGAGCAGGCGAAAAAACTCACAAGGGATAAAATAATACTGGAAGCTACGTCAGGAAACACAGGGATAGGGCTTGCCATGGTAGCCACAGCAAAAAGATACAGGGTAAAACTGACCATGCCGGCCTGTGTCAGTATAGAAAGAAGAAGAATACTTGAGGCATTCGGAGCAGAAATTATATTGAGCCCGCCTGACCAGGGGACAGATGGCGCAATAAGATTGGCACATAAGATACTCTCCGAGGACCCTGAAAAATATTTCATGCCGAACCAGTTCGACAATTATGCGAACGTCCAGGCACATTACGAGACTACCGGCAAGGAAATCATCGAGCAGACCGGAGGACGCATTACCCACTTTGTTGCCGGCATGGGTACAACAGGGACACTCATGGGAGTGAGTAAAAGGCTTAAGGAATTCAATAGTGATATTAAAATAATAGGGGTTGAGCCCGTTGTCCATCACAGGATACAGGGACTTAAAAATATGACCGAGTCTATCATTCCAAAAATATTCGATCCGAACAGGCTTGATGAAAAATGTTTTGTGAACGATGAGGAGGCATTTGATACCACAAGGATGCTTGCGACCAAAGAGGGAATATTCGCAGGAATGTCCAGCGGCGCAGCAATGCATGTAGCATTACGGAAATCAAGCGAACTCAGAGAAGGCATTATTGTCGTCATCCTGCCTGACAGGGGAGACCGTTATCTCTCGACCTCCCTCTTCACTTCTGTCTGTGCCAAGTGCCCGCCTTAAAAGGCTCAGGCTTAGGTTCAGGTTAAGATGAAAAATTAGAATGAACTTTTTCCTCAACCTTAACCTCAACCTTAACCTGTATCTATTCTTTTTTTTCTGGTAAAGTAAAAAATGCTTAACGTCGACCGCAGACTGATAAAAAACTTTGACTGGATAACACTTTCTGTTGTCATCCTGATATCTCTTATCGGAATTATGACCATATACAGCGCCACCCGTCCGCTTTCTGCTGAGGAGCACTCAGCATTCTACATGAAACAGGTTACATGGTTAATACTTGGATTGATAACCTTATTCCTGGTAGTCAGTTTTGACTATGTCTGGATCAGCAGATACGCACTGATCCTGTATATCACCGGGATTATCCTGCTGGTTGCAGTCTTCATTATGGGCAAGACAGGTATGGGCGCACAAAGGTGGTTGCGTCTCGGGCCAATCTCCTTTCAACCATCCGAATTTTTTAAGCTCTTTTACATAATAATGCTCGCACGTTACCTGACTATAATAAAAAGCCCTGTTGATACAGTTTCCCTGCTCCGCATATTTCTTTTTATTACATGTGTGCCATTTGTACTTCTTATAAAACAACCCGATCTCGGGACTGCTCTCATAATCATAGGAATCTCACTTTCTTTGGTCATCGCAAAGGGGTTACATAAAAAAGTTGCTGTACTATTTATCATTATATGTCTTATATCTATGCCCTTCCTCGGCAATATATTCTGGGAGGGACTGAAAGAGTATCAGAAGAGCAGAATCGTTGCTTTTATCGAACCTGAAGTCGATCCCGCAGGTATCGGCTATCATTTAACCCAATCAAAAATTACCGTTGGTTCAGGCAAATTCTTTGGAAAAGGTTACATGCACGGCACACAGGGACCGTTCAGGTTTCTGCCGGAAAAACACACCGATTTCATATTTGCGGTGTTTGCTGAAGAATGGGGATTTTTCGGATGCATCCTGCTTTTTTTATTTTATCTAATTCTCATCATGAGAGGGCTTGATACAGCCCGGCTCGCAAAAGATGATTTTGGAAGGCTGCTCGCGCTCGGTATCACATTCATGTTCCTGATCTATTTCCTGATAAATGTGGGGATGACCCTGGGCATAATGCCTGTAGTCGGCGTGCCCCTGCCTTTCATGAGCTATGGGGGAACCGCCCTGCTGTCGAACCTCATAGCAGCAGGCATCCTTATCAATATAAGAGCGCGCAGATTTGAACTCTTTCATTAACGTTTTGTCTTCTGTTATAATTTTAGTCTGTTTCAGAACTCATAACTTTCACTCATCACTTTTAATTTATCGGCGGCGTAGCTCAGTTGGTTAGAGCATGCGGCTCATATCCGCAGTGTCCGGGGTTCAAATCCCTGCGCCGCCACCAAACCTGCAACTGGGACCCAAACCTTGCCGCTTCGGCAAGCTTTTATTGCCTTTTACTCGCGGCAAGCTTTTATTGATGCACCCGCCCATATGATAGAGTCTCAGGTCATAAGCATAGGGTCAGGTCTTGAAATATCAGTTTCTTGATGTGATAGGCGTTGTCTTTAGGCTTTTAGGTTTTCCGGGCTCATAACCTTTTGCATATTTTTTCCATTTTTTTGCACTTTTCAAATGCAATGTCCGGTCAAAACAATTGTTACTTTCGGCAAGCTTTTATTTCCACTTTTTACTTCCGGCAAGGAATTGATTCCAATGCAGATTTTTTGGTGACCAAAAAGAGGGATTTTTAGCTTATTTTCGGCAAGAATATAGTTCCACTCGCAACAGGAAATTATTCCCAGTTACAAAACCTAATTGTCGTTTTACTTTTCCCAAAATTTTATATTTTGAAAATTGTTACAATACTGAAGAATTCATCGCTTAGGCTTTAGGGAGGTAAAAATGGCTAAAAATAAAAAACGTGATATTGAACAAGAATATCCTAAAAAACAATTTATTGAAAAATTGCGGAGATTAGCTGACTGTATTGAAAACGATGAGAAATTTAGAATTCAAATTACTGGAGAACGCATCACAGTTCCTCCACATGCGATTATCAATATTGAACACGAGATAGGAAAACAAACAGAAGAAATCGAATTTCAATTAAAGTGGAAGATTACTAAATAAGTGGATTGGGGAAAGGTGTGGTGCCCTGTTTGTATCTGCTGTAATAACGGTTGATATTTTCAAAATAAAACAGATAATTTCAGGCCTTGATAATAGGCTACGGAATTTGTTATTCAGGAATTATCCAAAAGTGCAATGGTAGAGGCGGGGTTTATGCCCCGCCTCTTATAATGATTATCCAAGGATTGCCTTCAGGTCTTCATCAGGTGTAGTGATCGGTTTGATATTGAACTGGCTCACCAGGACATTCAGCACATCCGGGGAAACAAAGGCCGGCAGAGACGGGCCGAGCCGGATATTCTTTATTCCGAGATACAGGAGGGTGAGAAGTATTGCCACTGCCTTCTGTTCATACCAGGAGAGTACAAAAGAGAGCGGCAGGTCGTTTACGCCGACGTTAAACGCCTTTGATAGAGCAACCGCTATCTGAACAGCTGAATATGCATCATTGCACTGGCCGACATCAAGGAGCCTGGGGATGCCTCCTATATCTCCGAGTTCCTTGTCAAAGAACCGGAACTTGCCGCAGGCGAGCGTAAGCACAATACAGTCCTTCGAGATTCTGTTCAGGCTGAAAAATCGCAGCCGCTTCTGCGTAATCTGATTTTCCCCCGGCAGCCTTAACCTTCCCTTTCAGTTTTTCCCTGATTTCGACACATTTGTTGATTAGAGCGACAAACCTCTGCGGATCGAAATCCACATTGGTCAGGGTTGAAAAGAGGGCCTCGACAGTAAAGACATTCGCCTCCCTGTCATTGACTCCTGCCTTTCTCCCTTCTAACGCATACACCGAAAGGCCCTTCAGTGCGTAAACGAGCAGGTCCTGAAGCGCTGCAACATCCGGCTGCTTCCCGCATACCCCTATATTCGAACACCCTTCCCCTTTTGCTGTTTGTTCACATTGATAACAAAACATGTTTCCTTCCTCCTTTCTATAAATGGGACGTTTTGAATGCAGCTCAACGTTTTCTTAGATGTAATTTACCGGGAAACCAAGAAGATGTCCTTGACTTAAGTCAAGTATGAAAGAAAAAAGCATTTTCATGAGATCTTCATATTCCATTCATTATTCCTTCATAAGATTTCATTATTATAGGATCATGAAAGGATATAAAAACTTTCTTCACTTTTAAGAAAGGCAGCCGGTTTCTTCCCGGCTGCCCCCCTCCTCAAAAAGGCAGTCAGACCCCTCCCTGACTGCCTTTTTATTTCAACCCATCTTAACCAATTAGTATCAGCTGAGATAGAGTATTTGAGCGGATTTTTTTGCAGATAGTCAAATACAGTATATGAAAATATAAAGGCAAAAACCTCGCAGGGAGGAACGACCGAGAATGAGCGAGGATACTCTATTTCAGGTGATCTCCATGAATCGGTTAATAAATATCAGATATTGAACACCACTGCCGTGCATTCTGGAACATCCTGATCCATGGAGAAGCTTCGAGGTCTTTCTTCCAGTCTTCAGGCATATAAGCCCATTGCCATTTAAGAAAAGTCCTCTCAGGATGGGGCATCATGGCGAGGTGTCTTCCGTCAGGCGAACAAAGAGCGGTTATCCCTGAAGTAGAGCCATTGGGGTTGAATGGATATGTTTCAGTAAATTTATTATTGTCATCGACAAAACGGATGGGAGCAAGGTCTTTTTCAAGGACCTCCTGCATCATGTCTTTATCCGGGAAATAGACCCTTCCTTCCCCATGTGCAATCCAAATCCCCAGGGCAGATCCTTCCATCCCCTTTAACATAATGGCAGGTCCCGGCAGAATACGGACTGTTGAGAACCTTGATTCAAACCTGCCGGACTTATTCTGAATGAACCTTGGCTGAACAGCATCAGGGATACCCTTCCACGGAACCCATCCGAGAAGCGCCATTAGCTGGCAACCATTACAGACGCCGAGGCTGAAGGTGTCCGGCCTTTTGTAAAATGTGTTGAACTGGTCATAGAGTTTTTCATGAAACCTGATCACACCTGCCCAGCCCTTTGCTGAATCAAGGACGTCTGCATAGCTGAATCCTCCTACAAAAGCAACTCCTCTGAAATCATCCAGACTTGCCCTTCCTTCAATAAGGTCGGTCATGGTAATATCCCAGACTTCAAACCCAGCCTGATAAAAAGCAGATGTCATTTCACGGTCTCCGTTGCTGCCTTCTTCCCGCAGTATCGCTACCCTTGGCTGTACAGCGTTAAGGAAAATCTTTTGATCGGTATTCTGAGGAGTAAAAGTAAGAATATACTGCAGTCCTTTCCTGTCAAAACTTGCCTTCTTTTCCTCATCAATGCAGTCAGGGTTTGCCTGGAGCCTGTCGAGATGATAACTTGTTTCTTCCCAGGCAGCTCTGAGAACACTCATTTCTTCATTTAAAACAGCCTGGCCGTTTATGCTTATGTTTATTTTTTTATTAACAGTAGTATCTCCGATTATCTGATAAGGTATGAGTTTATCTTTGAGATCTGCTATGATTTTATCTTCATTTTCCGGAAGATATTCTATGACAAGCCCGAGTTCCTCTGAAAATAAGAGCGGGAATAAAGGGGAAGGATCATGGCAATGTATATTTAAATCCAGGCCGCAATTACCTCCAAAGGCCATCTCAAGGAGTGTCACTATCAACCCTCCGTCGCTTCTGTCATGGCCTGCAAGAATGAGGTCATCCGCAATGAACTTCTGAATGAGATGAAAAATCCGTTTAAGAAGCTGTGGGTCTTCAAGATCAGGAGATTCATCGCCCAACTGTCCATATACATGCGCTAAGGCAGTCCCACCCAAACGGTATTTACCTTTGCCGATATCGATATAGATCAGTCTGCTCTGACCAGGCCTCTTTATATCAGGAGATACAACCTTTGTAATATCAGGTGTTGTAACATAGTCAGAAATAACAAGGGATCCGGGAGACTTGACTATTTCAGTCCTGCCGGATGAATCAACCACCTTAGCAGCCATGGACAGGCTGTCTTTCCCTCCATCGATTGCTATTCCGAACTCAGGCAGAAGATCTCTCAGTGCTACGGCTGCATCATAAAGTCTTGCGCCCTCACCAGGAAGCTTTGCTGCCCACATCCAGTTCCCTGAACATTTAATATCTTCAAGGCTGCTCACTTTTGCCCAAACAATATTGGTCAATGCCTCACCCACGCTCATCCGGGCCATTGCCTGTGGATTAATCAGACCTTTTACAGGCTGCTCACCAATCGAGATAGCAGCCCCTGTTGATCCGAAATGGCTTTGAGCTGTGACAGCCACATTGGAGAGAGTAAGCTGCAACGGGCCTACACATTGTTGCTGTGCAATAAGACCTGTAACAGACCTGTCCACCTTATTGGTAAGGAATTTTTTCGAGCCCACTGAAACAAGACGAAGCACCCTTTCGAGGGCTTCATTTACAGAAGTGTTTTCAGGAAGCCGCAAAGGTGCAAGTTCCGGTTTTATCCGCTGCATATCAAAGGTCTTCTGCGGCATCTCCCCAAGGACCTTTGACAGATCGAGATTAACCGGTGAGCTGCCGTCTGTCTCATCGTGAAGAATGATATAACCGTCACCCGTAATCTCCCCGATGACAGAATAGAGGGCTTTTTCCCTTCTGCATATGGCAAAGAATTCTTCGGACCTGTCCGGCTGTATTAAAAGGGCATCCTGTTCCTGGTATTCTGCTCCCCAGATCTCAAGCACTGAAAGTGTGTTGTCTCCAAGCAGTATATTTCTGATCTCTATCTTTGCGCCTGCAGGATAAATGATCTCCTTGACAACATTACAGTTTCCGCCTGCTCCCTGGTCGTGTATGCTGACGATGGGGTTTGCATCCCTCATCTCAACACACGCCCTTATGACCCTGTTCACTTTCTGTTCCATCTCAGCATCACCGCGTTGTACTGCGCTGAAATCAAGCTCTGCTATATTCTCACCCTGTATCATACTCGATGCAGCGCCGCCGCCGATTCCGATCCTGTATGCAGGGCCTCCGATCTTTACCACAAGCATCCCTTTTTCAGGGATCTCCTTTTCAATATGCGTATCATCAATTTGTCCTACCCCGCCGGTAAACATAATGGGTTTAATCCATTCTCTTCTCTCTCCACCCGGTAATCTCAGGCCAAATGACCTTGTAAAGCCCTGTATCACAGGTTCGCCGAATTTGTTTCCATAATCAGAAGCGCCGTTGCTTGCCTCAATCTCTATCTGCAACGGACTGGCAAGGTTCGGCGGATATGCGAAAGAGGGGTCTTCCCACGGAAGAGTATAGCCGGGTATCTGCAGATTACCGACACAGTATGCAGCTGTCCCTGCGATGACCAGGCTCCCCTTGCCTGTTGCATGGACGTCCCTTATCCTGCCGCCGGTGCCGGTTTCTGCTCCGGGGAATGGAGCTACACCAGTAGGAAAATTATGCGTCTCCGCAGTAAAGATTATGTGATAATTCAGGTTTTTGTTTTTAAAGCGGGAAGGGATTGCAGGATATTCAGGGATTATAGTTGATATCTTATAACCGCGTATTGCGCTTGAGTTATCTTTAAAGGCGATCACGCTGTTGCCCGGTCTCGTTTTCAAAGGATGCTTAATTATATCCATGAGTGTATCAGGCATCTCCTCGCCGTCAATGATTAATCTGCCTCTGAAGAACCAGTGTCTTGAGTGCTCGCTGTTCGACTGGCCAAGATCGAAACATTCCACATTTGTAGGATTGCGGCCTATGTCATGGACAAAAAGATTGTAATAGTAATCTATATCCCAGTCATCAAGCCCAAGTCCCATTTGAGTATTGAGCTCTCTTAAAGCCTCTCTTCCTTTTTCGATCAACGGGACAATAAAAAAAGGTTCAGGTTTCATGCCTGTCTCAAAGGCAGACAGTCGCTCCATATAGCGACACTCTGTCATCCGGTCGTGGATAAGATCCAGGAAAGGTTGAAGGTCTAAGGAAGATAAACTGAGGTCGGAATTAGTAATCCCCCCCAGCCCCCCTTTAGAAAAGGGGGGTAAGGGGGGATTTGATTCCTTATTGAATATTAATTTGTATCTTCTTGAACGTTCGATCCGATTTATCTTTTTCAATCCGCAGGCATGGCAGACAGAGACTGCATTTGTTGACCATGCCGTTGTAAAATTCATGCGTGGACCGACCTCAAGAATAACCCCCCACATCCCCCCTTTAATAAAGGGGGGTAAGGGGGGATTTTCTGTTAAAAAACTTTTGTCCGAAAAATCATCCGGCTCAAATGTCTCTGCTAAAAGCCAGCGGAGAATATTTGCTTCCTCTTCGGCAAGGCTATCTGTTGTTTCAATGTTAAAGCAATATTCTGTTTCGATATCCGCTATATCAGGAGATACCTTCTTCCGGGAAACTGATAAAAACCCGTTCTTTTTTGCCTCAGAGAGAGCCGGCCTGCGATAAAGGTGCAATAAACTCATAGAGGGGATTCAGTCATCAATCCTGTCTTTTCTGAATCAGGAATTGCAAAATATTTCTGTCCATAGTGCCTTTAATTATAGCATACAGGAATGAACCCTTTCGGGCATGATGCTGCTTAATGCATAGGGTCTTAATTATGCAAATACCCTTTTGAAAATGTAATTTACATTCTTCAGATAGTATTTCAGGTCAAAGATATTTTCGATCTCCTTTTTATCCAGATATTTCCTGATCTCCTTATCCTTTAAGAGTAATGTCCTGAACTGAGCCCCTGTCTTCCAGCTC
>Ga0194126_10002217_pt1 | contig 31802 bp, 24 predicted proteins | sample TA2KigC150mmetaG_FD_148641 | JGI IMG/M metagenome (GOLD analysis project Ga0194126, IMG submission 148641) | Freshwater microbial communities from Lake Tanganyika, Tanzania - TA2015035 Kigoma Deep Cast 150m | ecosystem: Environmental > Aquatic > Freshwater > Lake | place: Tanzania: Lake... | reverse complement strand
TATCTTCGATTCGGTCATCGGCCCCAACGAGACCCGCCTCGACACCAACCCGGCCGGTGAACACCGCGACTTCCTCGATTGCGTCAAGAGCCGCAAAGACCCCTATTTCCCTGTCGACATCGGCCACCGCGTCTCGACGGTGTGTCACCTCGCCAACATCGCCCTCCGGCTCGGACGCAGACTCAAGTGGGACCCGCAGGCCGAGGGCTTCGTCAACGATGCCGCGGCCGACGCGATGCGCTCTCGCCCGCTGCGGAGTCCCTGGTCCTACGGCGAGGTCTGAAGGGGCGCTCTTGCTTTGCCGCCCCACCGCCTCTCGCGAGTGCAAGCGGTGAGGAGCGCAGACATTCTCGTCCGCTCAGCCTCCGAGTGCGGACCGCGGCTCCGGCAGGTCCTCTACCCCTTCGCACCCAGCCCGATGACCTCTTTGCAGTAGGCGAGGCTGCGCTCGAGCTCGGCCTTTTGGTAGGCCTGTTCAGCCTGGCGCCGGTCCTGGCCGTCGGCAGGTCGGAAGGGTGGGATGGCCTTACCCTGGCGCGCCAAGGCAAGGAACTTCGCAAAGTCCACCGCACGCGCTTTGGGCCAGGCCTCCCAGAAACCGGGTTTGAAGTAGGAGAAATCGACCGCGAACCCGGAGATGATCTCGGCGTGAACGCCCACGCCCGGACAGAGCTCGGCTAGGCGGGCGAACAAGGCTTTCGCGTCGGTGCAACCTTCGCCAATGGCCGTCCAGGCAACTCGGGCGCCGTCCTCCGTCTCCCAAACCATCGAGTCGCGGATGTGCGTGCACAGGACATACGGGGCCAGTTTCTCGAGGCTGTCGACAGGGTCCTCGAGGGTCCAGGTCACGTTGCCCGAGTCGTACGTGACCCCCACGTAGTCCTTCCCAGCGGCCTCGACCAGTTGGATCAATTCCCAGGCTTGCAGGTCGCCGGCGTGATTCTCGATAGCGATCTTGACGCCCGCGTCGAGCGCCCGGTTCCGAACCGCGCGGCAGACCTTGACCGTGTCCTCGATCCGCTGCTCGATGCCGCCCGGACTGCGGCGGTCGTCCCGACTGCCCAAGATGCAGCGGAACATGGGCGACCCCAGGGCCTTGGCCAAACGCAGGCCCAAGGCCAGATGCTCTTCGGCCGTGCCCCAGGTGCTGCGAAACGCCTTGGCGGTGGGGCAAATGCTCCACGAACCCAACAACAGATCGATCCCCTGGTCCACCGCCCGCGCCCTGACCTCGCGCAGATAGGCGTCCTCGAAACTCTCGAGCGCGTCGAGGTTGGTGATGAAGAGCGAATCGAGCTTCTGCTCGGCGGCGTAATCGATCAGGGCCGGCGCTCTCCAGCCCATTGCGCGGAGTGAGAAATTGTCGAAACCGAGCTTCGTCCGGCGGGTAGCCGGCGCCTGGGCAAGGGCAGGTGAGCCCAACGTCAACCCCGCGCCGGCCAGGGCCAGGGTTTGGGCAAACTCACGACGAGTCCAAGTAGCTGATTGTGTCTTCATGCGGACAGCCAAATCTCTTATTCGACGCCAGGGCTCTTCCCGCCGACCCACGGCCCGCGGGAACCGCTCCTTGTTTGCCCAGCCCGGTCGGCGAAGGCAAGCCCGATCGTGGGGCCGGTTCATGGCCCGAATCCTCAGCGAGGTGATTGACAGCGTCGGCTTTCCCCGTTACTCACTCGGCCAATGTTTGGGACGACTTCCTTTGAGGGTTTGGTCCAGTTCAGCCCCGCGTTTAAACCGCGCCCGGGCATCAGCCATGTGCTGTTCGATTTCGACGGCACCCTCTCGCTCATCCGGCAGGGTTGGCCGGAGGTGATGGTGCCCATGTTTGCCGAGGTGATCCCGGCCTTGCCAGGCGAGACCGAAGCGCAGCGGCGCCAACTCGCCTTCGAAGACATCATGCGCCTGAACGGCAAACAGACCATCTACCAGATGATCCAACTTGCCGATCGGGTCAGGGAGCGGGGTGGCACACCGCGGGAGCCCCTTTGGTACAAGCACGAATACCTGCGCCGGCTCGAGACCAAGATCCAACACCGCACCGAGGGACTGCGCACCGGCCGCCTGCGCCCGGATGATCTGCTCGTCTATCGGACCCGCCCGTTGCTCGAGGAACTGCAGCGGCGCGGCCTGCACCTCTATCTGGCCAGCGGCACCGACGAAGTGTTCGTGAAGCAGGAAGCCGACTTGCTCGATCTGACGCGCCACTTCGGGCCTCACATCTATGGCGCCGTGGATGACTACAAGAAGTTCTCCAAGAAAATGGTCATCGACCGCATCCTGCGCGAGCACGCCATCCCAGGCGAACAACTTCTCTCGTTCGGCGATGGCTACGTCGAAATCCAGAACACGAAGGAAGTGGGTGGCTTGGCCGTGGCGGTGGCCAGCGACGAAGCCAACAACGGCTCCGGTCAAATGGACGAATGGAAGCGGCAACGGCTCCTGGGCGTGGGGGCCGACGTGGTCATCCCGGATTTCCGCGATGCCCTGCCGTTGCTCTCGCTCATCCTTCAGACGGCACCGAGCCCACAGAACCCTCATCGGCTCCCCGCGGTGAGCCTCCTTGAATCCGTGGGCCACCCCAAAGCCGAACACCATGAGCCCGAACCCAGAACCACTGGATCTTTCCCGACTCCGGGTGCTCCCGCTCGATCAGCGGCAGAGCCTGACCACGCTGGCTGAAGTGCTGGTCGAACCGGCGGGAGATCCTCCCGCCCTGCCACCGCCACTCGCGGAGAGAATCGACGAGTGCGCGCGCGACATCCAGGCCGCTCTGCGGCGGCCGGCGGGCGTCCTGCTCATCTATGGAGCGCACCTGATCAAGAACGGCGGCCAACTGCTGCTCGTCCGCTTGATGGACCACGGCTGGGTCACTCACCTCGCCACCAACGGCGCCGGGACCATTCATGACTGGGAATTCTCCTTTCTGGGGCGTTCAACCGAAAGCGTCCGGGCCAACGTCGCCACGGGCACCTTCGGCACCTGGGACGAGACCGGCCGTTACCTCCACCTCGCCCTGTTGCTGGGCGGCCTGCGCCAAGAAGGCTACGGCCAGGCGCTGGGCCGCTTCATTTACCGCGACGGCACGACCTTGCCCGAACCCGAGACCCTCGCCCAGCAAATCCGTGAGCATCCCGGCGACTCCCTAACCCCCGCCCGCGCCGAATTGCTGTTGGCTATGCGAACACACGGGTTGCAGCCTGGCCCGCTCATGCTCCGGCACCCCTGGCGCAACGCCTCGGTCTTGGCGAACGCCTTCCGCCACGAGGTCCCGCTCTCGGTGCATCCCGGCATCGGCTACGACATCATCTCGAACCACCCCATGTTCAACGGCGCCGCGATTGGCCGGGCGGCAACGGTCGATTTCCGCCGGTTCGCCGCGGCCGTAGAAACGCTCGACGGCGGCGTGGTGTTGTCGATCGGCTCGGCTATCATGGGGCCGCAGGTGTTCGAAAAGACCCTCAGTTGCGTCAACCACCTCCGCCTCCAGGCCGGCCGGCCCATTGTGCGCGACCACACCATCTACGTCGTCGATCTACAAGACGGCGGGGGTTGGGACTGGTCCCAGGGCGAACCCCCCCGAGACCATCCCGCCTACTACCTGCGCTTCTGCAAGAGCTATGCCCGCATGGGCGGCGTCATGAAGTACCTGCAGTGCGACAATATCGCCTTCCTGCACCACCTCTACCGTGCCCTGTGCCGCTTGGCGCCCCGTCAACCCAACGCCTCCGCCCAGGGCGCCCCACCGCAAGCCGCCCCGCCCAACGCCCCGTAATCGCCCCGGTTCGCCTATGACCATGACCTCCGCCCGTTTCACCGAGATCACCCAGCGTTACCCTCGGCTCCGATTGGCCGTGGTGGGGGATTTCTGCTTGGACCGCTACCTCGAGATCGATCCCACGCTAGCGGAGACTTCGCTCGAGACCGGGCTGCCCGTGCACAACGTCGTGCGCGTGCGCAGTCAACCCGGCGGCGCGGGCACCATCCTCAACAACCTCGTCGCACTCGGCATCGGCGAGTTGTACCCGGTCGGTTTCTGCGGTCAGGACGGCGAAGGTTACGAACTCCAGCGCGGCCTCGGGACCCTGACCGGCGTGCGTCTGGACGGCTTCGTGCAAACCGCCGAGCGCCGCACCTTCACGTACTGCAAACCCTTGCTCGTGACCTCAGGCAAACCCCCGGTCGAACTGAACCGACTCGACAGCAAGAACTGGTCCCCCACGCCTCGAACGCTCGCCGAGCAGCTCGCCGCGTCGGTTTCGAGCCTGGCAACGCGCGTGGACGGCATGATCGTGCTGGACCAAGTGGACCTGGCGGAGACGGGCGTGGTGACGCGCGCCCTGCTCGACACGCTGGCCACGTTGGCCACCCAGCGCCCAGACTTCCTCATCATCGCCGATAGCCGCCGCGGGTTGCGCGGCTTTCCCCAGGTCACCTTCAAGATGAACCAGGCCGAACTCGCCGCCTTGACCGGCACCGCCGCCGAGCCAACCATCCCGCAGGTCAGCTCCGCCGCCGCCCGACTCGCCCGCCAGCACGGTCGGAGCGTCTTTGTCACCCTTGCCGAGCGCGGAATCGTTGGGGCGACGCCTCATGGTGAGGTGGAACACGTGCCCGCCCTCCCCGTGCGGGGCGAGATTGACATTGTGGGGGCGGGCGACGCGGTCACGGCCAACTTGATGTCTGCCCTCGCCGCTGGGGCCACGCTGCGCGAGGCCCTCGCCCTCGCTACCGTCGCCGCCTCGATCGTCATCCACCAACTCGGCACCACCGGCACGGCCTCCGTGCCTCGGTTGGCCGAGCTCCTGACCGAGGCTCGCTAGAGCACCTCGGGGTACTTGTACCCTTTGCGGTAGGTGCGCCGCAGCAGGCTGTTGGCGTAGTCGTCGCCCACAATGACCTCTTTCTCGCCGTCCCAGGTGAGACTGCGGCCCGTCTTGTAGGAGAGCATCCCGAGCAGGCTCAGGTTCGTCGAACGATGCGCAATCTCGATATCGCACACCGGCAAGGCGTTGACTTGGATGCAATCGATGAAGTTGGCCCACAGCTCCTTGATGTTCTGCTGGTCCGGCTCGTGCAATTTGGCGTCCTCGTGCAACACCGGTTGGCTCGCGTTCGTCGGGTAGAATGTCCACCCGCTCTTCCAGCCCATGTGAAAGGTGCCTTGCGTCCCGTAAAAATAAACTCCCACCGACTCGCCCTTCTCGGCGTTGTTCCCCGCAAACTGCCGGTGCTCCCACACCGCCGTAAACGACTCGAACTCGTAAACCGCCGACTGGCTGTCGGGGGCGTCCGAGGTCTGCGAGTCGGGCAGGTTCACCGCCGGACCGCGAATGGGTCGACCGCCGGTCGAAAAGACCCGCCGCGGCCAACGCTCGTCCGTCCACCACAGGATCTGGTCCATCCAGTGAATCCCCCAGTCGCCTAACGTGCCGTTGGCGTAATCGAGAAACTGCCGAAAACCGCGCGGGTGCAGCAACTTGTTGTACGGCCGCAGCGGCGCCGGCCCACACCACATATCCCAGTCCAACCCGCGCGGCGCTTCGCTGTTCGGCGTCGGGCGCTCCGGCCCGCCGCCATAGTGAACGAACGCCCGCACAAAACCGATCTTCCCCGCCTTGCCCGATTTCAGGAACTGCAGACCCGAGACATTGTGCGGCGACACGCGCCGGTGCGTGCCCACCTGCACGATCCGACCCTGCTTGCGCGCCGCGTTGACCATCGCCCGCCCCTCCTTGATCGTGTGGCCGATCGGTTTCTCGACATAGACATGGGCGCCCGCCTTAACCGAATCGATCGTCGCCAGGGCGTGCCAGTGATCCGGTGTCGCCACGATCACAATCTCCGGCCGCATCTCCGACAGCATCTCGCGATAATCCTTGTACCGACGAGGGATCTCGCCCGTCTGTTGCTCGACTTTCTCCGCCGCCGGATTCAACTGGTTCGGGTCCACGTCGCACATGGCCACCACCCGGCTCTTCTTCGAGGCCAAAGCCTCGCCCAGAATGTTCATGCCCCACCAACCACAGCCAATAATGGCCGTGTCGTAGCGCCCCAGTTTGTCCACACCCAACAACGGCGCCGCGCCCAGCAGGGCCCCCGCGGCGGCCGTGGTTCGCAAGAAGTGACGGCGATTCATATTCATAACGCGACGAAGATACCCAACGCCCGATGGTCGGTCCAAGACATTCAACGATACAGATACGTGCGTGCGTGGGGATTGCAGAGCGCGAGCTACCTGAAGTCAAGCGGGAAAGCCCACAGCGGGAATGACCGCAGCACGCATCGAGGCGCCCGGCACCCGTGGCCAACCGCTGCCCGGTCGCTCGGCAACGGCGATGTTGTGTCTCTTGAAAGGGCCACCGCGGTTCGGGGTGCGGGATGCGCGTGGGGCTTACGCCGCCGGGGCTACCGCCCGCATCCCTGCCGGCATGGGTTCCGGGATACGCTCGTGCGGAGGGAGGGTTGGGACGGACAAGGCCGCGGAGGCGGGGAGACGGGTGTGCGGGCCGCCGCGGCGGCGGATCTGTCTCGGAGTCACGCCGTAAGCCCGTTTGAAGTGGGCGGCGAAGTGGCTCTGGTCGTAAAAGCCGGTCTGGAGCGCGATCTGAGCGATGTCCGTGTCGGTGGTGAGGATCAATTCCCGGGCCCGGTCGAGGCGACGCCGGATGAGGTATTGGTGGGGTGCGACACCCACGGATTTCTTGAATTGACGGGCGAAGTGGAAGGGGCTGAGGCCGGCAACGCTGGCCACGGCGTCGAGGGAGAGGTCCTCGGCGTAGCGGGCGTGGATGAGTTCGAGGGCTCGGCGGAGTTGGTTGGGTGCCAGGCCGCCGTTGCTGGAGGGGGCGGCTGGGGTTTGCGCTGAGTAATGCCGGAGCAGGTGGAGGGCGAGTGTGTGGGCCAACGACTCTCCGTACCAGCGGCCGCCAGGGCAGCCGGTTGAGACCTCGGCGTGGAGGGCGAGGGCCAGGCTGCGCACGAGCGGGTCGCTGACGGCGGTCCGCTGGACGAACTCGAATCGGTCCGAGGGAAAGGACTCCAGGGCGGCACAGAGCACGAAGCTGGGGTCTAGGGCAACGAGGATGAAGTCGCGCGTATCGCGCGTGCGGGCGGTGATGGGCGTGAAGGCCGGATGGAAGCTGACCTGCCCGGGTAGGATCTGGACCGTGCGGGACTGGCCGACGGGCCCCCAGTCGATCTCAGCGGGCTGTTCGAGTTGCACGGCGACCAAGTGATTCAGCGGGGCCTCACCTGAGACTTCACAGGGGCCGCCGTTGAATTGCTCGACGCGCACCCCCTGCCAAGGGGCCTGGACACTCGAGAGCACGGGCAGCCGCGGCATCGCCGGACGCGTCCGTTTGTCTGCCAGGTTGACCAGATTCAGTTCCACGGTTGTCATAGCTACACCCTCTTGACGGCTGACCCATGGGCCCGTCGGGCTCAGCTCGGTTTGCCACTCCGGTCATATGACATCGATCCGCCGCGAGCTGTGCCGGGGCACCAGCAGTTGGTTCATAATAGCAAAGCCTTTGCCAGGTTTGGTGAGGGCGACGATTGGATATGCACCCCGACCGCCGACTGCCACCGAGTCGCCACTCAGCCGCCACCGAAGCGCGAACGCCCGACCGGCACATGACCACTCTGCATATTCAGGCGAAATCCGTCCGTCGTTTCCGCCAACTTTCCTTGGGGAGCGCGCCGGGCTGATTTGGGCGTGTGTTGGGTTTGGCGGTTTGGCAAGCTCCCGGCGCGATGAACTCGACCGCCGATTGGTTTGCCGCCTTGCGTGCCGACACCTATGAGCTGCGGACGCAGGCTCCCGGTCCCGCGGGCGCGTTACCGTTGACGGAGACGATGTTGCTCGAGCGGCCGAGCGGTGACTTATTTGGGTGGACCCAGAACGCCGGCATGGGTTGGGCGCCGGCCGAGTTGGGGCGCAAGCAATTCCTGATTCTGAGCACGCAGGGCGGTCTGCGCGAGGGCGACGGCAGGCCGATCGCCTTGGGTTACCACACGGGCCACTGGGAGATCAGCTTGCTGGTCGAGGGTGCCGCCCGCGAGTTCAAGCGTCTGGGAATGCTCCCGTTTGCCGGTTTCGTTTCCGACCCGTGCGACGGACGCACGCAGGGGACCCCGGGGATGTTCGACAGTCTGCCCTACCGAAACGACGCGGCGCAGGTGTTCCGGCGCTTGATCCGGTCTTTGCCGACGCGGCTCGGGGTGATGGGCGTGGCGACGTGCGACAAGGGACTTCCGGCCATGATGATGGCCCTTGCGGCCATGAGGGACCTTCCCGGTATCCTCGTTCCGGGGGGAGTGACCCTCCCGGCCGAGCGTGGCGAAGACGCGGGCAAAGTGCAGACTTTGGGCGCGCGGTTTGCGCATGGCCTGATCACGCTCGACGAAGCGGCCGAGTTGGGCTGCCGCGCGTGTGCGACCCCCGGCGGGGGTTGTCAGTTTCTGGGCACGGCGGCGACGTCGCAGGTGGTGGCGGAGGGGTTAGGGCTGGCGTTGCCGCACAGTGCGTTGGCGCCCTCGGGCGAGCCGGTCTGGGCGGAGTTGGCCGTGCGTTCGGCCCGGGCGCTGGCGGCGGCGGAGGAGCGCGGGTTGACGATCGCCCAGATCGTGACGCCCGCCGCGATTCATAACGCGATGGTGGTGCATGCGGCCTTTGGAGGTTCGACCAATCTTCTGCTGCACCTCCCGGCGATTGCGCATGCGGCCAAGCTCCCCCGCCCGAGCGTCGAGGACTGGATGACGGTCAATCGCCAGGTGCCACGGTTGGTGGACGTGCTCCCCAACGGCCCGACGCATCATCCGACCGTGCGCGTGTTCCTGGCTGGGGGTGTGCCCGAGGTGATGTTGCACCTGCGGGGGCTTGGGTTACTGGACACAGGCGCGCGGACGGTCACGGGCCTGAGCTTGGGGGATGTCCTCGACGCCTGGGAGAGGTGCGAGCGGCGGGCGCGGTTTCGCGACTTGCTGCGCCGGTTGGATGGGGTGGACCCGGATGACGTGATTCTCCCTCCCGATCGGGCGCGAGCACGTGGACTGACCAGCACGGTTACGTTCCCGCGCGGCAATTTGGCGCCCGAGGGTTCGGTGATCAAGAGCACGGCTATCGATCCTGAGGTCCTAGACGCCGCGGGGGTGTTTCAGCAGGAAGGCCCGGCGAAGGTCTTCACGTCCGAGCGCGCGGCCATGCGGGCGCTCAAGGAGGGCAAGGTCAAAGCTGGCGACGTGATGGTACTGGCGGGCATCGGTCCGCTGGGCACAGGTATGGAAGAGACCGCGCAGATTACCATCGCCCTCAAACACCTCCCCTTCGGCAACCGCGTGGTGCTCCTCACCGACGGCCGGTTCTCGGGGGTCTCGACGGGGGCCTGCATCGGTCATGTAGGCCCGGAAGCGTTGGCGGGCGGTCCACTCGGGCGAGTGCGGGACGGCGACCGCATCCGGGTCATGATCGACTGCCGGCGGCTCGAGGGCCAAGTGGATTGGGTGGGAGAACCCGGGCGGCCCTGTTCGCCCGAGCAGGGGGCCGAGCGCTTGCGCCAGCGAACGCCTCACCCGGAGCTCAGCGTGCATGCCGCACTACCGGACGATACCCGGCTGTGGGCCGCTTTGCAGCAAGTAGGGGGCGGGACCTGGGGCGGGTGCGTCTTCGATGTGGACGCCATCGTCCGGGCGTTGAACCGGGAGTGAGGCGGCGGGAACGGGTTGCGATGGTCGGTGGCCGGCGTTCACACTCAGGGATCAGTCAGGCCGGGAGCGGTCGTTGGCGGAGGCGCTGGGTCGGGGCAAGGTGGCTTTGGTGTTTCATCGGTCGGCGGATTGGTGACCGTACTGCAAACAGCAGTTAGTTGAACTGCAAAAGAACTTGAAGGAACTCGAGGCGGCTGGCGTGCAGGTGATGGCGATCAGCTATGACTCGGTCGAGGTGCTCAAGCGTTTCGCCGAGAAGAGCCAGATCACGTTTCCGTTGCTGTCGGATGCGGGGAGCCGGACCATTGACGCCTTTGGCATTCGCAACGCGGGGGCACCGGAGCGTTGGCGGGGCATTCCCCACCCGGGCACGTTCATCTTGGACCGGCGCGGTGTTGTTCGCGCCAAGCTTTTCCACGAGGGGTATCGCCAGCGGCACACCAGTGCGGACCTTGTCCGTGCGGCATCATCGCTGCCTTAAGCCCTGCGCTCGGGGGGTAAACGCTCTGGGCGGGGCTTAATTGACGCTGAACGAGGGGGCGCTTAAGGTGAAGCGCAACTTACATGGTGTGGTATCCTCCGCCAGTTCGACCTCGGGATCCGCCGCGCGTGGTGGTCACGGGGGTCGGCTTGATCACTGCGCTTGGGATTGGGTGGGCGGCTAACGCTCAGGGTTTCCGCGTTGGGCGCCCCGCGTTTCGGCCGGTGACGCTCTTTGACGTGTCACGGCAGCGAGCGCGGTTGGCGGGGGAGGTCGATCTGCCGGCGACGGCGCCGCCCACGAGGTTGAACGCCCGACACGTTCGGCGCATCGGCCGTGGAGGGCGGTTGTTGCTGTGGGCGGCGGCGGAGGCGTGGCGGCAATCGGGTTGGGAGGGGGATACGGACTTGCCCATGGTTTTGGGGACGACGGGTGGAGGGACGAGTTTGGGCCAGGACTACTATCGCCAGGCGGTGGGGCGGCCGACTCGCGGTCGCGGTCAGGCCTCGCGAGTGGCGCATTATCAACCCCAACGGCAAGGTCAAGACTTGTGCGACGCCTTTGGCTGCCGGGGCCCGGTGACGCTGATTGCCAATGCTTGCGCGTCGGGCGCCAACGCCATTGGGCATGCTTGGCACTTGCTGCGTGCCGGGGTTGCGGAGCGCGCGTTGGCGGGTGGGTACGACGAGTTAAGCCAGTTGGTGTATTCCGGGTTCGACGCGTTGCAGGCGCTGTCGCCGACGCGTTGCCGTCCCTTTGACGCGGGACGGGACGGGCTGGCGTTGGGTGAAGGCGCAGCGGTCTTGGCGCTCGAGACCTTGTCCGGGGCGCAGGGGCGGGGCGCGGCGATACTGGCTGAGCTCGTGGGATACGGCGCGACGACGGACGTGCATCACCTCACCCAACCGCAACCGCAGGGGGACGCGGCCTATGCGGCCATGCGGGCGGCCTGCCAGTGCGCGGGGCTGGCGCCGGGTCAGGTTGACTACCTCAACGCGCACGGGACGGGCACGCCGCTCAACGACAGTGCGGAGGCGGAAGCGATCCAGCGCTGGGCAGGGGCGAGCGTAACGCGGCTGCGAGTGAGCTCGACGAAAGCGGTTATCGGCCACTTATTGGGGGCGGCCGGCGCGGTCGAGGCGGCGGTGTGTGTGATGGTGTTGCGCGAGCAGTGGCTACCGCCGCAAACAACGGTCGAGCGGCTGGACCCTCGGTGCCGCTTCAGCTTGGTGACCGAGGCGACATCCACCCAAGTCGAAGTGGCGTTGTCCAATTCGTTCGGGTTCGGTGGTGCGAACGCGACATTGGCGTTCCGCCGGTGGCCATGAAGGGCCTGTATGTGCACGGGGTCGGGGCGGTGTCGCCCGCCGGTTGGGGCGTCCCGGCGTTGAGTGCGGCGTTGGCGCGGGGCGAGCCGCTCGCGCTTGAGCCGCTCGCCCGGCCCGGCTGGGAGAAACCGCTGACGGTCCGGCCGGTGCCCGCGCCGGCCGCGCGGCCGGCGTGGCAGGGTCACTCCCGCCTGCGCCGGGCGAGTCCGATTTCACACTACAGTGTGGCGGCGGCGCTGGAGGCGGTGGGGGTGGGCCGTGAGAGTGCTGCGGGGGGCGCTGTGCGGGAGCGGTTAGGCGTGGTGGTCTGTGTTTTATCGGGGAGCGTGAACTACACGCATCGATTTTACGAGGAGACGCTGCGCGATCCGACCACGGCGAGTCCGCTCTTGTTTCCGGAGACGGTGTTCAACGCGCCGGCGAGTCATGTGGCGGCCTGCCTGGGCACCGTCGGACTGAATGATACGTTGGTGGGAGACGATGGGGCGTTCCTTGCGGGGCTCGCGCTCGCGGCACATTGGTTGGATACGGAACAAGTCGAGGGGTGCGTGGTGATTGGCGCGGAGGAGATGGACTGGCTGGTCGCGGATGCGGTGCGGCTGTTTCATCGGCGGCTGGTGCACAGTGCGGGGGCGGGCGCCGTGTACTTGCGGACTGACCCACCGCCTGGCGGCGGGGTGAGCCTCGAACGGGTGACGGGCGCGCACACGTTTGCCGCGGGGACAAGTCGTGCGGTGGCGGCGGGTCGGATGCGGACCGAGTTACCCGGCAGCGGGGTGGGGGAGCTGCTCTGCGAGAGCCGGCGGGGGGTGCGTCGGCTGGATGCGGCGGAGGTGGCGGTCTGGTCGGATTGGCGGGGCGCGCGGCTGGCGCCGCGCGTGGTTTTGGGGGAAGGGTTCAATGCGGCCAGCGCCTGGCAATGTGTGGCGGCGTGCGAGGCGATGCGCGGAGGTCGGTATGCGGCAGCGAACGTGAGTGTGGTGGGGTTGAACCAGCAGGCCTTGGGGGCGCGGTGGGTCGCCGGCCCGGGGGCGGAACGCGGAGGAGCATGAGCCAACGTGTCGTTTTGATCACCGGTGCCAACGGCGGTTTAGGCCAAGCGATCGCCCGAGCCTTTCTGGACGAGAGGGAAGACAACGCGCTTTGGCTGGGGGTGCACACGCGGCGCGATCAGGTCGAGCGGTTGGTGGCGGAGCATCCGGCGCGGTGCCGCTGCGTGAGTTTGGATGTGACGGATCCGTCGGCCTGGGCCCGGGCGATGCGGGAGTTGACGGCTGCGACGGGCCGGTTGGATGTGTTGGTGAACAATGCGGGACGGCAGGCCGATGGGTTATTGGGCCTGATGCAGCCCGAGGCGTGGCGGAGGGTCCTGGGGGTCAATCTCGAGGGGGTGTTTCACGGGTGCCAGGCAGCGTTGCCGACGATGATCGGTCAGCGGAGCGGTCGCATTGTGAGTGTGGCCTCATTGAGCGCGTTGCTGGCGCCGGCGGGGCAGACGAGTTATGCGGCGGCCAAGGCGGGCGTGTTGGCCATGACGCAGGCGCTGGCGAAGGAGGTGGCGCGCTTGGGCATCACGGTGAACGCGGTGTGTCCGGGCTACGTGGACACGGAGGCTTTGGCGTCGCTGAGCGAGGCGCAGCGGCAGGCGGCTTTGGCGCGCGTGCCGATGCGGCGGTTTGGGCAGCCGGCGGAGGTGGCGGCGGCGGTGCGATTTCTGGCTTGTCCCGCGGCGGGATACATCACAGGCTCGATCTTGAAGATCGACGGCGGGATTCTGTGATGTAATGGACAACGCGGCGACGCTTCGACAACAAGTCAAGCAGATGTTGGTGGAGAACCTCATGCTGCCCTGCACGGTGGACGACCTTGGCGACGACCAACTCCTGTTCGGGCCAGGGAGCCTGGGCCTGGATTCGGTGGACGCGCTGCAACTGGTGGTGGCGCTGGACAAGAACCACGGCTTGCGGATTCCGGACCCGGACACAGCGCGGACGGTGCTGCAGAGCGTGCGGAGCATCGCGGAGGCGCTCGAGCGACACCTCGGCGCCCAGGGTTGACGTCAGGCGGGGCCTGGCGCGTGCTCAGTCTGAGGTCAGCTCGAAGCGGTTCGGTTGGCCCGGTGCCCAGGCGAACTCGCGGGCGAGCTTCTGGCCGCTCGGGAGGGTGGCGGTCACGCGGTACTGGCCGAAGAAGCCGTGAGCGGCGAACTCGCCGCGCGGGTCGGTCGTGCCTTGGGCGCGAGTCCACCAGTCGCGTTTGATGAGCTCCAGGAGGCGGTCGTAGACGGGTTTGGGGGACATATCCTGTCGCAAGAAGCCGGCGGCGGCCCGCTGCCAGGCGCCTTGATCGGAGAAATCCCACCACGTGAGGGCGGCGACGGCGGGGTGGGCGAAGAGCATGGTATAGAACTTGGCGACGTACTCGGCTTGTTGGGTTTCGAGTTCCGGCGTGGTCGCCCCCCAGTTCTCGCCTGGACCCAGGCGCGGGCCGCTGACGATGGTGATCTCGGTGAAATGAAGGGGTAGGCCCAGCTTGGCGTACGTGTCGCAGACGGTCCAGATGCGCCGCAGCGGCCAGCCCCCCCCATGCATATGGCTCTGGATGCCTACGGCGTCGTAGAGTAACTGGCCGTCGTCGCGCAGCGCGTCCAAGATCCGGTAGAACGGCGGATCGGTCCTGTAATCGTTCACCAGCAGGGTGGCCTGGGGATGGGCGGCGCGCGCGGTGCGCAGGTGCGCGGCGGTGTAGGGCACGGCGCCGATCGACTCGGCCCATTCACCCAGGCGCGTGTTGAACCGGCCTAAATGTGTGGGCTCGTTCACCACGTCCCAGATGTCCAAGCGCCCGCGAAATCGGCGCACACAGTCTCGCACGCGGGCGTGGGACAGTTCTTGGATTTCGGCGAAGTCGCGGGGCAGCCAGCGCGGGTCGGCGAAATCCCACACCAAGGGGTGACCTTTGCAGGCGATCCCGTGAGCCTGGGTCCAGTCGAGGACTTGGTCGGTATAGTCGTAGATGGGTTGGCCGCGCTCGCGCTCGTACATGGGCCAGTAGAAGCCGAGCGTGGCGTAGTTATGCAGCGCGGCGAAGCGCTCGCGATAGGCCTGTTCGAGGTCGGTTTCCCGCAGGCGACCAAACATGAAGAAGTTACAGCCAAACCGGAAGTCGTGCCGGGTTTGCTCCAGCGTCACGCGTGCTCCGACCACCGGCTGACCGTCCTGCGTGCGGACGGCGACGACCCCGGGCCCGGTGCGGTGGTTGCGGATGCGCTCGCGGGCTTGGGTCAACAGTTCGGGCTCGTCTGCCGGCGAGTCGGCGGGGGCTGCGCCGCGTGCGCCCAGCCAGGGTACAGCGAGGATTGCGCTCGAGGTGTGCCGGAGGAAGGTGCGTCGATTCATCACGAGAGAGGCGTGGATTCGGGGGCTGGATCGGCGGGAGCCACGGCTGGGGCGGGGGCGGGTGTGACGGCTGCAGCCGCGTCCGGGGCGGACGTAGCGGCTGCGGCCTGGCCAGAGTCGGGCACCGCCGCTGACGTGGGCGAGTCCGCTGAGGGGGTCGGGGTGGGTGGGGTGGCGACAGGGGCGGGCGGGGTGCTGGGGAGGTCGGCCGGGAGGGCTGGGGCGATGGCCTCGATACGGTAGCGGCTGACTTGGTTGTCCAGGCCGAACTCGACCTCCTCGCCGACGGGTTTGCCGAGGAGGGCTTGGGCGATGGGGCTGAGGTAACTGATGATGTGGCGGTCGGGGTCGAAGTCCCAGGCGCCGAGGATGGTGAAATCTTCGGCGTGTTCTCTGCCCAGTTCGGTGACGCGGACGCGGGTGCCGATGCTGACCACGTCGGTGCGTGGGTTGGCGAAGTCGGTGCCTTGGGCGCGGGTCAGTTGGGCTTCGAGCTCGCCCTTGCGGGCCATTAAGAGGCGGTGAGTTTCTTTGGCGGCTTTGTATTCGTGGTTCTCGCGCAAGTCGCCATAACTCCGTGCGACGGCGATGTCTTTCGAGTTGGCGGGGATGCGTTTCTGGACGAGCTCGTGGTATTCGTTGCGGCGCCGTTCGAGGCTCTGCCAGGAGACGACGAGGGCGTTTTCCTGGCGGGCATGCTCGCCCGAGATCAGGCTTTGGATGGATGGGAAGTGCTTGACAATGCGCCCGAGTAGGGACCGCTTGTCCATGTCGTCGAAGCTGGGGGAGAGCTGGAGGGCGCGGGTCAGGTCGCGGATGACGTCGATGTCGGCGGATTCGATCAGTTCGACCAGGAGTTCTTGGTCCGCGAGGATGTAATCTCGGAGCCGGTTGGATTTGCGTTCGAGGAACTGGTCGCGTTCGATGGCGGTGAGCATGGCGCGGAACACTTCCGGGCCGAGGACATCGGCGAAGGCGTCGGTGCGTTCTTTGGCCAACCAGAGGAGGAGTTCACTGTTGGCGTTATGTTGGCTGATGAGGCGGAGGAGGGATTCCTTGAGTTGGGGGAGTCGGCCTTCATGGACGAGCAGATTGACGCATTCGGAGCAGAGTTTGGCACTCATCGAGTTGAGGTTGGCCAGGAGCGCCTCATGCCAGAGGGCGGGGTTAGCGGCCTTGAACGACTCGAGGGCGCGCTTGTGTTTGGCGGCCATGACCTGCTCGAGCACGCGGCCGGCGTGTTCGGCCTGGCGCCAGACCGCGGCGGCGTCCAACTCGCCTTCAGTCGTCGGTTGGCCCGCGGCGCTCCGCAGGTCGTCGCGGACGAAGATGGCCTCGAGGGCCAGTGCGGGCAGGGTGCGTTGATGCGAGTTGATCTCGGTGTTGAGCATCGCGGTGACTTCCGTGATGGCGGCGGCCGAGTCGGCGAAGTCGGGGAGGTTTCGCAGGATCTCGGTCGCCACAGCCACGCGCGCCTTGAGTCCTTTGGCGGCGCGGAAATCCGCCATTAAGCGGTCCTGGAGCGAGATCTCCTCGGCCTGGAACACGATCGGCTCGGTCTTCTTGTTCGGCAGGAGGAAATGCCCGTCTTTGCGCATCTCATGACGGGCGGCTTCCCACCATTTCTTCCAATCGTCGGTGATGACATCTGGGACGAGGGCTTGTTGGATTTGATCGAGGGTTGCGCGGCCGCCGTAGCTTTGGAGGACGAGCCGGATGAGGTCGGTGTGATGCAGGGCGGCCATTTGGCGCAGGGTGCCGAGGTCTTCGACTTTCCGCGCCAGGATATGGTCGCGGGGGATGGGCTTCAGGGAGTCGGCGGCAAAGGCCAGGTCCATCGAGTGGCCGGGCTTATTGGGGAAGTCGATGTGGAACCGACCGAACACGGGGTCGACCTGGGTGATGCGCCCGAACCCCCAGCTCCGGTGCAGGCAGTAGCCGGTCTCGGCCAGCGCGACCAAGGGCCCGACGTGATGCCGATGGATTTTGCCTGCCGCGACTAATTTCTCGAATTCTTCTCTCATATCCGACTCGCTTCCGACAAAACGACCGCCATTATGGCAAGGTGCGTGTTCAAATACCAAGAGAAATTGCCTTTCGCACTCTGCGCCGGCGCGACGCGGGCGAGGGTTTTGTCGAGCGGTTGCTCGAGGCCGAGTTGGCGGGTGCCGATTTGACCGGCTCGAACCGGGCGTTGGCCGTCGAGTTGACGTACGGTGCGGTGCGTTGGCAGGCGACGTTGGATTGGCTGATTGACCGCCGGACCAGTCGCCCACCGAGCCGGCCGGTGCGGCTGTTGTTGTGGCTGGGGTTGTACCAGTTGTTCTGGCTGGACCGAGTCCCGGCGCACGCCGCCGTGCATGAAACGGTGGCGTTGACCCGGCAGAGCGGCTACGGACGGCAAGCCGGTTTTGTGAATGCCCTGCTGCGGGCCTACGCTCGCGAGCACGGGCCAACGCGCCAGTTGCTGGCAGATCTCCAGCAAACCTCGCCGGCGGTGGGATGGTCTCATCCAGCGTGGCTCGTGGCGAGGTGGACGAACCGCTGGGGCAGCGCGTCGATCGCGCGGCTGTTGGCGTGGAACAACACGCCGGCGCGGACCTTTGCGCGGGTGAACACCCTGAGGGCGGAACCGGAGCGGTTGCTCGAACGGTGGCGAGCCGAGGGAGTGGCCGTGACGGGCGGGAGCTGGGACTGGGTGCCGGAGCGACTGGTCTTCGAGCTGACGGCGCACCCGGCGCTCGAGACGCTGGGCAGTTTCCAGGACGGGTGGTTTTACGTGCAAGACCCGAGCACGCTCCTGGCGGTCGAGTTGCTCGAGCCGCAGCCGGGCGACCGGGTGCTCGATGCGTGCGCGGCGCCCGGGGGGAAAGCGACCTACCTGGCCCAGCGCGTGCACCCCACTGGCACGCTGCGGGCGGAGGATGTGTCGGCCGAGCGGTTGGCCTTGCTGCGGGGCAACGCGGAACGGCTTGGGGTGTGCGGGCTCGAGCTGGTGTTGGCGGATTGCGACCGCGCTGCGGGTGACGCGCCGGCGGGCTTCCACCGCGTGCTCGTGGACGTGCCTTGCTCGAACACGGGCGTGCTGCGGCGACGCGTGGACGCACGCTGGCGGTTGCAGCCTGCGGAGCTGGAGCGGTTGGCGGTCGTGCAGGGGGAGTTGCTCGAGCGGGCGGCCGCGCGCGTGGTTCCAGGCGGCGCACTGGTCTACAGCACGTGCAGCCTCGAACCGGAGGAGAACGGGGCGGTGGTAGCGCGGTTTCTCGCGGGGCACCCGGAGTATCGCCTGGAGACCGAACGCGAGCTATGCCCGTTCGTCGAGGCGGTGGACGGGGCCTATGCCGCCCGGTTGCGCCGGGCAGTTCAGGCTTGAAACCGGGGCGATTTACGGGCGTTCTTGGGAGCCGGTGACCACGTCCGCCGCCAACCGGAGCCAGCTCGACCCGCCCGCGGTTCTGCCGCTGTCGGTGCCGCGTGCGAGCAGGTGGTCGAGTCTGAGGCGTTCAGGCGCGGCGGGTTGGGGCGGTGCCGTGCTAGCGGCAGTGATGGCGTTGGAGATTGGGGTGAGCGTGGCTCGAGCTACGCCGGGCACCAAGCTCTGGGACTTCACGACGGGGGCGCCTGTGCATTCGTCTCCAGCCATTGGCCTCGACGGCACGATCTACTTCGGCTCGATGGATCGGAAGCTCTACGCCCTGACGGCGGGTGGCGCCAAACGCTGGGAGTTTCTGACGGGCGGCGGGATTCAGTCTTCGCCGGCGTTGGGAGCGGACGAGACCGTGTATGTGGGTTCGTTGGATGGCAAGCTCTACGCCGTGTCGCCGACCGGCCTGCTGCGGTGGCAATTCGCTGCGCGCGGGCCGGTGGCGTCGTCGCCGGCGGTGGGCGCCGATGGGACGCTCTATTTCGGCGCGCAAGACCGGCGAGTCTATGCCCTCAAGCCCAACGGCCTGCTGCATTGGGAGTTTCTCACCCAAGGCGAGATCGTATCCTCTCCCGCCGTTGCGGCCGACGGCACGGTGTATGTCGGCTCGCGCGACCGGCGTCTGTATGCGCTGGCCCCCAACGGGACCAAGAAGTGGGAGTATGTGGCGAGCGGCGAGATCGAGTCCTCGCCGGCCCTGGGTGCCGGGGGTGTCATCTACTTGGGCGTGGCGGACGGCGCGTTCTGTGCCGTGGCGCCGGCCGGACACCTGCTCTGGGTCCACCGGACCAGCCAGCCCGTGTACTCCTCGCCGGCCGTGGGGGTGGACGGCGTGGTGTACTTTGGCGGCCATGACGAACGCCTGTACGCCCTGAACCCCGACGGCACAGTCCGCTGGGCGACCGCGCTGGGGCTGCGCGTGGGGCATTCGTCGCCCGCGCTGGCTGCGGACGGGACCGTGTACGTGGGGGCGTTGAATGGGCAGTTCTTTGCCCATCACGCCGACGGGACGCGGCGCTGGGCTTACACGGTGGGTTCTGACGTCACCTACTCGAGCCCGGCGGTGGCGGCGGATGGCACGGTCTATTTCGGCGCGAACGATGGTAAGCTCTATGCCCTGCGTGGGACCGCGGAGTTGGCCGGGCAGGCCTGGCCGATGTTCCGGCGCGACACGCGCCACTCGGCCAGCGGATTCGCCGAGCGCGACCTGCCTGCGGCTTACTCGGGCGGCGTGCCGTTCACCGTCACGCTCTCGGCTACGCTGCCTGCGAGCGTGGTCTTCTACGTTGTCGAAGACACGCCCCCGGCCAACTGGCAGGTCGGCGAGATCAGCCACAACGGCTCCTTCGACCCGAACCGACTCTGTGTCCGGTTCGGCCCGTTCTTCGATGGGGCGCCGCGCCGGCTCAGCTACCAGGTCACTCCGCCGGTGGGCGAAGCGGGCAGCCGAACCTTCCGGGGAACGACCTGGGTCGATGGCGCAGCCCGGTTCATGGGAGGCACCCACAGGATCGACTCCCAACCGTTGCATCCCGCGGACAGCATCGCCTTCGATCGCTGGATCGCGCTCGAGGAGATCACGGGGTACGGCGCGGCCTGGAAACGGGGGGCCAACTGGGCCATCGGGCCCAACCCTGTCCCGAACGCGTATCTGGCCCGGGCGATCGGCCTATGGCGCTCCGGCGAGGCTTACCAGTATGACACGAACTTCAGCTTGCCGCCTTGGTGGTGGGTGCCCACCCCGCCGGCGGCCGCGGGTCTCCCACCGGAGCGGCCGGCGCCAGGAACTGCCGCCCCGAACGGCACCGCCACCGCCGCGCTGCCGTTGACTTATCAACCGGGTACCCCTCTGACAGTCGTGCTCACTGTAACTCCGGACACGAACGTGTGGACCTACGCCCTCGAAGATCAACCACCTGCCGGCTGGGCGATCGGAGCGGTCGAGAACGGTGGCTTTATTGACGCCGCTCGAGGCAAGGTCAAGTGGGGCCCGTTCTTCGATCCCGCGCCGCGAGTGGTTTCGTATCAGGTGACTCCGCCAGCCGACGCAACCGAGGTCGCCGGCTTTGTCGGTTGGGCAGCTTTCGATGGCGTGCTTGGGGGGGTGGCTGGCCAACGGCATGTCTATCCTGGCGCCACGGGGTTGCCGGCGGTGGTGGTGCGCCGCCAGTTGCCGCTGTCCTACTCGCCGGGCGCCAAGCTGACCGTCACGCTGCAGACTGCGGAGCTGCCGCTGCCGGGTTTTCTGATTGTGGAAGACGCGCCTCCGCGCGGCTGGGCGGTTACCGATGTGAGCCATGGGGGTACCTTCGACGCTGCGGCGAAGGTGGTCCGATTCGGACCCTTCTTGGACGGTGTGCCGCGCGCCCTCAGCTACGGATTGACGCCGCCGGTTAGCGAATCCGGCCTCGAACAGTTCGCCGGCAGCTTCTTGGTCAACGGCGTGGCGGGTGAGATCGCGGGCGACACGCGGCTGGCCTGGGCGCCGCTGCATCCGGCCGACGTCCAGCCGATCGACGCCTGGTTGACGCTTGCCGAAGTGACGGCCTACGGCGCCGCGTGGCGTGCTGGGTCGGCGTGGTCTGCACCGCCGAACCCGATCCCCGGTGCTTACCTGTCTCGCGCCATCGAGTTGTGGGGCGCAGGCGAGGCCTACCGGTACGACACCAACTTCGCCACGCCGCCCCTCTGGTGGGTGTCAGCGGCGGATCCCGCCGCCGTGGGCTTGCCCCCGGCGTTGCCGCCGCCGGGCACGACCGCCCCCAACGGCGTCGTCACCGCCGCGCTGCCGTTGATTTATCAACCGGGTGCCTCTCTCACGGTCGTGCTCACCGTGCTGCCTGACACCAACGTGTCGGCGTACGCGGTCGAAGACGAACCGCCCGCCGGTTGGGTCGTGGCGCGTGTGGACGGCGGTGGATTTGCCGACGCCGCGCGAGGCAAAGTCAAATGGGGACCGTTCTTCGATGCGGCGCCGCGGGTGCTCACGTACCAAGTGACCCCGCCGGGCGAGGCAGTCGAGACGGGTCGATTCCACGGCTGGGTGGCTTTCGATGGGGTGTTGGGAGAGGTTGGGGGGCAGCGTGAGACACATCCGAGCACGACGGGGCTACCGGCGGTGGTGGTCAGCCGTCGATTGCCGCCCGCCTACTCGCCCGGCGCGACGCTTACCGTCACGCTCGAGACGGCGTCGCTGGATCCGCCGGCCGCGCTCGTGGTCGAGGAGAGTCCGCCTCGCGGTTGGGTGGTGGGCGACATCAGCGACGGCGGTACGTTCGATGCCGCCGCGCGGTGGGTGCGCTTCGGACCGTTCCTGGACGGGACGGCGCGGATCCTCACGTACACCCTAACACCGCCGATAGCGGCGACGGGAACGGAGCCGTTCGCCGGTCGTTTTTTAGTGAACGGCGTGAGAGGGTTCGTAGCGGGCGATGTGCGGCTCGCGATGGCGCCGCTGCACCCGGCCGATCTGCAACCGATCGACGGCTGGCTCACGATGACTGAACTGACCGCTTACGGCGCGGCGTGGCGATTGGGCACGGTCTGGTCGACGCCGCCGAGTCCGATTACCGCACCCTATCTGTTGACGGCCATCGCCCTGTGGCAGTCTGGCGAACGCTACCGGCATGAGCCGGCCATCCCGACCGCCCCGGACTGGTGGCTCAGCGCGCCGGGAGAAGTGCCCGGCGACCAGTGGCCGGCGGGTCTGCCGCCTGGAGTCGTGACCACCAACGGCACCGTGGAAGCGGAGGTGCCCGCGTTTTTCGAGCCCGGTATCGCGTTCACCGTGTCACTCGCGGTCACGCCTGCCACCGGGGTGGTCGTCTACGCTGTCGAGGAGAGCCCACCTGCTGGATGGGCGGTGTCGGAGATCACCGCCGGCGGGCGACACGACACCTGGCGACACAAACTGAAATGGGGTCCATATTTTGACGCGATGCCCCGCAGGCTGGCGTATCGACTGCTGCCGCCCGCCGAACCGCCCGAGGTGGGGCGGTTCGGGGGCGGAGCCGCCTTTGACGGGGCGGGCAGCGCGACGGTTGGCCGGCGGCAGACCTTGCTCAAGGAAAGCCGTGTGTCGCCTGAATTCACGTCGGCTCGGCGGGTGGTTGGCGGAGGGATCGAGGTCGTCCTGGCGGGGATTCGCGGCGAGGTCTATGTCTTGCAGGCCTCGACGAACCTGGTGGCCTGGCGGACCGTAGCCACTCTCACCAACACGCTCGGGACGGTCAACTACCACGATACCGCCGCTGCCGCTACCCCACAGCGCTACTACCGCGCTTACTGGCCTTAAGCCAGTACCCGGCGCGCAGGCTGGCGGCTAGGCAGGCTCCCGAGGCGGCACGACCACTTCAAGGGCCGCGGGCTGAATGGTGAACGTGGCGGGCGTCCGCCCGCCCGGGTCGCCATCCAGCAAGACTTCGGTTGCGGGTGCGGCCTCGAGCGTCAGTTGCCGGCCGCGGAAATACTGGACCTTAGGATGGCTCGGGTGGGTGCCCCGCAACAGGCGCGGGAAACAACGTAAAGCGCCCCACCGGCCCACGTCCGCCACCAGACAAAACTCGAGCCAGCCGTCGTCCATCCGCGCCCCGGGCGACAGACGCATCATGCCGCCACCGGCCCACTCGGCGTTGCCGGCGCTCACGTGCAGGAATCGGCCGGCGTAGGCGGTGCCATCGATGGTCAACTGCAACCACGGGGCGCGGAAGCCGTACAGCGCGCGGAAGAAGCCCACCGAGTAACTGAGGCGCCGGCCAAACCAGCGTTTGACCGCGGGTGTGGTCAGGCGCAGCAGGTCGCCGGCAAGACCCACCGCCGCAAACACCAACGCATGGCGAGTGGAGGCTCCCCCTGGCCCAGCCAGGCCAACCTCGATCAAGTCCAGCTTACGCGTTTCGCCCGCGACGATGGCGCGGACCGCTTGGGGAATGGTGGGCAAGCCGAGTTGGGTGGCCACATCGTTCCCGGTGCCCAGCGGCACGATCCCCAACCGCGCCCGAGGGTCACCGGCCAAGCGCAGCCCATGAGCGACCTCGTTCACCGTGCCGTCGCCGCCCGCGGCGGCGATCACGGCGCGCCCCGGCGCTTGCTCGCGGGCGAGTTCAATCGCGTGCCCGGGATGCTTGGTCTCGCGCACCTCGAACCGCGCGCCCGCCGCGCGCAACGCTGCCGTGGCCGACTCGAGGCGGGACCGGCTTTGTCCCCCGGCGGCGCTTAGGTTGGCGATAAGCAGCAGGGGCGCGTGCATGGCATAGGGACCCCGCCGTGGTCGGGCCGGTGGGCGGCGGAACGTGGGGGGGTGGTCGCGCCGCCCGTCAATACACCTTGCGGAGGTGCGAAGGCAGGATGTTGAGCTCCGTGCGGTACTTCGCCACCGTGCGGCGGGCGATCATGATGCCTTTCTCGCTGAGCCGCTTGACGATCTCCTCGTCCGAGAGCGGTTTGGCCTTCTCCTCCTGAGCGACCAAGTCGGAAATGATGCCTTTAACGCTCTCGTTGGACATGCCCACACCGCTGGCGGTCGGGATGCCCGAGGTGAAGAAATACTTCATCTCGAACACGCCCTGGGGTGTCTCGATGTACTTGCCGGCGACCGCGCGGCTCACGGTCGTCTCGTGGACGCCCACCACCTCGGCCACCTGCGACATCGTCATGGGCTTGAGCTGGGCCACGCCTTTGTCCATGAAGTCCCGCTGCCGGTTCACCAGTTCGCGCGCGATGTTCAGAATGGTGCTCTGGCGTTGGTGGAGGCTCTTGATCAGGAACTTCCCGGCGCGAATCTTGTCGCGGATGTACTCGCGCACCTCGGTCGAGCTATCCGGCTGTGCCATGAGGTCTTTATAGGTGTTGCTGATGCGCAGATGGGGCACGGCGTCGTTGTTCGTGGTGACCGTGTACTCAGCTCCGACCCGCTGGACGAATACCTCCGGCACCACATAAAGGTGGTCATCGGACATGAAGTCGCGGCCCGGCCGCGGCTCGAGGTGGCTGATGCGCTCGGCGGCCTGCTGCGCCTCCTCGACCGCCAGGCCCAGCGCCCGCGCGATCTCCGGGAAACGCCGTTTGCCCAACGCCTCCATGTGATCGCGCACGATGGTGTACTCGACCGTCGGTTGCCGGCCCGCCCGCTCGAGTTGCAGCAGGAGACACTCCCGCAGGTCCCGGGCCCCGACGCCCGGCGGGTGAAAGCCCTGAATGACTTGCAGGACCGCCAGAATCCGATCCGCGGGGATGTTGGTCGAAAAGGCCAGCTCATCAATGCTGGCCTGCAAGTAGCCGCGATCGTCGATGTTCCCAACGATCATCTCCGCCACCGGATACTGGTCCGGCGTCAGGTCCGACATCCGGACCTGCTCGAGCAAGTTCTGCTGCAGGGACGTGCTGGCCACGATCGAGTCGAACATGTACTGGCGGCGCTCCTCTTCCTCGTCGCTGCCGCGCATCGGCACGTTGGTCTGGGCAAAGTAGTCGCGCCATTCCTGGTCGAGTTGGGCGAGTCGCTCGAATTCAGCCTGAAAATCGTCCGCGACCGCACTGGGCCGATCCGTGGCCGGGTCGAAGGTGACGTCCGCCGGCGGTTCGGTCGGGTCCGCATAATCCGGTTCCCCACCCTCGCCGCTCTCGCGTTTGGCCTCCTGACTTAGCTCCGCTACGGTCGCTTCCTCGAGCACAGGGTTCTGTTGCAGCTCCTGCTCGACCATGGCCTTGAGTTCGAGGATGGGGGCTTGCAACAGCGCCAGCGACTGCTGGAGCTGCGGCGCCAGCACTTGCTGGAGCGACATCTTCTGTGAAAGATGCAGGCCCTGTGCCATGGACTGCATGATAGGAACTTGGGCCCTTTCCACAAGCGCGAACTGCCAGTGCGGCGCCCGGAGGGCCTGGTTCGCTCGGGCGCACCCATCGGAGCCGCGACGCGCGACGCCGGCACTCGTGCGGCGGCTAAAAAGCGTTGCCCGCCGCGCATGCCCTGCCTAACGTCCGCGTTGTGTCCGTCCGTTTCACCATCCTCGGCAGCGGTTCAGGCGGCAACTGCGCCTACCTCGAGACCGACGAGACCCGTCTGCTGATCGACGCCGGGTTCAGCGCGCGGCAGATCCGCCAACGGTTGGCCAGTCTCGAACGCTCGCCCGAGACGCTCGATGGCATTCTCATCACGCACGAACACGCGGACCACATCCAGGGTCTGGCGGTCTTGTGCGCCAAACTCGATGTGCCGCTGTACTGCAACCGCCTCACCCACGCCGCCGTCGAGGCGACGTTCGCCACCCGTTTCCCCTGCCGCTCCTTCCTCACCGGCGCGGCCTTCGACGTCGGCGACATCGGCGTCGAGACGTTTCCAGTGCCGCACGATGCCCAGGATCCAGTCGGCTTCTTGCTTCGCACGCCGGCCGGTAACGTCGGCTTTCTCACCGACCTCGGCCATGCCACCCGGTTGGTGGTCGAGCGAGTGCGCCCGGCCCACGTGCTCGTCCTCGAGACCAATCACGACGTGCAACTGCTCCAAAACGATCCCCGCCGCCCCTGGAGTGTCAAACAACGTATCCTGAGCCGGCACGGCCACCTCTCGAACGCTGCCGCAGCCGCCCTGGCCGAGGAAATCGTCTCGGCCGACCTGCGCCAGATTTACCTGGGCCACCTGAGCCGCGACTGTAACCGCCCCGAGCTGGCTTTGGGCGCCGTGGCCAGCGGATTGGAGCGCCTTGGCGCCACGCACGTGCGCCTCCAGCCCACCTCGCAAGATCGCCCCAGCCCGACCCTGCACCTCTAGCTCGGGCTCTCCCTCGACGCCTCGAGCTCGACCACGCAGTCCGCTGCCCAGCCCGCGGGCCCACAGGCGAACGTCGTTCCCGTCCACGCTCGGTTCATCCTCCGCGACAGTAACAACAGATTCATGAATGTTAGGCGAAGGACAAAAAAGGCGAAACGATGGACAAACCAGGTGTGGTCGAGGTGGCCTGTACCGCGTTAAGTCGGCCGCGTCAAACCGCCGAGCACGCGCGGCCGCGCCGGTCGCCGCTGGCGCGCGCTGGCGGCTGCGTCAACCACTATGAACGCGAACCGTGATCGGACCGCTTGGCTCCAGGGCGGCCAAGCCCACTGCCAGGTCGGCCCACAACGACAGGATCGACCGCATCGTTTGGTGCTCCTGGGCGCCCCTGGCGTCGGTAAGGGCACTCAGGCCGAGCTCCTCGGCGAACGCCTCGGCACCTGTCACCTCTCGACTGGCGACGTCTTCCGGGCCGCCAAATCCCTCGCCGAGGGCGAGCGCAGCCCCGGGTTGGAGGCGGCACTCGAGTATATGCGCAAGGGCGAGTTGGTGCCGGACAGCACCGTCCTCGAGTTGGTGCGGGAGCGAGTGCGGTGTTTGCGGTGTCCGGGCGGCTTTCTGTTGGACGGTTTTCCGCGCACGGTGGCGCAGGCGGAGGCGCTCGAACAACTGTTGGCCGGAGAACGGGTGGCGCTCGAGGCCGTGCTGAGCTACGATCTGCCGCTCGATGAGATCGTGGACCGCCTGAGCGGTCGTCGCACCTGTGGGACCTGCAAAGCCGTCTGGCATGTCACCGCCCGACCGCCTCGTGTGTCGGGCGTGTGCGACCATTGCGCCGGTCAACTCTACCAGCGCGAGGACGATCGCCCCGAATCGATCCGGGTCCGCATGGCCGCCTATACCTCGAGCACCGCGCCGTTGACCGAGTTCTACCAACGCAAGAACCTGTTGCGTACCGTCCCCGCCCACGGCTCGCCCGAAGACATCTTCCAGCGTACTTTGGCCGTGCTCGCGGTCTGAGCCTTCAAGTCATGCGGCCCCAGCGCCGCGCGGTCGGCTGCCCGTGCCGATGCCGTCTCTGGGAGACTGCCGCGAAGAGGTACCTGGAGCGCGGACCCGCGCAGCGAACGGTGGGTCGCGGCGCAGGAACTGGCGAAAGGAGTTGCGGGCCTGGACGCCACCTCGTTAGCTTTCGGCCATGTTTTCGCACGTTGTCATCTTCTGGACCAAACCCGGGGTCAGCCGCGCGGTCGAGGACTTGCTCGACGGTGCGGAGCGTTACTTGCGCCCGATCCCCGGCATGCTCCACTTCCACGTCGGTAAGATGGTCGCCAGCCCGCGCGGTGTCGTCGACCAGACCTATCAGGTGGCCCTCAACATCAGCTTCCCTGCCAAAAAGGCGCACGACCAATACCAAGCGCACCCCCTCCACCTTGAATTCATCGAGAAGGTCTTTGAGCGGTGCTGCAAAGCGGTCGTCGTCTACGACTTCGAGTAAGCCGTCCCCGCCGTCGCCCAGGTGCGCGGCCCGCCGCGGCGCTCGACGAGTGGGCTGGTGCCCCTTCCAGCTTGCGCCGTGGCCGGGCGGTTCCTATGTTGGCGGGCATGAAACCGAGTGCGCTTCTGCGAGCCACGCTCCTGCTGGGGTGGTTGGCCGTGCTATCCGGCCTCTGCGCTGCCCGCACCTGGGCCCAAAACCCGGCCGCCGAGGCCGCGGCTCGGCAGGCCGAAGAAGAACGTTACCTACGGCTCAACGCCGCCATCGAAGATCTCCAGGCCTCCTTCGCCGCCCTCCAGCGCCGCGTCGCCGCCCTCCGCGACGAGCTCCAAGCCGCCCGCGAGGAACAAGCGGCCGCTGCACGCACTTACGTCACCCGCGCCGAACTGCAAGATGTGATCGAGCGCCTCCGCGAGCTCGACCGCAAGCGCGAGGAGGATCGCAAACTGATCTTGGACGAAATCCGCAAACTCGCTCAGGTCCCGCTGCCCGAGCCGCCCAAACGAGCGGCTCCGCCCGAACCGATGCCCCCACCCGCCGCCAAAGGCTATAAGTACCTCATCAAGCAGGGCGACACCCTCGATGCCATCATCGCGGCCTACCGCAACAATGGCGTCAAGGTTGGCCTCGACCAAGTCCTCCAAGCCAACCCGGGCATCAAGCCGACGGCCCTTCAGATCGGCCAGGAGGTTTTCATCCCGGACCCCGCGCTCAAGTAGAGTGAGCCTCGTCCCGAGCAAGCGGAAAGAACCCCTGATGGGCTGCCCCCGCCACCTTCCCCTTCTCCTTCTCCCTGGCTTTGCCGGCCTACCCGCTGATGCTCGTTCCGAACCCTCATCCGTATGGCCTTTGACTCCTTCGCCCAGTTCCTCCGTCACCTCGAGCGCGAGGGTGAGCTGAAACGCGTGTCCGTCCCGCTCGCCACCGAGCTCGAGATCACCGAGGCGGCCGACCGCCAAATGAAGTCGCCCGGTGGCGGCCAGGCCCTGCTCGTCGAGCAGCCTACGATCCACGGGCAGGTCTCGCCCTTCCCCGTTGCGATCAACACGCTAGGGTCGTGGAGGCGAATGGCCCTGAGTCTGGGCGCCGACACCGTGGACGAGGTTGCCACCGAGTTGGGTTCGTTGATGAAGGCCAAGCCGCCGACGGGTTTCCAGGAAGCTGTCAAGTTGCTGCGGACCGCCCTCGACCTGCGCCACGCCAAGCCGAGGTTGGTGAAGGATGGCCCCTGCAAGGAACTTCGCCATCGCTTCGAACCGCCACCCAGGCGCACCGAACCGTGGCCGAAGGCGCCCGAGGTCGCTGACCTGAACGGCAAAGGCGCCAGCCCACCAGCGCCCGCGAGTGCCCCGCGGAGCGGCAAGGACACCGCCCGCTGCCCCACCCTCCTGGACCTGCCCATCCTCCGCTGTTGGCCCCTCGATGGCGGCCGTTTCATCACGCTCCCGTGTGTGGTCACCAAGGACCCCGACACCGGCGAGCGGAACGTCGGCATGTATCGCATGCAGGTCTATGACACCCAGACGACCGGGATGCACTGGCAACTCCAAAAGGTGGGCGCCCGCCACGGCCGCAGGTACCTCGAGACCGGCACCCGCATGCCCGTCGCCGTGTTCCTCGGGGGCGATCCCGTCTTCACCTTCTGCGCGACCGCCCCGCTCCCGGACGGCCTCGACGAGTTCCTCCTGGCCGGTTACCTCCGCAAGAAGTCCGTCGAGCTCGTCAAGTGCGAGACCCACGACCTCGAGGTCCCGGCCACGGCCGATGTGGTGATCGAAGGCTACGTGGATCCGCTCGAACCCTTGCGCGAGGAAGGCCCGTTCGGCGATCATACGGGGTTTTACACGTTGCCCGAGCCGTACTCGGTCTTCCACATCACGGCCATCACCCACCGTAAGGACGCCGTGTATCCCGCAACCATCGTGGGCCTCCCGCCCATGGAGGATTTCTACATCGGCAGCGCGTCCGTCAGACTCTTCCTCCCCGTCATCAGGATGAACTTTCCCGAGATCGTGGACCTCGCCTTGCCGGCCGAAGGCGTGTTCCACAACCTCGTCTTTGTGAGCATCCGCAAGACCTACCCCATGCAAGCCTACAAAATCATGCACGGCCTGTGGGGCATGGGCCAGATGATGTTCACCAAGTACCTCGTCGTCGTGGACGACGACGTCGACGTGCACAATACCAGCGAAGTCCTCTTCCGCCTCTGCGCCAACACCGACCCGCAACGCGACAGTCTTTTTACCAAAGGACCGGCCGACGTCCTCGACCACGCCACCAGCGAGATCGCCTGCGGCACCAAGTTGGGCCTTGACGCAACCAAAAAGCTCCCCGGCGAAGGCTTCAAACGCCTCTGGCCGCCGCTTCTGAAAATGGAACCTGCAGTGAAGGCGAAAGTGGAAAGGCTGTTCAATCCGTAGCCGCCCATCAGCGGCAACTTCACCGGCATGAAACCTGCCACCCGTCCGGCAAGCGGTCCAGACCCGCTAAGACGCAAAAGGTCTGCTTACCCCTCTTGCCTCACTCGACTCAGGAAGGCGTGTAACGGTGGTAGGTCTCGATCCGGCGATCGGTTGCCTGTTCCGGTTCGTCGAGTTGCGCCGCCAACGTCAACCCCTGAGCGGCCGCGCGATAAACCCACGTTTGCGGTAGCGGTGCAGCTTCCCGGGCCGTGGTGGCCCCGGGTGTTGGCGGGCGCAACATCTTGAGGATCCAAAACGGTCCGACGTGCTCGGAGACCGCAACGGTGGTGCGCGATCGCACGGGGCCATCCCCTTCCGCCCGGCTCAGATCCAACACCTCTCTTGTCAACTTGAGAACCGGCTGGCACCAACGCCCCCCTCCCTTGGATGCCTCCTGCACCCAGGTCCCCTGGACCTCTTCCAGTTCGGGCTCGCCCGGCGTGCTGTTGCCTGCCGCAGCCGCGGCGTTGCCGCGGGGTTCGCCCCCCTCCGCCCGCTCCTCCGTTGGCAGGGCGGACGGCGCCCCAGGTATGCCCGCGTGCTCGTGGTCGGCCTGGGCGACCGAGACGGCGGGACGTTCCAGCAGGGTCAGCCCCAGAGTCAACAGATACGTCATCCAGAAGGACCCCAAACAGACCAGCGCCAACATCAGGCTCTTCTCGAATTCGAGGTCGCTTGGCGCGATATACAAAGACACCAACAACGCGCCGGGGAACACCAGGGCCACCAGCACGTACTCCCACCGCCACCGTCGACTCGACCCGGCCATCATCCCGACGATGGCCCCGCACATGATCGTGCCCAGGAAGCTAAACACCAACGTCACCAGCAGGACACTGGACACCAGAAAGGCTCCGACCCCGACGGACCGCCATACGGCACCGGCAAAGAAACGATTCATCGTTCCCAATGGTTCAGCGGGCTGATGCAAATCATTATGCCCATCGTCTCCCCTCAGTCAAGCCCCTGCCTGCGCCAGTCCGTGCCCGCCGCCGCGATCGCTATGGCGCCGAAAACCCACGTGCCCCGTGGACGCGCGGGTCGGCCGGGTCTACCACGGCCGGTCCGATCTGTGGAGGGAGAGGAGGATCAACGCTGTGGCGGTTGCCCTTGTTGCGGCGGTACCGGCAGCGGCGGCCAAGGCGCGCAGACCCCCACCAATATGACAGTGTTATGATAGTTGACACCTCAAATTTGCATGATCAACCTCACGACCGACACTCGTTCAGTCCGTTATGAGAATCGCCTGTATCGTAGTCGAGAAACCTGCCGCCGCCTCATACGGCCGTGGCTCTCGCATCGTTATCGGTCTCCCAGAAGTCTACTACCCGAATCCTTAGCGAGGTGCTTGAGGGCTGCCATCGCGGGTGAAACCCGGCAGGCGCCCTGTGGGGCGCGGATCGTCAGATCCGCTCGGCGGACGCGATCGTCCGCGCTCCGCCTCGCTAAGGATTCTTGTCTACTAATGTCCAGTGTTTTTATTGTTGACAGTCTGTTACCTCTCGGGTATCTTCCGAACCCAAACCCATGAGAAAGACCCGTATCAAAGTCAAAGGCCGCACGGCCGTTTACCACTGCGTCTCCCGCATTGTCGGCGCCCAACGCCTCCTGGATGACCTCGGCAAAGAAACCTTGGTCAGGCTCCTCCGGCGCCTGGCCACCTTCTGCGGCCTCGAGGTCATCACCTACTGCATCATGTCCAATCACTTCCATGTCCTGGTCCGCGTCCCGGCCGAGC
>Ga0194126_10002216_pt1 | contig 31814 bp, 23 predicted proteins | sample TA2KigC150mmetaG_FD_148641 | JGI IMG/M metagenome (GOLD analysis project Ga0194126, IMG submission 148641) | Freshwater microbial communities from Lake Tanganyika, Tanzania - TA2015035 Kigoma Deep Cast 150m | ecosystem: Environmental > Aquatic > Freshwater > Lake | place: Tanzania: Lake... | reverse complement strand
AAATTCATTAAAAATATCTTCAGCTTGCCCGCCCTCTTTATATAAAATACTTCCTGAAATTACATCTTCCTGAAATACTTCACTTTCATCAAAAAGAGAAAACTGACCTGATTCCTTACTTCGCTTAACCTTAGCTGCTTCTTCTGTTATCCTTTCGGAATTCTCAAAAAGGTATTTTCTGCTCTGATTTAGTGAATCAAATACTCCTGCTTTTATCAGACTTTCAATTGTTTTCTTATTCAGGACACTGCTGCTTACCCTGCTGCAGAAATCCTCAAAACTATTAAACCTTCCATTTTTCCTCTCCTGTGCTATTGAAGATATTACATTTAAACCAACATTTTTAATTGCCGAAAGTCCAAATCTTATAGAATTCCCAACAACTGTAAAATCTGCATAACTCTCGTTTATATCAGGTGGAAGTACCATAATCCCCATTCGCCTTGCTTCATTTATATACTGCGCAACTTTTTCCTGACTACCCATCCTTATACTTAAGAGTGCTGCCATAAACTCAACTGGAAAGTTAGCCTTAAGATAGGCAGTCTGGTAAGAAATCATTGCGTAAGCCGCACTATGAGATTTATTAAAGCCATATTCTGCAAAATGAGTAATAAGCTCAAATAATTTACTAGCAGTTGCTTCATCAATTATTCCTGCCTTTTTTGCACCATCAAAAAATTTGTTTTTCTGCTTTTTCATAACATCCCGTTTTTTCTTGCTTATTGCATCCCTTAATATATCAGCCTCAGACATTGAAAACCCTGCAAGTTCTGAGGCAATAAGCATTATTTGCTCCTGGTAGAGTATTATTCCATAAGTCTCTTTTAAAATTGGTTCCAGGCTGGAATGAAGATATGCAATTTTTTTATTCTTATTTTTTGCTTCAATAAAGTCTTTTACCATGCCGCTTTGAAGGGGACCGGGCCTGAATAATGCAAGGGTGGCAATTATATCTTCGAATCTTGAGGGTTTCAAATTAATAATTAGCTCCCTCATCCCTGAACTTTCAAGCTGAAATACTCCAAGACAATCTCCACTGCAAAGCATCCTGAATGTTTTTTTATCATCTAGATTTACATTATCAATGCTTATATCAATACCTTTTGTTTTGTTAACAAGAAATACAGTCCTGTCTATTAGCGAAAGGGTCTTGAGTCCCAAAAAATCCATCTTAAGAAGACCTATATCCTGTATATCTTCCATCTTGTACTGGGTTTTTATTTCTCCACTCTTCTCATCCCTTTGAATTGGAGTGTAATTGAAAAGCTCTTCAGCAGAAATTACAACACCCGCAGCATGGATAGAGTGCTGTCTTGCTTTACCCTCTAATGATTTTGCCGTGTCAATAATTTCTTTAACTTTTTTATTAGTATTGTAAAGTTCCTGAAGTTCAGGGACTATTGAAAGTGAATTATTAATTGTTATATTAAGTTCCATGGGAACAAGTTTGGCAATCCTGTCTACCTCAGAATAAGAAACTTCAAGAACCCTTCCTGCATCTCTTATTGCCTGTCTTGCAGCCATAGTTCCAAAGGTTATCAGCTGAGCAACACGATTTACACCATACTTTTCATTAACATATTTAATTATCCGGTCTCTTTTTTCATCGCAAAAATCGATATCAATATCAGGCAAATTTTTTCTCTCATCATTTAAGAATCTCTCAAAAAGAAGATTATATTTTAATGGCTCGATGTCTGTGATATCCAGAAGATATGATATTATGCTTCCTGCAGCAGATCCTCTTCCCGGCCCTACCCTTATATTATTGTTTTTTGCAAACTTAACTAAATCCCAAACTATTAGAAAATATTCAGCAAAACCCATTTTTTTGATAACTTCAAGCTCCTTTTTAACCCTGTTTTCTATCTCTTCGTCTATTTGTTTATATTTTTTCTTTGCCCCTTCAAGGCATAATTTCTCTAAATAATCATCAGGATTAAAATTATTGCCAACTTTGAAAGGTGGTATTAGACCTAAATTGAAATCAATATCTAAATTGCATCTTTCTGCTATTTCAATTGTATTTTGTATAGCTCCCGGATAATTAACAAATAACTCTGACATCTGGTCAAAGTCCTTAAAATAATACTCTGTTGTTCTTGGGAAAAAGCCACTTTTTTCAGACCTTTCCAGCTCAATTTCCCTGTTCTGAAGTTCATGCTCTGCAAGCTTTAAAATAATTTTATTGATTGTTTCTTCCACATCAGCTTCCGAAGAGAAGTCATCGCAATATTTCCTGAAATCTCCAATTGTTGCACCTGCCTGTATACAGAGAAGAATAAAGTGATATTTAAAATCCTCCCTGTTTAAATAATGAACATCATTAGTGCATACAACAGGAACATTGTAAGATTTGGAAAGTTCATAAATAGCCTTATTTATATCCCTGTGCTTTTTTATACCAAAGTCAGTTAATTCCAGATAAAAATTATCCCTGTCAAATATATCCAGATATTCTTCAAGTGCTTTTTTAGCTTCGTCAGTTTTTCCTGCCTGTATTAAACTCGGTATTTTTCCGCTACAGCATCCACTCAATGCTATTAAGCCTTCACTGTACTTCCTTAAAAGCTCTGAGTCAATGCGTGGTTTATAATAAAATCCCTCAAGAAAGCCAAGGCTTACAAGCCTCATTAAATTCTGATAACCCTTTTTATTCTTTACAAGAAGTGTAAGGTGATTGTAAATATCTTCTTTTGTATCCTTATTTACTTTTTTATTCCATCTGCTTTGAGGAGCCTGGTATACTTCACAGCCAATTATAGGTTTTATTCCCGCCTTTTTTGCCAGCCTGTAAAACTCTATAACACCATACATGTTTCCATGATCTGTTATTGCTACTGCAGGCATTTCAAATTCAAGAGCCTTCTGAATCAAATCTTCAATCTTTAACAGACCATCTAACAGAGAGTATTCGCTATGAACATGCAGGTGAATGAAATTCTTTTTCATGGTGCCATCGTACTTAAAATTTTGCAAAAAAATCAGGTTTTAATTGTCTATATTATAACTTAAAAGAAGTGAGACTTGTATGGAAAACATAATTTATTTTTCAAAGGGATAAAATTATTTAACCAATTTTTTATAGAAACAGTTAAATTATTTGGATAATCTGTTTAAGTAGCTGGCCTTTTATACAGGTAAAAACAAATCTGAAAAAATATATTTAAAGTTAAAGGACAGAAAAGAATTTGCCCAGGAGGTAAGAAATCATATGAAGCACCGCTGGAATCCCGACAATTTTGAAACCATTGGAAAAATAATGAGGGAATTTGCTAAACTTAGAAGTAATATTGGACCGAGGATAAAGGATATTGACCCCACAAAACTTGAACATATATACGAAGTTATAAAACAAGTCTGCCAGGAAATAGAAGCAATTGTTCAGGAAAAACCGAGTTTTTAAAGAAAATCAGGTTAATAAATTATATTATTCAATTACATTTAATACTTAAATTTTTTTCTTGCTAAAAAACCTTTCTTCCTGTATTCCTGCTATTGGACAGTATAGGTACAATAACTCCTAAAAACAATTCATATATAACTGTTATTTCCCCGGCAATATTGCATCAGTGAGGCGTCCTCCCAGCCTTCCAAGCATTGTGCCACATGTTGCAGAAAGAAAACATAAGATGAGAAGTATAATATTTATGTATAAATAATCAAATTCAAAAAGCTGCACTATTACAAGTATTGCAATAGCAGTTATTATGAAAACAATACTTAAGAAAATTTTTCTTAAAAGCATCGGCCTTTTGATTTTTTTAAATCTTGCAATACCATCAATAATTCCTGAAATCAAACCTGCTATTATAAAAAATGGAAGCGCTATTGTTATAACTGTAGATGTACCATATAAGACTGTGCTGACTTTACCTGCAGTGAAAACGGAAACCAGTATTACTAGGAACAAAAAAATAGACATAGCCACTGAGAAATGAACGATTACTGGATGTAAATGCAGTTCCAGGACGGAACGTCTAATTGGTGAAATATTATCAGTAAAAAGTACAAAGAATTTTTTATCAACCCCACATGCTGGACAGATATTTTTAAGGTTTTTAGATTTTATTTTATAGCCGCATGCTTTGCAAACCAGCAGATCATAATTTTTTTTGACTTCCATAATATTTCTTTCCTCCCGAATTTTTTCTGGCACTAAAATTCAATATAGTATATTATAATATTTGATAATAATTATGAAGAAAATATATATATCCCTGAAAATACAGGGAATAAAGTATTTATATTAATTCTAAGTTTAGTCAGTAGGATATTCAATGGCAGTAAGGAAAGCTAAAGCAGCATGGGAAGGAAGCTTGGTAAAGGGCAGAGGAACAGTTGAGGTTGAAAGCGGCTTATTTAAATCACCTTATTCATTTAATACAAGGTTTGGAGATGAAAAAGGCACAAATCCAGAGGAACTTATTGGAGCAGCACATGCAGCCTGCTATTCAATGGCGCTATCTTTTATGTTAGAGCAGAATGGATTTATACCTGAAAGGGTATCTACTGAAGCAAATGTTAGCATAGACAAAGTCGGAGACGGATTCAAGATAACAAAAATACTTCTTATTACTCGTGGAGAGGTGCCTGGAATAGATTCTGAAACTTTCCTTAAATTTGCCAGCGATGCTAAGGTAGGATGCCCTGTTTCCCAGGCTCTTGCAGCAACAACAATAGAGCTTGACGCAGCACTGGTGTGATTTACTCATACCAGATTTCAAACCAGTTTTTAGGGCAGCTAGTCATTTTTTAAGATTTTCTTAAATAAATTTGATAATTTTTATACAAATATTATAATTATATTAAATAAGTGCTTGTCACCAAATCAATATAAAAAACAATTTAGTGGCATTAAGGTTTTTCCTGTTACAGTTGGTCGCCGATTGTGTAGAAAAGCTTAAAGCTAATAGCGAAACCGACTAAATATAGTCGGTTTTTTATTTTGGTAAAAAACTAAGGGTAGACAAATATAGTGACTGAAGAAGACATTAAAAACACTCTACGCAGCTTTGTTGGTTCCTTGGAAAAGAAGGATACAGAAAGGTCTGCTTCCTTCTTTGCTGATGATGTCACATGGTTTACTAATCAGGGCAAATTTAAAGGAAAAGAAGAATAGGAGGTGAATAAATTGGGTGCCTATATTTTAATTACAACAGATATGGGAAAAGTGATTGATGTTCTTGCTGCGATTAAAGCAATACCAGAAGTAAAAAGTGCACATGGGGTAATTGGCCCTTATGATATTATTGCATTTATTGAATTTTCTGATCCAGAAGCTCTTAAAAGCATAATAATTGATAAGATTCAAAAAGTTCCAGGAATATCAAGAACACTCACATGTATTGCAGCATAATAAAATTTATTATCTTATTATACGAGGAGGTTTTATGAAAGAAAAATGGATTGATACCTCAATTATCCAAGACCGTTTTTCTTATCTCTGGCTGATAATTGGAGCTATACTGCTTATGTTATCTACAGGACAGTTTAATGTAGCTTTTGGGGCATGAGTAGCGCCAATATTTCTTATCCGATTCTTCCGTACACGTAGAGTTGTGGTCGGATATTTTCTTATATTACTTGGCCTCTATATAGCATATGGGATATCCTGGTGCAGCATTTTATCCTTTGCTATTTTTGAGCATGTCTTCAAAAATATAATTGGAGGTCCTCTATTTTAAAATTATCATATGAAAACCTTCGTAAAGGCAAAAAAATTTGTAAATAATCCTGAATACTTCACAAGGCGGCAGCAAATACTTAAAAGCTTTGATGTAAATTTAATTGATACGCCAGTTGCAGAAATAATAGAAAAATTCCTTGCACTGCCATTCTGTTTTACCCTTCAGAGCTGCTATGGGCATTTCCTATATAAAGGCCAGAGCAATCCTTACAGTATTGAAGCTTTACCAAAATCAAATAATATAAAAACTGTCAAATACAGGATTGCATATATTGCAATTTGTATACAGGAATGCAGTAAGGGAAAGCAATTATCTGAAAAATTATATGATATGTCTCAGATAGATAAAAAATACATTCAGTTTGGATGTGCCGGCTGGTTCTGGAAAAGATTTCTCAATTCATTTGTACTGCAGGTCGGGCCTGAAAGGTTCTCAACAGAGGATAAAATATTTGTTGAATATAAAGAAGCATTACATATAGAAAATGTAAGAAATGAATTTTTTAAAAAGTTAAATATTTTAATAGATAATATAGCTCTAAAATAACGCAAATGAAGTTTTTGCCAATTCGGCAAAAAAATTATTCCGAGCAGAAAGGCTGCAAAAAAAATTATTGGAGGAACCAGATAAAATATAAACCTGATAACCAAGAAAAAGAAATACTGGATGACTATGAAAATGAAGAGTATATTGAAGTACCTGATATGGACAAAACTATAGAAAAACACACAGGATATGCCAAGGCAACATTTCTTAAAAATAAAAGAATAAATATACGAATATCTCAAAGAGATCTTGAAAAAGGAATTCCATATCAGACTTTAATAGCAAGTCTTATTCATAGTTATATATCAGGAAAACTTGTTGAAAAAGATAAAGTATTGATGAATCAATAAACTCTGATTTAAATAATTAAAAAATAATCAGATTTACAAGACATGCATGCCTGAATGGCTGGCCATAACGAACGATGTAACCAGAATTGCAAGTTCAGATAAGATTATTTTTAATACCAGAATTGAATTTTACTCCATTTTTAACATCTCTTCCCTGATGGTTATCCTTGCCTTATAAAAAGCAGAGATATTGTAATCATTGCTATAATATCCCAGACAATCCTGAAAATTTGCCTGTAAGCCGTCTTTTTACTACCTTATATATTTCCATTACTATAATTATTGAAAAAGCAAGTCCGGTAATAATGCCCCACCATTGTATATCTACAGGTCTGACTGACAGCAGTTCTTGCATAAATGGTGTATACATGGCAGCTATATGCAAGCTGAACGCACCTAACACTCCAAGACTAAGGAAATAATTTCGGCTTATTGGAACCCTGAAAGCTGATTTTTTTTCAGACCTGCAGTTAAAGACATGCATATTCTGGAAAATTACCATTAAAAGAAGAAGCAGATTTCTTGCCTCATTTATAGCCCACCCGTTATTTATGAGATATACCCATAACCCGAATGTAACTCCTGTCATTACCAGCGCAGAAAGGACTGTTTCCTCCAGCATAAGCCTGTTAAAAATACCTTCAGAAGGAGGCCTTGGTTTTCGTTTCATTGCCTCTGGCTCTCCTTTTTCAAAAGCAAGTGCAGCACCCTGTATCCCATTTGTCACCATATTCAACCAGAGCAACTGTATCGCTATAAGTGCAATCGGTAATCCCAAAGAAATTGCAAGAATAAAAAGCAGCAGTTCAGCTATACCTGTAGATACCAGCAGGTAGATGACTTTTCTTATATTATCATATGCAAACCTGCCTTCTTCCACTCCGGCAATTATAGACGAAAAACTGTCGTCTACTACTATTATGGATGCTGTATCTTTTGTAACATCAGTTCCTGAGCCCATTGCAACACCTATGTTTGCTGCCTTAAGCGCTGGCGCATCATTTACCCCATCACCAGTAACTGCTACAAAATTTCCTATTTTCCTGAAAATCTCAACTATCCTCAATTTCTGGCGTGGGACAACTCTTGCAAAGACTTTTTTGTTTTTTAATTTTTCCCCTGCTTCTTTTTCCATAATATCTCTTTTGCGTTTACTAACTGCAGAATCAATATCTAATACCAGCTCTTCAATTTCATGTCCTGTTATCAATTCTTCTTTTTCACTGGCTATCCCTATAGCTGAAGCGATAGTAAAAGCTGTATCAGGATTATCGCCAGTTATCATCAATACTTTTATTCCTGCTTCAATTGCTTTCTGCACAGATTCTTTTACATCAGGCCTTACAGGATCAATAAAACCCACTACTGCTATCAGTGTCATTTCAGGAAGATCTTCAATTCCTGGATTCTTTTTTAGTTCAATCCTGCCATCAAAATCATCTGCTCCGGCTACAGCTATTACCCTGTACCCTTCTGAAGACAGCTGTTTTGCCCTTGACAATGCTTCTGAACTGTCAAGTCCAACAATTTTACCTTTTACTGTCATTGCCCTGCTGCAGACAGGTATTATTACTTCCGCAGCACCTTTTGCAGCAACCTTTTTATGCCCTTTTTCCCGGTAAAATTTTGCTGAGAATTTGATATCTGATTCAAAAGGTATTTCTGCAGTGATTTCCACTTCTTCCTTCCGCTTTTCCGTAATAACTCCTGCCTTATATGCCATTGCCAGAAATGCAATATCTATAGGGTCTCCTGTATATGACCATTCTTCTCCATTACTTTCTTCCTTCATTGATAACTGTGCCTCATTATCTATGGAAACAACATTTGCAAGCTCTTTCAAATATTGCCTTTCATCATCTCCAAGATCATTTTCTTCTTCTTTGAATATTGAACCCACAGGCTTATATCCCTCTCCTGAAATTTCCAGTGAACTATCCAGCGCAAGTATTTTTTTTGCTGTTTGCTTATTTACAGTAAGTGTTCCTGTCTTATCGCTTGCTATAAGTGTACAGCTTCCAAGGCTTTCAACTGCAGCAAGCCTCCTTATAATAACATTTCTTTGGGCCATACGGTTTGCAGCAAGTGATAATGCAACTGTTACAGAAACGGGAAGCCCTTCGGGAATTGCTGAAACTGCAAGAGCAATTGACAGGAAAAATACTTCAAAAAAACTGTAACCTTGAAAAAAAGTAATAATCCCAAGTACTGCTGCACCTGCAAGCACTATAAAGCCTATTTTTGTAGAAAACTGGTCTATCCTTATAAGCAGCGGAGGCTTTATTTCTTTTGACTCATAAACGTCCTCGGCAATCTTTCCGATTTCAGTATCCATTCCTGTACTTATTACTATTCCTCTACCTCTTCCTGAGGTAACAGTTGTGCCTGCTAAAGAAACATTTGTACAAAATTCCAATTCTTCTCCTATGCTTTCACGGCTCATAGATTCTGCAATTTTTTCAACAGGAAGAGATTCACCCGTAAGCAAAGATTCATCAAGCGTAAGGTTTTTTGATTCAATAAGGCGAAGGTCTGCAGGAACTTTATCACCGGACTCTATTAGCACAATATCACCTGGCACAAGCCTGCTTGATAATACAGAGACTTCCTTTCCATCCCTTATAGTCCTTGCCTCTTTTTCAAGGTAATCCTGAAGGGATTCAGCACTTTTTTCAGCTCGCCATTCCTGAAATGTTCCCAGACCTGCATTTATAGCAATAACAAGGAAAATAAATGCGGCTTCAATATATTCATTTATAATCAATGAAAGGATCCCAGCCGCAATCAATATAAATATAAGAGGGCTCTTTAGCTGGTTGAATAAGACTTTCCATATAGTTATTTTCTTTTTTCCGGGAAGCTCATTCCTTCCATATTCTTCCAGCCTTCTTTCTGCTTCTTCCCGGGTCAATCCTTTTAAGGAAGTTTCATATTTTTCCAGTGCTTCTTGTAAAGACATATAAGGGCACTGCAAAGGATTTTTTCTGGCTTTTTTTTCTTTTTTATTATCTTTCTTACCTACTGCCATTTACTCTGCCCATATATATAGATTACTTTCTATATTTATTTTCACTGTTTTTTAAGGAGATTTCAAGTTTCTGATGATTAAAACTATTGAAGATAAAAATGTTTTTTATTTGTCTTTTATTTGCCAGTTTGATTATTGAACCACCTGGTCCTGGATATTTTAAGCAGGATCCATTTGCTGAAAATAAAGTAGAAAATAATCACTACATTCATTAAAGCGATATTGACATAAGCATTGAAACCAAGATAACGGCTAATAGCCTGTCTTGCTTCACCAAAATAATAACCGATTACCATAAGAATTGCTGATTTAAGTTTTGTGGTTAAAAACGAAAACAGGATATACCTCTTAAGGTTCCATTAAATGAAAAAGCTGTATGCCAGTCCTGCTAAATTTAATCTATAAGAAAAACATAATTTGAGCATTATTATAATGTTTTTTTGATATATTTCCGATTTTGTAAAGTGGTCAATTTTTGCTGTGATAGGGTATTTATTTCCGACCTTTTTAAAAGTATTTACAAAATATCGACAAATTAAATAATTATGGCACACATACCGAAATGGCTGGCCAGAGAGGATTCGAACCAGAAATTAGGTAAAAATCTTTGAAGGTAATTTTTATTTAGAGAACCTTGTATTAATCAAACCTGCTGCGTACCCTGCACCAAAACCATTATCAATATTAACAACAAGTATCCCGGGGCTGCATGAATTAAGCATTGTAAGAAGCTGCGATAAACCACTAAAACTTGCACCATATCCAACACTTGTAGGCACTCCTATAACAACACAGCTAACCATTGAGCTTACAACACCCGGCAGAGCACCTTCCATTCCAGCCACAGCAACAATAACATTGGAACTTAAAAGCTCATCCCTGTACCCAAGCAAGCGGTGTATCCCTGCGATACCAACATCGTATATCTTCCTGACATTATTACCCATAAGATAAGCTGTAACTGCAGCCTCCTCTGCCACCGGAATATCTGAAGTTCCTGCACATATTACAGTAATTCCTGTTTTTAATTTTTTTTCGTCTTTTTCAAGGGGAATATATATTATTCCGGCCTCTTTATTAAAAACAACCTGCGGTATTTCCTTTTTTATATAGTTAAAGACTTCTTTATTTATACGGGTTATAAGAAGAATATTTGAGTATTTTAAAATCCTTTTTGCTATTTCCAGAATCTGGGCGGGACTTTTATTCTGACCAAAAATTACTTCTGGAAACCCTTTTCTCAATGACCGGTGGTGGTCAATTTTTGCAAACACAATATCTTCAAAATAAATTTCTCTTAACTTTAATAAGAAATCTTCTCTGCTCAATTTTCCTTCTTTATAAATATCGAGCAGTTTTGATATTAAATTATTAATTTCTTTATTCATTTTGAAAATTTTATTTAAAAATGAAACAGCTTTCCGGAAAGGTCTGTAACAAGCACTGCTGTTTCAATGGCTACAACACTTATCAGTTTTATTAAAATATTCATGGAAGGACCGGCAGTATCCTTTAAAGGATCCCCCACAGTATCTCCAACAATTGAAGCCAGATGCTCCGGCGTACCTTTTCTACCTTCCTCCTCAATTTTTTTCTTTGCATTATCAAGAGCACCGCCGGCATTTGCCATGAATATTGCATGCGCAAAACCTGAAAGCAGGGTACCAATAATTAATGCAACTACTCCACCAGGACCAAGTAAAATTCCTACTACCACAGGAATTGCAAAAATTAATATTCCTGGCAGTATAATTCCTTTCTGTGCCGCCATTGTAACTGTAGTAATAAAAGCCTTTGGATCTCCCATGGATTTGCCACCCATTATTTCCTTTATCTGTTTTCTTGCTTCGATTACAACCTTATTGGCTGCCCGTCCAACTGCACCAATAAGTAACGATGCAAAAAGAAATGGAATTATAACACCTATAAAAAGACCTGCAAGGATTTTAGGGTCTCTCATAAAATCAAGAAGCACCTCTGCTTTCAAAAGGTCAATTTTGGAAAAGTATGCCTGTCCTAAAGCAAGCGCAGTTATTGCGGCACTTCCGATAAGCAAACCTTTGCCAATTGCTGCAGTTGTATTTCCAACTGCGTCAAGTTTATCTGTAGTTTTTCTAACATTAGATGGAAGCTCAGCCATAACCGCAATGCCACCAGCATTATCGGCAATTGGACCATAAACATCAATGGTTATGGCAAATGGTGAAATTGAAAGCATTGACACGGCAGCAAGAGAAACGCCATAAAGACCCATCTTAAAATCAGCCATACCGTTTGATATGAAAAATCCAAACAGCATAACACCAATAACTGTAAAAGCCGGTAGAATTGTACTTTCCATCCCATAAGCTAGCCCATTTACAACCACTGTTGCTGCTCCTGACTTCGCACTCTCTGAAATATTTCTTGTTGGCCTGTATCTTGAATCTGTATAAATAAGGGTAAAAAGGCCTATTAAAAATCCTGCCAAAACTCCTCCAAGTGAAGCATAAAAAAGAAAAAGATAGGAAGAACCAATAACATAGACAACAGCAAAGTAAGATAGGGCTATAATTCCTATTACAGTTATTAAAAGCCCTGCAAGTGTTGTTCCTGTTAAAAGACTTACTGTTGCATTTTCCCTATATTTACTGACAATTCCCTTAATTATAAAGACAGCTAAAATTGAAGCTATTACTCCTGCAGTTGAAATTATCGTAGGTAGTATAATGCTGTTTACCATCAAAGAAGATCCCTTGAATGCTAAAAATCCTAAAAATTCAGTTGCAATTATCGCCCCAATCCATGATTCATAAGAATCGGCTTTCATTCCACCCACATCTCCAACATTATCACCAATATTATCTGCAATAGTTGCCGGATTTCTATAATCATCCTCTTCAAGACCTGACTCAAGCTTGCCTACATAATCAGCTCCCATGTCTGCAGCTTTTGTATAAATTCCTCCTCCGGTTCTCATGAAGAACGCAGCAAAACTTGCACCTATTGCAAAAGTAATTAAAATACTGACCACACTTTCCATGCTTTCAACAGGATTTACATTTATTCTACCATAATACCAGTATAGAATATTAAACCAGAATGCAGTGTCAAATAATGCTACTGTTCCAAGCAGCAGTCCCGAAGCGGAAGCCGCTGTAAATGCTATATTCATTGCTTCTCCAAGCCCCTTTTCCTTTGCTGCATGAGTAACACGCGAATTTGAAGTAGTGGAAATCCACATTCCTATATAACCAATTAAAAGACTTAAGCCCATACCGCTAGCAAAGGCAGGAAGTGAAGGCCATTCAAGGTAACCAAAAAACACCATTAATCCCAGTAAAGCTTCAATAACAGCGAAAAAAATAAGCATTATTTTTGCCTGCTGATTTAAATATGCCCTGCTGCCCATAAATATGGCATTTGAAATTTCAACCATTTTTTTATTTCCCCTGCTTTTTTTCCCTGTTAAAAAAGCAAAAATTACTGCCAGTATTAATGAAATCAGCGCACCGATAAAAGGGGTTATCCTGAAAATCAGTAAGATTGGCATGTTGTTCTCCTGCTAATCTATTAATCCATTGATCTATTTTTTAAAAAGAAAAGGTTCTATTATATAGAACCTCTTTTAAATTATTTTAATAAATTTTATACAAATAGCTAAAAAATTTCAACAACAACTCACTTTAACCAAAAGTTGATTTTAACTTTTTTAAAAGTCTTTTTAAAGATTTGTTATTTTTACAATTTTTTCCTGATGCATGAGCCCATATATAATACTGTCCTCAAGTGCCTGCCAGCTTGCTTCAATTATATTTTCAGAAACACCGATAGTCCCCCAGCTTTTTACACCATCAGTGGATTCAATCAATACCCTTACAACAGCCGCAGTACCCTGTTTCTCATCAAGGACTCTTACCTTAAAGTCAGAAAGCTTTATCTTTGTCAGATCAGGATAAAAATTTTTAAGTGCTTTCCTAATTGCACAGTCAAGTGCATGCACAGGCCCATCACCTTCAGCAGTTTCTATAATTCTATTTTCACCAATAGCAAGCTTTACTGTGGCTTCTGAAACCATGACACCATCTATTCTTTTCTCGTTTAATACCCTGAAGCTTTCAAGAGTAAAAAACTTTTTTTTAGCACCTGTTATTTCTCTTACCATGAGCTCAAAACTGCCATCCGCTGCTTCAAATTGATAACCTCTATGCTCAAGATTTTGAATTATATTCAAAATTTTACCAACACTTTTTGAATCAGTCTCAAGACTCACACCGAATTCTTTTGCCTTTAAAATAATTGATTTTTTCCCTGAAAGTTCAGATATTAAAATTTCCCGTGTATTTCCAACCATTTCCGGCTCTATATGTTCAAATGCGCCAGGAATTTTACTTACTGCATGCACATGCATTCCAGCCTTATGAGAAAAGGCATTTCTACCGACAAACGGCTGGCTGCTTATTGGTGCCTGGTTTGCAACTTCACTTACAAACCTTGAAAGGTTCGTAATGTGTTTTAAATTTCCTTCAGGCAGGCATTGCTTTCCCAATTTTACTTCAAGGTTGGAAATAATCTGACACAGATCTGCATTCCCACACCTTTCACCATATCCATTTATTGTCCCCTGGACCATTTTTACATTAGAAATATTCTCTACCGATATAATTGAATTTGCAACTGCACATCCACTGTCATTATGAAAGTGGACACCAAGGGATGCTTTAATAAATTCACTTACTTTTTTCAGTATCTTTAGAACCTCTCCAGGCAGGCATCCGCCATTTGTATCACAGAGCACTATAAAATCAGCCCCTGCATCCTGGGCACAATTTAGCGTTTTTATTGCATAATCAGGATTTAGCTTGTAGCCGTCAAAAAAATGCTCCGCATCATAAATAACCTCGGGATAGCTTTCTTTCAGGTATTTTATTGAATCAAAAATCATCTCCAGGTTATTATCAAGAGTAGTCTCTATAACTTTTTCCACATGAAGAGGTGAAGCTTTTCCAAAAATACAAACCGCATCTGCTCCAATGTCCATCAGAGACCTGAGATATTCATCTTTTTGCGCAGTAGTATTTTTATATTTTGTCCTTCCAAAAGATACTATTTTTGAATATTTATATTTTTTTTTCTTTAAAAGCTTGAAAAGCTCGTCATCCTTTGGATTTGATGCAGGAAAACCAACTTCAATATAATCAATACCAATATCATCAAGCCTGTCAATTATCTGCAGCTTATCCCTTACAGAAAATGAAATACTTGCACTCTGCGCGCCATCCCTGAGGGTTGTGTCAAAAACATATATTTTATTTAAACTTCTATTGTCCATATTATTATTCATCCGTGAAAAACCTTTTAAAAAAAATAATTTAAAAATTAAATTTTTAACTGAATTATTTAAATTTATAAAAAATTATATAACATGTCTATTGTCTATATTCCTGTAAATACTACCGATTATAAAGAGCCTAACTTTTTCTTTGTATAATTAATATAGCCACCGCTTGAAATTATTTCCTGAATAAATGCTGGAATTTGATTTATTTTATAAGTTTTGCCTGTTGTTAAATCATTAATTAAACCCATTTCAAGGTCAACTTCGAGCTCGTCCCCATCATTTACATTTTCGGATGCTTCTTTGCTTAAAAGTACAGGCAGGGCTGTATTTACTGCATTTCTGAAAAAAATTCTTGCAAAAGTTCTGGCAATAACAAGTTTAATTCCACTTGCTTTTATTGCCAGAGGTGCATGTTCCCTTGAAGAGCCGCACCCAAAATTATCACCTGCAACAATAATTTTTCTGGTAAGAGCTTTTTGTTTGAAATTCTCATCAAGATCCTCGAAGCAGTGAGATGCCAGTTCTTCCTCATTTGTTGTATTTAAGTATCTTGCAGGAATAATTACATCTGTGTTAACATCGTTGCCATATTTTATAACCTTATCTCTTATTATCATTAAAATACCTCCTCCGGAACAGCAATCCTTCCAGCAATTGCTGATGCGGCAGCAACTGCCGGACCGCTTAAATAGACCTCACTCTTTGGATGGCCCATTCTGCCTACAAAATTTCTGTTGGTTGTTGATATAGCTCTTTCACCCTCAGCAAGAATACCCATGTGGCCTCCAAGGCATGGGCCGCATGTTGGCGTGCTGACAGCACAGCCAGACTCAATAAAAGCTTTGATATAACCTTTATTTAAAGCCGCAAGGTAAATATTCTGTGTAGCCGGGATTATTATAACTCTTATATTTTTAGAAACTTTCTTTCCTTTTAAAATCTCAAACGCTATTTTTAGATCTTCCATTCTTCCATTTGTGCAGGAACCAATGACAACCTGGTCAATTTTAATATTTCTGCAGTCCCTGGCATTACCTGCATTTGAGGGCAGGTGTGGCGCTGATACCTGCAGGTCTATTTTTGAACAATCTATATCATAAGTTTTATAGTAATGCACATCAGCATCAGCTTTATATTTTTTATAATCTCTGCCTGCTTTATTTTTTAAATACTTTTCAGTTTTTTCATCAACTTCTATGATCCCAAATTTACCTCCTGCTTCAATAGCCATATTGCACATTGTAAATCTTGAGTCCATTGACAGAGTTTTTATTGCAGGACCCACAAATTCCATGGACATGTAGAGCGCACCGTCAACACCAATTAAACCAATCGTATACAATATTAAATCTTTTCCTGTAACCCAGGGTTTAAGCAAGCCCCTGTAAATAAACTTTATTGAATCCGGTACCATAAACCATAAAGTTCCTGTAGCCATTGCAACAGCTGCATCAGTGCTTCCAACCCCGGTTGATGCTGCTCCAAGAGCACCATAGGTGCAGGTGTGAGAATCCGCACCAACCACAAGGTCACCTGGAAGTACAAGCCCCATTTCAGGAATCAGTGCATGCTCAATTCCCATTTTCCCGACTTCAAAGTAATTGGTAATTTTTTGGTTTTCGGCAAATCTTCTTAAAAACCTGCACTGTTCGGCAGACTTTATATCTTTATTTGGTGCAAAGTGGTCGGGCACTATCACCACCCTGTCTTTATTAAAAACTTTAGATACACCTATTTTTTTAAATTCTTCTATTGCAAGGGGCATTGTTATGTCGTTACCAAGAACAAGGTCAACCCTGGCATTCACAAGGTCCCCAGCTTTCAGATATTCCTGCCCACAGTGTTCTGCTAGAATTTTCTGCGCCAATGTTTGGGGGTTTTTGTTTTTTGTTACTATTTTATTTTCCTTTCCTTTTTATTTAGTTTCTGCAAAATGATTGATAAAAAAATTAAAATTAACATATTTTAAGCCTGATTTTAGCAGGCTATTTAAAAAAAATTAATTATTCAGGCAAAAGCTATTTAAAATTATTCCTTCAACGGATCCTTAAATGTATTATTTGATTTAAAAATTACAATTCTGTTCAAGGCATCTAAATATGATTTAATTGACGCTTCAATAATATCTGTACTGATACCGCTTCCCATTACCTCCATTCCATTTGATTTAACAATTATTTTAACAACGCCTATCGCATCCTTTCCTTCAGATACTGCTTCAATATTATAATCAATAAGTTTGGCTTTCATACCCGTTATCCTGTCGATTGCCTTAAAGGAAGCATCAACCGGTCCATCTCCATACGAGGCACTTTCAATCAATTTACCCTCTATGTCAATACCGACAGTGGCTGTAGCTTTAATACTTGAACCGCTTAAGACCTGATAATATTTAAGTTTGTAGTACTGTTCTATTTCGCGAATTTCATTATTAATAATTGCCTTCAGGTCATCATCACTTATCTCACCCTTTTTTTCTGCCATATCTTTAAACCTGTTAAAAGCTTTTTGTAGCTCTTCATCTTTTAATGTAAAACCCAGCTCTTCAACTCTTTTTGAAAATGCATGCCTTCCCGAATGCTTTCCAAGTAAAAGTCTTGATGCCTGAGAGCCAATGTCTTCAGGTTTCATTATTTCATAAGTTGTTCTATGCTTTAGCATGCCATCCTGGTGAATACCCGCTTCATGAGTAAAAACACTTTTACCGACAATGGCTTTATTGGGTGCAACAGTATATCCCGTTAAGTGCCTTACAAGACTGCTTGTCCTCATAATTTCTTTCAGATTAATTTCAGTACAAAGCCCTAAATCTTTTTTTCTTGTGTCAATGATCATTGCAACTTCTTCAAGTGCAGCATTCCCTGCTCTTTCCCCTATACCATTAACAGCAACTTCAATCTGGGTTGCACCATGCTGGGCAGCTAAGATTGAATTAGCCACAGCAAGACCCAGGTCATTGTGACAGTGAACACTTAAAATTACATTTTCAATACCTCTTACATTTTCAAAAAGATAATCAATAAGGCTTGAAAATTCAGCAGGCAGTGCATACCCGACTGTATCAGGGACATTGAGTATTTTTGCACCACTTTCAATAGCGGCCTCATACATCCTGCATAGAAAATTCCTGTCACTCCTTGTTGCATCCATTGCAGAAAATTCAATTCTATCTGTGTAATTCCGTGCTCTTTTTACTGCAGCTTTTGCAAGTTCGACTGCCTCCTGTCTTGTTTTTTTAAACTGATATTCCAGATGAATGTCAGATGTTGAAATAAAAGTATGGATTACTGGATGAGCTGCCCCTTTTAATGATTCCCCTGCAATATCTATATCTTTAATAACTGCTCTTGCCAGTGCAGCAACATATCTGTTTTTTATCTTTTTTGAGATTTCAACAATTGAATTAAAATCACTTTTTGATGATAAAGGAAAACCGGCTTCAATTGTATCAATATTTAATTTATCAAGCTGCTCCACAATTTCAAGCTTTTCTCTTACATTTAAATGAATACCAGGCGCCTGTTCACCATCACGAAGTGTTGTGTCAAAAATTAAAATTTTTTTTGCCATTATAACAACCTGTCTTTCATACAAGATTCACGACTTTTATATTTTCAAACCCTGACAATTTTTTAAACTTTCTAAGCATTTCATCTGTAATCTCGCTGTCAAGGTTTAAGCCCATTACAGCCTCTCCGCTTATTTTTTTCCTGCCTACATGCATTGCTGCAATGTTTATATTAAGCTTGCCGAATGCAGTTCCAATCTTACCTATCTGTCCGGGTACATCTTCATATTTCACAAAAGCCATATACCTTGAAGGAACCATATCAATTGCAAATTTATCTATTGATACAAATCTGGGACGGTTTTTCATGCCTGTTACCGTTCCCGAAATAGATAACTCACTTTCCCTGCCCCTGCCGGTAAGCGTAATTAAATTAATATAGTCCTTTGACTTTAAACTTTTTGTTTCTTTAACTTTAAGGCCATTTTCTTCTGCAATCAACCCGACATTTACAATATTGACATTTTCAGGGGAATACCTTCCCAGTATCTTTACAAGAATCATGTTAGTAAGAATTTTTGTATCATAGTCCGCAATTTTTCCCTCATAGCCAATCTCGATACTTTCAAGATTACCCTCAAATAAACCGGTAAACAATCCTCCCATGTTATCGCAAAGCTCAAAAAAAGGAGAGATTGCTTCAATTACTTCAGGACTTACAGCAGAAACATTTACTGCAAACGTTGCTGGTCTTCCTTCCAAAACATCTGAAACCTGTTCTGCAATTATGATCCCTGCCCTATCCTGGGCTTCATCAGTTGAAGCACCAAGGTGAGGAGTGCAAACTACTCTATCAAGTTCAAACAGAGGAGAACTGTCACATGGTTCACTTTCAAATACATCAAGCGCTGCACCGCCGACCTGTCCTTCCCTGATTGCATCAGAAAGATCTTTTTCAACAATAATTCCCCCCCTTGCAGAATTAATGATAATTACACCCTTTTTCATCCTTGCAAATTCTTTTTTATTAAATAAACCAATTGTGTCCTTATTTTTTGGCAGATGTATTGAAATAAAATCTGCAACTTTATATAAATCCTCAAGCTTATTTGACCTTTCAATTCCAAGAGATGAGAATTTTTCATCAGCTGTAAAAGGGTCATAAGCGGTGACCTTCATTCCCAATCCGATTGCTTTTTTTGCAACAAGGTATCCAATTTTTCCGAATCCAACAATACCAAGTATTTTACCTTCTATTTCTATGCCTTTGAACCTGGACTTCTCCCATTTACCTGCTTTTGTTGAGTAATCTGCCTCCGGTATTTTTCTTGCAAGTGCAAACATAAGACCAATTGCATGCTCGGCAACAGATACGCTGTTACTGCCAGGAGCATTTACTACAACTACACCCTTTTTTGTAGCCGTCTTTACATCCACATTATCAACACCAACTCCAGCCCTGCCAATAACTACAAGATTTTCTGCAGAATCAATTATATCTGATGTCAGCCTGGTTGCACTTCTAATAATTATAGCATTATAATTTTTAATTTCTTTTCTTAGCTCGTCGGGTGAAAGGCCTTTTTTTAAATCAACAATATATTTATCCTCTAAAATCTTTCTTGCATCTTCTGCTATACCGTCAGTTACAAGTATTTTTTTCTGCATAACACATCACCCTAAAAAACAAAATTTATTACTTAGTTCTTGTTCTATTGACTCATGTAGTTATTTTCCCAGAATACTTTTTCAACTTCCAAAATTCCTGCTCCCAGCTCAAACTTCCAGCCCTGTTCTTTCAGTGCAAACTCAAGTGCTGAAATTGCTGTAAGCACATCAAAGATTCCCACATATCCCAGATGGCCAATTCTAAAAATAAGACCCTGCAGCTTTCCCTGCCCGCCAGCAACTGTCACACCATATTTCATTCTCATTGTCCGTGTAAGTATTTTTCCATCAATACTTTCAGGAACCTTGATAGAAGTCACTGATACCCCTCTTGCACGAGGATCTTTTACAAGAAGTTCAAGTCCTAATTTTTCACAGGCTCTCTGAACAGCAAGGGCGTTTACCCTATGCCTTTCATAAACCTTTTCCCTTCCTTCATCAAAAAACAATTCCAGTGCTTTTGCCATAGCAGCTATTATTGAAATTCCAGGTGTCCAGGGTGTCTGGGGCGGGGTTTTTTCAGTGTACTTCTTTGCAGCTATCAGGTCAAAATAAAATCTTGGAATATTTGATTGATCAATTTGTTTCCATGCTTTAGAACTGACACTTATAAATGCTGCTCCAGTAGGTGCACTTAACGCTTTTTGTGAACCGCCGCAAACTATATCTAGGTGCCAGTCATCAACCTTAAGTTCTGATGCACCAATTCCGCTGATTGCATCTACAATTAGAACCGCAGGATGATCCTTTACGATATCACCAACAGCCTCTATATCATTAAGCACGCCAGTCGAGGTTTCGCTGTGCTGTATCATAACACCCTTTATATCCGGGTTCCCTTCAACTGCTTTCTTAATATCTGCCGGGTTTGCAGCTTCACCCCATTCATAATCAAGGGAAATTACATTAAGGCCAAACTTTGTGCTGATTTTTTTAAACCTTTCACCAAAGTTTCCAACACTTATCACAAGCACCTTATCACCAACTGAAAAAGCATTTGTAACTGCTGCCTCCATTGTCCCTGTGCCCGATGAAGTTAAAACAAATACATCATTTTCTGTCTGCATAAATTTTTTTAACTTATCAGTAACATCAACAAAAATCTTTGAAAATTCCGGTGATCTGTGATGTATTAAAGGTCTTCCGTGCTCTATTAATACCTCATTTGAAATAGGAACAGGTCCAGGTGTCATAATATAATTTTTTTTCATATCAGTACCTTTCGCTTAGTTCTGATTAATAGCTGATGATCTAATGAAAAATATTATGTTTATAAGAACTACTGTATTTATTAAAAGCTTTATGATTTATCACTTTTTCATGCCCCTGTTTAGTGCGATTTTACCTGTTCTTACAAGTTCAAGTATTCCGTAGGGTTTAAGAAGCTCTTCAAGAGCTTGTGTTTTTCTGCTTGTTCCAGTAATTTCAATGACCAGGGACTTTTTACTTACATCAACAATATTTGCCCTGAAAATACTGACAATTTCAAGTATTTCAGGTCTTGTATTATTTTCTGTGCTGACTTTTATCAATACAAGCTCACGTTCAACTATATTTGAAGGGTCAAGCTCCTGTATTTTTATTACATTAATTAGCTTATAGAGCTGCTTGACAATCTGCTCAATGCTGTGGCTTTCAGCATTAACAGTCATGGTAATTCTTGAAACCTGCTCATCTTCAGTGGGGCCAACAGCCAGGCTCTCGATATTAAAACCCCTTCTTGAAAAAAGGCCTGAAATTTTAGCAAGCACTCCTGCTTTATTTTCAACAAGTACTGAAATTATATGATTTGCACTCATTTATTCCACCCTTTTTTAATGGTTGATTTTTTCAAACCTGATTTTTAGTATTCACATTCAATCATCTGGTCAATTGAAGAACCTGCTGGAACCATCGGATAAACATTTTCTTCCCTGTCAATCCAGAAATCCACAACTACTACGTTATCTATTTCAAGAGCTTTCTTTATTGTCTTTTCAACATCTTCTTTTTTGGTTACCCTGAAACCAACCCCACCGTAGGCTTCTATAAGTTTTACAAAATCTACACTGTTGTATATATCAGTGTGGGAGTATCTTTTCTTCCAGAAGAATTCCTGCCACTGCCTTACCATCCCTAAATATCCATTGTTTAAAATCATTACTTTTACAGGTATATTGTTCATAACAGCAGTTGCAAATTCCTGTGAAACCATTTGTATGCTTCCATCTCCTGCAATGTCAATAACTGTTTTATCCGGTCTTCCGACCTTTGCACCAATTGAAGAAGGGAGCCCAAAACCCATGGCACCAAGCCCACCTGATGATATAAGAGTTCTGGGTTTTGTAAATTTATAATATTGTGAAGCCCACATCTGATTCTGCCCAACCTCGGTGCAGATTATCGCATCACCGGCAGTCAGCTTATAGATTTTTTCAATAATATAAGCCGGCTTTAAATGTTCAGAATCTCTGTTATATTTTAGCGGACACTGATTCTTAAGCTTCATAATATCATCAAGCCATTGCTTTCTATCCGGTTTTCCTCTCTTATCTATGAGCTCTTCATACCTTATCTTCAAATCGGCAAGTACACTTTTTGCATCTCCAACTATCGGGATATCAACCTTAACATTCTTTCCTATTTCAGCAGGGTCAATATCAATATGTATTACTTCTGCAGCTTTTGCAAATTCAGAAAGTTTTCCGGTAACCCTGTCATCAAATCTGACTCCCACTGCAATAATTAAATCCGTAGTTGTAAAAACAAGATTTGCATACTTTGTCCCGTGCATGCCTGCCATACCAAGAGATAGCCTGTCTGTTTCAGGAAAAGAGCCTTTGCCAAGGAGTGAAGTTATAACAGGTATTTCTGCATACCTTGCAAATTCGGCAAGAGTATCACTGCCTCCCGAGGAAACAACACCGCCTCCGGCAAAAATAACAGGCCTTGCACTTTCGTAAATCTTTTTTACAGCGCCGATAACCTGCTTTGGATTACCTTTATAGGTAGGCTTGTAGCCTTCAAGTTTTAAATCCACCTTTATATTTTCATCAATTAAACCCTTTGAAATATCAACAGGTATATCGATAAGAACAGGACCAGGTCTCCCGGTAGAAGCAATATAAAATGCTTCTTTAACTACAGCAGGCAAATCCTTTATATCTTTAACTAAATAATTGTGTTTTGTAATAGGAGCTGCTATTCCAGTTATATCTGCTTCCTGGAATGCATCTGTTCCAATGACATGGGTTGCAACCTGACCTGTAATTGCAACAACCGGAATTGAATCCATGTATGCACAGGCAATACCTGTTATAAGGTTTGTTGCACCAGGACCTGAAGTAGCAAGACAAACTCCAGTTTTACCTGTTGCTCTTGCATAACCGTCAGCTGCATGGGCTGCTCCCTGCTCATGACGCACAAGTATGTGCCTTATATCACTGTCAAAAATCGCATCATATATGGGAATAACCACTCCGCCAGGAAAACCAAAAATAACTTCCACTCCTTCTGCTTTTAAACACTTTATTAACATTTGCGCACCTGTTATTTTACCCATAATGCTTTCCCCTTATTTTAGTTAGTAACAACTTTATAACAATAAATTTTTAATGATTATAACATATTAAGTTTTTTTAATATCCAATATTTCTAATATTTCTTTAAGCATCTCAAAATAAACCAAATTATAAATCGTACTGCTGATAATTTAAGTTTTACACTTAAATAATTTAATAAAAAATAAAATATATTTTAAAAAATATACTCATTTTTATTGCTATACCTATTTGCTATAATTATCCTGAATAGTAACAAAAAATAATAACTTTTTACCTTACTGCTTGAGCAAATTACTCAAGTACAGCACCTCTTGCTGCAGAGGTTACAAGTTTTGAATACCTGAATAAATAACCTTCCTGAATTTTAGGTTCTGGTGGTGTCCATTTTTGTTTTCTTCTTGAAAGTTCTTCATCATCCACCAGTACATTTATTTTATTCTGGCTGATATCAATCTCAATTGTATCTCCCTCTTCAATAAACGCTATGGGGCCGCCTGCAGAAGCCTCGGGAGAAATATGACCAATTGAAGCACCTCTTGTTGCACCTGAGAATCGGCCATCAGTTATTAATGCGACATCTCTGTCCAGCCCAATACCCGAAATTGCAGACGTTGGTGCAAGCATTTCTCTCATTCCGGGCCCTCCCTTTGGCCCTTCATATCTAATAACAATAACATCACCTTTTATAATCCGTCCATTTAAAATAGCCTCCATGGCTTCTTCTTCACTGTTAAAAATCCTGGCATTTCCGCTATGTTTCATCATTGAAGGGTCAACTGCTGATTTTTTAACTACACAACCTTCAGGTGCAATATTTCCCCAGAGTACAGCCAGCCCGCCATCTTTTGAATAGGGTTTGCCGAAAGGTTTTATTATTTCCATATTTAAAATTTCAGCACTTGATATATTTACCCTAACACTTTTACCCGTTACTGTAAGCAAGTCACCATTTAAAATACCATTATCATATAGCTCTTTCATTAATGCCTTAATACCCCCTGCAAAATAAAGGTCTTCTATATGGCAGTTGCCTGCAGGGCTGATTCTGCACAAATTAGGGGTAGCCATACTTATTTCGTTAACAAGCTCAAGCGAAAAATTTACTTTAGCTTCATGGGCAATAGCAGCAAGGTGGAGAATTGTATTTGTTGAACAGCCAACAGCCATGTCAACAGTTAAAGCATTCTTTACCGCATCAAAATTTACAATGTCCCTTGGTTTTATATTTCTACTTACAAGCTCCATAATTTTCATGCCGGAAATCTTTGCAAGTCTTAATCTCTTTGAATAAACCGCAGGAATTGTTCCATTGCCCGGCAGCGCTATTCCTATTGCTTCAGACAGGCAGTTCATAGAATTTGCAGTGAACATACCGGCACAGCTCCCGCAGGTAGGGCAGGCTTCCTCTTCAATCTCCTCAAGGTCTTTTAAACTGTATTTACCAGTTTTATAACTTCCGACTGCTTCATAGCAATCACTGAAATCTATACTTCTGTCTTTAAATTTACCAGCAAGCATAGGCCCTCCGCTTATTAAAATAGAAGGAATATTTAATCTCAATGCAGCCATGATCATTCCAGGTATAATCTTGTCACAGTTTGGAACAAGAACCAGCCCATCAAATCCATGCGCCTTACAGACAGACTCAATACTGTCTGCAATCAGCTCTCTGCTTGCAAGAGAATATTTCATTCCCAAATGATTCATGGCAATTCCATCACAAATCCCAATAGTTGAAAATACCTGCGGAGTGCCACCAGACATTAAAATTCCATCCCTAACTGAATTTACAATACTGTCAAGATGCATATGCCCGGGTATCAAGGTATTTGCAGAATTAACTATTCCTATCAGAGGCTTTTTTAAATCCTCATCAATATACCCAAGAGCTTTAAACAAAGACCTGTGCGGAAGCCTGGTTACGCCCTTTTTTACATCATCACTTTTCAAATTTTCCCCCTTTTATCTATTTTACTTTTAATTTCTCATATTATACATCAGTCTTGAGCTTATTTTTTAATTTTAGCTTTACAGATATATTATTCAGCAATCAATAGTTATAATTCTTAAATGCTATCCTAAACCTGAAAAATCTTTTTAAAATCCTTTTTTTAAAATTTGTAAATTTAATTAATGAAATAATTAAAATTGTTTATAATAATATTTATTTTTAAGCTATGAATAGTTACTAAAATAATTTTAATTTATACTTGCCTTCTTTCACTTTTTTAATATTTATTCTCTCCTTTTTTTGCTTTTAACATTTTAAAAAAATTAAAAGAGCATACAGCCAAAAACAACCGCTTGTATAATAAAGATAGAATGATATTAAGGATTAAATTTGAAAAAATGATCATCCCACTTTATTAAAGGATAATACCGACAAGTAGGACAATCAAAATTATTATGACAGATAGAAGCAGACTGGAAATTAGATTTCCAGTTAAAGACGGAATTAAAATTCCCTTTAAAATATTATTAAATCTTTTTAAACCTGTCATTTTATTTTCTTTGGTAATATTGAATAAAAATGATAGCATAATTGTTTTTTTTCTACAATATTTCCCCCAATATTTTTATAAATATTATATTGAAGGTTAAAAATTGTCTTAGAAACTAAAAGGGCTTCAGATAATAATACCTGAAACCCTTTTAACAATTAATTCAATTTTTCAAAAACACAGAATTATTTTAGCTTGCTTCCGCAGCCCGGACAGAATGCTGCACCTTCCTCAACCTTAGCACCACAGGATGGGCAGAATTTTGCCCCGCCTTTAATTTCCTGTGGGGGTGGAGGAGGTTGAACATACTGCTGTGGAGTAACAACCTGTGCCTGCGGACCTTTTTTCCTTGTCACAATCAATATAACCACAACAACAATTATGACAATCAGTCCCCCCAAAACACCAACTATTATCCATACCCATGAAGGAACTTTTCCTGCCTCCCTGACAGGCTCAACTTTTATGCTTTCAGTAGCTAATGTCTCGACAGCTATTGTGGCTGCTGTTGTCTCTTCAACAGTCTCAGTGGCTACTGTCAGCGGAACATCACTACCCATATTAGCCTGGGCTTTTGCCTTATATTCCTGTGCCAAAAGATGACCAGCACTTAAATTCAGGACCGCATCAAAATGCTTAAGAGCCTCACTGAAGTGATTCTGCTTGTACATTGCAAGCCCGGTTCTCCACTCTGCATCAACCTGACCAAGCTTATTTTCAGTTCCAAGCAATGCCTTTATATCATTTGCTGGCCTTAAATAAAGATTGGTGTTGTCCGTTCCCATTGTAAGTATGCCAATAATAGTTCCATTGCTCTTGCTTATTACAGGACCACCGCTGTTGCCTGGCCTTGCATCACCCTGAACCTGCAGGACATCAGTGCCCCTGTACATTACCCTTCCACTTATTGAGCCCTGTGTAACTGTTGGATTTAAGGCGTTGTTCTGGCCAATGTCAGAAGTCCAGGGATAGCCAATAATTGTAACTTCACTACCAATGTCAATCATTGAAGAATCTCCAATAATGGCTGATGAAAGGGCTCTTCCTGTAACCGGTGCTATTTTAATTATAGCTATATCTCTCTGATCCCTGTCGCTTAAATTTACCACTTCAGCCCTTGTATAGGTATTGCCTGGATTATCGGGAACATTTGCAGTTGCGGTGTTGAACTGAACCCAGACTTCCCTGTCCGGTTCAGTTTTATTTGTACCCTCAACCTTGAAATTGTCATATATCCAGTTCCAATCTGCATCGGTTAAATTGTAGTAATCATCCGGATACTCATTGAAGATATAGGCATCAAGAATAGCCCACTTCAGCGCTACATAATTTGCCACTATGTCATCAACCATATGACCTGCAGTAACAATTGTTCCTGTTTCAGGATTCACTACAAAACCGGTTCCGCCAAATGGACCGTAATAGTATTGCTCACTCCAGGCTGCACGCTCAGTGTCATATACATATGCAAAATAAATCGATGTAATATAGCAGACTGCAGGCTGGACAAGCAGATAAGCATCCCCTGGTGAAAACTCATACTCAACCGATTCTTTGGTAGCTTCATCCTGGGCATAAACCATAGATGTAAAACCCAGAACCAGCGCCATTACAAGAAAAATCAGCAGAATTTTTAATAAATTTCTTTTCATTTTACTCCCCCCAAAAAAATTTAAATAATAGCACAATTAAACCAGAACACCGCAAATAACGCTATAATAAATAACGCTATAATAAGATTATATTTAATATATCGGTATAGTCAACTAAAAAGTTTAATCAATTTTTTAAAACATAGTTGTAATAATTTAAGAACTGCGGAATTATAATACTGCTGTCAAAAAGCTTTGCCCTTTTCCTCGCTTCAAAACCCATTTTATCTTTCAAATCTTTATCACACAGGATCCTAAGTGCAGAGCTTGCAAGCAATTCTACATCATCAGGGTCAACAAGGTATCCGCAAACACCGTCCACCACAACTTCTGGAAGTCCTCCAAATTTTGTACCCACCACTGGAACCGAACAGCTTAAAGCCTCAAGCGCTGATAACCCGAAACTTTCATTTTTGGATGGCAGCATATACAAATCACTTATAGATAATAAAGGTATTATATCATCAAGGATTCCAATGAAAAATACTTTATCTGATAAATTTAACTTTTCTGTAAGTATCCTGCACTTTTTAATTTCTGGTCCATCCCCAATTAAAATCAATTTGGCTTTTATGCTTCTGGTGATTTTGCAAAATGCTTTTATGATATTCTGCACTTTTTTTACCGGCCTGAAATTGGATATGTGGCTTATTACCATATCATCCCTATCTATGAAATTAAAACCACAATGAATGCCTTTGCTGTCAGCATCTTTATTCAAGCGGTTATCCCTTGTATATCTTTCCGTATCAATAAAATTATATATAACTCTCATATCTTTATTTATATTAAAAATTTTATCCGTCAAATCCTTGAGATACCGTGATACACATGTAATTCCATCACTGTTTTCAATACTGAACTTTGTGATCTTAAAAAAAGAAGCATGATTTCCAACAAGGGTTATATCGGTACCGTGCAGTGTGGTAATATATTTTATCTTATTCTCCCCCACTATCTTTTTAGCAAGATATGCAGAGGCTGCATGTGGCATTGCATAATGAACATGAATGATATCAAGATTAAAGCTTTCAATAACTTCAGACATTTTAACGCTTAAAGAAAGTGTATAGGGTGGATATTTAAAAAGAGGATAATCCATCACTTCAACCATATGAAAAAAAATATTTTTTAACTCCTTGTTCAACCTGAATGGAACACCATAACTGATAAAGTGGACATTATGACCTCTTTTTGCAAGCTCTAACCCAAGGTCTGCTGCCACTGCTCCACTACCGCCATAAGAAGGGTAACATACTATTCCAATATTCATAACAGCTCCATAAAATATTTATAATAAGTAGTTAAAGAATTCAACAGGGTCATCGATCATTAAATCACTTTCAATAAAATATGGCTCACCATATTCTGCCTTTATTCTAAGCCCATAACATTTATCTCTACTTGTTATCAGGTCCTTAAAAAACCTGGAATTGATATAAGTTGATTTATCCACTGAACTGTACCTATAAAATTGAGACCTGTAAGCCCTGCATACCTTCATTTTTTGTTTATGGTATTCTGAAATATCTACAATAAAACTTGGTTCAAAAAAATAATTGAGCATATAAAATATAACTATTTTTGGTCTATGAAAAGAATAAGCAGTTTTATACTTTTCAAGACCTGAAATAAAAATCGCATCCTTTAGAAGTTTATGGGAATTCTCATGATCGGGGTGCCTGTCCTTGTAAAAAGGAATAACAGCAATTTTTAGCTTATACTTCCTTACTGCATCTATAACTTTTAATCTGCTGCTCTGATCATTAATTATATTACAATCATTTAGTTCAAGATTTTCTCTTAAATCCAACTTTAAAAGTTTAGAAGCTTCTTCAGTTTCTTTTTCTCTCAATCTTATATCGCCATTTGTAGAAAGCTCACCCCTGGTTAAATCAATTATTCCAGTAGTATAGCCCTTATCCTTTAATTTTAATAAAAGCCCCCCACACCCAATCTCCGCATCATCCGGATGTGGGCTGAATGCTATTATATCAATTACACCGTCTGACAATTTATTTTACCTTTCCAATTTTACCTTATTGATTATTATATTCTTTTATCATCAATAATCCTGAAATCAATATAAATGCTCTTTAGAGAGTTTAAATTGTACTTAAAGATTTATTCCTGCCACTTTTCAATTTTTACTCAAACTTATAAAAATATCTATTAAATAATAATAAGGAATTTATGATAGAAATCAAAAGGTTTTACAATATCATATATATTGTCTAGCAGCTTGAAATCATATTTATTTATATAACTGAAAACATTTATAATTCTTTCCTGAAGCTTATTTTCCGGAAAAATATTTATGTATAATTTATCAAGGTTTGCAGAAATTAAATCACCGCTTTTTTCAACCTCTGAATAAAGTTTCTTTCCAAGAACTTCTATTTCCTTTCTGAAATTTCTTTCAATTCTATCAAAAGCATTACCAATACTGCCAGCACTTTCTGTACCTTCTTTAATGCCCCCAATGCCTGTACTGCTGGTGCTGCCTGAGGTTTTAGGGTGGAAACTTAGCGTTTTTTTTAGCTCATCTAATTTTAAAAATATATCATTTTCAAAATTTTTCAATAAAGAGTCAACATCTTTACCCGCACCGCAAGAAATAATTTTCTTTCGAACTTTGTTTTTTTCTTCTCCAAGTTCTTCATATTCAATGCCAAGCCTTCTTATTGATTTTTCAATTTTTGATTCTATTATAGTAGCTGAAAACCTTGGGTATATTATTCCTGTTTTAAGGCCAAACATCTCATATACTTTTTTTAGCTGCCCGTAGTAGCTCACTTCACCGGGGCCGCATACATCTGCCAGGACAGGCAGCACCATGTCCTGAAAAATTGGCCTTAATATTACATTTAAGCTAATCCGGGATGTCCTGTCTTTTAAAAACATAAAAAGATCTTCACCATTAAAACTGTAATCTGACAAAACAAAAAGACCGTCGCTATTTTCAATAAACCTTTCCCTCACCCCTTCAACATCCAAGAAAAAATTTAAATTTTTTACATCAGCCAGTATTTGCGAATGATATCCTTCACTCTTTAAATTATTACCTGATTCTTTTACAGCATCGAATATCCCTACATAATTTTTTATATCAAATTTAATTAGTTCAAGTGCAAGTTTTTTTAAATCCGGCTCTGATGGATCCACTATCACTAACCCGTATTTTGAAAACAATTTTGTAACCAGTATCGAAAAAAAAGAGGAAAGATTTATGACACATGAAGAATCTGCAAATGACTTTTCATTATAAGAACTTTGCCTTGCATAATTCAAACAGTCATCAAGCAAATCCGTGATCTTTTCAGTAAAATCTGTTGGAGAAGTAAAATAATCTTTAATATCATTGATTTTTTGTTTTAAAAATTCCTCTGGAATAAAAATTTTTGAAAATCTCTGGTTCTTCCTTGACCACTTAGTTTCAGAGAAGCCCAATTCAAATTTTCTAACTTCTTTGTTCAGCAGATAAAAATTATTAATTTGCTCAAAATTACTGTCATCAGAAGCATTCCAGAAAAGTGGTATAACATTACAGTTTAAAAATTCTGATAAATAATGACTGAGTTTAATAATGGTAAGTATCTTATATATTATAAAAACAGGTCCTGTCAGAAATCCTGGCTGCTGTCCTCCTATAACCACATAAGTTTTTCGTTCTCTTAAAAGATCTATATTATCAAGAGTTTTCTGGCTGCAGCAAAGCCTGCTGTTTAAAGACTTTAGTATATTTACAACTCTGACTCTAAAATTATTATCATAAAGCTTGTTTATATCCTCTGCTCTTCTTTTAAATTCCTCCTTACTGCGGTAATCATAATGGTAGTGCTGGCTTACCCTGTCAAAATTGAAAATAAAGTTATAAAACAATGAATTATAATAAAAATTTGAAGATTTTATTTCTTTTAAATTAAACATTATTTATATAATATTAAAATTAAATGAATAAGCAACTAAAATTAAAAAAAATCGGGAAAGTAGCAGTTGCACTAAG
>Ga0194126_10002213_pt1 | contig 31825 bp, 24 predicted proteins | sample TA2KigC150mmetaG_FD_148641 | JGI IMG/M metagenome (GOLD analysis project Ga0194126, IMG submission 148641) | Freshwater microbial communities from Lake Tanganyika, Tanzania - TA2015035 Kigoma Deep Cast 150m | ecosystem: Environmental > Aquatic > Freshwater > Lake | place: Tanzania: Lake... | reverse complement strand
TCAGGGACCTGTTTACGGCGCACATTGCAGTTCAGCATCGTCACCATACCATCTTTTCCCCTGGCAGGCACTTCGGTCACGGCAAAACCATCGGCGCGCAAACGATCGCCGATAGCATACCCATAGGTGGGGCTGATGATTTGAAGGTGGATGAAACCAATCGCTAAGCGGTCCTCGATATAAATTCCCACCACATTTCCAGTAGCGAAACCGGCTGCGTAGCCGATGATATTGAGCGGGTTATTCAAATTGCTGAGCACCGAGGTGATGGCGATGACGAAAATCGCCGACTGCATAAAACCCAATACCCAGGCAATCATCTTGCGGCCGCGCATAACGAATAAAACTCGCAAGGTATCGAAGGTCATATCGGCGACGCGCAGCCCAAAGATCAGCAGCGCGCCTGACAAAGCTTGAATAGATAGATCGAGTTCCATGACTTTCTCCTAGATTGACAATTCGGAGAGCGGCCAGGTTGGCAAAGCATCCATGTCCAACCCATCACGCTGGCCTGCCCCGAAGCGATAACAACCCGCGCCGGCGATCATGGCTGCGTTGTCGGTGCATAGACTTAACGGGGGAATATGAACCGGCAGCCTGGATTCCGCCCAGAACCGCTCCCGTAGAGCCTTATTCGCCGAAACGCCGCCAACAACAAGGATTTCTTTGGCATCGAACTCCCTTGCCGCTTCCAAAGTTTTCCCTACCAATACTTCGACCACAGAGGCTTGAAAGCTGGCAGCCAGGTCGGCTACAGGGAGGCCTTCCACGTTCGTATCCGCTTCTAATGCGCGCACTGTTCGCAAGACGGCGGTTTTCAAGCCGCTAAAGGAAAAATCCCAGCTTCCGGGCAGCCAGGGGCGGGGAAACTTCACCGCCTGAGGATTCCCCTCCTCCGCGGCTCGTTGGATGGCTGGCCCACCAGGATAAGATAATCCGATCAAACGGGCGATCTTGTCGAAAGCTTCCCCAGCCGCGTCGTCGAGAGTGCCGCCCAAACGTCGGTATCGGCAGTGATCTTCCATGAGGATCAATTCAGTATGACCCCCGGAAACGATCAATGCCATCAGTGGACAGCGCGGCTCTGGAGGCAGGTCTCCGCTAAATTCGTGCAGCCAGGCCGAATACAGGTGTCCTTCGAGGTGATTGATCCCCAAAATTGGCAAGCCGCTCCCCAAAGAAAGGCCCTTAGCAGCATTGATCCCCACGACCAACGAGCCTGGCAATCCCGGCCCGCGCGTCACCGCGACGGCATCCACCTCTTTCAAGTCCATGTGAGCTTCCCGAAGGGCTGCCTCGATGATGGGGTAGATATTGAGGATGTGCTGGCGCGAGGCTGCCTCGGGGAACACGCCGCCAAATTGGGCATGGAGGTCCACCTGAGAAGCCACAACGCTCGAAAAGATCTTGCGCCCGTCTTCTACCACTGCAGCGGCCGTCTCGTCACACGAAGTCTCGATTCCCAGAACTCTAATGGTTTCCATGACCTACCGGCAAGACAAGATCCATGGGAAAATCAGCCAATACTTCTATCTTACCGTCCAGGTTCACCCAAACGGTATCCTCGAGACGGCAGCCCATGCCCTTATCGGGATAGTAGAGTCCCGGCTCGATGGTCACAACCGCCCCAGGGTGGAGAACATCATCCTGCGTGGCGGTGCTTCCCGACCAGGGTCGCTCGTGGACGTGCAATCCCAGGCCGTGTCCCAGGCTGTGGACATACCCCTCCTGGAGGGTGGCATCCTCTTTGATCGTTGGATGCCCCCGGGCTTCGAAGAGTTCACAAGCTCGCTTCTGATAATCTTTGAAGAGCGCGCCCACTTCGAGTTCAGCCATGATCTGATGATACACCTCGAAGACATCCTCATACAAAGCCTGGGCCTGTTCAGGCGCAAATCCCAGGCACCAGGTGCGGGTGAAATCGTAATGATAGCCTCCGCCGGCTTCACAGGGGAAGATATCGAAGATAATCGTATGACCAAGGCGCAGTAAATCATCTGCGTTTCCTGAACTGTGCGGCACGCCGGCATCACGCCCAATGGCGAAGATCACGCCTTCGGGGTTTTCCGCGCCCTCCATCGCCAGCCATAGATTGATGCGCCGCTTGACATCCCCGATCTTCAGCGCCTCTCCTGTTCTATCTACCAGGAATCCATTCTTCGCCTGATGGGAGGTCAGGAAGTCAGCCACATTGCCAACCACCGTCGTCGTGATCTTGCCCATCTGGCGCATGTGCTCGATCTCGGACTCGTCTTTGGTAGCCATGGCTTCCAACAACATCGAGTCGCGCGCGGTTTCCCCCACGATCTCCAGATCAGGCATCAATTCTCTCAAAGCCGAAAACACCGCGTACCCGGCGCCAACGTCTATTTTGCCATAGATAGCCATGCGGCCAGATGTGATGCTCTGCTCCGTCAGCATCTTCTGGTATCGCAAGGCCAGCGCCTTGACTGTATCCCCCTCTGCTTGCTTGAGCAAGTCCTCGAATCCATATTCAGCCAGGTTCTTGGTTCGTAAGCCTGTGGCAGCGGCTTCATCACGTTCCATGGGGTTGTAGTACAAGAGAGGATCGCCCCCGCAGGGCTTGATCAAATCCGCGCTGGTCATGTGCCTGCCTCCGGTCAGATAAACCATGGCAGGGTTGTGCTGCGCCGGCCCGGTCACCAGGATGGCGTCCAGGTTGCGTGTTTTCATTAAACGATCGAGATCAGATTTCATAATTGTTCACCTTCCTTCGCGTTTGTTGATATTTCTTATGCCTTTGAGGAAAATCTCATCTTGCTCAGACAGGACAGTTCGGGGGTCGAACACTGCCAGGCCATCCTGGATGCGGCCAATGATCGGAGGATCATTCTGGCGTAGCTGTTTCAAGAAGCGATCAGGATGAGGAAGATCGAGGGCAAGCAGGAAAGTCGGGATGGATTCTCTGGGAAGACTGCCGCCCCCCACGGTTGATTGGCCGGGAATCACTTTCCCGAACTCGAGGCTGGTTGCCCAACCCTGGGCGCGGGCTTGCATTTCAGCCTGAGGCGCGGAAATCATCCGCCAGATGGGAATCTCGCTCAGGGCCTCGTCCCTCAAATAATGGGAGAGAGTAGCCGACAACGCCGCCAGCGCCATTTTATCCGAGCGAACAGCGCGGGCAAGTGGATGTTTCTTCAATTTTACTACCAGCTCACTCCTCCCCACGATGATCCCAGCCTGGGGGCCGCCCAGCAATTTATCCCCGGAGAAGCAGACCAGGTCGGCCCCTGCATCAATCGACTCCTGCGCCATAGGTTCATGAGCCAGGCCAAAACGGGCGGTATCCAACAGCGCGCCCGAACCAAGATCATCCAACACCGGGATATCGGCCATGTGAGCGGCAGCGACGATCTCATCGAAAGCAGGCTCGGCGGTGAAGCCGACGATAGCGAAGTTCGAGCGATGAGCGCGCATAACCAACTTGATGGGCTGGTCAGCGATGGCTTGTTGGTAATCACGTAAATGAACCCGATTGGTCGCGCCAATCTCCACTAATTTGGCGCCAGACTGTTTCATCACATCGGGGACGCGGAAACCGCCGCCGATCTCCACCAACTGAGAACGGGCAATCACCACCCGCCTTCGATGGGCCAGCGCCGTCAGAGCAAGAAGAACTGCTGCGGCGTTGTTATTGACCACCAGGGCGGCTTCAGCGCCAGTCAACCTGGTCAACAGGGTTTCAGCATGCAGGGAACGCGATCCCCGCTGCCCCTGGGCCAAATCATATTCCAGGTTGGAGTAACCCAGCGATGCCTGGCGCGCGGCCTCGATAGCGGCCGCGCTCATGGGGGCGCGACCCAGGTTGGTATGAATAATCACGCCCGTGGCGTTGATCACTTGCCGGAGCGTGGGCGCTGCCCAGAATTCGAGTTTGTCGGCAATCTTACCGAGCAAATCAGCCTGAGACGGCAATGGACTCCCCGATTTGTGGCCAGCGCGCGCATCGTCGAGCGTCAAGCGGATGGCCTCGACTGTCAAAGCGCGCCCATGACCTGCAATCCACTCACTGCCCTGAGGAGAATTGATCAATTTATCAACCGATGGAAGATTTCGCAATTCAGACATTGTTTCACAGGCATTCAGCATTCGAACAAGTGCACGTTCAAGGTTCCCAGCGGCTGCCCTCCCATAACCGGATCATCCATTCGATAAACCCAATCCCCAAGGCCAACAACACAATCAGAGCAGGAGTCAAGACTCGCCAGAGTTGTAGCCAGGCCAGGGTGGCGATGAAAAAGCTAACCAACAGGGCTTCCCTGAGCACCGTCGTCCGCTTGGCTGGAGGCGTAGTAGGAAAACGATAATTCAAGAATGCCGCCGCGGGTAATATCGAACCCGCGATCGCCAGGACCAACAGAAAGAAAAACAACCAACGCGGACCCAAGACAGGTAATGTCCGAATTATCACCGCGAACAGCCCGAGCCATCCAACCAGAGCAAGGAATAACGCGGTAAATAGAAAATCCCTTACAGGAGGAGAATTATTCGATTCCATGGGGAGCATTGTATGCAGGTGCGCAATTGACGTACAGGTGGGGTGCATCTCCAGGTCATTTCTAAGATGCGCCCCACCTGAAATGCGCAACTCGACTATGGCAAGATTCTAACACAATGTTTTTTCACCAATTTCAACGCATTAGCCTGGTTTCCGATTCATATTTTCGTGTTTCACATACTCGAGCGATAGTTCCGCCAGCCAGTGAATTATTTAAGATTGATCACCCCCTAACCCTGGGACTAAAAGCCGAAAATCGGTATTTTCACCCACATATGGGGGTGATTCTTTATCTACTTCCATCATTGGGGGCATTTCGACCTGTCATCATTCGATGAATATTGCAGAGATTATCCGCCTACCGCGCGGATTTTCTTTAAGATTACATGCCTTAAAATGTTGATTATTTTTAGGCTGGCGTAGGGTTAACGTCTTGCAATATCAACCCACCCTCTGATAACATCATGCCACTCACATGGTTGCATTTCGTCGCCAGTGGGGTTCAATCCCACACTTCTTGAACATCAGTTGAACATATGCCGCCCCGCCCCCTCGTTCAGGAGTTTTTTCAGTGAACTCACACATAGAAACTCATCGATTCGGGCAAAGATGAGTCAGGGTTCGATTACGTCACCTTTTCACGACACGGAGGAGGAACGCCAATCATGAAAGCCGCCCAAGCCTGGCAAGCTGCACTCGGCCAACTACAAGTGGAAATGCCCAAAGCCGCCTTCGATACGTGGGTGCGCGATACGGAACTGATCACCTATGAGGACGGCGCGTTTATCATCGGGGTAAAAAATGCTTATGCCCGTGACTGGCTGGAAGACCGCCTCTCAAGCACAGTTTCGAAGCTACTTTCTGGGATGATGAACCGCACAGTGGCGGTTCGCTTCACAGTCTGGCAGACCCCTGAACCAATTCCACAAAAGCAACCAGTCAACGAAAAGCGCCAGTCCGCGAAAAAAGATGTCAATCCAACTTTGAACGGACGCTATAATTTCGATAGCTTCGTCGTAGGACCAAGCAATCGTCTGGCTCATGCTGCCTCGCTGGCCGTGGCCGAAAGGCCAGCCCTGGCTTATAACCCCCTATTCCTGTACGGCGGCGTAGGATTGGGGAAGACTCACCTGTTACATGCCATTGGCAACCAATGTGGACAGATAGATCAGACCGTCTTATACGTATCCTCCGAAGAATTCACGAACGATCTAATCAACGCCATTCGCTCGCATACCACTCAGGCTTTCCGAGAAAAATACCGGCGCATTGATATATTGCTGATTGATGATATCCAGTTCATCGCCGGCAAAGAATCCACCCAGGAAGAATTCTTTCATACATTCAATACCCTTCATGGTCAAAATAAACAGATCGTGATGACCTCTGACCGGCCTCCCAAGGCGATGATCACCCTGGAGGAGCGCCTGCGTTCGCGCTTCGAATGGGGGCTTACCGCCGATATCCAACCCCCGGACTTTGAGACGCGCATAGCGATTCTCCAATCGAAGTCTGATCGGGCAGGTTTTATCATCTCTGATGAAATCATCGCAATTATCGCTCGAAAATTCCAGTCCAACATCCGCGAGTTAGAGGGCGCACTCACCCGCATCGTGGCTTTTGCCGATTTGCGTGGCATGCCCATCGATTCTGAGTTGATCGACTCTGCCCTTGCTGATTTACTCCCCTATCGGACACAGCTTCAACCGAAACAAATCATCGAAACGGTTGCCAAGGCTTACGGTGTGACCGTTGATCGCATCCTGGGGCGTGAACGTACTCAAGCCGTCGCCCGGCCTCGCCAAGTCGCCATGTATATAATTCGCGAAGAAACCGACACATCCTTGCCCCAAATCGGCGAAGCGCTGGGAGGGCGCGATCACACCACGGTGATGTACGGCCACGAGAAGATTTCGGATTTGATCGAGGTAGATGAAAAAGTCCGTCGCCAGGTTCTGGAAATCAAAGAAAGACTTTACAACTAATCGCCTATCGGTTTTGATGCAGCATAAACTCGACCCTAAAGGTAACAAAAAGCCTTTAGGGTCGAGTTTTTAACCGGAATGGGCACTCACTCCCTGGCGTCCATCCCAGCCGCGTACATGCTCCAACGAATTTGACAGACAACCTAGGTCAGTCTTCAGCCCTGGCGATCTTTTCGCCGCAATCGAGGTAGTGAGTTCAACCACTCTCGAAGACGATTTCCCCAACCAATCCAGGGATACTGCGCCGATTCAGTCTCTTCTTCTGGCTCGGGCCAAGGATTAAGGCTCAACATCTTGCGCGCCACGTAGCGGCCCACGAAGGTGAGCGTCGCCAGCACAGGCGCGGCCAGTACGACCCCCAACAACCCCAGAAGATTGGCCGCCACGATGGCGGCTACCAGCACCGCCGCAGGATGAACGCCTAATGTCTTGCCGAGAATGCGCGGCGCCAGGAAGCCATCCAGGATTTGATCTATGATGATGGCGATCACGAAAACTAACAGCATGTGCTGGTATGCTTCCAGGCCAAAGTAATTACTCTTCTGGAAGAGGGTGACGAGAATGATGACAATCCAGGTCAGCCATTGCCCCACATAAGGGACGAAGCGAGCGAACCCTGCCAACACCGCAATAGCCAATACATTGCGCACCCCCAGGATAGCCAGTAAAACCGAATAGACTAGAACGGTCAACGTAAATAGGATCACCTGGCCCCTGAGGAAGGCATTCCAAATCCGACCTAACTCGCGCCCCATCCTGAGCAGATCATCATCGTACCCCGGCGGCAATTCGATGCCGACCAGCTTGTCAGGCACCTGCCCCATATCGGCCAGAAGAAAATAGGATAACAGAATAATGAAGAAACCCCACATCAAGGTCGAGGCGGTCCCGGCAGCCACTGTGCCCAACAACCCCCCCGCCTGACCCAATACGGGTTGGACGATGGAAATTACTTGCTGGATCCAGGCTTCCAGATTCGAGGCTGATAGATATTGCGACATATCAATCTCGAAAGGCCCGATTCGATAGACTGTCGTAGACCAGGTTTCGACCAATTCCGGGAGAGAGTTGATAAAACGCTCGATGACGCCGATAAGATTCTGCAGTTGCTGCACCAACGCCAATCCGGTCATGGTGAACGAGGCCACCAACAGGATCACGAAAATCAGGTAAACCACGTTCACCGACATTCGCCAGGAAAGGCGCGTGGCTTTGCTCAATCGAGAAATCAGAGGATGCAGCAAATAGGTGAGGATGAAAGTCAGCAGCAATGGCGCGATGATATTCTGAAAACGAACCAGGAAGGCTGCCACGATAGCAACAATGGTCAGGCCAACAACCAGCTTAACATTGCCCCCCCAAGGCGGAGATTGTCGAATCGATTCAGGAGTTGTCATCTTTCTTTTTCTTTCGATCATCATCCGAGAATTTGCCTTTGATCGCCCACCAGCGCGGATCGGGAGGCGGCAAAGGGGAGGAGGCCATCGCCGGGAAAGGATCGGTATCACTCAAATTGGCGAAGACATAGCGCCCAATCACCCGGGCTGAGGCAACCGTTGGGGCTGCCAGCAAAATCCCTAAAACTCCAGCCATGGCAGCCCCCGCCACGATCCCCAGGATCACCACTAAGGGCGACAAATGCACCTGATGACCGATAATGCGCGGGATGAGATAATTCAAATCGAATTGTTGATAAACGATATGCAGACCAATGATGATCAGCGCGAAAACCCAATTGGGCAGGTTCATCCAGGTCGAACCGGCAAACAGCGCCAGGATGGTCGCAATCGTCAGCCAGATGCCATGCCCAATGCTGGGCAGGAATTCCAACAACCCCGCCAGGACGCCCATGGCAAAGGCAAACGGCAAGCCAATCGCAAAACCGATGATCGTGAATAATGTCGCCACTACCATTCCCAAAATGAGTTGCCCGCGGAAAAATGCCGCCCAAATCTGGTTGATCTCCTGGCGTAAACGCCGGAAATCGGTTCGTAAATCCGGGGGTGGGAGGCGATCCAGCCATTCCACTACGGCAGAGCTATCCTTGACCAGGTAAAACGATACTACGAAAATGAATACCACCCATACCAGGGAGGACAGAACATCGAACGCAAAACCCAGGGTCTCCCCAAAGAGCGGCTGAAGGATCTCTTGTACTAACCCGACGATCTGATCGAAAATCGCCGCGCCATCAATGACCTGACCGGCGATGATATAGCGATGACCAATGAGTTGTTCCACCTGTTCGAGAAGCAACTGAAAATCCAGGTTCAGGTCGGCAATCTGCTCTGCAAGAGGGGGAATGAACACAACGGGGAAAAACAACAACAACGCCAGGACAACCAGGAACATCAAGCCAGTGATCACGCCTCGCGAGAAAGGCAAACGCTCTTCTAACCTATTGACCGGTGGAGTGAGTACGAATGCCAGGATCAACGCCAGGATGAACGGGGAAATCGTCACACGAAATCTGGTGAGCAAGAAAATGAACAACGCCAGCAGAAGGGTGCTGACGGTAAGTTTTGTATGCGGCGGCCAGGGTCGGCGAGGGTCAGTCACTAGCCACCGCCGCTCTTGAGCTGCGCCTGCACCACGATCCGCTGATCGTCAACAAGGTAAGGATAACAAGAGATCAACGTGGCTATCGGCTTGGCGGTTTGATCCAGGAATTCTACTTCTGTCGGCTCGACGATTTTCTTACTGAAAACCACATAGGTGTAGACGCGCTGCTGGGTGTGAATAATGATCTCGTCGCCGGGTTCGAGTTCTTCCAGGTATCGGAAAATCTCGCCAAAGATATCATTATGCGCTGATAGGATCATGTTTCCATTTTCCCCCGGATTCACCGACCCCACATGCTGGCCTACCCCCTTCTTCAATTGTTCCCAACCATCTCCCTGGACGATCGAAACATCTACGCCTATCGAAGGGATCTGAATTCGGTGCGCTTGCGCAGGGCCTTGTGTCGGGATCGGAATATTCGCCAAAGATTGCACCAGGGGGCGCAGGTGTTCAGGAATTTCAGCTTCATTATACTGTGCAACGCCTTCGATAGGAGGGGTGTGCCCTGAGGGCAAAACCACTGCCCGAATCAAAGGGGTAGGAGTCAGAGTGGGCTGTTCCAGGGCGCGGGCAACCTCCTGATTCAATTCCTGGATGACCTCCAAACCATTGAAGAGCACGAATACCAGACCCAACACCGCCAGAATTTCGATCGCCAATAGGAAATAATCCAACACCCTGCGCCGGGGCGAGGGGGCGCTGTTGTCATCAGCATCGGCTAAGGGACTTGTACGCAAATCATCGAGAGAAGGCGCATCCAGGTCTGAGGCGAGCGTGATCACACGGCCTGTCTTGCGAAAACGCTCCAGGCGTTCCTGACGGGCCGCGCGCTGCTTCTCCACCAACAAGGTGCGGAGTTCTTCGACAGATAGTTCTTTAGGGGATTTTCTACGAGCCACAGCATGATTATACCAGGATTGGAAAGCGGAGCGTCGGACTCCTTTCCAGGGGTGACATTCATTTTATAAACGATATTACCAATATCACTTTTTCCATAAAAATCGGATACTGGTCGTTGACTTTTCAATATCCCACGATATACTGGCGCAGATATTTGAATACGATCATCGGGAGACTCCTTCTTTGACTCAGAATGACGCCGCGGTTGGGCAGTTATCTCAGGCAAAGGTGTCTTTTTTTTACATTCTTCGAAAGGATCAATTCCATGGCGATTTTCTCCCCCCCGCGTTACCAGGCCCCTTTCAAACCATATAACCGCGAAGATATTTCATCATTTATGAAAGTATTTACAGCAGGCGAGGGTCTCATCAAAGGCGTTCTGTTCGGATGCCGCATGTGCGGCAACTGCATCCTGCAAGAGACAGCTTTCGTCTGCCCCATGACCTGTCCGAAAGGCCTGCGCAACGGCCTTTGCGGCGGCGCAACGCCCGAGGCTTGCGAAGTGGACGCAACCCGCCCCTGTACGTGGTACAAAATCTACAAGCGCGCCGAACGGATGGGGCGCGATCACAAATTACTGGAAATCAACGCCCCGCTCGATGGGGCCAGAGTCGGTCGTGAAACCTGGCTGGATGTCATCAGAACCTGGCGGAAGACCGAGGGCAGTCCCAGGTTCATCGAGTTTTTCACCAACCGCGAAAAATTCGACGAGGATTGGGAAAGAATCTTCTACAAAGTCCGTCAGCCGGATTGGTGGCAGGGCGACAGCGAATACCACCCGCCGGCTTACGAAGAACCCATCTCCCTGTTAGAAGCCAACCTGCGCACCGGGGAATTCACCTGCACCGCCGAGATCGCGCCGCCATTGAGCGTCTCGACCCAATCCATCAGCGAAAAATCTGAGTTTCTGCGTGAGTATGTGCCCGCGGCAAATTTCACCGACAACGCCTCAGCCTCTGCCCGTATGGGAAGCATAGCCTCCAGCAAGATCTGTCTGGACTCAGGGCTGGAACCAGTCATGCAGTTGCAGGCGCGTGACCGCAGCCGGGTGGTCATCGAGTCGGACGCAATGGGCGCGGCCGGTTTGGGCATCAAGAATATTCTCTGTCTCTCCGGGGATCATCACCGCTTCGGCCCCGCCCCGATGACCAAACCCGATCAATTCGACATGGACGCCATACAGATACTGTGGATGCTGCGTCGAATGAGAGATGAAGGCATCTACCTGGACGGCAGACCGATCAAACAACGTCCTGAGTTCTTCCTGGGCGCCGCCGCTTCTCCTTTTGGCGCGCCGCCAAAATACGAGGCCATCCGCGCCGAGAAGAAGATCAACGCCGGAGCGCAATTCATCCAGACTCAGCCCATCTTCGATTACGATGGCTTCCTGAACTGGCTCGAAGCCCTCGACAAACGAAACCTCCTCGACAAGGTCTACATCCTCGCAGGCATGATCCCCTTGAAGAGCGCGAAAGCAGCCCACTATATGGCTGATGATGTGCCTGGGGTAGCCATCCCCGCTGAAATCGTCCAACGAATGGATGCTGCGGGCGATAAGGACGGTCAGATGGAAGAGGGCGTCGCCATCGCCCTGGAGATGATCGAAAAACTCAAAAAGACCCCAGACATCAGCGGAATCCACTTCATGGCTGTGCATTGGGAGGCCATCGTCCCCCGTCTGATGGATGAAGGCGGCTTGCCCAAAATTCAGGTCAAATCACTTCCCCTCGAAGAGGTTTCCGAAGTAGCTCGATAGCACGTCGAAAAGGACCGTGCTGGCTAACGAGCACGGTCTTTGTATTTCAAGGAGAATCACCATGAACGAAAAACGTCGCGAGTTCCCTGGCGTTGATCGCAAGGAACGCATGCTGCTGACCTCAGCCGGACTCCCCATCCGCTCCCCTGAGGAACGCATCAAAGATTTCGATGGCGTATTGTTGATACCAGATGCAGAAACAGCCATCCAAGAAGCGCAGCGGTGTATCCACTGCCCGGACCCGGCCCCGTGCTTCAAGGCCTGCCCGGCAGACAATGACATTTCCCTGGCGATGTGGTACATCGAAAAGGGAGAATTCCTGGAAGCAGCCGAGGTTTACCGTCGAACCAGTTCCTTGCCAGAAATTTGCTCGCTCGTGTGCCCGCACGATCAGTTGTGCCAGGGCGCCTGCCCGCGCGGCAAAAAGGGCGAACCCGTGCTCACCGGCCTGTTGGAGGCCTTTGTCGTCCAACAACAGCGTCGAACTGTGGGCTATAGAATCCCTGTAGGCAAGCCTACTGGGAAAAAAGTTGCCATCGTTGGCGCAGGGCCTGCCGGTTTGAGCTGCGCCGAACAGTTGGTGCGTAAAGGCCACCACGTGACCATCTTCGAGGCTAAACCTGGGCCGGGAGGCTTGTTGACTTACGGCATCCCCAGCTTCAAACTGCCCAAAGAGTATGTATTCGATCTGTGGAATGACTTGTCGGAAGCAGGGGTCGAATTCCAGCCCAACACCTTCATCGGCAAAGACAAGAAGATAAACGACCTTTTCGCCGAGGGATACCAGGCTTTGTTCATCGGCATAGGGGCTAATATCGACGCGCCGATGGACATCGAGGGGGAAGACCTGCCTGGTGTGATCAATGCCACGGAGTTTCTGATTCGCGCCAATGTGCCAACCGACCTGCTACCAGAAGGTATGAAAACCAGACCTGAGGTCGGCAAGAAGGTTGCCGTGATTGGCGGGGGCGATACCGCCGCCGATTGCCTGCGTACAGCCATCCGCCTGGGCGCTGAAGAGGTGTTCTGCCTGTACCGCCGCACCGAGGCTGAGATGCCCGGGAACAGCCACGATCGCGAACTGACAGTAGACGAGGGCGCTGTATATCGATTCCTCACCCAACCGATCAAATTCATCGCTGGCGATGACGGCAAACTGGCCGCGGTCGAGTGTGTCAAGATGGAATTAGGCGAACCAGACTCTTCGGGTCGCCCGCGTCCAATCCCCATCGAAGGTTCGAATTTCATCATCGAAGTGGATACCATCATCAAAGCCCTGGGCTACTGGCCCGACGATACCATCGGCAAGACTACCCCAGAATTGGAAACCCACAAGTGGGGTCTGATCGTCACCGACGCCGAAACCGGCGCCACCAGCCGAAAAGGGGTCTTCGCCGGCGGCGACGGAGCGACTGGCCCAGACCTGGTTGTCACTGCCATGGTGGCCGGGCGTAAGGCTGCCGCAGCTATTGACCGCTACCTGAACGAAGAAGATATTTGACAGCCGATTCTCCCTTTGTTACAATGAGAGTACATCATCCAACCTTATCATCGTCAGAGACAATCAACAACGCAAAACTGAACCACATATCTGCCTGACAACAAAGCTAAGGATCAGAGGGCCACGAAGTTTACACCGTAGCCGCCCATCAATATAGACCGGGCGGCTTTTTTATTGACATTGTGAATAAGGTCACAACTACGAAAGTGGTGCAGCTTTTATGGCCAGTCCTCCTGTTGATTTCATTCAGCCAAAGCCAGCTGCCGTCATGGTCGTGGGTGGCGGAATTGGGGGAATGCGCTCCGCGCTGGATTTAGCCGATTCAGGTCTGAAAGTCTATCTCATCGAACAAACGCCTTGCCTGGGCGGTCGGGTAGCCCAATTGGGGTATATGTTCCCACAACACGATTGTGTCCTTTGCCGGGGAACGCCAGATCATGGCTATGGATGCACACGCCCTTCCATTTCGCCCGCCTACATTCAAAACAACCAACACCCGAATATCGAAGTCCTCACCAGCACGAGCGTCCTCGACATCGAGGGGCAGGCCGGTGATTTCACGATCTCACTGCGCGGAGAACCCCGTTACGTTGATATGAATCGCTGCATCAACTGCGGTTACTGCGCCGAGGTCTGCCCGGTCGAACTCCCGGATAGTTACCAACAGGGCATGACCATGCACAAGGCCGCCTACAAGGTTGCTGCTCGCGCCATCCCTGACGCCTATGTCATCGAGCGAGGGCCATATTGCGAGGATTGCGGCAAATGCGTCGAGATCTGCCCTACGGGGGCTATTGATCTGAACGAGAAACCCCGTCTACACTCCATCGAGGTCGGGGCGATCATCCTGGCCCTGGGTTTTCAGGCTTACGATCCCACCGAAATGGAAGAGCTGGGTTATCGGCGCTATCCCAATGTATTACATGCCATGGATTACGAACGCCTGGCCAGTCGCTCCGGGCCAACCGAAGGCATCATCCTCCGCCCCTCCGACCAACGCAAACCGAATTCCATTGCCTGGCTGCAATGCATCGGCTCGCGCGACCGGCGCAACACCTATTGTTCTTCGATTTGCTGCATGTACACCACCAAAGAAGCGATATTAGCCAAACAACGGCTGGGCAAAGAGGTGGACTGCACAGTGTTCATCATGGATGAACGTACATTCAACAAAGAATACAACGCCTATTTCGAGAAAGCCCAGGAACAACATCACATCCAATATATTCGCTGTCGGGTTTCGCAAATTCGTGAGGACCCACAGAGCAGCAATCTGATCCTGCATTATGCGCATCCTGACGGCTATCAGCAGGAGCAAACCTTCGAGATGGTTGTTCTGGCAACGGGGCTGCAACCTCCCCAATCTGCCCATCACTTCACCCAACTGCTCGATCTCGAACTCAACCGGTATGGATTCTGCCAAACGGACAAATTCACCCCTTTGCACACCTCCCACTCCGGGGTCTTCGTTTGCGGCGCGTTCTCCTCGCCGAAAGAAATCGTCGAGACGATCATTGATGCCAGCGGCGCGGCGGGCGAGGTCATGCGCCTGCTGAATGATCGCCTGAACACGTTCATCTATTCTCGTGAATGGCCTTTTCTCTCCATGGATGGGCTGCCGCCCGAGAGAGACGTCAGCCTGGAAGCGCCGCGAGTCGGCGTGTTCACATGTAATTGCGGAGGGTCGCTCAGCAGGTTCATTGACATCAACAACCTGATGGAACAGGCATCCAGATGGCCTGCAGTGGTTGCAGTGGAACAAATGGATTATGCCTGTTTCCCGGAGGGTCTGACGCGCCTTCGAAACCAGATCGAAGAACAGGGTTTGAATCGCGTCGTGATCGTTGGATGCAGCAACCGCACCCACGATTCCCTCTTCCAACGTTCGATCAGGCAGGCCGGGCTAAATCCTTATCTCATGGAATTAGTCAATCTCCGAGAACAATGCACACGCGTTCATGTCTGGCAGGAAGCCCAGGCTAATCGCAAAGCGTTGGAACTCACCCGCATTGCAGTGGGTCGTTCCGCCAAATCCCAGGCCGTCCACAAGAAAAAATATATCTGCCAACCTCGGGCGCTGATCGTTGGCGGCGGGCTTTCAGGCATGACCGCCGCGCTGGCCATTGCCGACAGCGGTTATGAAGTCCATATTGTCGAGCGATCTCATCAACTGGGGGGCAATTTACAGGATATGTATTACGTTGCCGAGGGATACAACCCCCGTCGTCTCGGCCGCGATCTGATCAACCGAGTCCGCGCTCATCAGAATATTACCGCCCTCACGCACACCGAGGTGGTAGGCCATCAGGGCCATGTGGGGTTCTATCAGACCGAAGTGGAAACCAGGCGTCCGGGAAGCGAGGCTCAGCGTTTCTCTATCGAACATGGAGTGACCATCATCGCCACGGGTGGACGAGAGGCGCAGGACCATCCCTGGTTGGGACTTACCCAGGTGATCACGCAGCGCGATCTGGAGGCAATGGTGATCCACAACCCCGAGAAAATTGCCGCCCTCGAAGATGTGGTGATGATCCAATGTGTGCGGCCGTATGGCGCCCCAGATTATTGTTCGCGTGTTTGCTGCACCAATACGATCAAAAACGCCATTCGTTTGAAACTATTCAACCCCAATTGCCGGGTGAGCGTGCTCTATAAGAACATCATCACCTACGGATTCAGGGAAGAATATTACACAAAAGCCAGAGAACTCGGCGTGGTTTTCATCCGGTATACCGATGAAGAGCTTCCCAAAATCGAAACCTCTGGAGGCCGGGTAACCGTGATGGTGCGTGACCAGGCCTTGAATCGCCAGCTTGCCCTGCCTGCTGATGTGGTTCCCCTGAGCATGTCTATCCTCCCTGCCGAGGGGATCGGCGAACTCGCTGAGATTTTCAACGTGCCGCTCTCCAGTGAGGGGTTCTTCAAAGAAGCTCAGATAAAACTGCGCCCGATGGATTTCATGCGCGATGGCTTTTTCCTGGCTGGGATGGCGCATTACCCGAAATTCATCGAGGAGAGCATCAGCCATGCGCTCGCCGCGGCTGGGCGCGCCTTGACGATTCTATCTCAACGCGATTCGCTGTTTCTCGGCGGCGTCGTCGCGGTGGTGGATCCCGAAAAATGCGTCGGTTGCCTGACCTGCACCCGCACCTGTCCATTCAGTATCCCCCAGGTCATCCAACTGGAGGGACGTTCTGGGGTAGGCAATCTAGGCGGCGCAGCCTATATTGACGAGGCATTATGCCAGGGCTGCGGAACCTGCACAGGCGAATGTCCGGCCAACGCCATCCAATTGGTCAACTACACCGACGAGCAGATCATGCTGCGCGAGATCGGCGGGCTTGGCGCCTGGTTGCCATGGGACAGTGAACGGTTGTCCGTGGTCGGTAGTCAGTAGTCAGTGGTCAGTAGTCAGCTATCAGGAATATGAACGTACAAAAACCAAATGGCTTCGAACCCGAAATAACCGCCTTCTACTGCATCTACTGCGGGTACATGGCGGCCGACACTGCCGGCGCGCTCTCCATCCAGTATCCGGCTAATGTCAAGTTCGTGCGTCTGCCATGCACCGGCAAAACCGATGCCCGCTATCTTTTGGAAGCCTTCGAACAAGGCGCCGATGGCGTATACCTGGTAGCCTGCCCGATCGGGAATTGTCACCACGCGCGCGGCAACGAGCGCGGGCTGGCGAGGGTCGAACATACCAAAGCCATCCTGGATGAGATCGGGTTGGGCGGCGAGCGGCTGGGCATGTACTTCATGTCCGGCAGCCAGGGCCAGGCCTTTGCGATGGCTGCACAGGAGATGACCGAACGCATTCGGGCGTTGGGGCCGAATCCGTTGAAGAATGAAGGCGGAAGGATCGAGGATGAAGGCAGAAGGATGAAGGATGAAATTGAGGAAGATGGCTTCCGTGGGAGGCGGTAGAGGAAAGGATGAAGGATGAAGGCGGAAGGAGGAAGGAGGAAGTATAAGAAAGATGATTTGCGGGCGGCGCGCAATATCGCGAGGCCCAACGCGCCAAATCTGACGCTGACTTTATCAGCAAAATCGAAGGGTCTTTACAAGAATTGGATGAAACCGGCTACTGGCTCGAATTGCTTTGTGAATCGGGCGTTGTTACTGAAGAAAGAGCCACACCGCTCCACAACGAAACTGACGAACTTATTGCCATCTTTGTTACCATCGTCAGAAAAGTAAAAGCCAAGAATAAATAATGGTCACTTTTTCCCTGCGTAAATAAGCGATATGAATACCTCATCCTTCATACCTCATCCTTCATCCTTTCCAATCGGCGCCGTGATGGTCGTCGGCGGCGGCATCGCGGGGATGCAGGCTTCGCTGGATTTGGCTGAGCAGGGATTCAAGGTGTATCTGGCGGAGAAGGAAGCGGCCATCGGCGGCAAGATGGCCCAACTCGACAAGACCTTCCCCACCAACGACTGCGCCATGTGCACGATCTCGCCAAAACTGGTCGAGACCGGGCGGCATCCCAATATCGAAATTTTGACAGGCAGCGAAGTCGTCGAAATCGCCGGGCAGGCCGGGGATTTTCGCGCTCGAATCCGCCAGCGCCCCCGCTATGTGGATACACAGAAGTGTGTGGCATGCGGCGATTGCCTGGCTGTTTGCCCTGTGGTGGTTCCCGACCGCTTCAACGAAGGTCTGGCTCGCCAGCATGCCATCTACCAACTCTACCCGCAAGCCGTGCCGAACGCCGTTGCCATCGAAAAGCGCGGCATCGCTCCCTGCCGGGATGCCTGCCCCTCCGGGCAACGCGCCCAGGGATATATCGCCCTGATCCGGGAGGGGCGCTGGGATGACGCCCTGCGGGTGATCAAGATGGACAACCCCTTCCCCGGCATCTGCGGGCGCATTTGCAACCATCGCTGCGAGACGGCCTGTAACCGCGGGCTGGTAGATCAACCCATCAACATCCGCGCCCTGAAGCGCTTCGTCACCGACAAAGTCTATGACTGGCCGCGCCAGCCGGTCCAGCCTGCGGAAATCACTCACCCCGATCAGCGCGTGGCCATCATCGGGGCGGGGCCGTGCGGGTTGACGGCTGCTCAGGACGTCCTTAGAGCCGGATACCCCGTGACAATCTTCGAGGCCATGCCTGTGGCCGGCGGCATGTTGCGGCTGGGCGTGCCAGAATACCGTCTGCCCACCGAAATCATCGAACGAGAGGTGCAAGACATTGTTGATCTTGGGGTAGATTTGCGGCTGAATCATCAGGTCAACGATCTGGATGAAATCTTCGAGCGAGGCTTTTCGGCTGTGTTGATCGCGGTGGGCGCTCACGAAGGAGTGCGTTTGCCCATCCCTGGCGCCGGGCTGGATGGCGTGCTGATCAACACTCACTTCTTGCGCGATGTGCGGCTTGGAAAGTATGAAGGCGGAAGGCAAACAAAGGATGAAGGAAGAAGGATGAAGGATGAAAATGTAGAAGATTCATCCTTCACCCTTCATCCTTCTTCCTTGGGAAGGCGCGTGCTGGTGTTGGGAGGCGGCAACGTTGCAATTGACTGCGCTCGCAGCGCGGTGCGGCTGGGGTGCGAGGTCCAACTGGCTTGCCTGGAATCGCGCACTGATATGCCGGCTCATCCCTGGGAGGTTGATGCAGCCGAGGAAGAAGGAGTCCATCTACACCCTGGCCGCACCTTCGAGCGTATCCTGGGGAATCAGGACGATCATGTTCAAGGGGTGGAATGCATGCAGGTGACCTCCTTCCACTTCGATGAAGTCGGTCGTCTGCACATAGAAAAAACACCCAATACGCAACACATCATCCCATGCGATACGGTGATCTTCTCCGTGGGACAGCGCGCCGGTTTGGCTTTCATCCCGGATGATGCCGGAGTGGGGCTGACCGAGCAGCAGACCATTGCCATCAACCCTAACACCTTCGCCACCAGCCGGGCCGGCGTTTTCGCCGCGGGAGACAGCGTCTCTGGCACGGCCTTCGTCATCGAGGCGGTAGCAAATGGGCACAAAGCCGCTGAATCGATCCTTCGCTATTTGCAGGATCAGCCCCTCGAGCCGTCCTCGAGACCGGAATTGCCGGTGGTCAACCTGACCCAGGCCGAGATCGAAGATCGCATTGCCCGAGGCGAAATCACCCCTCAGGCGCGCGTCCCTCTGCCGGAACTATCGGTAGAGCAGCGCATTGACAGTTTCGCTGAGGTGGAAGGCGGCTATGATGACCTCGGCGCCCAGGCCGAGGCGGCTCGCTGCCTGGCCTGCGGCGTCTGCTCGGAGTGTTGGTCGTGCGTATTCGCTTGCGGAAGAAACGCAATTTTTCATGATGACATCGAAAAGACCCACGAAATCCACATCGGCGCGGTCGTATTGGCGCCAGGTTATCAGATCTATAACACCCATCTCTCTGAGGAATACGGGCTTGGCCGCTACCCCAATGTGGTCACTTCTCTGCAATACGAACGCATGCTCTCGGCTAGCGGCCCAACCAGGGGGCGCGCCCAACGGCCCTCCGATGACCAACCGCCGCGCCGGATCGCCTTCCTGCAATGTGTGGGCAGCCGCGATCAGAACCACGATTATTGCTCCTCGGTGTGCTGCATGTACGCCGCCAAAGAGGCCATCATGACCATCGAACACGCCCAGGGGGAGGCCCGCGATGGTCACGGCAATGGCGATGTGCACTGCCAGGTCTTCTTCATGGATACGCGCGCCTACAGCAAAGGCTACGAAGAATATTACCGGCGGGCGGAGGAAAAGTATGGCGTGGAATATACGCGCTGTCGGATCAGCGAGGTAAAGGAAAACCCTGGAAATAGGAACCTTGTAGTGAGATATTTCAGTGATCAGGGATCAGGGATAAGGGATAAGGGATCAGAGGTTGGGAATCAAAAACCTGAATCCCAATCACCAATCACCAACCCCTTACCCCTTATCGAGGAGGAATTCGATCTGGTCGTGCTCTCCGTAGGGATGGAAATCTCCAATTCGGTGAAGGAGTTAGGCCGCCAACTGGGAATCGCGCTGGATGAGTATGGATTCTGCCATACAACGCTTTTCGACCCCCTGCAAACCAGCCGGCCAGGCATCTACGTGGCCGGGCCTTTCCGCGAACCGAAAGACATCCCTGAAACGGTGATCGAGGCCAGTGGAGCAGCGGCCATTGCCGCCCAACTCCTGGCCTCGGCACGGCACACCCTGACCATTCGACAAGCCTACCCACCGGAGAGAGACATCAGCGCAGAAGACCCTCGCGCCGGCGTATTCGTGTGTCACTGCGGCAACAATATCGGCGGCTATCTGGATGTGCCCGGCGTGGCCCGCTTTGCCCAGACGCTCCCCGGCGTCGTACACGCCGAAGACAATCTATACACCTGCTCGCAAGATACCGTCACCCATGTCATCGAACAGGTCAAGCAATTGAATCTGAACCGGGTGGTGGTGGCCTCATGCACTCCTCTGACCCATGGCCCATTGTTCCAGGACGCCATCCGCCAGGCCGGGCTGAATCCTCATCTCTTCGAGATGGCTAACATCCGCAACCAGTGTTCGTGGGTGCATTCGAATGACTGGGACGGGGCCACAGAAAAGGCCAAGGCACTGACCTGCATGGCCGTCGCGCGAGCCACCGAACTCGAACCCCTGGAGATTTCCGAGGCGCCGGTGGAAAATGCAGCGTTGATCATCGGAGGCGGGGCGGCCGGGATGACCGCGGCGCTCAACCTGGCCGAGCAGGGTTTCCCGGTCCATCTGGTGGAGCGGGAGAATGAATTGGGGGGGAACTTGCGTCAGTTACGGTATTTCGTTCCCAAGGCGCCAAACTATTCTCCCCAAGAATATCTGGCTGAACTAATAACCCGCGTAACCCAACACACCCTCATCACCCTCCACCTGAACACTGAGCTGGTGGAGACAGCCGGCTTCAAAGGCAATTTCACCTCGAAACTCAATCATCATGGGGCGAGTATTCCAGTACGGCATGGCGTCATTATTGTGGCAACCGGGGGCGAAGAATACAAAGGCGAGGAATACGGCTATGGCAGCTACCCGCGCATCATGACGCAATTGGAGTTCGAGAATCTGGTAAGCGGTAACAATGGTAACTTGGTAAAGTGGGAAAACCGTGGCGACCGATCCACCAATCTACCAATTCCCAACCCACCAATTCCCAATCTACCCTCCTCCGTCGTCATGATCCAATGCGTCGGCCCAGCCGAACAATATTGCAGCCGGATCTGCTGTACGATTGCGCTGAAGAACGCCCTCAAGCTCAAAGAACTGAACCCGTATGCCCAGGTAACGATTCTTTATCGGGATATCCGCACTTATGGCTTCAAAGAACGGCTTTATTCGGAGGCGCGGCGCGCGGGCATACGTTTCATCCGCTACGAGTTCGACCGTAAGCCAGAGGTAGAGGTCATGCCGGTCAGCTATGATCAAGAATCCCTCATCCACATGCGCGTTTGGGATACGGTGCTGCAACGAGAGATTGCCATCAATCCGGATCTGCTCGTGCTTTCCATGCCGGTCGTCCCATCGAGGGGCAGCCGCGAGCTGGCCAGACGATTGAAACTCTCCACCGATATGGACGGTTTCTTCCTGGAAGCCCACATCAAACTGCGCCCGGTAGATTTTACTGCCGATGGCGTCTTCATGGCCGGGATGGCGCATTATCCCAAATTGCTGGACGAGACCATCGCCCAGGCACAAGCCGCGGCCTCACGAGCAGCCGGAGTTCTCTCTCAGGAAACCATGCTGACTAACGCCCGGGTCGCTCATGTAGACTCCACGAAGTGCGTCGGCTGCCTAACCTGTGTGCGAATCTGTCCCTACGATGTGCCAAAAGTCAGCCATGAGTTCATCGGCGTGGGCGAAATCGTTGGGGCGGCCTATATCGAACCGGCGGTCTGTCATGGCTGCGGCTCCTGCGCCTCGGAATGTCCAGCCCAGGCGATTCAGTTGTTGCATTACACCGACGCGCAGATGTTAACGAAAGTGGACGCCTTGTTCAGGAGTCAGTGGTCAGTAGTCAGTGGTCAGTAGTCAGGTTCGAATCGATCGTCTATGAATCAATCAAACCACACCCCCGAAATCATCGCCTATTGCTGTCATCATTGCGCCTATGCCGCTGCCGACCTGGCCGGATCCTTGCGCGTGGAGTACCCAACGGCGATCAAAGTGATCGAGTTGCCCTGCTCTGGAAAGCTGGACCCGCTCTATGTGCTGCGAGCTTTCGAGGACGGCGCCGACGGCGTAATGGCCGCTGGCTGACTGCCGGGCGATTGTCATTACCTGGAAGGTAATTTTCAAGCTCGCAGGCGAATAGAATACACTAAACAGTTGTTGGAAGAGATCGGCCTCGAGCCTGAGCGCGTTCACATGGTCAATGTCTCGGCTGCCATGGGCAGGAAGTTTGCCCAGGAGGTCACGAACTTTACGGAAACGATCCGACAAATCGGACCAAATCCACTAGGGAAGGATGAAAGGGGAAGGATGAAGGATGAAGCGTGAAGGGAATAAATCCTACGTCCACCTTCCACCTTCCGCTTTCATCCTTTTACTAAGGAGGAGTCTACTGAAAAAAAAACGAGCAGTGGATTCGGGGCGGCATATATGGGGGTGCGTGCGAACACGCACCCCCATGTATGCCGCCCCACCCCCTCTTTCATGAGTTTTTTCAGTGAACACAAGGAGTGTTCTTATGATCGTTGCAGAGAGAAAATCGTTAGATGAAATCAAAAGTCTGATCGCTGACGCTGAAAAGGTGCTGGTGGTCGGTTGCGGCACCTGTGTGACGGTGTGTTTTGCCGGCGGCTCGCGCGAGGCACAAATCACCGCCGCCTCGTTGCGCATGTCCACCAAGCTTGATGGCAATGGCGTAGACGTCAGCGACGTGACCGTTCAGCGGCAATGTGAATGGGAATATCTGGATGAGATCGAAGGGCAGGTCAAAGAAGCCGATATTGTGCTCTCCCTGGGATGCGGAATCGGCGTGCAGGCCATCGCCGAACACTTTCCCGAGTGCTGGGTGGTGCCAGGGCTGAACACTGCCTTCCTGGGCCTGCCCTCCGAGCAAGGGGTCTGGGTAGAACGCTGCGCGGCCTGTGGAGATTGTATCTTGGGGCTTACCGGCGGCATCTGCCCAATCGCCCGCTGCTCCAAGACTCTGCTCAACGGTCCCTGCGGCGGCTCCGAAGCTGGTCACTGCGAGATCGATCCAGAGGTGCCCTGCGCATGGCAACTGATCTACGACCGGTTGAACAGCAAAGGCAAGCTCCATATGATCCTGGATATCCAACCCCCCAAGAATTGGAGCACATCCCGCGACGGCGGACCTCGCAAGATCGTGCGGGAGGATTTGAGATTAGCGGCTGAAGAGTGAAACGTGATGCGTAAAACATAAAAAGTTAGGATTTGCGTTTCACGTTTGACCTTTAGAGGAGAAATACGATGACCACAAGGAACAATGGCTATCTTTCCGGATCCATTTTAGAGAAAACGCTTCGCGCCGGTCACTTCACCGTCACCGGTGAGCTGGGCCCACCCCAGAGCGCCGATGGCAAAGTTATCCGTGAAAAGGCCGCTCTGCTGAAAGGCTACGTTGACGGAGTCAATATCACCGACAACCAGACCGCCATTGTGCGCATGTCCAGCATCGGGGCCGGCACGATCGTCGTGCAGGAGAGCCTGGAACCGGTCATCCAGATGACCTGCCGGGATCGCAACCGCCTGGCCATCCAGAGCGATCTGCTGGGCGCTTACGCCCTGGGGATGCGAAATCTGCTCTGTCTGAGCGGCGATCACCAGAAATTCGGCAACCACCCCACCGCTAAGAATGTCTTCGATATGGACTCGGTCCAATTGGTGAAAATGGTAGCCGATATGCGCGATCAGCACATCTTCCAATGCGGGGATGCGCTCAAGGGGCAGGAACCACGCTTCTTCATTGGAGCAGCCTCGGCCCCGTTCGCAGATCCCATAGATTTTCGCCCCTATCGGCTCGCTAAAAAAGTCAAGGCCGGCGCTGACTTTATCCAGACTCAATTGGTTTACGATGTCGAAGCCTTTGCCTTATTCATGGATAAAGTGCGCCAGCTAGGCATCCACGAGCAGACCTATATCCTGGCTGGCGTCGGCCCTCTCAAGAGTCCTGGGATGGCTCGCTATATGAAGAACAGCGTACCCGGCATCCTGGTTCCCGATGAGATCATCAACCGTATGACCGACGCGGGAAAGCCCTGGGCGGAGAAGAGCAAAGACGACTTGACCAAAGAGGACAAACAAGCCCGCTCGGAAGCCTGGCAAGCAGAGGGCATCCAAATATGCATTGACCTGATCCGGCAATTGCGAGAGATCGAGGGCGTTGCCGGGGTGCATATCATGGCAATCGAGTGGGAGGAGGCGGTTCGGCATATTGTGGAAGGCGCGGGGCTGTACCCGAGGCCGTCCGTGGCATGATGACCACCAGACGCCCCGCCGCGCCCCGCCGTGGAACAGGGCATACGCCCCGCCGTGGAACAGGTGGAACAGGCATACGCCCCGCCGTGGAACAGGCATACGCCCCGCCGTGGAACTGGCGGAACAGGAACAGGCATACGCCCCCGTGGAACTGGCGGGGCTGGGCAGCACCGGCCCTTCCAGGCACTCCAGCACCGGCCCTTCCAGGCACTCCAGCACCGGCTCTTCCGGGCACTCCAGCACCGGCTCTTCCAGGTGGACGCCCCGCCGTGGAACAGGCGGGGCTGGGCAGCACCGGCTCTTCCAGGCACTCCAGCACCGGCTCTTCCGGGCACTCCAGCACCGGCTCTTCCAGGCCGGTGCAGCGGATGCCGCAGACGCCCCGCCGTGGCTGTGGTGGCTGTGGCCCCGTGGACGCCCCGCCGTGGAACTGGCGGAACAGGAACAGGCATACGCCCCGCCGTGGAACTGGCGGGGCTGGGCAGCACCGGCTCTTCCGGGCACTCCAGCACCGGCTCTTCCGGGCACTCCAGCACCGGCTCTTCCGGGCACTCCAGCACCGGCTCTTCCAGGCCGGTGCAGCGGATGCCGCAGACGCCCCGCCGTGGCTGTGGCCCCGTGGACGCCCCGCCGTGGAACAGGCGGGGCTGGGCAGCACCGGCTCTTCCAGGCACTCCAGCACCGGCTCTTCCGGGCACTCCAGCACCGACTCTTCCGAGCACTCCAGCACCGGCTCTTCCAGGCCGGTGCAGCGGATGCCGCAGACGCCCCGCCCGTGGTACAGGGTACAGGGCAGACGCCCCGTGGAACAGGCGGGGCTGGGCAGCACCGGCCCTTCCAGGCACTCCAGCACCGGCTCTTCCAGGTGCGGCGGATGCCGCAGACCAAGCACCGACTCTTCCAGGCCGGTGTGATAGCAGAGAGATAATACACCATGGCATGGCAACTAGACGAACGACATAAACCTAACCACAACAGCTACGCGCTCTATTACCACATCGTCTACGTCACTCACAAACGTGAACCACTCATCAATCGCGAAATGGCTGCTTTCCTCGAACGGTTCTTGCACGCCAAGTGCGCGGAGCTAGAAGTGCATATCCTGGAGCAAAAATTCCTTTGCGACCACGTGCACATGATCGTCAGCTTGCGTCCCACTCATTACATTCCAGAAGTACTCAACTATATCAAGGGCACAGCATCACATGAAGTCAATAACCACCAATCTTTCATCAACAGTCTTTATTGGATGCGAGGCTATCATATTGACACTATCAGTAGCAGGATGTTGGAGAAGGCAAAGGCCTATGTTCGTAATCAGTACAAACACCATCCAGATAAAATTCCGACATAGAGCGCACCGTGGAACAGGCGGCGCGGCGTATGCCACTGACGCCCCAGGCGGGGCTGGGAGAACCCCCAGCACCGGCTCTTCCAGGCTGGCGCGGCGGATGCCACAGACGCCCCGCCCGTGGCCCGTGGCCCGTGGTGGCCCGTGGTGGGCGCCCCGTGGAACAGGCGGGGCTGGGAGAACCCTCAGCACCGGCTCTTCCAGGCTGGCGCGGCGGATGGCCACAGACGCCCCGCCCGTGGTGGACGCCCCGCCGTGGAACAGGCGGCGCTGGGAGAACCCCCAGCACCGGCTCTTCCAGGCTGGCGCGGCGGATGGCTGCGGAACAGGCCGGGCTGAGAAGACCCCAAGCACCGGCTCTTCCAGGCCGGTGCGGCGGATGCCACAGACGCCCCGCCCGTGGCTGAGGCCGCAGACGCAGCCGTGGCAGCCGTGGCCCCGTGGGCGCCCCGTGGAACAGGCGGGGCTGGGAGAACCCCCAGCACCGGCTCTTCCAGCACCGGCTCTTCCAGGCTGGTGCGGCGGATGCCACAGACACAGACGCCCCGCCGTGGAACAGGCGGCGCTGGGAGAACCCCCAGCACCGGCTCTTCCAGGCCGGTGCGGCGGATGGCCACAGACGCCCCGCCCGTGGTGGACGCCCCGCCGTGGAACAGGCGGGGTTGGGAGAACCCCCAGCACCGGCTCTTCCAGGCCGGTGCCAGGTGCGGCTAGAAGAACCTCCTCTTCCAGACCGGCGCGACCCGCTCTTCCAGCCGGCGAGGTAATCTAATGGAGTAATAGTTATGAGTGAGCAAGCACCCATCACCATAAAAGGCAACCTGGCAAAACGCATCCAGGAAGAATTGGGGCAGAATGTCTACCTGTGCTACCAATGCGTCAAATGCACCAGCGGCTGCCCGGTGGCCGAATACTTCGACTGGCAGCCCAACCAGATCATGCGCGCCCTGCAACTGGGGCAGGAAGATATCGCCTTCGAGTCGAAAACACCCTGGCTATGCGCATCCTGCCAGACCTGCGCCACGCGCTGCCCTCAAAACCTGAATATCACCGCCATCATGGAATTCCTCACCCGCGAAGCCGTTGGGCGCGGCTTCGAGCCGGTTGTGCCTGAAGTGAATCACTTCAACAAAGCCTTTCTTCGAGAAGTGCGCCTTTGGGGACGGGCTTACGAACCAGGGTTGATCGCCGAGATGATGATGCAAGGCCCCAAATCCTTGCTCGGCGATCTCGATATTTATATAGCTATGCTCAAGAAACGCAGGGTAGGATTCTTCCCCCATCCGGCGCGCCGGCCCAGCGCCAGGAAAATCAAACCGATCCCGGGAGCATCGAAAGCAGTGGCGTATTATCCAGGCTGCTCATTGGAAGCCACAGCAAGCGTGTACGACATCTCGGCGAAGGCAGTCTGTGAAGCGATAGGGCTAGCGTTGGTCGAACCCCATGGATGGATCTGCTGCGGCAGCTCCGCCGCGCATCGTGCGAACCCCGAGGCTGCTCTGCGGTTGCCCATGGAGAATCTTGCCCTGATCGAACAGAGCGGCTTCCAGGAAGTCACCATGCCCTGCGCGGCTTGCTTCAACCGTCATAAAGCTGCGCAGTATGAAATCCGCCATCACGAGGGGCGCAAGGCCGCCGTAGACGAAGCGTTGGGATACAGCTATCAAGACACGGTGCACGTCAGCACCTTGATTGATGCGATCATGGAGCATATCGGTCCAGAGCGCGTCGCCGAGAGAGTCGTCAATCCTTTGAATAATCTACGCGTGGTTTGTTATTATGGCTGCCTGCTGACTCGCCCTCCCGAAGTTACACAAGCTGACCACCCTGAAAATCCCACCAATATGGATCAGCTCGTGGCAGCGCTCGGGGCCGATGTTCGCGATTGGTCGTACAAAACCACCTGTTGCGGCGCAGCCCACGCCCTCACCCGCCCTGACATCGTCCTGCAACTTAGTCAAGATTTGATCCTCCATGCCAGGGAAGCTGGCGCGGAGGCGATTGCTGTCGCATGCCCGCTCTGCCACATGAACCTCGACGCACGACAGATTCAGATGCAATTCGAAGAGCCTTTACCCATCCTCTACTTCACCCAGCTCATAGCCCTGGCATTCGGGTTGCCCAAAAAGGTCACTGCCTTACACAAAAACCTGAGCGACCCACATCCACTCTTGAAGCGTAAGGAGATCATCTACAGTTAGGGAAAGGAGTTTGCCATGGTACCAGTGGCTCCACCCCAAACGACGATGGACCCTGTTGATCTTCTCGACTCGACCCTCGAAGAAGCCTGGCGCGCCATATGTGATGCCTTCGATGTCATCGCAGATATCCCCAGCTTGCGAAATCTATTCTGTCAGGCTGATCTGGCCATCCCCCATCAGGCCGCGGAGAGTGTGATCGTAAGCATGATCTTAGAAGTCATCGAAAGCGTTGACCGTTTCTCCTCCTGGTTTACGAGACCTGCTCGCGCGTATGGGCTTGTTTCGATTCGCGATGGGAAGTCGAAATGTTTCAAGTGGATGCTTGCGCCCGAGGCCATCCGGCGCTGGCGCGATCATATCGAAAATTTACAGTTTGCCATTCGAAAGAACTCTGGGTTGATACAGGCCAGCCTGCTCATAGACCAACTTGCGATGAGAGAGCTGAGCGATGAGCCTCAGATCACCGCCCACTGCAACTGTTTCCCCCAAAAAGTCATCCGAATCAACGAGCGCATATTGTGTAAAACCGTCATCGTCTGCGACGAGTGTAGTTCCCCCTTCACCCCCCATTTTCACCAGTGACTGCCTCGATAAACAACCAGGACTTACGCAGTTCGTTAAAAAATACCGGAAATTAGGGGTGTGCGGGGTGTTTCGCACCCCGCACACCCCCAATTTCCGGTCTTCTCTTATGCAACTGCGTAAGTCCTAACAACATTTCAGCGGCGAAAATCGGGGGACAGAGGGGGGTTCGCAGTATTATTCATCACCTCAGGGTTCAGAAGGTCTTGTGACAACGGTTTGCATGCACTCAATCACATCCAGCTAAAGCATAACGCGGCCTCCAGCCGCAACCAAAATCAATGGGACGCGGATTTACGCGGATGCACGCGGATTATTTCATAATTGTTCCGCGTTCATCCGTGCTCGCCTGCGCTGAGCAGGGTCGAAGTGTCCGCGTCCAAAAAAATTGCGCACATGAGGCAAATGTTGATAGGTAATACTATAGTAAAATTACGGACATCATGGCAAAATACAAAATTCTCTGATAGAGAGGGAACATGAACCCACTCGAAACACTGCTCGAAACCGGCCAACCCATCCTGCTCGACGGGGCGATGGGCACGATGCTGATGGCGGCAGGCTTGACCCAGGGCGACGCCCCCGAGGCGTGGAATACCACCCACCCCGATCGCGTCCGCGCAGTACACCGGGGTTATATCCAGGCTGGCTCCCAGGTGATCCTGACCAACTCCTTTGGCGGGACGCGCTTTCGGCTGGCATTGCACAATCTACAAGACCGGGTCGAAGAACTCAACCAGGCCGCAGCGGAGATCGCTCGCGCCGAGGCGGACGCCGCTCCCCACCCGGTGGCGGTAGCTGGCTCGATGGGGCCAACTGGCCAGCTCTTCGAACCGATGGGGGCGTTGACATTCGATGAGGCCAGAGTAGCCTTTGCAGAACAGGCTGCCGGCCTGGCCAGGGGCGGTGTTGATCTCTTCTGGATCGAGACGATGAGCGACCTCGACGAAGTCAAGGCTGCCATCGAGGGCGTCCGCTCGGTCAGTGATCTGCCGATTGCAGCCACCATGTCCTTCGACACCCATGGCCGCACGATGATGGGCGTCAGCCCGGCCAAAGCTGCGGCGGCCCTCAGCGATCTTGATGCGCTGGCCATCGGCGCCAACTGCGGGACCGGGCCTGACGAGCTCGAAGAAGCCATCAGAGCCATGCGCGAGGCCAGGCCCGACGCCGTCCTGGTTGCTAAAGCCAACGCTGGCATCCCCCAGGTTGCCGAGGATGGAAAGATCATCTACACCGGCGCGCCGGAAGTGATGGCGCGTTACGCCGTTGATGCGCACAAACTTGGCGCAACATTGATCGGCGCCTGCTGCGGCAGCACGCCGGAGCATATACGGGCTATGGCCGAGGCGTTGGGGAAACAGGCAAATCAGCGCAGTATATAAATCAAAAATCAAATCATTGGCGTTTATTTTACAACGTAAAGGCAGTATATCCCACCCGGAGAATAGTATTGGAGTACTATTCCATACCTTTGATTTGATGTACAATGAGTCCACTGAAAAAACAACGAGTAGTGGATTCGGGGCGGCATATCTGGGGGTGCGTGCTGCGCACGCACCCCCAGATATGCCGCCCCGCCCCCTCGTTCAGGAGTTTTTTCAGTGAACTCATGTATGCAAACATAGAATTGAGACATCTTATTGGTGTGACATCATTGTAGGGAGATGTGAATGCACACAGCATGTCTTCACGGCGCGAATGGGGAGAAGAATTCTGATAACCAAACAAGTATCAGGGTAGCCTTATGCGTACTCATGATAATGATTCTAGGGCTGCTACTCTTTATCACTGACCCACTAAGAAACATCGCCCATGCAGCCGATACCCCTCCGCCTTCCGAAACAACTCCTATAGAAAACGACCAAGCAGTTGATCCCGCTGTTGAAGAACAGCCTGTTTCCGAGGAAATTGTGGAAACCGGAGAGAGCACGCCAGTAGAAAGTGTGGATGCCACTCAAGAAGAAAGCGAACCCGCTGAAAGAACAGAAAAGGGCATGGAGGCTGAGGTTGCATCAGATGAAGCTCCCGAAGAGGATGATCGAGAAGAGACGGCTGGACCAGAACCCGTTGAAGAAAAGATCCCCATACCCGATCCCTATTTCTTTATTATAAGGAAATAAATACAGCTTCCTCCCCGAAGGCGGTGACTGCGCTGGAGTAGACAACTGCCAGGTATCCACCACTCCCATCCAGGACGCACTGGATGCTGTCTCGGGCGGCCTGACCCCCGATGACCACACCATATATATCGAGGGCGGCATCTATGGAGAAGATGTCACCATCAACAGCTTGAGCGATCTTACCCTCCAGGGCGCCGCGGACGGCAACTCATCAACGCTGACTGGTGCGATCAGCGTGATTGACTCGCTCAATATCACTCTACGGAATTTTATTTTCAGCGGGATCATCCAGGTCAGCGACTCCAGCAATGTGAATATTGTGGGCACCGAGGGGGACGATGAGATCAACGTTGAACTTGAAGGCACGATCGAGAACGTAAACGTGGAAGGGGATGCAGGGAGCGATGATATCACCATCAACACAGATGCAGATATCGGCTTGGGTCAGTTAAAAGGTCAGGTCAATCTCAGTAAAAGTCTTGAAGTTGTCACCGTCAACATAAGTGGTGATGGCAATGAAGTCCAGGTCGAGGAAAAAATCGATATCCCCGGTAGCCAGGTCACGATAAACAACCCCAAGGGGGATGTGATCATCAACAGCAGTGGAGCCATTGATGTCAGCGATGACGAGGAAACAGGGGGAAAGATCGAGATCAACGCTAAGCGTATCGCTATTTTTGGTTCGCTCTCTGCCGATGGCGGGGGAGATGGTGGGGTGATCCATTTACTGGCCAACGATATGCTGGTCATCGGCAATGATGGTAAACTCACTGCCAACGCCAGCTTGCATGGTGACGGTGGTGAGATGTCACTTCGCGGGCTACAATACACCATCGATTCGCGGGCATGATGCGCCAGTCGTTCGCGTCAACAGTATACCACCAGTTCGCGGCAACGCTGCACCAC
>Ga0194126_10002210_pt1 | contig 31844 bp, 15 predicted proteins | sample TA2KigC150mmetaG_FD_148641 | JGI IMG/M metagenome (GOLD analysis project Ga0194126, IMG submission 148641) | Freshwater microbial communities from Lake Tanganyika, Tanzania - TA2015035 Kigoma Deep Cast 150m | ecosystem: Environmental > Aquatic > Freshwater > Lake | place: Tanzania: Lake... | reverse complement strand
TGAACCCGGTGCTGTTCCCGCTGCACCCGCTTGAGCAACTCCGCATGCGAGGCGAACGCTCCGCCGTCGGGTGTCTGCACCTCCAAGCCGTCGCGGTCCGGCCAAAAACGCACTTTCAGCCGGGGACTCTCGTACCCCTCGACCTGCTCGATGGGTTCGAGGGTCTCGCCCCGGCGCACCCACGCGCGGAGTTGGTGGTTGTCGGGATCGTATTCGTAGTATTCCTCGACGCCCCAGCCCGCGTAGGCCAGCCGCTTATCCATCATCTGCCCGGCGGTGTTCGAGGGGGACAAAACTTCAACCACGACTTGCGGGGGCAAACCGCCCTCCTCCCACTGCTTATAGCAACGGCGTGGGCCGGGCGGGCGGCCAAAGACGACCATGGCATCCGGTGCGAAGGACAGATCGGGCCGCCCCTCGACGGGGTAACAGAGGAGGTCACCGGCCACGAACACATCGAGTCGATCCTGAAACATCGACTTGAGATTCTCGACAAAGAAGACGATCCACTTGAACTGCTCGGTGTTCTCGGCCATAGGCTTGCCATCCGACTCGGGGTACTGGATCTCCCCCGGCTTGGGCCAAGGGCGGCGACTCAAGATCTGGACTGACATAACGGCAGGATGAACCCACCCCGCGCGCTGCGGCAAGCCCATTGTTGTGCCGTCGTGCATGACCCGAATCCTTAGCGAGGCGAAGCGCGGACGGTCACGTCCGCCCAGCGGATCTGACGATCCGCGCCCCACAGGGAGCCTGCCGGGTTTCACCCGCGATGGCAGCCCTCGAGCACCTCGCTAAGGATTCGGGTAGAGAGTCTGAACCAGGGATTCCACTTCACAGCCGCTAGTGTTCCTAGTAATTTCGCCACGCCACTTCCGTAAGAAACAGGAATCGCTTATATGTTGTCGGCAGGACGCATCAGCTTCGGTCCTCGCGCAACGCCTTCGGCACCGGGTAAGCTGGGGGAGGGCAGGGCCAGGGAGGCGGGCGAAGGCCCGGGTTCTACATCGGCGGCTGCTGCCTCGCTGGACCGAGGAAGCGCCACGCGCAAGCGGGGCCGTTGCTTTCGCGCGGTTTGGAGCCTCGTGCCGCCGCTGCTGGCCGCGCCGCCTGCGGGCATGGCTCACCTAGCCACCGCCAGTCTGGCCCGCGAATATGCCGTCACCGTTTTCGATCAGGAAATGGGGATGTGGAAGTTCGCGCTCGCGTCGCTGGCGCAGACGCCCGATGGTTGGCTGTGGTGGAGCGCGTTCGGGAGTATGGGGCGTTTCGATGGCACGCGTTTCGAGGAGTTCAGCGCCTGGTCCAGTCCGGCATTTGAGCAAGCCTGGACCCGCGCCTTGTTCGCCGACCGGCGGGGACGGCTCTGGGCAGGCTGCGAGGGTCGGATTCTGTGCCACGAAACCAATACCTGGCGTGTTTTCGCCGCCGCGGAAGGCGTAGGCCGTGGGCTCTTCAACAACCTCACCGATGACGCCCAGGGCGCCCTTTGGGCTGCGTCTGCCAACGTGATTCTGCGCGAAACCGGGACGCGCTTCGCGGCGGTGCCCTTGCCGCAAGGCCGGCAGGAGCGGGGTTTCCGACTCGCCACGGACCGGATCGGGACGGTGTGGTGCAGCAGCGATTTGTATCTGGGCCGCTTCGAGCAGGGTGGTTGGGTCCAGGTGCTGGACGAGGCGCAGACACAGACCAACCGGGTGGTCGGGATGGCGCCGGCCCGGGCCGGGGGGTTCTGGGCCGGGTGTGAGAACGACATCAAGCTGTGGCGGGAGGGCGGTTGGGCGAAGGCCCTGCTGCGGCCGGAGGGCTTTCGCGCGGATCCGGTTGCCCTGCTCGAGGATTCGCGCGGCAACCTCTGGGCGGGCGGGTGGCGCAGCGGCCTGCTGATTTATGGCGCCGACGGGCAGGTCCGCTCGATAACGGTGCGAGAGGGTTTGCCCAACAATTCGATCACCGATCTGTTGGAGGATGCCGAGGGCAACATCTGGTTCAGCTCGAATGGCGGCGGGTTATCCGCCCTGCGGCCGCTCGTCTTCCAAACCTACGGGCCGGAGGCCGGCGTGGCTCAAGTGGTCAACTGCGTGACCGAAGCCGCCCCAGGCCGCATGGTGTTGGGCACCCAGGGCGACGGATTGCTGTGTTGGGAGGCCGGACAGTTGAGCCGGCACGCTTCGTGGCCGGAGACTAACGGCATAGCGGCAGCCGTCATTGGGACGGTGCTCAAGGACCGACACGGCGACCTTTGGGTCGGCTGCTATCTTGATGGTCTGAAGCGCGTCTTTGGCGTTGCTGGCGGCGTGGAGCATATGGAGCATATCTCGCCGGCGCAGACCGGGGCCGGCACGATCAAGTCCTTGTTCGAAGACCGGCAAGGGCGGTTGTGGATCGGGACGGTCGCGGGTCTGGCGGTGCGGGAGGAGGGTCAGTTCAGAGTTTGCCCACCCGAGAGCGGTTTGCCGCATATGATCGTGCACGCCATTAGCCAGGACCGCGACGGCCATATCTGGGTGTGCGGTTCTGGCTACGGGCTATTCCGGGAGCAAGCGGGGCGTTTTGCCAGATTCCCCGTCCCTGGCCTCGACACCAATGCCTCCTTTCGCGCGCTGCTCGCGGGCCGGGACGGCAGCTTGTGGGTGGGCACCGCCCAGCGCGCCCTGGGCCGCATTCAAGGAACCAACTGTTTTGTCTATGGCGAAGTCCAGGGACTGCCACCCTTCAGCATTTACGGGATGCTGGAAGACGACTCGGGCTATCTCTGGTTGGGCGGTTCGCCCGGTGCGGCGCGCGTTCGCCTGACCTCCCTGGACCGCGTTCGCGCGGGTGCCCAGGCGCAGATCGAGTGGCAGGTCTTTGGGCGGCTGGAAGGTTTTCCCGGTCCGCTGAGCTATAGTTTCCAGCCTGCCTGTTGGAAGGCGAGCGATGGCCGGCTTTGGTTCGCCGCGGTCCGCGGGTTGGGGGTGGTGGATCCAAGCGCCCTCCCACCGCCGCCGCCGCCGCCCGTGGTGGTGATCGACCAGGTGCAAGTGAACTCCGAGCCGCCCATCCAGAGGCGGGAACTCGGCCAACCCGGCAAAGAAATGCGGCTGCCGCCTAACACCCGACAGGTGGCGGTCCAGTACTCGTTTGTGCGCTTGGGCCAACCCGGGCGGGTCCGGTTCCAACAACGCCTCCGCCGGGAAGACCCGTGGCAGGATGTGAGCGCATCTCGGCCAGTCTTGCTGCGCGACCTGCGGCCCGGCAACTATGAGTTCGGCGTGCGGGCGGCAGACCATGACGGGCCTTGGGGACACGCTGCGGCGGTGGCGTTCGTGGTGCGCCCTTATTATTGGCAGACGAGCTGGTTCTGGGCGGGGCTGCTGCTGCCGGCAGCGGCCATAGCGTGGCGCGCCCACGGCTGGCGCATGGCCGCGGTCGAGCGTCGCCGCCAAGCCCAGGCCGACTTCTCGCGTCAATTGATCGATTCCCAAGAGGCCGACCGCAAACGCATGGCTCGCGAACTGCATGATGGCCTCGGTCAGAATCTCATCGTCATCAAGAACCGCGCCCAACTCGGCCTCCAGCATCTGGATCCGCCAGCCCCGCTGGCCGCGGAGTTGCGCCAAATCTCACACGCCGCCAGCCAAGCGCTCGAGGACATGCGCGCCACAGCCCATGCTTTGCATCCCTACGAACTGGACCGGTTCGGCCTCAAGCAAGCCCTCGAGGCGCTAACTCAGCGGGCTGCAGAAGCCTCGCCCACCAAGTTCTTAACCGATCTCGACAGCCTCGACGGCCTCCTGAAACCGTCAGACCAGTCCCACTTCTTCCGCATCATCCAGGAAGGAATGAGCAATATCCTCCGCCACGCGCGCGCCACCGAGGTCATCCTCGAGGTCAAACACCAGGCCGGCTCGGTGCGGGCCACGCTTTTGGATGATGGCTGCGGTTTCAACCCCCTCGCCGTCGGCACCCCTGGCCAGCTCGGGTTCGGCTTCCAAAGTATGACCGAGCGCGCCCATCTCATCGGCGGCAAGCTGCGAATCCAATCCTCGCCGGGCCGCGGTACGCGCCTGGAATTGACCGTCCCGGTGACCTCCTCGACCCAATGAGTCACTGCATCAGGGTTTGCATTGTCGACGATCACCCCGTCGTCCGCCAGGGCCTGCGGCAGGCCCTCGAGGCCGAGTCGCGCTTGCGCGTGGTGGGCGAAGCGGCTGACGGCGTGACCGCCCTCGAGCAGATCCGCTCCTTGCGGCCGGATGTGGCCGTGCTCGACATCGAGCTGCCCGGCATGGACGGCTTAAACCTGACCCGCAAGCTGCAAGCCCTACGCCAACCTGTCCCGGTCCTGATCCTCAGCATCCACAAAGATGAACCGATCGTGAACGCCGCCCTGGATGCCGGCGTCAAGGGCTACCTCCTCAAAGAGAATGCCATTGCCGAGGCTATCCGCGCTGTCAAAGCCGTGGCCGCGGGCGAGACCTACCTGTGCCCGGCGATCTCCGGCTACCTGTTGCGCCGCCGCCAACGGTCCGAGGCCTTGCTGACGCAAAAGCCCGGCCTCGGCCGGCTCACCCCGATGGAATGTCGCATCCTCCGGCTCATTGCGGACAACCAAACCAGTCGCCAGATCGCCGCGCAGTTGTTCATCAGCATCCGCACGGTCGAGACCCACCGCGCGCACCTCTGCGCCAAGCTCGGCCTGCAAGGGAGCCATCCGCTGCTCCAATTCGCCCTCGAACATAGGTCCGAGCTGGGCGGGGCAGCGTGAGGAAATCAGCGCAGGACAGACTGTTAGATCAAACTCCATGGGTTAAGGCCAGTGTAACAGGTAATTAATACTTGACACTCGGTTCACCCCCCCACCCAGCGCCTGGCTCAGACCTGCCTTGGGCTTTGGGCTCCGGGTGGTCAGGCACCGACCCAAGCGCGGATTGGCGAGGAGGGAGGGGGAAGGCGAGGGGAGGGGATGGTGGCAGTGTTTGGGGCGGGTCGTGCCCCGCGCGGCGGTTGGCTCTCCTCCGCTCCGGTTTCATCCTCGATTCTCCACATTCTCGACTTGGGCCCCTGGGCCGAGCTCTGTGAATCCACTGATCTCGAGTTCAGTGGAGCCACGGAGCCTGAAATCGTGGGATCCACGGATTCCCCTTGGGAGAGGTGGTGGTGGAGAGTGCGGCATTCGTGGCGGCCGAGTGTGTCAAGATTATGCTCGTGGAAGACAGTGCCCAAGCGCGTGAGCTGACGAAGAGTCTGTTCAGAGGATTGCCGGTGGACTGGATCGAGTGCGCCGACGGGCGGGGGGCGCTGGCTGCCTACCGAGAGGCTCAGCCGGACTGGGTGTTGATGGACATCCAAATGCCGGAAGTGGACGGCTTCACGGCCACGCAGCAAATCACCGGCGCTTTTCCCCAGGCACGCGTCCTCATGGTCACGCAGTTCGAGGGGACGCATCTGCGCGCGGCCGCCCGTCGGGCCGGGGCCTGCGGCTACATCCTCAAAGAGAACTTGCTCGAAGCGGTCGATCTGATCCAGGCCCAAAGCCGGGGCAAGCCACCGGGTGCCCGCGTCACCAGCGAGGGCGGCCCCCAGCCGTCTCAAGGCCAAGACTCGAACTCGGCCTCGGGCCGGACGAAACCAAAATGAACGCCCAGCGCGCCAGCGCAACGGCTCCCGCTTCAGGAGCCAGGCTCAGAGGATGGGTCTCCCTGCTCTTGGCGGCGTGGCTTGGGCTGGGAGGGCGGTGGGGGGTGGTGGCCCAAGTGCCCGGGTTGATCGGTCACCAGGGCAACCTGATGGTCGACGGCACCAACTTCACCGGCACGGCTTCCTTCAAGTTCGCGCTGCTCGATGCGGCGGGCGACACGACGTGGTGGAGCCACGATGGGACCAGCAACGACGGCAGCGAGCCCAGTGGCGCGGCGGTATCGCTGGCGGTGATGCGCGGCGCGTTCATGGTGAACCTGGGTGACACGGCTGTCGCCAACATGACGCGGTCGATTCCGGCCAGCGTTTTCACCCGGGACTCGGTTTGGCTGCGGGTCTGGGTGGACGATGGCGTCCGCGGTTTCCAGCGGCTGGTGCCCGACTGGCGGATCACGACCACCGGTTACGCCTTGGTGGCGGATAGCGCCCTGGCACCCCCGGCCAGCGCGACCAACTTCACCGGCCTGATCGCAGGCGAGGTGATCGGTCCGCAATCCGCCACCGTGGTCAGCACGGTGGGCGGCCTCCCCTCCGCACAGGTCGCCGCCGGCGCCCATGCGGCCCAAGCGGCCACCAGCGCGAATACTGCCAACACGGTGGTCCGGCGCAATGCCAGTGGCGACTTTGCGGCTGGGACCGTCACCGCAGTGCACGTCGGTAACGGCGCTGCCTTAACCAAGCTGACGGCCGCTGCGTTGGTGGGCATTGCCCCCCGGGCCACTAACTTCACTGGGCCGCTCGCAGGTGATGTGACCGGCCTGCAAGGAGCGACGGTGGTTAGCGCCGTAGGTGGGGTGGCGGCGGCGGGTGTGGCCTTGGGCGCCAACGCCGCCAACGCCGCCACCAACCGCAATCTCCCCAACGCGCTCGTCCGGCGGGATCCGTGTGACGGCAATTTCGGCGCCGGCTCGATCGCCGCGCGTTTCGTGGGCGATGGGTCCCGACTCACCGGCCTGCCCACCTCCCCGAACCTATACCCTGCCCCAGTGGGTGCGGTGGTCGCGTCGGTCGTCGCCCAAGACCCGGCGCTTTTGGCCGGTGGTTACCAGCAGATCCAGTCGATGATCGCCCCGGCTTGGGTCAACGGGGCCACGGCCAACGCGCCGGCAGCGCGCACGGGACATAGCGGGGTGTGGGATGGGCAACGGTTCATTGTCTGGGGCGGTGCAGTCGGGGCCAATGCCTACACGGCCTCGGGCGGTCTCTACGATGCCACCGCGGATACCTGGACGACGACCTCGACGATCAACGCCCCCGCCGGCCGCAGCGGACACACGGCCGTGTGGACGGGCAACCTGATGCTGGTGTGGGGCGGTCGCGGGTCCGCCGGCTACCTGGGGTCGGGCGGCAGGTTTGCGCCGGGCACCGGGACCTGGCAACCGATCGGCACCGCCGGCGCGCCCAGCGCACGCGAGGGGCACGTGGCTGTGTGGACGGGGAGCCGGATGTTGGTCTGGGGCGGACTGAATTTGTCGGGCTTGCTCGACGACGGCGGGCTCTACGACCCGGTGGCCAACCAATGGAGTGCCTTGACGGTTCCGAATGCGCCGGCGGAGCGTTTTGGGGCGGGAGCGGTGTGGGGCGGTGACCGGTTCATCGTGTGGGGTGGGCAAGGGGTGAGCGGGGCCTTGGCTACGGGCGGTCAACTGCTCTTTTCAGGTGGCGTGCCCAGTCAGTGGCATGCGTTGCCGCTCATCAACGCGCCGTGGGCGCGCAGCGGACATACGGCCCTCTGGGTGCAAGATCGGATGGCGGTCTGGGGGGGGCAGAGCGGCGGAGTGGTCCTTGGGGATGGCGCGGTCTGGGACCCGAGTACCGACCAGTGGCAGAGCATATCGGCCATCAACGCGCCTGCCCCACGCGCCGATCACGCCGCGGTGTGGACGGGGACGGAGATGCTGATTCTGGACGGGGCCAATGCCGCGGGTGACATAGCAAGTGGCGCGGCTTACGACCTTGTGACTGGCGAATGGCGCGCGTTGAGCGGTGTGGGCGGGCCCCTGGCTCGCACCCAACCCGCGGCCGTGTGGACGGGAACGGAGGTGCTGGTGTTTGGGGGCAGGGTTGGCAGCCCACCCGGTCCGGTGGCTGCGCTGCAGCGGTTGGTGCCGCAACCGGCGTGGTACCTCTATCGAAAGTTATGAAACCCGCGTTGGTCCTGGTGATGGCCGTGAGCCTGTTGCCGTGGTGCGGGCGCACGCAGGTGCCCGGCATTCTCAGTCATCAGGGCAAGCTGGTGGTCAACGCCACCAACTTCACTGGCACCGCTCACTTCAAGTTCGCCCTCGTCAACGCGGCGGGAGACGCCACCTGGTGGAGCCACAACGGCACCAGCACGGGCGGCAACCAACCCACCGGGCCGGCGATTTCTCTTCCAGTGGAACGAGGGCTGTATGCGGTGAACCTGGGCGACACGACCGTGCCGAACATGACGCACGCCATTCCACCCAGCGTGTTCACCCACGACTCGGTCTGGCTGCGGATTTGGGTCGATAACGGCATCCTCGGCTTTCAACGACTGCTACCGGATCGACGGATCACGGCTGCGGGGTATGCCCTGGTGGCGGATACCGCCTTAACGCCTCCTGCCTTCGCGACCAACTTCACGGGCTTGCTCGCGGGCGAGGTGACGGGTCCCCAAGGCGCCACTGTGGTCAGCGCGGTGGGCGGTCTGGCGGCCGCGCAAGTGGCCGCTGGTGCCAGCGCCGCCAATGCCGCCACAAGCGCCAACACACCGAACACCGTGGTCTGGCGCAGTCCCGCGGGCGACTTTGCGGCCGGGACCATCACGGCAAACCATGTCGGTGACGGGGCAGGCTTGACGAATCTGACGGCGGCGGCCCTGGTGGGCACAGCGCCGCGGGCCACCAACTTCACGGGCTCGCTGGCGGGTGATGTCAGCGGTTTGCAGGGGGCGACGGTGGTCAACGCGGTCGGCGGGTTGACGGCGGCGAACGTGGCCCTGGGCGCCAACGCCGCCAACGCCGCCACCAGTCTCAACCTCCCCGGCGCCATTGTGCGGCGCGAGGCCGCGGGTGGTCATCTGGCCGCGGGCACGATTAGTGCGCAGTTCGTCGGTGACGGATCCGGTTTGACCAATCTACCCACCTCGCCGGATCGGTACGGTGCGCCGAGGGGGGCGGTATTGGCGTCGGTGCTGCCACAAGACCCCGTGCTGCTGGCCAGTGGCTACCGGCAGATCTGGTCCTTTGCCGCGCCGGCCTGGGTCAACGGGGCTACCGCGAACGCCCCCGCCGCCCGCAGCGGGCACACCGCCGTGTGGGATGGGCAACGGATGATCGTCTGGGGCGGCACCGTCGGCGCGAGCACTTACACGGCCTCGGGCGGCCTTTATGACGCCAACGCCGATGCCTGGACGCCCAGCTCGATCATCAACGCTCCGGCAGGCCGCAGCGGGCATACCGCGGTGTGGACCGGCAGCGAGATGCTCGTGTGGGGTGGCCGTGGGGCAGGCGGTTACCTCAGTTCGGGTGGCCGCTTCGCCCCGGGAACCGGGATCTGGCAGCCCACCAGCGCCGCCGGCGCCCCCACGGCGCGCGAGGGGCACGTGGCGGTGTGGACTGGGACCCGGATGGTGGTCTGGGGCGGCCTGAATCAGTCGGGCCTCCTCGACGACGGCGCGGTCTACGATCCGGTGGCCAACCAATGGAGTGCGTTGGCCGTTCCCAACGCGCCGGAGAAACGCTTCGGAGGGGCGGCGGTTTGGGGGGATGACAGGTTCATCGTGTGGGGCGGGGAAGGGGCGAGCGGAGCGTTGGGCACCGGCGGGCAACTGCTCTTTGCCGGTGGCGCACCCAGCCAGTGGGTGGCCTTGCCGCTGGCTAACGCGCCGGGGGCGCGCACGGGGCATACGGCGGTTTGGGCTCATGACCGGATGGCGATCTGGGGTGGCCAGAGCGGCGGCGTGGTCCTCGGGGACGGGGCCGCCTGGTGCCCGAGTTGCGACCAGTGGAAGAGCCTTTCGATCGCCAACGCGCCGAGCCCGCGCACCGACCACGCCGCCGTGTGGACGGAGACAGAGATGTTGATTGTGGATGGGGCCAATGCCGCCGGCGACCTGGCAACCAGTGCGGCCTACGACTCGCTGACCGAGCAATGGCGCGCGTTGAGCGGCCTGGGTGGGCCGCTCGCCCGTACCAAGCCCGTGGCCGTCTGGACGGGGACGGAGGTGCTGGTGTTTGGCGGCAGTGTCGGCAGCCCGCCCACCGCGGTGGGTGCGCTGCAACGGCTCGCCCCGCAGCCGGCCTGGTACTTCTACCGAAAACTATGAATGCTCCAGTTTTACCGCCAACGCTGCCCCGAACCCTGGCAGCGCCGCACTCCAACCTCGCGCCTCGTCTGGCCGGGGGGCGCTCGACCGCCGCTCCGCCTTCCCGACCGCCCACGGCCCACCCACGCGGCGCGCCAGCGAGCGCCCGCATAACGCGGCACGCTGCCCACCGCAGCCGGCCCGCCACCGCCGGCCCAGAGGCGGCCCGCCAAGCGGGCCTCGAGCGTGCCGCCTGGGCTGTCGGCGTGGTGCGGTGGGCGATGGTGGGGTTGTTGGCCCTCGTTCCGTCAGCGCGCGCCCAATGGTTGACGCAGTCCCTGGCCCTGAAAGCTGGCTGGAACGCAGTTTACCTCCACGTCGATGCCTCCCATGACACGCTCGAGAACTTGGTCGGCGCCGACGTCAACAATCCGATCCTCGAGGTCTGGCTCTGGGCGCCAGCCCCCTCGACTCTGCAATTCGTCCAATCGCCCCAACAGCCGGTGGAAGGGGCGCAGTGGGTGAGTTGGGACCGTAACGCCACCGAGCCGCAGGCGCTCCGGCGGTTGGTCGGCAACGCGAGCTATCTGGTGCGCGTGGCGAGTAACGTGCCCACCTACACCTGGCAGCTCAAGGGCAAACCCCTCGCTGCCTCCTACCAATGGACCACCACCGGCCTCAACTTCTTGGGCTTCCCCACCGTGCCGATCAATCCCCCGACCTTCGAGGCGTTTATGGCCCACGCGCCTGACTTGGCGCAGAACGCCGAGGTCTATCATTATCCGGGAGGCGACCTTGGCCCGGGCAATCCCGCCCGCCTCTACGCCCTCCGCACCACGCGCGTCAACCGCGGCCAGGCCTATTGGATCCGGGCCGGTACGATCTACAACCGCTACTTCGCGCCGTTCGAAGTGGCCTCGAGCGGGTCGGGCGGGGTGGACTATGGCGACTCGCTGAGTGCCTCGAGCTTCCGCCTGCGGAATCTGACGAGCAGCAATCTCACCGTCACGCTCGGTCTGCTCACCTCGGAAACCCCGCCGTCGGGCCAACCCAACATCCTCGGCGCGCCGCCGCTGTGGGTGCGTGGGGCGCTGAACATCACCACCTTGACCTACGCTTACACCAACCTGCCCAGCGGCGGTACCCACACCTGGACCCTAAACGCCAAAGGCCAGCCCGGCTCGGAGGTCGAGGTCGTCCTCGGGCTCGAGCGCGCGGCCATGCCGGGCAGCGTGGGCGCCGTGTACGCCGGGGTGCTGCGCCTGACCGACTCGTTTGGCTTTTCTCAAGTCGATCTGCCCGTCACGGCCAATGTCGCTTCCAGTGCCGGCCTCTGGGTCGGTGAAGCGGCGGTGACACAAGTGGGCCAGTACCTCAAGAATTATTCGCGCGATCCCAACAACAACTTGGTGACCACCAGCAACGGCCAATACGTTGTCAACTATGTCAACACCAATATCGGTGCGGTGTCTCGCTCCTTCCCGCTGCGGCTCATCGTTCACAACCCCGAGGTCGGCCAGGGCAACGCGGTCCTGCTCCAGCGCGTGTTCGTGGGCCTGGACCCGTATACCAACACCGTGGTTGCTTTGGCGGAATCCTCCCTGGGCCGCACGTTTCTGCCCCAAGCCCGCCGCATCAGTGCCGCTCACCTCCCTTGGACCGTGACCAATCAGACCTGGGCGTTCAACGGCCCGTTAAAGCAGAATACCAACGTCACCGCCACCGTCGGGCTTCCCTTCAACGACCAGGCCTCGAACCCATTCCTCCACACCTACCATCCCGATCACGACAACCTAGATGTCCCCTTCAAGAACCAGTTGCCGCAAGGCTCGGAATCCTACGCCGTGCGGCGCGACATCACCCTCACCATCATCCCGCCCGTCGGCGGCGCCGCCACCTTCACCACCGCCGCCCAGAGCCTCAGCGGCAACTACGCCGAGACGGTCACCGTCACCGGCCTGGCCCGTGCGGGCGGAACAAATGACACCCGCACCTTCGAGGCCCGCGGTGTCTTCAGCCTCAATCGTATCTCCTCGGTGCCCGGTTTGACCCGGCCATGACCGACGCTGCAACCCTTGAACGCCAAATCCGAATGTCGAAATCAAACCCTACCCCCTTTTGCAGTAACCTATGAAAACTAACTCGACCCACTCCACGATCGCGACCCCGCTACGCCTGGCCGCCGTGGCCCTCCTCACCCTCATCGCTGGCCTGGCCGCCCTGCGCGCCGCCGACGCCAACCCGCCGGACAAGATGAGCTACCAAAGCTATCTGGTGGATGCCAACGGCGTCGCCCTGGGCAATACCAATACCGGCCCGAAGAATTACGACGTCATCTTCCGCATCTGGAATGACCAGGTGGCCAATGCCGCCCCCAACCGCCTCTGGTCCGAGCAACAAACCGTTACTGTGGACCGCGGCTACTTCAGCGTCCTGCTCGGCGAGGGCAATGCCTACGGTAGTGAGACGCGCCCGCCGCTCTCGAGCCTGTTCGGCAGCGCCGCCGACACCTCCGACCGCTTTGTCGAGATGACCGTCAAGGGCATCGGGCCCGGCGGGGCGGACTCGACCATCCTGCCGCGCGTGCGCCTGTTGCCCGCGCCTTACGCCTTCCTGGCCCGGAACGCGGTCACCGCGTATAGCTTGGCCAACCCGGCCAACAGCCAGGTGATGACGGTCTCGGGCACGTCTGTGGGCATTAACAAGACCCTGCCCAACACCGCCCTGGACGTTAACGGCACGGTGGCCGCCTCGACCGGCTTCGTCGGCCCCGGCACCATCCCCGTCGGCGGCATCATCATGTGGGCGGGCACCACCGTTCCCGCCGGCTGGGCCTTGTGCGACGGCCAAGGCGGCAGGCCCGACCTGCGCGGACGGTTCATCCTGGGTTCAGGCGCCGGCGCGGGCTTGACCGCGCGTTCGACCGGTCAAACCGGCGGCGAGGAAAACCACAGGCTGAGCTGGGAGGAAATGCCGCGCCACTCCCACCATGTGGATCCACCAGGTGTCTGGACCGACGAGAGAGGCAATCACTGGCACTGGTTTGACGACGCCTTCTTTGCGGAAAACACAGGTGGGACAACGGACGTAACTGGCTCCCGTAGCGGCACCGACAATGACAACGAATATTTCACCAGAAGGGCCGGAACCGATTGGGCCGGCAACCATTCGCACTGGGTGGACATTGGCGGGTTCAGAACTGACGAGCAGGGCAACAACGCGGCCCACAACACCATGCCGCCCTTCTACGTCCTGGCCTTCATCATGCGCGTGCAGTAAGTGCGGACGGTCTGACGGTTCGCCGCGCCTCGACTCTCCCGAACGAAAGGACCGACCATGAAAACCCCTTTCCACCCCGCGCGCTGCAACCCCAGCGCCTCCCCACCCCGCCGCGGCGTGGGGCACACCTCCAGGTCCGCTAATGCGGGCGACCTCCAAGGCGCCCGAACGTCGCTCCGTGTCTCCGCGTCTCCGCGTCTCGGTGTCGCCTTGTCCCGGCTCTCCGCGCTCCTGCTCCTGGCCACCCTCACCGCCTGGGCCGGCACCGCGGTCCCGCTCGAGTTCCGCCAACAAGACACGACCTACAACCTCCAATCCCAGGGCGGCGTGCCGATTTCCGCCACCGTCGGGGTTCCCCCCGGCTCCGACGGCCGCATGCCCACAGGCCTGACTGAATCGGGCACCCCCAATGTGCCCACGGCCAACCAATTCGCCGGCGTCGTGACCTTTGGCGGGATTGCTGCCCCGACCGACGCCTCGTTGGTCGCCTTGGCGCCCCATTTGAACGGCGCCAGTCCCTTCTCCGGCACCGTGGCCGCGGAGATGCAATTGCCGCGCGCCATGAGCAATGGCGTCGTGACGATCGTGCAACGGCGCGTCCAGGTGGCCGCGCCCTACCAAGCGCTGCAAGTCTCACTGGTGTTCGGCAGCATTGTCGAGGTCCCCAAGGGCGACGAACGCGGCTCCTTGCTAAACGTAGTCAAGGAAACCTACTGGCTGCCCGAACCCTATTCCACCAACAACCATCTTAACACAGGCTACTATTGGAGCCCGCACGCCCAACTGGTCTTCGCCATCCAAGCCGGGGTCATCCGCGTGACCTGGCGCAAGGCCACGCCGTACGCCCTCGGGGCTTTGCCGACCTACACGAACCCGAACGGCTCGACCAGCTTCGAGACCAACGGCACCAGCGTCTATCTGCTCTACACCGAGACCTATGCCGTGTCCGGCAGCGCCAGCAAACATCCCCGCAAAATATACTGGACCGAGAAGGAATACCGTTACCTGGGCAAACCAGTCGCCATCCCCAGCGCCCGCCTGGGTGGCATCAACATCGTCTATAACAACACCTTCCCGCGGACAGTCGCGGAGGAGTACCACGGCCCCGGCTATACCACGCCCACCGAGGGCGGGACCAACAAGCCCTTGCCCGAGTTGCGCACCCTCTGGTACGACCAGTCGCAGGGCCTGCTCTACGCCTATAACCAGGAGGGCCGCGTCTTCGTCGAGTTGCTCGGCGACGCCAAGCCGGACGGCCAGTCCCGCTTTCACCTCGGCTTCGAAATCGTGGATGTGCTCAAGCAACCCAACCCGGCCGACATCTCGACCGAATTGGGTGAACTGCTCGTGCCTCCCTCGGGCGGCCCGGATGAGTTGATCCCCGAACCGCTGCTGCAACTCTCGGGCCCCGAGTACAACTACAAGTACATCAAGCCCGTCACGAACCACCCCTATCTCTACGCCCAGCGGCAGACTGACTTCCTCAACGCCTGTCTGGTGCACTGGATGGAGGCTGGGCTCGAGGGCATCCTTTGGCCCACGGAGTTAGGACGTTACCGCCTATACTGGCCCACGGACGCGGCCAAGTACAGCCATTACGTTCGCCCCTTGGTGGCCACCGAAGAGGAGGCCAAACAGACCGCGGTGCAAATGGCCGCCGACGATGTGCCCCTCATCGCGTACCAGGACCCCATGGACCGGCCCCGGGCAAAGCTCACGCCCGATTTCAAGTTCTATACCTTCTTGACCACCACGTACCCGTCGCATCGAACCCTGCTGCGGTACTCGGCCGGCGAGAACCTCGGCTTCGAGCGCGTCTTCTCCTGGCTGGACCTCGGCGTACGCCAGACCAACCTGACCGACCAGGTGGCCCTCACCCTGACCGAAGTGGACGCTTACGCAAACTACCCGGCCCACCTCGCGGCCTACAGTAACAAGTGGGCGGCCGTCCGAGCCCAATACGAAGCACAATGGCAGGTCTACACGAACTACCTGGCCAACTATAGCAACTATGTCGCCCAGTGGGTCGGCTACACCAACTACCTGGCGGCTGTCAGTAACTACTACAGCTCGCCGGCGTACATTGCCTACACCAACTGGGTGGCGCAATCTGCGGCCTATTCGAACTACCTGGCTCTGACCACCTTCCAAACCGACTTCAGCGGACCCAACAACCTGGCCGCCGTTTTCGGCCATGCCAGCATCACTGGCGGCAGCCTCCGTTTGACGGAGGCCTCGGGAGGCCAAACCGGCAGCTATGTTCTCAGCTACCTCACCAACTATGCCGTCAGCAACTTCGTCGCCTCGTTTACGGTCTGCGTCAAGAACCCAGGCGCCTCGTGGGGGGGGACTGCGGGCGCGGACGGGTTCTCCTTCGTGTTCGGCACCGTAGCGGACACGACCTTCAGTACCCCACAAGAGGGAATCGCTTCGGGCCTCTCCGTTACCTACGACACCTGGGAAAACGGGCCCAACGACCTGGGTATCGACATCAAGCGCAACGGCACGCGGGTCGGGTATTATGCCATGACCGCCGCCAGCATGATCACCGGCGATACGTTTGTCCCGATGCGAGTCGTCTTGCGCGACAACGGTTCCGTAGACGTCTACTGGAACGGTGTCAAGGTCCTCGACAACATCGCCACTGGCTACGTTCCCCGCACGGGCCGATTCGGCCTTGCCGCCACAACGGGCGGCGCCTGGGAAACCCACTGGATCGATGACTTGAGCATCGCCGTCAATGCCGGTTACGGGCCGCCCGATCCCGGCGCTGCGCCGCCCGATCCCGGGCCGCCGCCCGCCGTCGTGAACGCCCCCGGCGCACCGCCACTCCCCGTGCCCATCCCGACAGAGCCGGTCATTCCCCCGGCCCCTGTCCTCAATCCCAAGGTGTGGGCGGATGTCTATGTGTCGCCCCGGATTCTCCATCAGACGGTCGAGGTCGGCCAGCGCTTGGCGCCGCCCGAGGGCGAGCTGGGTTCGGTGGGCAGTTACCTGGCGGGGTACATTAACCAGAGCCAAGGCACCTTGTTCGATCCCGAGGCCTATGTGGACCCGTTTGCCTCGGGCGGCCTCGCGGCGGCTAACCTGGGCGCCATCATCCCCATCAACGCCATTCCCGGCGCGAACGTCCTCGAGGTGCTGTGGTTTCGCGCCAATAGCAACCGCGCCGGCCTCAACGCCGGCAACGGCCAATTGGGTTTTGCAACCGTCTATTGGCCCTCGCTCATCGGGCGTTACACCATTGTCTGGCCGGCGAACCCGCGCGAGATTGTCCTGGCCAGCAAGCTGGGCAGCGGCACGCTCGACACCCTCGAAGCCCTGGGCAAGACCTACCGCCAGAACAATCGCGCCTTACCTGGCTATAACCCGAACGAAGAACATGCCCTCATGGCCGGCGGCACCGCCTTCGCCACCCGCGACGACCTGAACATCACCACCGGCCCCAATTACTCCTCCGAACCCTACGTGTTGGTCCAGTACAGGGCCGCGGACGGCCGCCCCGCCATCAGCCCATTCAAGGTCCTGCGCGAAAAACCCGAGGCCGGCTACGTCTTCGATTACATCTCGCCGGCCGGCCAAATCCTGCAGCCGCCCATGCCGCTCCCGCTGCTGGCCAAACCGGTGCTTGGCACGGGCGACGACGCCGTCAATTACAACACCGAGCCCGTCGGGCAAGTGGGCGACCTGCCCGGCGGTTGGAACAACACCTTCGCGACGAGTGGTTCTTACACGCACTATAACCGCTTCACGTGGCGCGATCGGCACCATGACTTCTGGGTCTATCGCGGCTTGCATGCCGGGATCCCGAAGCTGCTGGCCGGTAGCTACAACGACACGACCGGCGTCTTCGGTCCGCTCCCGAACGCCACCGCGGTGGTGGGCAGCCCCTTCCAGTTCACCCTGCACGCCTCGCGCCAGGACGAGCACCTGACCATCCTCACCCCCGGCAATATGCCACCGTGGGCGTACGTCCGCGGCCTGTCCCTCTTGGGCACCCCGGGCACCAACGATGTCGGGACCACTACCCTCGAGTTGGTGGTCGAGGACCTGTACGATCACAATCGCGTGACCAACTCGCTGACCCTGGCGGTCGTGGCTGCCGGCAGTGTCCAAACCCAGCCGCCGCTGGCCTTGGTCTGCTCGAACGGTTACTCGGGAACCGTGGTCATCTTCACCACCCGGCCACCCTTCCTGGCCGCCAATCCCGTCGGCTCGAACAGCTTCGTCATGCGCTACTACTACAAGACCGACGCCAGCTTCGATTGGGTCGGCCTGGCCAACCCACCCCCCGCCGGCACCATCGTCCCGTATCTGCGCCCCTGGAACTCGCAAGCGGGCGAGTTCGTTGGCGACCCGGCCTCGAAAGATACCGAATCGCTGGCCATCGTCTATCGCCCGGTCTGGCCCGTGCGCGATCCCAAGGACTCGAGCAAGCCGCTGCCCACGCTCCCCTTCGGGGCCACGCTCACCGTCCCGAAGTGGAATCTGCCCGGCGTGCGCGACATGCTCACCGCGGAGTTCCTCTATCAGCAGTCCATTGCCAGCAACCTGAACACCGCCACCCGCAGTGCCGTCTTGCACGACGCTACCCGGGCGAAGTACGCCGACCTGAAAGCGCGGGGATTGGATCAGTTGCCGGGCGGCGTGGCCAACGAGAACTATCGCGGCATGTACTACTTCCCGAACCTGGTGCCGCACCTGGCCTCGCGGGTCTTTTACGATCCGAACCGCGGCGCCAACGGCAGCCTGGTCCTCGAGGGCGGATTCGTCGAGGAAGTCTTGGGCGAAAGCTATCTGCTGCTCAACGTCCTGCGCGACTCGGACCTGGACGCCGTCAAGGCCTTGTGCCCCGCCGGTGACAACGACAAGTCCAAGTGGGATGCGTTGGTGAACGCCCTGGCCACCAGCGTCGAGACCTTCTATGAGAACCCGCAGGTTCCGGGCACTTACATCCCCAATCCAAGCCTGACCTATTCGGTGGCGGTGGGCGATCTGGCGGCCGTGGGCAGCGCCAACACGGCGGTGGATTCGTATGCCGTTAGCGCCACCGGCCCGAGCGGCGGCTACGTCACCCTCGTCGAGTCCAGCGGCACCGCTTTCACTCAACCGGGCGATCCGGTCTCGATGCACATCTTCAAGGTCGGCGGCGCCAACCTCTATGTGGGCGAAGTCAAGGTCATCCCCGCCGCCAATCCCTTGAGCGAACTGATCACCTTCCAACACACCGCCGATCTGGCCGGGCGCTTCAGCGAGTTCGAGTACGAATGGAAGATCGCCCAACCGGTCGATGGCTTGCCGCCCGTGGCGGACGTGGACATGACCCGCTACCAAGCGCTGGCCAGCGGGCTCGACCTGCCCCGGCGCGTCATTGGCGGCGCCGGCATCCAGGCCCTGTGCGATAACTACGTCGTCATGCGCTACCGCGCCAAGACCGCCACCCATCCGCTCTACAACCAGTGGTCCGAGTGGACCGCGCCGAAACTGGGCGAGGGTTGGATCAAGCGGGTGCTGGCCGGCATCAACCCGTTCAACCAGCGCGTGACCGATCTATTCAATAATCGCGTCAATACCCAGGCCAGCATGCTGACCCAGGCCGGCAAACGCTGGGAAGGCGATGTGGCCCTCAACCTCGAGAGCATCAACAAGTACGGCCTCATCGAGATTTACGAGACGGTTCTGCGCCGCGGCCGCATGTTGAGCATCGAGTCCGGCTACAACTACGGCCCGGCCAACGACGCCCTCCTCCTCGCCGCCGGTTACCTCAATGACTTGTACATGATGATCGGCGGCGAGGCCTGGGCTGACGCCGCCAACCCCACCATCGGCATCGGCACCAAGGACCGCACCTACGGCGACATCGCCACCGCGCTCTTCGCCTTCAAAGGCCAGGTCGCCTCGCTCCTCGACGAGGAGCTGGCGCTGTTGCGCGGGCGCGACGACTTCCTCCTGCCCGGCGTGCAGGTCTCCCCAATCTATAACCGCCTGGTGTGGAACTATACCCGGGGCATTGACGCCGGCGAGGTCATCTACGCCCTCAACTACAATGTCCAGGAGAACCCGGACCATCAGGCCGATGGGGTCGTGAACGCCGAAGACGCCGCGCACATGTTCCCCCAAGGCCATGGCGACGCTTATGGCCATTACCTGACAGCCCTCAAGGGCTACTACTCGCTCCTGATGAACTCTTACTTCGACTGGGTGCCGCGCATCGAAGCCGTCAACGTCCTCGGCCAACCGGTCTCGGTGGATTACATGGATGAACGCAAGTTCGCCGCCGCGGCCGCCGCCCTCGCCCGCGCGGGCGCGCAGGTGTTCGACCTCACCTGGCGCAAGGACTACCAGCCCATCGGTACTGTGGGTTGGGCGCACCTCGGCGCCTCGCGAGCCAACGCCCAACGTAAGTACGCCGTGCCCGGCCAGACCAACAGTGTCACTCGCCATTGGGGTCTAGACCACTGGGCTACACGCACCGTGCAAGGCGCCTATATCAATTGGCTGGTCGGTAACGCCATCCTCCCCGATGTGGACCCCGACGCGCTGCACGAAGGCATCCAGAAGATCGATCGCACCACCGTCCCCGAGCTGCGCGAAATCGCGGCGACGGCCGACTCCGTCCAGACCGCGCTCGATAATGCCGAAGGCGGCTTGAGCCCGCTGGGCATCCCGGAGGGCGGCTTGGCCCTGGACATCAACCCCAACGCTGTCGTGGGCGCCGGCAACGGCACGCACTTCGAGCAAATCTACCAACGCGCCAAGACCGCCTTGAACAACGCCGTCGCTTCGTTCGACGACGCCAAGGACGTCACCCGTCTCATGCGCTCCGAACAAGATTCCCTGGCGGAGTATCAGGCGGGCGTCGACAAGCAGGAGCTCGCCTACAAGAACTCCCTGATCGAGCTTTACGGCTCGCCTTACCCCGAAGACATGGGCCCGGGCAAGACCTGGCCGCAAGGCTATGACGGCCCGGACCTCCTCCACTTCATGTATGTAGACCTGCCCGAGGCCAATCTGGATGGCCTCCTGCGAACTGGGGACGCCGTGACCGTCACCATCGAGTACCCCGAGATCCCGAGCGGTTGGTACGTCGATGTCTTAAACAATGTGAACTACCCGAGGAACAACGATAACAACTGGATCAGCACCGACGCCGAGTGGGTCAACGCCATGAAGGATAACTCGAACTGGGAGTTGAAACCCAAGTGGTTCGGCTGGAACGCTGGCACCGGCGTCTATTTCAACGTCGGACCACACGGGTTCTTTGACAAACCCTCGAACTGGGGCGGACGCCGCGCAACCCCCGGCCGCGTCCAGCAAGCCATCTCCCAGTTGATTCTCGCCCACAACCAACTGCGGCAGTCCATCACCGGCGCCGAGGGCGCCCTCGACGACTTTAACAATGCGGTGCGCCTGTTCATCTCGAGCGATTGGACCGAGCTCAAGAAGGACGGCATCGATATCAGCACGATGGTCGTGGATGAGGTCCTCCAATGGGCGTCTTACGCCAATGACATCGTGGACAAGATCAAGGAAATGACCGAGAAAGACATCTTCGGCGTCTCCGAGACCGCCTTCAAAGCCCTGCCCAAGAGCCTGATTGCCGGCCTGGCGGTCGGCGGCGATCTCACCTCCGCTGGCGGCGCCGCCGTCGAAGCCGTCAAGACCACGCTGACCATCGCCTTGGATAAGGTGGACTTCGCCCGCTGGCTGGTCTTCAAGACCTTCAGTACCGCCACCGAGACCCGCAATCGCTGGACCGAATACCGCAAGACCAAGTACGATTGGGAAGTTTCCCGCCAGGAGCAGCTCTTCGAGCTCGGCAATCAGGTCAACGCCCTCGCCGATAACTTCACCATGATCGCGGAAAAAGCCCGTCTCCGCGACGATGCCTATCGCAAGTACCGGAGTCTTTTGGCTGAAGGCCTGCGCACCCAGGAAGAGCGCCTCGTCTTCCGCCAACGCGCCGCCGCCGTCATCCAAGGCTTCCGCACCCGCGACGCCGCTTTCCGCCTCTTCCGCAACGAGAAACTCGAACGGTACAAGACGCTCTTCGATCTTGCCGCGCGTTATTCGCTGCTCGGCGCCAACGCCTACGACTACGAAACCGGCCTGCTCGGCACCTCGGCCGGCCGCGACTTCAAGAGCCGCATCATCAACGCTCGAGCGCTGGGCGTCGTCCGCAACGGCGAACCGCAATACGCCGGCAGCAACACCGGCGATCCTGGCCTCTCGAGTGCTCTGGCCGAGATGAAGGCCGACTGGGACGTGCTGCGGGGCCGGCTGGGCTTCAACAACCCGGATGCTTACGGCACCACCGTCTCGCTCCGGACCGAGTGCCTGCGCATCCTGCCCACCAGCGACAGCGACGCCAACTGGCGGGATATGCTGCAGGCAGCCCGCCACCGGAACCTGCTCGACGATGCGGACGTGCGCCGATACTGCATGCAGATCGACGACGGCAGCGGCTTGCCTGTGCCGGGCATCGTGCTGACCTTCAGCACGACCGTCGCCAATGGCCTGAACCTCTTCGGCCGCGAGTTGGCCGCCGGCGACAATGCCTTCAGCCCGAGTTCGTTTGCGACGAAGATCTTCGGCGTGGGCGTTGCCCTCGAGGGGTATCGGGGCATGAGCAATCCCGCCGCCAACAGTGGCGGCGTCAGCGGCGCGGGCGCCACCTCCCCTGCGGATCCCAGTTCGTGGTATCTGGACCCGCTGGGGTTGGCCAGCACTCCCTACGTCTACCTCATCCCGGTCGGGGTGGACTCGATGCGCACCCCGCCGCTGGGCGACGCCAGCAACATCCGCACCTGGAGCGTCGATGACCTGGCCATCCCCATGCCCTTCAATATTGGGGCCTCCGAGCTGTCGACGCGGGCCTTATGGCAGTCCGGCGACTCACTGACCGAGCCGCTCTTTGCGATCCGCAAACACCAGGCCTTCCGGCCCGTGTCCACGACCGCCGCCTTCAGCTCGAACCTGTATGGGACCAGCGGCACGCTGCAACGGTCGCCCTTCACCAATAACCGCCTGGTCGGTCGCTCGGTCTGGAACAGCCTCTGGAAGCTGGTCATCCCCGGGCGCACCTTACTCAATGACCCCAACCAGGGCCTGGACCGCTTCATCCAAACGGTCACGGATGTGAAGCTCCACTTGGTCACCTACTCCTACTCCGGCAACTGAACCGCGCCTCCACCCGCCATGAAAACACCCACCCCACTCGTTTGGTCTCCCGAGGCCTGCCACACCCAGCCGGCTTGCGGCTTGTGGCGTTGCGCCTTAGCCATCGGCCTTGGCCTCTGGACCGCCGGCACTGCCCTAGCCTTCCCACCCGCCCCGCACCACATCTTGTACGGCGTCGTGCGCGACGAGCTGGGCCAGCCGCTCTGGACCGCCAATGCGACCGTGGTCTTGGAGACCGCCACCGGTGTGCAGGTCAAGACCCCCGTCGTGCCCAACCTGGGCCCGAATCGCAACTACCGACTCCGCGTCCCTATGGACGCCGGGTTGACCGCGGATAACTATCGGCCCACGGCCCTGCGCCCGCTGGTGGCCTTTCGCATGAAAGTGGTCATCGGCGGGGTGACCTATCTGCCGATCGAGACGCGGGCCGACTACGCGAACTTGGGTAAGCCCGCCCAAAGCACGCGCCTGGACCTCACCCTCGGCGAAGATACCGACGGGGACGGACTTCCGGACGCCTGGGAGCGAGCGTTGATCGCCATGCTCGGGAGCGGCCTGACGCTGGCTGACATCCGGCCCGGCGACGATGCCGATGGGGATGGCTTGAGCAATCTCCAGGAGTATCTGGCCGGCACCTATGCCTTCGACCCACAGGATGGCTTCCGGCTCGACCTCTTCGAGATCCGAGAGGGCCGGCCACTGCTCGAATTCATGGCCATTCGGGGGCGGACCTACACCTTGCTGGGGTCGGCAGATTTGGAAACCTGGACGCCGATCGCGTTCCGGATCGCCGACACCGGCCCCTCGACGTCCTGGTGGACAGGCTATTCCGCCACCGACACCCGCCTGGTTCGGCTCGAAGCCGAGGCCCCAGCGGGGGTACCCATCCAAGTCTTTAAACTTCTGGCACAGTAACCCACCATGAAACCGGGCGTGAAAAGCGCGTGGTGGGGCTTGGGAGCGACGGCCCTCATCGCAGCGCTGGTCGTCACGGGCTGGAAGCTCTTTCGGCCAGCCGTAGTCGAGCCACTCCCCGAGCTCCGGCGCGACGAGCTCACGTTGCGCGAAGGCCGACTCTGCCGCTTGGGCGAGACCTCGCCGTTCACCGGGGTCATGGTCGAGTTCGGCGCCGCGGGCCTGCTCCAATCCCGTTCGAGCGTCTCCAACGGCCTGTTGGAAGGGATCTCCGAAGGTTGGTACACCAACGGCCATGTCCAGGTGCGCGAGCATTTCGTGGCTGGGGTTTCGCATGGCCCGCGCCTCAAGTGGCACGCCAACGGCCAACAGCTCTCCGAGGCCAACATCGTCCAGGGCCAAATCGAAGGGCTCTTTCGCCGCTGGCACGAAGACGGTTCCTTGGCCGAGGAAATCCAGATGAAGTCGGGCCAACCGGACGGGGCGGCGCGGTCGTACTATGCCAGTGGCTTTGTCAAAGCGGAGGCGCGGCTGCGAGCGGGAGAGGTGCTCGAGCAGCGCTTCTGGAGCGACGGTGAACAAGCTGGCCCGAAGCAGGCCGCCAGCCCATCTGTGTCCGCGCCGAACCGTGAGCCTTAGACCCCTGCGCGGCGAAGGCTGGGCAGGATCGCTCTCTGAATCCCAAATCCGACATCTCGAGTCGCTCTGGCCAGACGTTACTCGCCGCAATCTCCACAAGAAAGCTCTCCGAGCCCCAAATCCCAAATCCTAAATCCTAAATCCTAAATCCTAAATCGCTTTGGCTAGACATCACCATCCAATCGCTAGCGTCCCACACGCTCCGCCAGGGCGCTTCGCCTCGGGCTGGGTTGCCGTGCTGGCTGCGGCGCTGGCGCCTTGGTCCGGCCGCTTCAGCGCGCAGGCCGTGTTGCCCCCGCAGCCCATTGTCTGGTTCGCCGAGCGTCGGGGCGTGGATGCCGCAGGCGGCGGCGCGGCAGCCGCCGAGTCCTACGGCGCGACCTACACGGCCGGTCAACCGGTCGTCGGTCGAGCGGCTTCGGCGGCCTATACGCTCGGTCACGGCTATTGGCCCGCGCTTGACACCGGGCCGGTCTTGGGGCCGCTGTCGGACCAGACGGTCAACGAAGGCGTGCTGCTTGCTTTCACGGTCGCGATCCTCGAGGGGGATGGGCCGCTGACGTTCAGCCTCGAGCCCGGCGCTCCCGTCGGCGCCAGCATCGACGCGGCCACCGGCCGGTTCACCTGGATGCCCAGCGAGGCTCAAGGCCCCGGCACCTACCTCATCACCGTGAAAGTGGCCGACGCGGGTCCCCCCAGCTTTTCGCACACGCGGGCCTTTACCGTTACCGTGCTCGAGGTGAACGCCGCGCCGGTCCCGGGTGCGCTAACGATCTTCGCCAAAGCGGGCGTGCCCAAGAAGTTCACCCTGGCGAGTATCTTGGCGGTAGCCAGTGACGCCGAGGGCGACCGGTTGACGGTGGCGAGTGTGGCTAACGCGAGCGCTCAGGGCGGCGCTGTCCGTGTGGACGGGGCCTGGGTGATCTATCAACCGCCTCCGGGTGTAACGTTCCCAGACACGATCGGCTACTGGATCACCGATGGCCAGGTGGCCGTGCCTGGCCTGATCCGAATCGAGGAAGTCGCCCCGGGCGCCGAGCCGACGCAGAACCTGGTGCGCCTGCGCGTGCTGCCCAACGGGGATATCCAGCTCGATTTCGTCGGCGTACCGCACTACACCTATCGCATCCAAGTCTGCGGGGATCTGACGGTGCCGGACTGGCACGACTTGGGGGTGGCGACAGCGGATCGGTACGGCCGCTTTCAGTTTATCGACTTGGGGGGTGCGTTCTACCCAGTGCGCTACTACCGCACCGTCCACCCTTAAGCCGGCTTGTAGTCCATTCAGCGACTCATGAGTAAGTTTATGAACTCACGCATCCTTGCCAGCGGTCTGGTCTGTCTCGGAGTGGTTTGTTGGGCGCCGCCCATAACCCGCGCCCAGTTCATCTTCCAGACCTCGCCCAACGCGCTGATCCCCGACTATCCTGCGATGGGCATTGCCTCGAGCATCAACGTTTCGGTGCCCTGGACCTCCGTCGAAGGGGTCGAAGTCAGGCTCAACATTGCCGGCACAGGCCTAGAGGGGCAGGCGTTCAACGGCGATTACTATGTGTACTTGACCCACACCGACAGCCTGAACCGAGTGGGCCTGGCCGTGCTGCTCAACCGCGTCGGGCGCGACGCCGGCAACCCCACCGGCTATGGCGACAACGGCTTCGACGTGACCTTCACAGATGACGCTGGCTTCGCCGACGTGCATTCGTATCGCCTCACCCTTTCAGGTAACCCCAACCAAGCCTTGCCCAATCCTGGCGTGCTCACCGGCATCTGGCAGCCCGACGGCAGGGAGACGGACCCGGCGGCGGCGGTCGCCTCAGACGCCCGCACGGCGGGGCTCTCGCAGTTCGTCGGACTGGACCCGGCTGGGCTCTGGACGATCTATGCCCAGGACTTCTCGCTGGGCGGGGATGCGCGCTTGGTTTCCTGGAGCCTGGTGCTGGTGCCAGAACCGGCGTCCACCGCGGTCTTCGTTGGGCTGGGCCTTCTGGTCTGGCGCGGCCTGCGGCGGCGGGGGCACGGGCACGCGGGCAAGATGCCCGCGCTCCTATCTTGACCGGCTCGCAGCCTGCAGCATTGCGGAACTTGTGGGTGGCGGACATGTCTTGAGGGCGGGATGGGGTGGTGGCAAAGTGAGGCATGGCTGTGCGGGCTGAGACTCTGCAACGTTGGGCGCTGCGAATCCTGCTGGCCAGTGCGATGCCGTTCGGACGGGCGGCGGAAGCGGTAGGGGAGGCGGCCAACGGTTCGGGGGCGCTGGTCTTGGAGAACGCGGCATGCCGTGTCGAGGTGGACCGGGAGTACGGTCGATTGCTGCGGTTGCTGGACTGCGAAGGGGGGATCGACCTGAGATCGCCCAGCGAACTGGCGGAGAATTTCCGGCTGCTGGTCCCGGTGGCGGCGGCACTGCGGAATTTCGTACAAGGCAAGCAACAGCGGTTGGCGCGAGTCGAGAGGGGTGCCGATCGCCTAGTTTTGCATTGGGACGGACCGCTGCGGGACGAGCGGGGGCAGGCGCACGATTTGGCGGCCGCGTTGTCGGTCGAGTTGAGGGGCCAGGCCGTCGAGTTCCGGTTCTGGCTGACGAACCGGAGCGCGGCGCGGGTGACTGAGGTTTGGTATCCTGCGCTGGGCGGGCTGCACGCGTTCGGTCCGCCCGCCGTAGCGGCGCAAACCACGCTGAATCCGCCGCCGCACCACGGCCGACGATTCACCCGACCCTTCGGCCAGCACCTGGCCACCTACCCTTCGCTGAACATGGGTTTCATGGAGGTGAACAACCCCGAACTCGGGCGTGGCCTGTATCTGGGCGCACACGACACGATGGCGCGTCTGAAAGGGTTTTTCTTCCTCGAGGCGATTGCCGGCGAGTCGCGCAACGTGGCGGCTTGGCTGATTCACTACCCGTTTACGCCGCCGGGTGGTGTCTTCGAGGGTGCGCCCTTGATCGCTCAGTTTCACGCTGGCGACTGGGTGCGGGCGGGGCGAGAGATTTACCGGCCATGGTTCGAGCGCACCTTCGGCCTGGTGAAACCGGAGGAGGACTGGATTCGGCAAAACGGTTTCTATCAGATGATCATGATTCTGCTGCCGGAAGGCAACGTGAACTACCGCTTCGCCGAGATACCGCAACTGGCCCGCGACGGCCTCAAGTACGGGCTGACCTCGCTGCAGATCGCCGGTTGGCAACGCGGTGGGCACGACAACGGTTACCCGTATTACGAGCCCGACCCGCGCCTGGGCACGTGGGCGGACCTCGAAGTCGCGCTGCGCGAATGTCATGCCTTAGGCGTGAAGGTCTATTTCTTTGTCAACATCCATGTCAACAACCTCGACACCGAATGGTACCAACGCGAGCTGAAGGACTACGACTTCGAGACCTTGAAGGGTCAGGCGAGTTGGATTGACGGCTGGGGGATGGGCACGCTCGCCTCGCGCATGAAGCTCACCACGCCGTTGATGGCCTTTGGCGACCCTTCGTTCCCGGCGTTGGCGGATGCGCACCTCGAGTATTTCAAGCAACTGGCTCGCGTGGGCGCCGACGGCCTGCACATTGACAAGCTCTTCCCCTCGCCGCTGAACTTCAATCCGCGGATCGTGCTCAGTCCAGACCAAGCGCCCGGCGAGGGCACGGTGCGGTTGCTCGAGCGGATCAGTCGCGTGTGCCGGGCGATTCAGCCGCACTTCCGGCTCTCGCAGGAGACGAGCTGGGATCGCTCGCTATCGTTCGGGGCGGCGACGTGGTGGGCGGGCAACATGAGCGTGGCGCGGAAGGTCTTTCCGGAGTTGGTCGAGACGGTCGGTCTGTATCAACCCTACGACTATATCGGCGTCAACGACGCGGTCCGCAACGGGCACGCCGTGATGGTGGCGCCTTTCCATTTCAACCGCTCGATGGACGATGCGCGGTGGCGGGGCTTGGCGGCCTACATCCGCGACGTGAAACAAGTGCGGGACCGGTGGGCGGACTACGTCTTCACGGGCGAACCGATCGAGCCGAGGGCCGTGACCTTTGCGCCCTCCGAAGTCCCGCCTGGCATCGAGTATGCCGCCTATCGCAACCCGAGGAATGGGCGGCGCGCCTGCGTCATCACCAACCGCGGCGCGGCGCCGGCTGTCGTCACCCTGGCGGGCTTCGGCGGGGAGGCGGGCCGATCCCTGCGGCTGGAAAGCCCGGGGCAGGCGCCCGTTGCGATCGAGACGCCGGCTCGAATCGCGATCCCGTCTGAGCGGCTGGTGGTGGTGGTCGAGGAAGACAAACCAAGCGAGGCGAGCCCTTGAATCTTGAACGGATGAGTGGTCATGGCCGAGGCCCGTTCTGGGCTGTAGCAACGCAGCTCGTGTTGGCGGCTGGGCTGCACGTGGCGGGTGCCGACGCGCCCACGCTCCCCCTCCGCCTCGACAACGAGCATTGCCTTGTGGAGATCAGCTCGACCAACGGCGCGATTCTTCGCGTGCGCGATCGGCAGCGGAACCTCGAGCTGCTGCAGGAGCCGCGTTTGGCCGACAACTTCAAGTTCACGCTCCCGATTCGGCGGCCGTACGCGTGGCAGTCGACGGAGGGCAACTATGTCTTGGGGCGCGCACAACGGTTGACGGCGCAGGAGTTGGCTGGGGCGAAGCTACGGCTACAGTGGGGCCCGCCGTTGGAGAGTGAGTCGGGCCAACGCCACAACGTGGCGGCCGTCATGACCATCGAGTTGGCCGGGGCCGAGCTCCGATTCGGATTCCGACTCCACAATTCGAGCGAGCTGGAAATCGGCGAGGTGCACTATCCGATCCTGGGCGGAATGCTCGGTTTGGGAAACACTCCCGAGGCGCGGCGGCAGACCGAGTTGATCGTGCCGGAACCGCTTGCCGTTCGGACGGTCCATCCCTTTCATACGTTCGCCAACATGTCCTGGCTCGGCATCTTCGGCCCGGAGCAATTCTATAGTTACCCGGACCGGCTTGCAATGCCGTGGCTGGTGTGGCACCAACCCCAGTTGAACCGCTCGGTCTACCTTGGGGCACACGACCCGGTGGCGCGTTGCAAGGTGATCCACCTCGAATTGTTGCCCGGCATCGCGCCGGGACGCCTGGACGGCAACTGGCCGCGGCCCGAGGAATTGGGCGGGGCGCCGGTCGGGGTGAAGTTCTGTTTTGTGCAGTTTCCTTATGAACCGGCGGGGCGCGACTTCGAGGCGACGCCCGTGGTCTTGCGTTTCCACGATGGAGACTGGCGGCAGGGGGCTCGAGTGTATGGGGCTTGGCTTAGGGGGCAAGGCGCATTCGAGCAGCCGCAGCTCGCTGGCTTCCACCGCACAACGGCATATCAGCAGTGCGAGGGTGTTCCCTTCAAGGACCTTGTTCAGTGGGCTAAGGCCGGCGCCGCCGCCGGTGTCCAGGGTTTGCTGCTCAAGCGGTGGAGCACCGCCAGCGGGGTCGAGGGGCTCCCGCTCTGGGCGCCGGACCCGCGGTTGGGCACGCGCGAAGAGCTTGCCGCTGCGCTCCGCGAATGCCACGCGCTCGGGGTGAAGGTGGCCGTGGGGGTCAACCTCGAGCCTACCAGTCAGTTGACGGACGAGTTCAAGGCTGAACTCCATCGGTACGTCTGCCAAGATCGGTGGGCCATCCCCTACACACGGTTGGGCGTGTTCGAGCCGAGCCCGTTGACCGGCGGTTTCGGCGCCGGCGAACGCCGCGTGTTCCTTAACCCGGCTCATCCCGATTTCGGTCGGGACTTTGTGCGCCAAGTGCGGGCGCTCGCCGAACTCGGCGTGGACGGCATCCACCTCGAGGCTTTCTTCGGCACACCGCTTGATTTCAATCCTGGCCTGGGTCGCACGCCGGACCGGGCGAGCTGGGAAGGTGGGCTCGAGTGTTTGCGGGGGATGCTCGCGGCCTGCCGCGACCTCCGGCCGGGGTTCGCGCTCTCGAGTGAAATGGTCTGGGACCGCCTGGCGGAGTTGATCTCGGTTGCGTCAGCCGAAGCGCGCGAGTTATGCGCACTGCGCACGGCCCTGCCGGCCTGGCAATCGACCTTTACCTTGGTCGATGAGGACGGGTTCGGCAGCATCAACAGCGCGCTCCGGTACCGCGCCAAGCTGCGCGTTGCGCCGGCGGACGGCCAACCGCTGGGCGGCGGGGCGACCGCGGGTATCGTGGACTACCTGCGGGCGATGTTGACCGCGCAGGGCCTCCTACGTCACACCCTCATCGACGGGGAGCCAGCCGAGGTCGGGTCTGTGGCCGTCACAGGCGGGGCGGCTGTGAGTGTCTTTCGCAATGCCGCCACAGGCCTGGGCACGGCGGTGCTGGTGAACCCGCGCGCGACCGCCCTCGCCGTGGGGTGGGCTGGGTTCGTGCCGTCCAGGGGTGGACCGACCTGGCTTTGGCTGCCGGCGCGAGGGCCGACCCAACTCACCGAGCCTGCGCAGATCGAGATTCCGGGCCGACAACTCGCCCTGGTCACCCAGGAGCCCGCGGCGATGCGCCTGCCGGTCTGGGAGGCGGCGTCAACGCCCGGGCAGGATCGTCAGGTCGTTTTCGAGTTCGCCTCCGTCGTGGATCTGGAGGGCTGGACTTTGACTGGGGCCTTTAGCGTGGCCACCGTCCCGGGTCTGGTGCCGAAGCCGACGCTGAACTCGTTGGCTGCGGCGGGCGAAGCGGCGACCGGCACCGCGCTCTCACCCGCGTTCAGCCTCGAGCCCCGGTTCGATCACCTCGAGGTCCTCTGGCAGGGCGGCTGGAGCGAGACGGTCGGTGGTCGGGAAAACCTCGCGTTGCAGTTGCTCGAGGCGAAGACCGGTGTTGTGTTGAGAGAACTGGTACCGCCCGGCACGCACGAACTGCGCACCGAGCGGGTGAGCCTCGAGCCCTTCCGCGGGCAGACCGTGCGCGTGAGGCTGGTGGACGACAACCGCAAGGCCAGTTACGCTTGGGTCGGGTTGCGTAAGTTGCTGCTGAGCGGACCGACCAGGCCCGCACCGAAGTGACTTGGGCCGGCACGCGCTTGCCTGATCAACAGCCAACCGACCAGTCGGCACAATCGTCCACTCGAACATCGGCCCAGACCCCGGTTAGAAAGCCGGTGGTGCCCATCGCCTGCGCTCAAGACAGGGCACACCCTAGGGGGCGGACGACCAACGGAGACCTAGCCGAGCTACCTCGGAGTGGGTGGGGGAGGCGAGGTGGGATCCACGGGGTAACAGAGCAGGTCACCGGCGACGAACACGTCGGGTCGATCTTGGAACAGCGACTTGAGATTCTCGACAAAGAAGACGATCCACTTGAACTGCTCGGTGTTCTCGGCGATAGGCTTGCCGTCCGCCTCGGGGTACTGGATCTCCCCCGGCTTGGGCCAAGGGCGGCGACTCAAGATCTGGACTGACATAACGGCAGGATGACCCCACCCCGCGCACTGCGGCAAACCCATTTGGGTAAGGACCTAGTCACGGCGAAGGCGGAAGAAACGGGCGGTGGCTGCGGTAAAGTCGCAGGAGACGGTCTCAGGCTGGCCATCGCCGATCGCGGCCGGGCCGTAACTGGACCAGGTGGCACCGTCGAGAGTGGGTGTGGCTTCGACTTGGTAGGTGCGACCGTCGGTCTCGGTCTCCCATTCGAGAAGGCACTGGTCTTGGGTGCGGCGCAAGCGCAACACCAGGAGTCGCGGTGGCGCGATCTCCCAGACATGCAGCAGGCCCTGGACCTCCTCCGCATCGCCGTTGTACTCGAGGTAGAATAGGAGGTGCAGGTTCTCGGCGTAGGCGATGGCGCCGGACTGCGGCAATTCGGTGGAGAGCCGCCGAGAGTAGGCCTCGGTATCGAACACGACGTAAGGTTGGGGTTCCCAGGCGGCTCGCTCGCCGTGGGCGACGGCAGCCAGGTCGTCCGGGTT
>Ga0194126_10002207_pt1 | contig 31849 bp, 35 predicted proteins | sample TA2KigC150mmetaG_FD_148641 | JGI IMG/M metagenome (GOLD analysis project Ga0194126, IMG submission 148641) | Freshwater microbial communities from Lake Tanganyika, Tanzania - TA2015035 Kigoma Deep Cast 150m | ecosystem: Environmental > Aquatic > Freshwater > Lake | place: Tanzania: Lake... | reverse complement strand
GCGCGCTATGATATGTATCTATACGGCCTGCTGCGCCGCGAATGGGAAGCGCAAGCCGGGTGATGTGTGGGGGGGATGGGCGGATGCCACGGATGGGCTGGCCGCGAGTGGGCGGGGTGGGAAACAAGCCCATCATGGCGAGCGATCCAAATCCTTCGCGTCTTCGTGATCCAGTCCCCCGCACTCCGACCTGGCCGATTTCCGGGTCTTGACATCCCCGCAGCACAGCGCGATAATCCATGTCAGTTCAGCGCCAATGAGCCGACAACAGACGGGCTGTGCAGGGTCTTGTACTCACCCCTCCATCAACCGCATCACGGCCGTGCTGGAACACCTGACCGAGTTCGCGCTGTTGGGGAGTCCGCTCGTCGCGCCCGCGGTCAGCGCCTCGCGGGAAACAAATGGCCTCGCGTTGCGCTGGACGCAGACGCAGGACGGCGTGGCGCGCTACGAGGCGTATCGGAGCACGAGTCCCTACTTCACGGCGGCCGCCGGGCAGAAGCTCAGCCCTGATGTGTCGCCGCCGGGCGCGGGCAACCAGGCGAGCTTCACCGACGCGGCTGCGTTCGCCGCGCCGCTGACCAACTACTACTACCTGGTGTTGGCGGTCGGTGCGGGGGAGGCGCGCTCGCCGGCGTCGAACCGGGTGGGGGCGTTCCACTTCCCGCTGACGCCGGGCGCACAATAGGCTCTCACCTCTCGTCCTGAAAATACTCGGCGCCGATTCTCACGCAGAGACGCCAAGAGGCTAAGACGCGTGGCAGAACTGAGCCGTTCTTGGCGTTCTTTGCGTCTTTGCGTGTGCTTTGTCACCTTGTCACCCCGTCACCTTGTCACCCTGTCACCCCCTTGTCCCCGCGCCCGATCTGTAGTACAATGCGTCCTGCCGGCACGGCAAGGAGCGACCTATGCGCAAGTTCTCATCCTACGGCCCAGTGGATACCGACCTGCACTACTACGCGCCGCGGCAGGCGTTGATCGAACAGGCGATAGCAGACCTGGTGGGCGCAGACCCGACCAAGGGCGGCCACTACATCACGGTCTGGGCGCCGCGGCAGCGCGGCAAGACCTGGCTCCTCCAGCAGGCGCTCCGCCGGTTACAGAGCGAACTAGAGTACCGCGACACGTTCGATGTCGTCTACTTGGCTTTGGAATATCTGAAGCTGGAACGGGACGTGACTGGAATCGGCCAATCGCTAGCCCGCCGGCTCTGCCAGGCGCTGGAATTGCCGGTCAGTGAAATCAGTCAACTCAGCGAGTTGGAGCAGCTTTTCCACCGCGATGTGCTGCGGAAACCGCTGATCTTGATGCTGGACGAATTCGATGCGCTGACCGAGGAGGCGATCGCCGGTCTTGCCGGGGTTTTCCGCAACATCTACATCCAACGCCAGACGGAATGGGCCAAGCCCACGGCCGAGAAGACGTATCTGCTGCACGGGGTTGCGCTGATCGGGGTGCGCGCGGTGCTGGGGGTCGAGAACCCGCGCGGCTCGCCGTTCAATGTCCAGCGCAGCCTGCACGTGCCCAACCTGACCTTCGAGGAAGTCCAGGGGTTGTTCGACTGGTACACGCGCGAGAGCGGCCAGGCGGTCGAGCCAGCCGTGGTCGAGCGGCTCTTCTACGAGACGCGCGGTCAGCCCGGTCTCACCTGCTGGTTCGGCGAGCTGCTCACCGAAACCTACAACCCCGACCACACGCAACCGATCGGTATGGCGGCGTTCGAGCACGTCTACGCCGCGGCGTCGCAGGTGCTCCCCAACAACAACATCCTGAACATCCTCAGCAAGGCGCGGCAGGAACCGTACAAGGGTTACGTGCTGGACATGTTCCGCACCGACGAGCCGGTCGCCTTCAAGTACGACGATCCGATCCTGAACTACCTCTACCTGAACGGGGTAGTGGATTGGGAATGGAGTTCGGCCACCAGCTCCCAAGTCAGGTTCCCCTGCCCGTTCGTGCAAAAGCGGTTGTTCAGCCACTTCGCGGGGGAGCTCTTCCGCGAAAGCGGCCGGCTCTACGACCCGTTTGAGGACCTCAGCGATACGATCACCGATGCCAGCCTGGACGTGCGCAATCTGCTGCGACGCTACGAGCGCTACCTGCGGCAGAACCGTGCCTGGCTGCTCAAGGACGCGCCGCGGCGCGCCGATCTGCGCATCTACGAGGCGGTCTACCACTTCAACCTGTTCGTCTATCTGCGTCGTTTTCTTGACGGCTATGGTGGGTCGGCCTATCCGGAGTTTCCGACCGGCAACGGCAAGGTGGACATCCTGATGCGCTACGCGGGGCAGGCCTACGGGCTAGAGGTGAAGAGCTACCGCACGCCCAGGCAGTACCGCGAGGCGTTGCGCCAGGCCGCGGCCTACGGCCAGCAGTTGGGGCTGAGCGAGATCACGCTGGCCTTCTTCGTCGAGCAGGTGGACGACGCCAGCCGCCAGAAGTACGAGGTGCGTTACGTGGATGCCGTCACCGGCGTCGCGGTCATGCCGGTGTTCGTCGTCACGGGCTGACCGAAGGGGGGAGGTCTACGATGCACGACAGTCCGCGCAGACTTCGGAGGTCTGCCATCTACACGATTCACCCACGGAACGGTTGTCCCCTGCCTTACCCTCTGCGCTGCCTCTTGCCGTCTGATGCGACGCGTGCTATCATCCCTATGGCCTGAGTTGCTTTCCCAGCCCACTTCGTCGCAGGAGCCGCCCAATGCCGGAAACCGACAATCCCTTGAAGGTCCTGGTGCGCGATTTTGCGCCGGACTTCGCGGCCTGGCTGCTGGATGTGGAACCGGAGGCCGTGCGATCCGTGCGCGCTCTGAATATCGAGCTGCCCGCGGGGGCCGTGCGCAGCGATACGGTTTTCTACGTCACGTTGAGCGACGGCCGCGAGGTGTTGCTGCACGTCGAGTTCCAGGGGGAGCGCTCCGAGCGGCCCATGCCCTGGCGGATGGTGGACTACCTGGGCAAGATCGCCGAGCGGGAGCTGGACTGGCGCGCTTTGGCCCGTGTTCCACTGTGCGGCGCGGTGTTGTATGTGGGCGACGGCGCTGGTCTGCACGACACGGGCGACTACCAGATCGACTGTCCCGACGGCGGCGTGACGTTGGCGTGGCGTTACCGGGTGATCCGGCTGTGGCAGATGCGGGCTGAAGAGCTCTTGGCGCTCGGCCGGCCGGCGTTGCTGACGTTGATCGGGCAGACGCGCATCGGGGAACCGGCGCGGGTGGTGCCGCAGGCCGTGACGGCCATCGGGCAGGTGGCCGATGACGAAGATCGAGCCGGCTTGTTCACCGCATTCATCAATTTGATGCGAGATGAGGAGATCTTGAACATGGCAGAGCGACTATTGGAGGCGATGGATCAGGGCTTGTTGATGGATACCCCCTTCCTGCGGCGCATTCGAACCGAGAGTGAAGCGCGCGGTGAAGCCCGCGGTGAAGCCAAGGGCCGCAGCGAGGGCCGCACCGAAGGCCGTATCGAGGAATTGCGCCAGATCTACTGGATGTGCTTGCAACGCGGCTGGAGCCATCGCTGGCAGCCTACCGGCGGATCGAGGCGCGCGTGGCCGCGATCAACGAAGTCGAGCGGCTGCGCAGCCTGGTGCAGGCCGCAGTGTCGGCGGCCGACACGGCCGAGTTCGAGCAGGCGTTGGCGGCATAGGCGAGGGGTTGCAGTACGAAGGTTGGGATCAGGAGAGACCTTGCCGAACGGGGCGGGAGGGATCTTCAGGGCAGGAACCCAAACGGGTTGCGGTTCACGCCGTTCTGCCGGATTTCGAAGTGCAGGTGCGGGCCGGTGGAGTTGCCGGTGGAGCCGACCAGACCGATGACCGCGCCCTGGCCCACTGACTCGCCGGCGTTGACGAAGTAACGGCTGAGGTGCGCGTAGAGGGTCTGGAAGCCGTTGCCATGGTCCAGCACCACGTAGTAACCGTAGCCGTAATCGCTCCAGCCGGCCAACGCCACATAGCCGGAGTCGCTGGCCTTGACCTGAGAGCCGGTCCACGCGCCAATGTCAATCCCCTGGTGCAACGGCTTGTACCCCTGCGTGATGGAGCCGGAGGCTGGCCAGACGAAGCGGCCGGAACCCCGCCGCGCGTCAGTCGGCACAGGCCCCGAGTAGATCTGCACCTGCCGGACGACCGGATCCTTCTTGCCGGCCGGCACGATGATCTTCTGGCCGACCTGCAAGACCGGTTGCCGCGGGTTCAGGCCGTTCCACTCGAAGTTAACGATGGCGGCTGCGGTCGCCTTGTACTTCTTCGCAACGCTCTCAACGGTATCGTTCTTCTCAACCGTGTGCAGGATGCCATCCACCGGCAAGATCGCCAGCCCCTGGCCCAGACGCAAGAGATCTGGGTTGAGCTCCATGCCATTGGCCCACATCACCGTCTCGGCGCTGATGTTGTACTTCCCCGCGATATCATAGAGCGTGTCGCCAGGTTGAACCGTGTGCGTGATGATCTCGATGCGAGGACGTTCAGGAATGAGGGTGAACGGCACAGCCGCGCGCGCCAACCCATCGAAACTGGGCGCGTAGTCATCGTTATCTCCGAGTGGTTCAGCGGCGGCCGGCTGGGTCGGCCCTTCGGCGCGCGCCTCGGCGATCTCCCAATGCGGCAGTTGCACCCGGCTGAACCATAGCACCAGCACCGCGACCAGGATGACCACGAAGTGCGAGGCCATGCGCACCAACGAGGTCGTGCCTTCTGGGCCGCGCTGCCGCAGGAGGCCGCCGAACGCCTGCCAGAGCCGATAGCCAGGCCCCCAGTCAGCCGGTGGAATGGAAGACGTATCGTCGGTGTGCGAGTCGTCAGGCATGACGGATAGAGGTTGGAGATTGGAGGTTGGAGGTTAGAACGGCATCCAACGTCCAACTATATACTCTGCGACAAGGTCTCCAGGAACATGCGGTTGTTGCGCGTGCGGCGCAGGCGTTCCAGCACCGGTTCCAGGGGATCTTCGCCGCTCTGGCGCAGCATGTCAATCATTCGACGCAACGTCCACACCCGCTGGAGGGTGGCTGGCTCCATGAGCAGCTCCTCGCGGCGCGTGCCAGAGCGGACGATGTCAAAGGCTGGGAAGATGCGGCGCTCGGCAAGCCGGCGATCCAGGTGCAACTCCATGTTGCCGGTGCCCTTGAACTCCTCGTAGATCACATCGTCCATGCGGCTGCCAGTGTCCACCAGACAGGTCGCGATGATCGTCAGGCTGCCGCCCTCCTCGATCTTGCGGGCCGCGCCGAAGAAGTGCTTGGGCGGATAGAGCGCGGCCGGGTCAATGCCGCCGGACAGTGTGCGACCCGAAGCCGGCACGGTCAGGTTGTAGGCCCGCGTCAGCCGTGTGATCGAGTCCAGCAAGATCACCACGTCGCGCTGCGCTTCCACCAGGCGCTTTGCCCGCTCCAGCCCCATCTCGGCCACGCGCACGTGCGACTGGACCGGCTCATCGAACGTGGAGCTGAGCACCTCAGCCTCCACCGAGCGATCCATATCAGTCACCTCTTCGGGCCGCTCGCCGATCAGCAGCACCATCAACAGCACATCGGTGTAGTTCGAGCTGATGCCGTTGGCGATCTGCTTCAGGATCGTCGTCTTGCCGGCCTTGGGCGGCGACACGATCAAGCCGCGCTGGCCGCGACCGATGGGCGCGACCATGTCTATCAGACGCGGGGCCAGGATCGAAGGTTGCGTCTCTAGCGCCAATTGCTGGTTGGGAAAGATGGGCGTCAGCTCTTCGAACTTCGGCCGCTTCTTGGCCACCTCAGGGTCCAGGCCGTTGACAGCCTCTACCTTCAACAGGCCGAAATACTTCTCGGATTCTTTCGGCGGACGCACCTGGCCGATCACCAGATCGCCGGTGCGCAGGCCAAAGCGCCGGATTTGGCTCTGCGAGATGTAGACATCGTCGGCGCCCGGATTCATTTGCTTGTCGGCGCGCAGGAAGCCGATCCCTTCCTGGATCACCTCAAGCGTGCCGCCGCCGAAGATCAGGCCTTGCGCCTCGGTTTCTGCTTTGAGCAGGCGCATGACCAACTCATGCTTCTTCAGGCGGGTATAGCCGGTGACCCCCATGGACTTGGCAGTGTCCTGGAGCTCACCGAGGGTTTTGGCTTCAAGCTCAGCGAAATTCATGGCTGTTCTCCATCAGGAGGATAGAGCATTGCGCGCAACAATGCGGTCCCGCCAGCACGCGCAACTGTATCTGGGAGCAAGACAGGGTTATCAAACAAGGCGCTCACGCACGCAGCATGTGCGCCCCTGGATTGGGATTGCGATCAATTGGAGTGGTGTCTGCTATTCTCACTGGCCTTCTAATGCAGAAGGCGGCGATCAGGCGCTGGAACCATTGTTACGCGGAAAAGCGCGCATAACGAGGATGCTCGTAGCTGTGGTCTAACCAGGGCGTCCCACGCCAGTTATCTTAATAGGGAATCTGCGGTCTTTGGGAAAACATACGACTTGGCGAAACCGTACAGGATGCGGGGACGCCACGATGAATGTTCTTGCGCAACTACAGTATAGCACAAAGCTTCAACCACGTCAAATGCTCAGTAGGACGCAAACTGACCCCCTACTCGAATCCATCAGGTTCTCGCATCCGCTTCCCGCGCCACCCGCACCCCCTCTTCTTCGTTCAGCCGGCTGAGGACCAGCCCGCCGACCACAAAGAACAGGATGATGGAGATGATGCTCAGCCGGCTGGAGCCGGTCAGTTGGCCGACAACCGCAAAGATGAACGGCCCCAGCAGGCCAGCGACCTTGGCGCTCATATCGTAGAAGCCGAAGAACTCGGCCGTGCGAGCCTTTGGCGCCATGCTGCCAAAGAGCGAGCGGCTGAGCGCCTGGCTGCCCCCCTGCACCAGGCCGACCATCATGGCCAACAGCCAGAATTCGACCGCAGTGGCCAGGAAGTAGCCCCAGATCGAGATCAGCGTGTACACCGCAAGCGCCAACAGGATCGCATTCTTGGCGCTCATCTGCCGCGCCAGCCCGGCGAACGCGCGCTCACCGATGAGTCGTGAAAAGGCGTAGCCGATGACCTGGCTGACCAGCACAACGCCCACCGCGACCGGCCCACTGCTGATGCCCAGGCGCGGCGCGGCCATGCCGATGATCGGAATCGCAAGCGCATTGTACAACACCAGGCTGAGAAAAAACGTCTGCTGCGGGTCATCCTTACGTGCAAGCCGGCCAAAGAGGAGCGAGAAGGGAATGCCGATGAACTGCGTCAGCAGCAACGCGCCGATCAGATCGCTCTGGCCGATGCCGATCTCCGCGCCGTAGATCGTCGCCATCTTGATGATCGTGCCGATGCCGTCGTTGTAGATCCAGAAGGCGACGAGAAAGACCAGCAGTTGGCGATAGAGCCGCACCTCCTGAAAGGTGCGTATGACCCGCCGGAAGCCGCCAGCGACCGGGTTGCCGATCGCTTCGGCCGCCAGACGCACACGCGGCGGCTCGCTGACATGCCGGAAGAGCGGAATCGAAAAGAGCGCCCACCAAACGCCCACACTCAGAAAGCTGAGGCGCGATGCCAGTTCGGTCGCGGGCACGCCAAGCCGGTCCGCCAGCGTCGCAATGCCGAAGATCTGAGGAAACTGGATCCAGGCCACGTTGATCGCCAGCAAAAGGCCGCCGCCCAGGTAGCCCATCGCGTACCCGCGCGCCGAAACCATGTCAATTTCAGACGGCCTGGCCACGTGCGGTAAGAGCGAATCATAGAAGATCAAAGAGCCTGAGAAGCCGATCTCGCCCAGGATGAACAGAAGCGAGGCCAGTTGCCAGCTCCCGGTGGTCAAGAAGACCATCAACGCCGAGGCCAGGATGCCGAGCGATGCAAATGCAGCCAGGAAACGCTTTTTGGCGCCGCCATAGTCGGCGATCGCGCCCATGATCGGCGCAGCGATCGCCAGCATGACCATGCCGAGGCTCTGCGTGAAGCCCCAGGCGCTGCTGGCCTGTACGGGCGTCAGCGCGCCTTTCGCTGCCACCGCGCTGTAGAAGGTCGGCAGCACCGCGGCCATGATGGTGGTCGCAAAGGCCGAATTGGCCCAGTCGTACAAGACCCAGGCGTTGATAGCGCGACGGGATGAATCGAGTGACATGAGATCTCCGATCTGCCTATCGCCAGCGAGGACGGCGCTGGTGGCCGGCTGCATTACTTTACAAGCCACGCAAAGTACGTGACTACCGGAAACACAAATAGCAGACTGTCCAATCTGTCCAACACCCCACCATGACCGGGGATGAGTTGGCTGGAGTCCTTGATGCGCGCCATGCGCTTGAGGAGCGAAACGGCAAAATCCCCGAAGGGAGCTGCCGCCGCCACCAGCGCGCCCAGTAAAAGCCCCCACCATGGGTTCAAGCCCAGCCACCACCAGCTCAGCAACGGCGCGGCGATGAGCACACCTACTATACCGGCGATCAGCCCCTCCCAGGTCTTCTTAGGGCTGATGCGCGGCCACAACTTGCGCCGGCCCAGGACCGACCCCACAAAGTAGGCCAGCGTGTCGGTGACCCAGGTCAGAACGAGAGCTAGCAGCACCCACCGGAAGCCTTCGCCCCCCGGACCGGGTGAGCGTTCGCGCAGCGCGACGAGGTGGCCCAACATGAAACCCAGGTAGAGGGCGCTCGCCACGGTCACGCCCCAATCGGCAGTCGGGTGTTCCCCCTTGTCGTAGAGGGCCCAAATGAGCGAGAAGATGATCAGCGCGGCCAACAGCGGCCGCAGCAAGTCTGGAAAATCCCAGCGGTGGAGCAGGCCGCTGGCTTGAGCATATGCTTCGGCTATCGCGCCGACGATGAAGAACAGACCGAGGTTGCGGTCAACGGTGAAATGATCCCGCTGCAAGAGCTGGGCCATCTCGCGCCAGCCCAAGATGCCCACCAATAACACTGCCCCCAGCCAGGGTAGGCCGCCAGCGTAGATGAGCAGGAAAACGAGCGGCAACAAGACGACGGCGCTGAGAAAGCGGGCGCGTAGCACAAGGGCTCTCCGTTACGAATGGATGCGGCGAACATACCTCTGTCTCGGTTTGCGGTTTTCAACGCTGCAAGACCTTGCCAAACCTCCGCTCGCGCTGGTTATATTCGATCAGCGCATTCGCGAGCTCGGCCTCATCGAAATCGGGCCAATAGGTCGGGGTGGCATAGTACTCAGCGTAGGCTGCCTGCCAGATCAGAAAGTTGCTCAATCGCCATTCGCCGCCGGTGCGGATGATCAGATCGGGATCGGGCAGGCCGCCGGTGTAGAGATATTGGGAGATGAGGGCTTCGGTCACGGCCTCTGGCGCGTGGTCATCGCGCATGATGTGACGCACAGCGTCCACGATCTCGGCGCGGCCGCCGTAATTAAAAGCCACGTTGAGCGTGATGCGCTGGTTGTTGCTGGTCAGCGCCACAGCATCCTGAATCTGCCGCGCCAGGTGCGGCGCGATGCCTTCCAGCCGGCCGCTGTGCCGGATACACACACCGTTGCGGTGCAGATCCTCGGTCTCGCGACGAATGACTTCGCCCAACAGTCCCATCAGCCCTGAGACTTCTTCCGGCGGCCGGTCCCAGTTTTCTGTCGAAAAGGCATAGATAGTCAGGACTTTGACACCGAATTCGGTCGCTGCGCGCAGGATCCGCCGGATGTTCTCGGTGCCAGCTCGATGCCCCGCCAATCTCGGCAGCCCCCGGCTGCGCGCCCAGCGGCCGTTGCCGTCCATGATGATGCCGACATGGTTGGGCACCCGGGTGATGTCGGGATAGCGGGCGAGAAGGGACTGTTGTTCCGGCATAGGAGTGGCTTTCGCAGAAGACCGCACTACACTTCCATGATCTCTGCTTCTTTGGCTTTACCGATCTCGTCTATCTTCTTGGTGAAATCATCGGTGAGCTTCTGGACGTCGTCGCGACCCTTGTACAGCGTATCTTCGTCAATCTCCTTCTCCTTCTCCAGATCGCGCAGAAACTCGATGGCGTCCCGGCGGACGTTGCGCACCGAAACGCGGCCTTCTTCCACCCGTTTGGCGACGAGCTTGCTCAGATCGCGGCGACGCTCTTCGGTCAACTGCGGCACGATCAGCCGGATCACCTGGCCATCGTTGCTGGGCGTCAGACCCAAATCTGACTTCAAGATGGCTTTTTCGATCACGCTGATGGAGCTGCGATCCCAGGGCCGGATGACCAGCAGCCGCGGCTCGGGGACCGTGATGCCAGCCAATTGATTCAGCGGAGTGGCGATGCCGTAGTAATCTACCTGCAGCCGCTCGACCAGCGCAGGGGACGCGCGACCAGTGCGAATGGCGCGCAGATCATTCTGCAGCGACTCGATCGTCTTTTCCATGCGCTCGCGTGCATCATCCAGGGTCTCTTTGAGCATGAAAAAAGCCTCCGAATTATGAATCGCGAGTTGCGAGTGAAGAACGGCGTCCCGACCCTCTCCGGGAGCGGGACGCCGCCGGTTGCAGACATCAGGCGGTTACGAGGGTGCCCACTGCTTCACCCAGGATGGCGCGCTCCACACTGTTCGCCTGCCAGAAATCCAGGACGATGATCGGGAGATCATTGTCCATGCAGAGGGTCAACGCGGTGCTGTCCATGACGCCGACGCGCAGGTTCAGCGCCTGGATGTAGGTCAGGTGGTCAAAACGCTGCGCATCGGAAAACCGGTGCGGGTCTTTGTCGAAGATGCCATCCACTTTCGTCGCCTTGATCAGCACCTCGGCGTTGATCTCCATGGCCCGAAGCGCGGCGGCCGTGTCGGTAGTGAAGTAGGGATTGCCAGTGCCAGCCGCCATGATGATCGTGCGGCCCTTCTCCAGATGGCGAATAGCCCTGCCCCGAATGTACGGTTCGGCCACGGCGCGCATCTCGATGGCCGTCATCACGCGCGGCTCCAGCCCGACGCGATGCAACGCATCGCCGAGCGCCAGACCGTTCATCACGGTGGCCAGCATCCCCATGTGATCGGAGACCGATTGCTCCATACCGTGATCCAGACCATCCTTGCCGCGCCACAGATTGCCGCCCCCGATCACGATGGCGATCTCCGTACCCAGGTCGCGCAGACGGCGCACCTTGGTTGCGACAGAGGTAGCCTGATCCGGGTCGAACCCGAACCCTCCCTCGCCAGCCAGGGCCTCGCCGCCTATCTTGAGCATGATTCGGCGATAGCGCAGGGTGCCCATGGCGACCTAACCGCCCACTTCCAGCCGCGCGAAGCGGCGGACTACGATGTTCTCGCCGAGCTTGGCGACGGCTGCCGTCAACAGGTCTTTGATTCTGACGGTCTCGTCCTTGATGAAAGGCTGCTCCAGCAGACAACTCTCTTCAAGGAACTTGGCCAACTTGCCCTCGATGATCTTCTCGATCACGGCGGCCGGCTTGGCCGGATCAACCTCGGCGCGGTAGGTCGCGGTCTGCTGCGCCAGAACATCGGCTGGCACATCCTCGATCCGCACCCAGGTGGGCCGGGCCGCGACGATCTGCATCGCCAGGTCTTTGGCCAGCCCCTGGAAATCAGCCGTGCGCGCCACGAAATCGGTCTCGCAGTTCAACTCGACCAACGCAGCGACCTTGCTGCCCATGTGGATGTAGCTGCCGATCAAGCCCTCATGTACTTCGCGGGTGGCTTTCTTCGCCGCGGCCGCCAATCCCTTCTCGCGCAGCAGCTCTGCGGCCCGTTTGAGATCGCCGCCCGCGGTCTCCAATGCTTTGCGGCAATCCAGGACGCCTGCCCCAGTAAGCTGCCGCAATTCCTTCACCATGCTTGCCGTGATCTCCACAGATGACTCCTTGATGTTATTCGTTTTCCTCTTGGTTGTTCTCATCCAGACCGCGCGCCAGCCGGGCCAGAATAGACGGTCCTAGATACTCATCTTCCTCAGCTTCCTGCCCGGCCGCAGAATAGCGTGCAGGCTGAGGCTTTTCTTGTTCGGCCTCTTCAAGCGGCAGCGTCGCTAGAGGCTGCTCCGTGGCCCGTTCGGCCTCATCCACCGCGCGCATTTGCAGACCTTCGACGACCGCATCAGCGATCTTGCCCGCCATCAGTTTGATGGCGCGAATGGCATCGTCGTTGGATGGGATGGGGTAGCTGATGGGGTCTGGATCGCAGTTGGTATCCACCATCGCCACGACGGGAATGCGCAGCTTATTGGCCTCGGTGACGGCCAGCGATTCGCGCTGCACGTCTACGACAAACACCAGATCGGGCAGATGCGTCATGTTGCGCAGGCCGCCGAGACGCAGGTTCAGACGCGCCAGCTCGTGACGCAGAATCATGGCCTCTTTCTTGGGCAACCGATCCAGCTCCCCGCGCATATTGCGGCGCTCGAGCTCCGTCATATACTCGACGCGCTGGCGAATCGTGCGGAAGTTGGTCAGCGTGCCGCCCAGCCAACGTTCGGCCATGAAAGGCATGCTGCAACGCTCGGCTTCCAGCTTGATCGTCTCTTGCGCCTGCTTCTTGGTGCCCACAAAGAGCACCAGGCCACCCTCGCGCACCATGTCGCGCACGGTGCTGTAGGCGGTGTTGACCTGGCGCATGGTTTGCTGCAGGTCAATGATGTGGATGCCATTGCGCTCCGTGAAGATGAACGTACGCATCTTCGGATGCCACCGGCGGGTTCGGTGTCCGAAATGGACGCCCGCCTCCAACAACGCCTTCATCGAAACGATAGACACAGTACAACACTCCTTTTCCGTTTGGTCTTCCGCCTGCGCGATCACTGGGATCCTGCGCCTTCGTCGTTCTTCCGAAGGTCAGAACACGGCCAGCCTGAACGCAGGCGTGTATGATGTGGGCCGACAGCCCGATCGGGCAGTATATCACACCACACGCGCAGGGGCAAGTTGTGGGGCCGTGGCGCGTATGGTATACTCGGTCTGCAGTGTATCGTCAATCGCTGAGCATCCATCAGCAAGGAGCTTGAAGAATGATCTCAGAAGAACTGCTCGCCATTCTCCGCTGCCCGCACTGTGTTGCCGGCTCGACTCGCAAGGCCGGCGCCGATCCCGGCCGGCTGGAGTTGGTCAAGGACGTCTGGTTGGTTTGCCAGGAAGCGGACTGCGGCCGCAAATACCCCATTCGAGATGACATCCCGGTGATGCTGATTCCCGAGGGCGACAAGTGGATCGCCACCGCGGTCGCTGACTTGCCCACGCCGCCGCCCGCGGAGTAATACGGAGTCATTCATGTCCCAGCGCATCTCTCGCCGGGTGGCAGCCGTACCGCCATCCGGCATTCGGAAGTTCTTCGACATCGCCGCCACTATGCCCGATGTGATTTCCCTGGGCATCGGCGAGCCGGATTTCGTGACGCCCGATGTTATCCGGCAGGCTGGCATCGCCTCGCTGGAGCGCGGCGAGACGCGCTACACCTCCAATTCCGGCATCCTGGAGTTGCGCCAGGCGATCGCGGCCAAGTGGGCGCAACTGTACGGCGTGGCCTATGACCCAGAGAGCGAGACGCTGGTCACCGTCGGCGGGTCCGAGGCTCTTTACCTGGCCCTCACCGCAATTCTCAACCCCGGCGCCGAGGTGATCATTCCACAGCCGTGTTTCGTTTCGTATGAGGCGGAGGTGCTCTTCGCAGGCGGCGTGGCTCTCGCCATCGCGACGGAAGCGGCGACCACCTTCCAGGTGACCGGCGCCCAGCTTGCGGCGGCCATCACGCCGCAGACTACCGCGATCCTGATCAACTATCCCAACAACCCCACCGGCGCGGTGCTCGATCGCCAGCGCATCCGCGAGATCGCCGCCGTCGCCGAGAAACACGATCTGCTGGTCATCTCCGACGAGATCTACGATCGGTTGGTCTATGACGGCGCCGATCACGAGAGCTTCAGCAGCCTGCCGGGGATGCGCGAGCGCACGATCGTCATCGGCGGCTTCTCCAAAGACTACGCCATGACGGGGTGGCGGCTGGGGTTCGCTCTCGGCCCGGCCGATATCCTGGACGCCATGCGCAAGGTACACCAGTATACCATCATGTCGGCATCTACTACCGCGCAGGTCGCCGCCATTACCGCGCTCACCGACCCCCGCGCCGAAGAAGCCGTGTTGGCCATGCGCCGCTCATACGACGCGCGCCGCAAGCTGCTGGTGGAAGGCCTCAACAGCATCGGCCTGCCCACTTTCGAACCGCGCGGCGCGTTCTACGCCTTCCCCGATGTCCGGCCCAGCGGCATGACCTCGGACCGGTTCGCATGGACCCTCCTGGAGGAGGAGCAGGTGGCCTGCATCCCGGGGCCCGCGTTCGGTCTGGGGGGTGAAGGCTACGTGCGCATGTGTTATGCCACCGCACAAGACAAGATCGTTGAGGCGCTAGAGCGGATGCAGCGGTTTGTGCGCCGGCACGGGTAAAGCGTCCCTGGGGATGGCTGCATGACGAGACTCAAAGACATCGGTGGCCGCAGGTTGTCTTTCGGCCTGGCGTTTCGCTGGAACGATACGACGATCGGCCTGGCGCTGGCGGTTTTGGGCTGCCTGAGCCGGCTGCCGTTCGCCACCCGCTATCTGTATAGCTGGGATTCTGTCAACTTCGCCCTGGGGATGCGCGGCCTGAATGTGACCTTGCACGCGCCCCATCCGCCAGGCTATCCCTACTACGTGGGGCTGGCCCGACTTCTCGATCTGCTCCTGGGCAACGCCAACGCCAGCCTGGTCGCGATCAGCATCCTGTTCACCGGGCTGACCGCGGCCGCGCTGTTTCTCTTGGGCCGAGACGCGCTGGGGCAAGAGACGGGGATCATCGCGGCGCTCTCTCTATTAGCGTGTGTGACGTTCTGGTCCTATGGGACCATCGCCCTTTCCTACACCGTGTTGGCGTTCTTCTCTATCGCGGTCGCCTGGGCCGCCGCGCGCGTGGCGCTGGCCGGCGAGCGCCGATGGCTGCCGTGGCTCACCGCCCTCTACAGCATCGCTGGGGGTTTCCGGCCCGACCTGCTGCTCTTCCTGGCGCCGCTGTGGCTGTGGGGGCTGCTGCACGCCTCGTGGCGCGACCGCGTCTGGCATGGTCTCGCCGCGCTCGCGGGCTTTTGGGTCTGGTTTGCGCCGACGGCCTGGCTCTCGGGCGGCCCGGCCGACTACCTGGCGGTCTTTCTGGCCTATCTGAATCGCGATGTGCTGGATCGCTACTCGGTTTCTCATCAGGGGCTGGCTGCGCTGGGGCTCAATCTGCGCGATCTGGCCAGCTATTTCTTCTATGCGCTCTATGCCCAGGCCGCGCTGCTGGCGGTCGCGGCGGCCTGGCTCATCGGGAGCGGCCGGTGGCGTCGCGAGCCGGTGTGGGCGTTCCTGGCCGTCTGGATCGCGCCGATGGTCGCATTTTACATCTTCGTTCACATCGGCGATCCGGGCTACGTCTTCGCGGTGCTGCCGGCGCTCTGCCTGCTGATCGCGGGTTGGTTTGCGGCCATGTGGCGCCGTCCCCACGGCCGAATCGTCGCGCCGGCGCTGGCGATCGCGTTGATCATCAACGCGGGGATCTTCCTGGTCGTTGACAAGCCTTTGACCGCGGCCGGCATCCGCCGCAACGATGTGGCGATCGGCGCGAAGATGAACCACATACGTCGCGCCTATCGGCCAGAGGACGTTGTGCTTCTCTCGTATGCCAGCTACAAGCACACGCGCTACTACCTGCCCGACTATCCGCACACCCTATGGGTTGATCTCTTCACGCGACAGCACCGGCGCCATCCACTGCCCCCTGCCGCGCGCGACCTGGTCCTGGTTGACCACGAGTTGCACGGCTTGGTGCGCGACCGGGCGCGGTGGGAGGCCGTGGATGTGTCGCCAGGGGTGCGCATCTATCGGGCGCGCATCCAACGTGAGACGCACGTGGCCTATGGCGTGGCTGGGATCGAGGGCGAATAGCAGCAGACGCTTTGTGTGAAATGGCGGCTCGTGGTATGCTTGCGATATGACCCACTACGAAACGATCATCGGCCTGGAAGTTCACGCCCAACTGCTGACCGCATCCAAGATGTTCTGCGGGTGCAACGCGGCCTATGCCGCCGCGCCGCCGAATACCCACGTCTGCCCGGTGTGCATGGCGCTGCCGGGCGTGCTGCCGGTCATCAACCGCGCGGCCGTGGAGCAGACGATCCTGGCGGGGTTGGCGCTCAACTGCGCCATCGGGCCAGAAGCCGTCTTCGCGCGCAAGAACTACCACTACGCTGACCTACCCAAAGGCTACCAGATCAGCCAATACGAGCTGCCGCTGTGCCGAGAGGGGTGGATCGAGGTTGAGGATGAGGTTGAGGGTAAGGTTAAGCGGATTGGGATTACCCGCGCCCATCTGGAAGAGGACACGGGCAAGCTAATACACACAACCGGCGCCAGCCTGGTGGACCTCAATCGGGCCGGCGTGCCGCTGCTGGAGATCGTCACCGAGCCAGACATGCGCTCGCCAGACGAGGCCTACGCCTATCTGACCAGGCTGCAGCGCATCCTGCGCTACTTGCAGGTGAGCACGGCCGATATGGAGAAGGGCGCCATGCGCTGCGAAGCCAACGTCAGCGTGCGTCCGGCCGGCCAGGCCGCGTTCGGCGTCAAGGTCGAGGTCAAGAACCTGAATTCTTTCCGCGCGGTCAAACTGGCGCTGGAATACGAAGTTAGCCGGCAGATCGCGGCCCTGGAACGCGGGGAGCGCGTGGTGCAGGTCACGATGGGCTGGGACGAAGAACGCGGGCGAACGGTGATCCAGCGCGTCAAGGAATCGGCAAACGACTATCGTTACTTTCCCGAACCCGATCTGCCGCCCTTGGTCATCGCGCCCGAATGGGTTGCCGCGATCCGCAGTCGCCTGCCCGAGCTGCCCGATGCCAGGATGGCGCGCTTCGTGAACGAGCTCGGCCTCGATCCGCAGGACGCGCGCGTGCTGGCCGAGGATCGCGCGGTGGCAGAATACTACGAGTCGGTCTTGCGGCAAGCCAGCGCGATCCGGCCAGCCGGGCCGCCTGGCCAGCAGCGTGAAATCCCTTCGGCGGTGACGCCCAAGACCGTCGCCAACTGGGTGACGGGCGAGCTGTTCCGGCTAATGAACGCGGCCGGCGCGGAGATCGCCGCGGTGAGGATCACCCCAGAGGCGTTCGCCGAGCTGCTTGAGTTGGCGGCCGCCGGGCAGATCAACCTCAACAGCGCCAAGCGGGTCTTCGGCGTCATGTTCGAGACCGGCCGGCCGGCCAGGGCGATCGTGCAAGAGCTCGGTCTGACGCAGGTGAGCGACGTGGACGCGCTCGCGGCGGCCGTGGCCGGGATCATCGGGCAATACCCCGACGAGGTCGCCAGGTATCGCGGGGGCAAGGAGAGCCTCTTCAACTGGTTCCTGGGCCAAGTCATGCGTGAGACGCGCGGCAAGGGCAATCCAGCGGTGGTGAAGGATCTGCTGCGAGAGGCGCTGACCGCGAACGCCGACCTCAAATCGTCGACCGGGGGCTGCCATGTCCTTCGACGGACTCGTTGATCAGAAGATCCAGGAAGCGATGGCGCGCGGCGAATTCGACAACCTGCCCGGCCAGGGTCGGCCGCTCGATCTCGAAGTACTGATTCTTGATCTCATGGTGATTTGACGCTCAGGCCGCTTGGTGCTATGATAGCCTGGCTTGTTTGGGTCATAGGCGCCCTCCCCTGCCGGGTCGCGGTCTAAGAGGAGGGCGTCTCTTTGTCGTTGGGGCGAGGCACACAGGATGGCGGAGGCTATGCACATCGGGATCGACGCGCGACTGGTTTACTATACCCAGGCGGGCATCGGCGAATACACGCTGCGCCTGACGCAGACATTGGCCGCGATGTACGGAGATGACCGCTTCACCTTATTACAAGATCGGCGCGACGAGCGCGCATTGGTCAGCGCACCAAACGTTCAGCTGGCACGCACGCGAGTCCCCAGCCACCATCGCGTGGAACAACTGCTGCTGCCGTGGGTGGCCGATCATCTGCACGTAGACGTCTTTCACAGCCCGGATTTCATCCCCCCCCTGCGCGCCCGCGTCCCGTCCGTCATCACCATCCACGATCTGGCGTTTCTGATCTATCCGCACTTCGTCACCAAAGAAGGGGCGCGCTACTACGGCCAGATAGATCGCGCGGTGCGCCGCGCCGATCAGATCATTGCGGTTTCCGAGAGCACCCGCCGCGATTTGATCCACATGCTGGGTGCGCCCGAAGAGAAGATCACCGTCATCCACGAGGCGGCCGACCCGCAATTCCAGCCGGAAGATCGCGCCGCGGCCTTGCGCCACGTCAAGATGCAGTTCAACCTCCCCGACGATTTCATACTGTTCGTCAGCACCATCGAGCCGCGCAAGAACGTCGGCGGGTTGCTGCGCGCCTATCGGCGGCTGCGTGACGACTACAAGCTGAAACCGGCGCTCGCCCTGGTCGGCGCGCAAGGCTGGCTCTCCGATGATGTCTACAAGCTGGTGGACACGCTGAATCTGAAGTCCGCCTGCTTTTTCCTGGGCCGCGTCAGCAATCGCGATCTGTTCCATCTCTACAACGCCGCGCGTTGTCTTGTGCACCCGGCCTTCTATGAGGGCTTTGGGCTGACGCCCCTGGAGGCCATGGCTTGCGGCGCCCCCGTGATCGTCTCCAACGTCTCCAGCCTGCCCGAGGTGGTCGGCGACGCCGCCTTGTTGGTTGACCCGCAGCACGATGAGGAGATCACCGTGGCGTTGTGGCGCGTGCTGACCGATGAGGCGCTGCAGAAGTCGCTGCGGGCCAAGGGGCTGCTGCGTGCGGCGCAGTTCTCGTGGCGCCGCGCCGCCGAGCAAACAATGGCCGTCTATCGCAAGGCCGCGCGCTGCCAGACCTAGAACATGGCGCGCATCCTGGTTCTGACGCCACAACTGCCCGTTCCCCCGCAAGCCCTGACCGGGTTCTCGCAGGGAACCACGATCCGCAACTTCAATCTGATCGCCGGGTTGGCGCGACGTCATACGTTGGACCTGTTGACGTTTCTGCCGGCCGACGCCGGCCTCGCCCCCGACCCCTGTTCATTGCTCCGGCCCTATTGCCAGCAGGTGAGCGCCGAGCCGCCGCCGGTGCGCGCTCTCTGGCAGCGCGGTCGCGATACGCTGCTGAGTCATCTGCCCGACATGGCGCTGCGCCTGGACAGCCCCGCGCTGCACGGGCACATGGCGCGCCTGATGCAAAAGCAGCATTACGATGTGATCCAGGTGGAAGGGATCGAGATGGCGCCCTATGCCCTGGCGCGCAGCCGCCCGGACCCCAACCGGCCGCGCCTGGTGTTCGACGATCACAACGCTGAATATCTCCTGCAAAAGCGCACCTTCCTGACCGACATCCGCCGGCCGCGACGCTGGCCGGCCGCGGCCTACTCGTTCATCCAATGGCGGAAACTGATAGGCTATGAGCGCCGCATCTGTCGGGCTGCGGACCGGGTGATCGCGGTATCCGAGGCCGATCGGGAGGCGTTGCAGTGCCTGGCGCCCGGCCTGGATGTCGCGGTGATCCCGAACGGCGTGGACTTGGACTTCTTTCGACCTGACGCGACGCCGGCCGCGCCTGATCTTGGCCCGCACGCGCTGGTGTTCGTGGGCAAGATGGACTATCGGCCCAACGTGGACGCCGTGTTGTGGTTCGTCGAGGTCGTGTTGCCGCTGCTCCTGGCGCAGGCGCCGACCGCGCACTTCTACGCCGTGGGTCAACAGCCCCATGCCCGGTTGGCTGCGCTCGCGGGCCATCCCGCGGTCACCATCACCGGCCGCGTGCCAGATGTGCGGCCTTTCGTCGCCGCGGCGCGCGTCTTCGTCGTTCCGCTGCGCATCGGGGGCGGCACGCGCCTGAAGGTCCTGGAAGCCATGGCCATGGGCCGGCCGATCGTCTCGACGCGTTTAGGGTGCGATGGCTTCCATTTCGAGGACGGTCGGGAGGTGTTGTTCGCCGACGAACCGCGCGCGTTCGCCGATGCTGTTCTCGCGGTATTGCGCGACCCCGGCCGCGGTGACGATCTGGGCCAGGCTGGCCGCGACCATGTCGAGGCCCACTACGGGTGGGATGCCATCGTGCCGCGGCTGGAGAGCCTTTATGGCTGATTCTCGCAGGGAGTTGTGATGCCGATGTCTGTGACGCCGCTGCAGGTCGTTCTGGAGGAAGATCGTCACTGGTGGTTTGCCACGCGCACGCAGGCGATCCTGGCCTATCTGGATCGCCATCTCAGTCGGGATGGCGCGTTGCGCATTCTGGACGTGGGCTGCGGCGCCGCGAATATGACACATCACCTGCGCCGCTACGGCCACGTGCTGGGCGTGGACGTCAATCCGCGGCCGCTCGTGGTGGCGCGCGCGCGCGGCCTCGAGGCCTATCAGGCCGCAGCCGATGATCTGCCATTCGGCAGCGGCGACTTCGATCTGGTGGCTCTGCTGGACACGGTGGAGCACGTGCCCGCCGAGGACAAAGTGTTCGAGGAGTGCCGGCGGGTGTTGCGCGACCCCGATCATGCTGCGGGGCGACCGGGCGGCAAGCTGTTGGTCACGGCGCCGGCCTTCATGTGGCTGTGGTCGCAGAACGATGTCATCAACCAGCATCAGCGCCGCTACACCGCGCCAGGGCTGGCAGACAAGCTGGCGCAGCACGGCTTCAAGGTGTTGCGCATATCCTACAACAACTTCTTCGTTTTTCCCCTGGCCGCCGCCCTGATCTTGTTGCGTCGCGGCCGCGCGGAACCTGAGCTGGCCTCGCCTCATCATGACGAGGATGCCTACCAGGTCGAGATGGAACCGGCGCCGCCGCTGCTCAACGCCATTCTGACTCAAATCGGCCGGCTGGAAGCGGCTCTTCTGCGGCGCATAGATTTGCCGGTGGGAACGTCGCTGATCGCGATCGCCGAGAAGACGACACGGGGACGCGGAGACGCGGGGACGCGGCGCTCGCTGTAGCCGCTTTCCTGCTCGCAGCGCCTACCAATCGAGCTTCAGCAGCCTGGCCAGATCCTCGGCCGTATCGCTGCCGCGCACGCGCACGCGCGCCAGCTCGAAGATGTTGCTTGATCTGTGCGTGGCGCCCTGGCGCGTGGTCAGTCCTCCCCAGTAGTGCGCCGACCGAAAGACCGCGATCACCTGCGCGTCATAACCTCCCGAAGGATAGGCGATCCAGCGCGGATGCTGGCCTACGCGCGCCGCGATCGTCTCGCCGTTCCCCAACGCCTGCCACACCAGGTAGTCCACCGGTTTGCCGCGCAGGTCGGGGTGATCCCGGCTGTGGGCGCCGATCCGCTGTCCTGCGGCCGCCATCTCCGCGATCTGTTGCCACGTCAGATACCCCGGTCGCTGCTCGTTGATGAAATCCGTGATGATGAAGAAGTGGCCCACCATGCCATATTTCTGTAACAGCGGGAAAGCGTTGGTGTAGTTGTCGGCGTAGCCATCGTCGAAGGTCAGGATGACCGGCCTGGCCGGCAACGATCGGCCCTGGGTCAGGAAATAGAGCAAATCATCGAGCGTGATGACCTGGTAGCCATCGTCGCACAGCCGACGCAGGTGATTCTCGAACGACACCGGCGCCACCGAGAGATCCCGGCGATAGACATCAGCATCGGGCGGAGGTTGCGAGATATAGTGATAGAGCAGGATTGGCGCGCGGGCAGCGCGCGGCGTCCCATCAGGGGTGGGAAGCGGCGTCGGGGTTGCAGTGACCGTCGGCGTCGGGCTGGGGGAAGGCGTGTCTGTCGGGGTCGGCGTGATAGTCGGCGAGGCCGTCGCCGATGGGGTCGCGGTGGCCGGCGCCAGCGTCGGCGATGGCATGGGCGTGGCTGTGGCCGATGGCGAAGGGCTTGCCGTCGGGCTGGGAGTTGCGCTGAGTGCGGCGAAGCGAGCAGTCACCGCGCGCGGCGGCGTCCCACAACCTGTCAATACGCTGCCAAGCAGCGCCAGCAACCCAAGCACAGCAAAGCTTCTGGCCGATCGGCCGGCTCTCACCTTTTTCCTCACTGCGCAGCTCCTCGATAATCTGATCTTGCCGGACCATGCTCCAAGCGGGTCCATGACCCGCCGGATCACGGATCCGGCCTGAGCAATTGTGATCTACTGAGCCTGATCTTGCCGGACAGAATAGCCGAGAGCAACGGTTCTGTCAAGGCTGCCCGCCCGGTAACATTATCATTTGACTTGACACGGGTTGCTCAACACAGACCTGGACAGACCGGTCTGGTTTCCGAAACCTGACGGGTCTGCCATTTCACATCGTCATCCTCGCTAATTCGAGTTGACAAGACAGACAAGCCGTTGTACAATAGCGGTCGTAATGCCACACACCTGACGATATGACAGGCGATACGTCTTCACCCAGGCCAGCCAGATCGAGAGGTTTCGGTGTCAGGTATCGGTGTGGCAAGACACCAAGTCAGCGCCGATCCTCGCCTGAGGCAGCGGCGCAACCATCCACTGGAGGGCTCCTATGTTTAGAGAAAACATCCGTAAGCACTACGATCATCTCTCGCGCAGCTATCGCCGGGTCGCCGATTTCATCTTGAGCGATTACCGGACCGCGGCTTTTCTGACCGCGGCAGCCCTGGCCGATGCTGTAGATGTGGACACGACGACCGTCGTGCGTTTCGCTCAGCGCCTCGGCTATCCTGGCTACCCGGAACTGATCGAGGACATCCAGGAGCAGGTAAAAGCTGAGCTGAGCCAGACCTATGCCGCACCCCCGGAGGAGAACACCTTGCAAGCTAAGGTGCAGCGATTCGTCAGCCAGGATCGCACCAACATCGAAAAGGCGCTGGCGCATAACAACCTGGATGCGCTGGAGAGGATTCTGGACTTTCTGCGCGCCGCGCCTCGCATCATTGTGACCGGCGAGTCGTTTGCCGTGCCGCTGGCTGAGGCGTTCGCACGCATGTTGCGCGAGGCCGGCATGCCGGTGGTCTATACCAGCCCCGATGTCTACGAGCGCGCCCGCGCCCTGGCGCACCTGGTGCGCAAAGAAGTCGTCATCGGCATGACGCCGCTGGAGGGGCCTTCGGGTGTGGCGCGCGTCCTGCGCTATGTGCGCGAAGAAGGCGCGATCTCGCTGGCCTGCACGCCCAGCCTGAGCAGCCAGGCTGCCCGCGCCGCCGAGTATCTGCTGTACGCTCCGGGCGAGACCGAGGGGACGCTGCCCAGCCTGACCGGCCTCTACTCCTTGTGCATGGCAATGGCTCAGGTGTTGGCCAGCGAACAGCCCGATTTCGCCAAGCGCGCTGACCAGACCAATCGCGCCCTGGCAGAACTGCTCTAGTACTACAACCGCAGTTTCTCAGACCCGGCGACCGAGGTCGCTGCAACCTTCGCGAAGTCGCCCTCCGGCGACTGAATTGAGCCTGCGTCGGCAGGCTGCGCCGCTGTTGCAGCGGTTTCAACCGCCCGGCGATATGAAGTGCGGTTGTAGTACTAGGAGCAAGATGCCCCACCAGGCGCCGGCGCTTCGGAAGCGCGGGGGCCTGGTGGGTCTCAATCTCCCGCCTGGCAAAGGCTGTGGCGCCTGGCCTGACCGCGGCCGCCACAGGCCGGAAGCCGATGAACGAGGAATCCCATGAACGAGACCGAACCGAAATACCCGGAGCGCATCCGAGCGCAGTATGAGCACCTGTCGGCGGGCTATCGCCGCGTGGCAGACTATGTTCTGCAGAACTACCGTGACGTGGCTTTCATGACAGCCTCCCAGATCGGCCGGGCGACCGGTGTAGATACGACGGTGGTAGTTCGCCTGGCGCAGCGCCTGGGCTACCCGGGCTTTCCAGAGATGTTGGCCGAGATCAAAGAGGACATCAAGCGCGACCTCTCTGCCGTGTATGAGCTAATGTCCACGGAACGCACACCGTACCAGGTTTTTCGCCGTGGGCTGATCGAGGATCGGCACAGCTTGAACTTTGTGCTCTCGCACACCGATGCCGAAACCATCGAGACGATCGTCGGGAAACTCGTGGCGGCGACCGCCGTGACGGTGCTGGGCGAGGGTTCAGCGGCCCATGCTGCAGCGCTGTTCGCCCTGCGTCTGCAGACGATGGGCTGCAACATCACTGTAGCGCCGGCCGATGCCACGGGACGGGCGGCGCTCCTGGCAGGTTTGCAGCCCGGTCATGTGTTCCTGGCGGTGAGTCTGACCGATCTCAATGCGGGCGCAGCCGCGATGCTCAAGGTCGCACGCCAGCACGGTGCATCTACGATCGCGGTTGCCCCCAGCCAGTCCAATGCGGCCGCAGCGGCCGCCGAGCACGTGCTGGTGGCGCCAGCCCGTGGGTTTGGACTGATCCCCTCAGTGACAACGGTAGACGCCATGCTGAACGCGTTGTCGTCCGCGGTGGGCCTTAGCCTGGATCAACAGATGGACGACAGTTGGACCAGGCGCTTCGAAAGGGCCTACAACGACCTTAACGCCTCGCAACGCGCTGCCGCCCTATCGCCTCGCACAACCGCGATGGAAATCCGTGCTCTGCTGACCCAGCCTGAACTGGAGGTAGTTGATGTACAAAAACCGAATTCGTGAGACCTATGAGTATCTGTCGCCCGGCTATCGGCGGGTGGCTGACTTCCTGCTCGAAAGCTATCGCGATGTCGCATTCATGACGGCCGCGGAGGTGGGCAAAGCTACCAGTGTGGATACCACGCTGGTGGTCCGCTTTGCGCAGCGACTCGGCTATCCAGGCTACCCTGAGCTATTGGCCGATGTGCAAGACGACGTCAAGCAGGACCTCCGCGCCATCTATGCGCCCCCACCCGAAGACCATTCGCCGGCCGCGGCGTTCCAGCGTTCCATCACCGAAGACCACAACAACCTGCAGAATCTGTTGCTGCACGTGGACGCCGAGATGGTCGAGACGGTGGTCCAGATTCTGCAGACGGCGCCCCGTATTGTCCTGATCGGCGAAGGATACAGCGACTTCCTGGCCGAGGCTTTTGCGATGCGCCTGGCGGTTCTGGGACTGAATGCGCGCAGCGTGTCGAGCGAGCTGGCCGAACAGGCCGCGAGCGCCATGAATCTTCAGGCCAACGATGCATTTGTCGGGCTGGGGATGACTGCGCTGACGCCTGGCGTGGCCGTAATCCTCAAGGCGGCGCGCGACCTCGGCGCACGCACGATCGGCATCGTGAGCTCGCTGTCCAACCCGGTCGCCGCGGTCGCCGAACACGTCCTCGTCGCGCCCGCACGCCAAACGGAGATTATGCCTTCCCTGACAGCCTTGTCGGCAGTTTTGCACGGGCTGTTGCAGGCGCTGGCGGCTGAGTTGGGCGATCCCGCGGCCGAACTGTTGACGCACACCGCTCGGCTGGCGCAAGACTACGCGGACGCCTGGCGCGACCAGGTTTCGCGCGTGCGAAAGGCCGCGGCCGCGTACCGCACATCCAAAGAGAGCGCCGAGTAGCGGTATTCGTCGCGGTTGGGGCAACAACGTCCCTGAACACGGCCGCAACAGATCAGCCGGCTGATCTGTTGCGGCCTTTTTTCGCCGGCTCACAGACCGCCAGCGCGCCCAGCGCCAAGACAGCCAGGATGTAGCCCAGGTAGTTCTCGTTGAGGAAGCGCGAGACGAAGAAGAACACGAAGAGGAACAGCCCATAGCCCCAAAGCGCGCGCGCCGGGGTGTTTTCACGCGCCTGTCGCCACAAGAGGCCAGCCATCAACGGCAGACCGAGCAGCAATTGGGGCCGCCAAAAAGGCCAATAGACGAAACGACTCGACGCCCAGCCGGCAGCCAGGAGCAGGTTAGATGCGCCCCAGCCCCAAATCTGATACGCGGTGGCCGATGCGCCGCTCGACCAGCCCCACACATCATCGAGCATGGCGCCCGGATTCCAAAGCAAATAGGGCCCGACGATCAGCGCGCAGACCGCAACCGCCGGCCAGACCCGCTTGCCAGCCCTGATGACGCTCCAGGACCGGTCACCCTGCTCGTCGCCGCCCAACAGCAGGAGATAGAAAGGCGCGAAAAACCAGGCCGTGGGCTTGCTGGCGCACGCCAGCCCGAATGCGGCCGCCGAACCGAGCAACCACCCGCGCGCCTCGCCGGCCCCTTGCCCCCGACGCCATAGCCACACGCTCAGCACCAGCCAGGCAAACACAAAGCTGTCATTCTGCCCATAGATCAGATCCAGGCTCATGATGGGGTTAAGCCCGACCAGCATGACCAGCAGCAATCGGGTGGAGGGCGTGGCCGCCAACCCCGGCAAGAGCAGCAAGATAGCGCCAAAGAGGAGCAGATAGACGAAGCGCTGATCGTACCAGCCGAAGAAGGCATCGGCGAGCAGCTTGAAAGGCGCGGAGAAGAGAAACGTCCACGGCAAATAGGGGTAATGATATAGCGCCGTGCGAAACTCCCCGATCCCCCATTCGGCCATCGGCGTGTCCAGGTAGTTCTCGACGTAGGGGTTGCGTCCCTCGAACAGCATCGCAATCGTCGCCTCTGTCTGGATCACACCGCCGTCGTGGCTATAGGAAGCCGGCCCGCTGGCCTGTCGCAACAGGCTAAGCTTTACGCTGGGCGCGCAGACGGTCAGCAGCACGATGGCCCAGATCAACAGCAGCTTGAGGCGATAGCTGGCAGCCGCGTTGCGCACGAACTCTGCAATCAGCAGATAGGCGAGCAGGCATCCCAGCGCAGCGACGATCAACAACAGGCCAATGGGATCCACTAACTGTTGCTGCGCCAGCAACGCCATCGCCTGGGGCGAAAGGAGCTGGCCAAGCCACGGATGCCGCGCCACATCGTTCTGGCGCAGGGGCAACACAGCCGCCTCGGCCAATGAATCGATCCGGATGCGCGCTATCACCAACGCCGCCAGCGCCAGCGCATCCATGCGCCGCAGAAGGGGATGCGAGTCAGTTTGCATGGGAGCCATAGCGAGATTATAGCCCGAAGTGAGCTGACAGTCCAGTAGGGCGGTTTGTCTTTTCATCTCACCGGACGTATAATCGGGCCACAAGAATCAGTCTTGCATTAGCCGGCCCCTACCTGCCGGCGGTTACATGGGGGCGACTATGGATGAGAAACTCGGCTCTCTGGCAGAGTTGAAACTTTTTCGCGATCTTCCCGAACGCGAGCTTGCCGAACTGGAACGCGTGACGACGACGACGACCGTGCCGCGCGGCCGGGTGTTCTATCAGCCCGAAGATGTCGGCGAGGTGCTTTTCCTGCTCAGGCAGGGGCGGGTGCAATTGTATCGCATCTCGCCCGAAGGCAAAAAGCTGGTGATCGCAACCTTGGGTCCGGGCGCGCTTTTCGGCGAGATGGCGCTCTTGGGTCAGAAAATGCACAGCGCGTTCGCCGAGGCGGTGGACGATTGCGTGATACTCGTGATGGGCCAGACCGATCTCGAGCGCTTGATCCTCGACAAATCGGTGGTGGGCTTGCGGCTGCTAGAGGTCACGCGCAAACGCCTGGCCGACGCCGAGGAACGGCTTGAGAGCATGGCTTTCAAGGGCATCCCCGCGCGGCTGGCCGCGCTGCTTCTGAACCTGGCGGACGAGCAAGCCTCGAGTGCGATCACCGGCCTGACGCATCAGGATCTCGCAGAAACGGTGGGCACCTATCGCGAGACGGCCACCCAGGTGCTGAACGACATGAAGGGGCAGGGTCTGATCGAGATCGGTCGCAAGCGCATCAGCATCCTCGATCGCGAGCAGCTGCAGGCGATCGCCGAGAGTTAGCTCCTTGACAAACATCCCGACACCCTGTAGAATGCAGCGCGTCAGTGACAAGACCACTGGCCGTCAGCCGGATCGGCCGAGATCACGATAGGACTTCCCTGTTCTCAAGGAGGAGCAACATGACCCACATCATCACCAGCCTGTGCATGCGCGATGGGAGCTGCGTTGACGTCTGCCCGGTAGAGTGCATCGTGCCGGGTAGCCCCGAATCCGAATGGCCCCTCTACTACATTGATCGCGATACCTGTATTGACTGCGGGGCGTGCGTGCCAGAGTGCCCGTGGGAGGCGATCTTCCCGGAGGAAGACGTGCCGACCGATTACAAGGGCAAGGGCACGATCAATGTGCGCGGCGACGTGCTGGAACAGCGGCTGAACATGGCGGCCGGCACGGCCGGTTTCGACCAGGTGTACGATGGCACGGACAGTCATGGCAACGCTGTGCATCTGGAGGCCACGCGCGTCCTGAAGAAGGGTGAAATCGTTGACCTGACGCCTGCCATCGCAGACAACGACAACTTCTTCCAGTCTGGCCCCGGCTACTCCGCGCAGCCTTGAGCTCGCGGCCGGTGTGCTCTCTCGACAGGCCCCTGCATGTGCAGGGGCCTGTTTCTTAACAGATATGCAAGGGAATCATGCGACCAGTAACCTCTCAAAGCCCGATCCAGGGCGTCATCTTCGACTTCGGCAGCACGCTTTCGATTCTGCGTCGGCCCTGGTCGGTCGTCATCGCCGAGTGTACGACCGCGCTGACCGGGCACTTGAAGCGCAGCGGCCTGCAGTTGCCCGCCAACTTCCCCGAGCTATGGTCCGCCATGCTCAGGTTCGCAGTGCAGCACGCCGGCCGCGATGGCATCGAGCGCACGGCCGACGACATCCTGGCCGCGCTGCTGGCTTCGCAAGGCCACGCTGACCTGACCCCAGACTTCATCGGGCAAGCGATGGACGTCTACTTCGGGGCCGAGGACGCCCTGCGCGCGCCCGCGACCGGCGCGCTGTCCGCGCTGGCAGAGCTGCGTGCGGCCGGCTACCGGCTGGCGGTGCTGTCCAACACCATCAGTGGACAATGGGTTCAGCGCTGGACCGATCGCTTTGGCTTTCGACCATACCTGGATGCCGTCATCACCTCCGACGCGATCGCTATCCGCAAGCCCAGGGCTGAAGCGTTCACGACGACCATGACGCAGATGGGCCTGGCACGCCCCGAGGCTGTGGTGATGGTGGGCGATACCGTCGCCCATGACATCGTGGGCGCCCAAGCCGCAGCCATGCGCACCGTGCAGATCAGCCTGGCCGAGGATCAGAGCTTCAGCGACCGTTCCGCATCAGCATGGCTGGTGGGCGAGATGACCGCGGAGCCGGACGCCTTCATCACCGAGCTGGCTGCGTTGGCGCCAGTCCTGGACCGGTGGCAGTCCGATGGCCGCTGAGGGGGACGATCGCCTCTACCCACGCCGCCCCATGGTGGGAGTGGGAGCGATCGTGTGGGATGGCGCCAGGATGCTGTTGGAGCGCCGCGGCCGGCCGCCGGCGCAGGGCGACTGGGCCATCCCAGGCGGTCTGATCGAAGTAGGCGAAACGGCCGAGGACGCTGTCCGCCGCGAGGTGCGTGAGGAGTGCGGCATCGAGGTTAGCGTCGGTCCGCTGGTGGGGGTGTTCGAGCCGATCTTGCGCGACGCCGACGGCCGGGTGCGCTACCACTTCGTGCTGGTTGACTACCTGGCCTACTATCGTTCGGGCGAGCTGTCGGCCGGCGACGACGCGGCCGAGGTGCGCTGGGTCGCGGCCGATGATCTGGCAGGGTTCGAGCTCAGGCCGGCCACGCGGGAGATGATTGGCCGGGCGCTCGCCCTGGTCGCCGCGGAGACAGTCAGCCAAAAAGAGGACCAATAGCCCATCGCCGCGCGAGTCGGGTTCGTGTTACAGTGGCGGCATTATCTCAGTTCGCCACGGAGGTGTGACATGGAATGGATGCCCGCTCAGCGCCTGGCTATCGTGTGTTGTCTGGCGGTTGCGCTCACGCTGTTGTTGGCCTGGCAGATGCAGGCCAGCCCGGCGCTGGCGCGTGCCCTTACCTCGCCGGAATCAAGCGTAGATCAACTCAACGCTGGCTGACTGCACCTGAGACACCTGAGCGCGTAACTGCCGGATGTCCTGGCTCACATGCTGCAGAGCGACATGATTGCCCACCTGTTGGAGAATGTTGCTGATCTGATGGGCTACATCGCCCGTAACGAGCTGTTTACCGCAGTTGGAACAAACCAGAGCCGGCACATTGACCATGCGCAAGATGACGCCTTCTTGGGGATAAGCCAGGGTGACGGTTGATTCTTCCATCGTTTGCAGACCGCATTCGGGACAAGATAAGATGAACTCGATGTCCATGATAGCAGCCTTTCAATCCGTCTCACTACGCTCTGATCATACAATCAGCGCCACGGTTTGTCAATTGCCCGTTGGCTCTCGGGCAACGATAGTCAACCAGGCGTTTGATTGTATCTTCTCAATTTGTAGGGGCGCACCCTTGCGGTCGCCCCGGCGGGCAGGCGCAAGGCCATGCCCCTACCCCGGATTATTGAGAAGATACGTTTGATTTATGGCCGGTTTACGGTATAATTACGTCATGCTACATCGCCATCTTACCCATCAGGAATTCACCCTGGCTGCGATTGACGACGTGATCGCCCGCGGCAAGCGGCCAGATTGGGCCGACCTGCGCCGCGCGGTGCTGGCTGACCGCGTCGTGTTAGAGAAGGTGCTGCGCGTCTGCCAGGCCCACGTGGCCGATCCCTACGCGCAGCGCTATCATTTCTGGAAACACTATGCCGAACGCTACCTTGCCTGAATGGGAGCAAGTGCTGGCCGCGGCCGCGCGTCTCCAACGTATCCTGCCGGACGCAGTGCTCGTCGGCGGCAGCGCCGCGGCGGTCTACGCGGCGCACCGTCTTTCCACCGACGCCGATCACGTGCTGACCGATCTCCGGCCGCGCTTCGACCGGGTGCTGGCTGAGCTGGAGTCGGTCGCCGGTTGGCAAACGGCCCGCATCCGGCGTCCCGTGCAAATCCTCGGCAACCTGGACGGCATCGAAACCGGGGTGCGGCAACTGATCCGGGATGAGCCGCTGGAGACTACCCAGATGACGTACCAGGGAGAGACGTTGACCCTCCCGACGGAAGCCGAGATGCTGCGGATCAAGGCGGTGCTAATTCTGCGGCGCAACGCCACGCGTGACTATCTCGATTTCGTGGCCCTGGCCGATCATCTGGGCGCCGAGGAGATGGTGGCAGCCCTGCAACCTTTCGACCGGCTTTACCCGCAGCCAAACGCCGAATCGGCCTTGCAGCAGTTGCAGATTCAACTCGCCAACCCGCTGCCCTACGATCTCGAAGAATTGAACCTGGCCGAATACAAGAACCTGGCGCCGCGCTGGCGCGATTGGCGGGCCGTCAAAGCCGCCTGCGTTGACTGCGCGCTGCTGATCTTCGACCGAATTGTCGGTCTGGTGGAATAAGTCCTTCCTGTCGGCGGTGTTCGCTCGACGCGTGCCTGGTGTTTCCTGAACGGAGCGTCAGGCACATTTTTGTCCTCAAGATCGCACTTTTCCCCCTGCCAAACCCCGCCGCCGCTCAAGTTTATACTTTTTCTATACTTTTTTGCTTGACTTACGCGGCCAATTTTCGTATATTGGACGCATGACGCCCGCCCTTCCTCGCATCCTCATCTGCGGCAACTCGCTCCTGCTGGCCGGACTGGAGGCCAGCCTGCGCAGCGCGGCCGGCGTGCAGGTGCTGAGTTGGCAGGTTTCGCAAACCTGCCAACTATTGGGCGCGGCCGGCGCCGCGGTGGCCGTCTACGACCAGGCCGAGACCGACCTGGGCCAGCTCGCGGCCTGGCTGACCGCCTGCCCCGACCTGACCCTGCTGGGCCTGAACGCCGAGCACGACCGCGTCCACATGGTGACCGGCCACAGCCGGGCGGTGACCGCTACGGGCAGCAGCATCACGCGCAACGGCGTCACCGAGTTCTCGCAATGGGCGGTGGGCAACAATGCCGGGCCGACCGCGGTGACGCTACGCGACTTCCGGGCCGCGCCGGGGTTCGATCCGGTCGCGTGGTTGAGGAACCTGCTGCGCCGGTGATGCGGGGATACGGAGACACGGGGACACGGGGACGCGGGGAGCCTCAGCTTCCAGCATCCAGCTTCCGGTCACCAGCTTCC
>Ga0194126_10002203_pt1 | contig 31864 bp, 34 predicted proteins | sample TA2KigC150mmetaG_FD_148641 | JGI IMG/M metagenome (GOLD analysis project Ga0194126, IMG submission 148641) | Freshwater microbial communities from Lake Tanganyika, Tanzania - TA2015035 Kigoma Deep Cast 150m | ecosystem: Environmental > Aquatic > Freshwater > Lake | place: Tanzania: Lake... | reverse complement strand
TCGGTCTCGTTCGCCACGGCGAATCCGCCTGAGGCGGAAAAATCGTTGTGGGGGCAACTCCACCCAGGGTTCGTTCGCCTCGGCGAATCCGCTGAGGTGGAAATCCCTGCCCCTCCGCCATCTGATAATTTAAGGTTCATATCTTTGTATGGGTCGGTCTCGTTCGCCACGGCGAATCCGCCTGAGGCGGAAAAATCGTTGTGGGGGCAACTCCACCCAGGGTTCGTTCGCCTCGGCGAATCCGCTGAGGTGGAAATCCCTGCCCCTCCGCCATCTGATATAGCCATGCCTTCACTCCTTCGAAATAATCCTGTATAACAATTTGCCATCCTCCTTCTTATATACCCAACACTCAACAGGCGATATAACATCTATTTCCAGATGAGCATCAAAGCTGATTATGTATAAGAGATCTTCTGTTCTTGTGGAAGGTGTCAGTTCTTTCATCTTTACACTCTTTACGCCTGAGTGGCGGCCATAAACAGTAATTCCCGAGCTTATGGCATTCTTGCAAAGCTGTATCGCCTTTTGCTCATCTTTAGTATCAGAACTTCGCTGCATATTCCCCCTGCTGTCGCTTCTTTCTGTTGAATCGTCACTATCTCCTCTGTATTTCAGAAGATCGCTGTCTGTGAATACCTTTTCAGCATAAAGGGTATCCCCTGCCAAGATACCAACAACAAAAAGCAAAGCTAATATTTGCAGTACAGACTTCATCATATCCTCCTTAAAAAATATTCTGTGGTCATTTTCAATATGAAAATATTTTACTACCAACGAAATATTTCTTACTCTTTTGCTCCCGCATTCTTTAATTCTTTTCGCACTTCAACCATTTCGTGGCCAATGTAGGGCTTCATCAAACTGAGCACTGTTGCTCCGCTTTTTGTTCTTGCATTAACATCAGCGCCCCTTTCGATAAAAAGCTTTACAACGTCAGCGCGTCCGTATAGTGCAGCTGCCATTAATGGTGTTTTACCGTCATTATCCTGGATGTTCACATCAGCGCCTTTTTCAACAAGAGGTTTTACAACTTCAATTCCATACGAGGCTGCAACTGATATTGCCGGCTGACCTTCTGAATTCTTAACATTGACGTCAGCGCCTTTTTCAAGTATCAAATTTAGAATTTTGACTTTCTCTTTTCTAAAGGCAAAAAACAGAAGCGGATTCCCGAGATTCTCTTTTGCATTAACATCAGCACCTCTCTCAATAAGCAATCCTGAAATCTCAAAGTCTCCATCTGATACTGCCCTCATCAATGGTGTCCATCCTCCATATGCCCTGGAGTCAACATCAGCGCCTTTTTCAAGTATTGATCTCACCCTTTCAATATCTTTATTTATAACAGCATTCCATAACTCCCTGTTAATTTCTTCTTTGTTCCAGATTTCCTTTTTTGCTGTTTCTGTCTGAACATTTTGCGCTTCAGTCCCTTTGCCTGCATCCTGTTTTTCAGCCTCCTTCTGACAGCCTGAAAAAAGAAAAATTGTTATACATAACACTGCAGTCTGTACCTGACCTATATGACTTTTCAAATGAGTTTTATTCCTTTGTTTTCGATAGCAATAAGCCGTTTCTTATAAAGAGAGCCTATCGCTTTTTTGTATGTTTTCTTGCTCACCCCGAAGAGGCCGTAGATAATTTCAGGCGGGCTTTTATCGGTTACGGAAACAAATCCGCCCGCTGCTTTTAGTTTATCGAGAATCTTTTCAGATACCTCATCAACCTTTTCATGTCCGGGTTTTTGAAGGCAGAGATCTATCTTTCCATCTTCCCTCAACTTCTTTATAAATCCTTTTATATGTTGTCCTTTTCTTAATGGCTGAAATATCTCGTTCTTATAAAGCATGCCCCATTCCGAGCTGTTGATCATAGCCTTATAACCAAGGTCAGTCCGTTCGCCAATTACCAATTCCACTACCTGGCCTTCCTGAAATCCGGTTGGCTGCTTATCAGGCAACTTGTCCAATTCTTTATCCTCTACTTTTAACCAGTTTATTGAAATATTCCGGAACCCCGGTTTCGAATAGAATTGTCCCTTTGTGCTTCATTTCTGTCCGGCTATAACGCTTCTGACATAGCGCCACAATTCGTCCCTGCCTTCACCGGTCTCACTGGAATAGATGAGCGCCGGAACATGAGCGGGAAGCATTAATCCTTTGCGAATCGCTGCAATATGCGCTGGTCGCTTGCTGCGGCTGATCTTATCCGCTTTTGTTCCGACAATAACATACGGGATATTGAGGCCCATCAGCCATTCTGAAGCATTCCTGTCATTTTTCATGGGCTCATGCCGCAGGTCAATCAGATGCACAATGAGAGCAATCCTGTCCCCATCCCGCAGATAGTTGGTGATGAACTCTCCCCACTCACTGCGCTTTGCCTTTGATGCCCCCGCATAGCCATATCCCGGCAGATCGACCAGATACAACTGCTCATTGACGGCAAAATAATTAATAGTCTGCGTTTTCCCCGGCTGGACGCTGGTACGCGCCAGCGCGCGTCGTGCGCATAATGAATTGATCAGGGATGATTTACCAACATTGGAGCGTCCGACCATCGCAATCTCCGGATACCCGGTGTCAGGGTATTGCTTTGGTCCAACCGCACTCATAATGCATTTAGCTGAAATTATTTTCATCATTTTACCTCGTCAGGTTATCTGATATTTTAACACGACGTGCAGACGAGCAGGAGTTACGAAGAAGTGCATGAGCAATCCCCCTCACCATCTCAGGACATCGAAAGAGGTGGGGATGTACTTTATCAGGGGGGTAGTATCAAATAAGTTTCTCACAGGAGTCGTCGTTTTTGCCTTCCCCTTTAATTCTGCATTGTTCTTTTGGGAATCAATAAATTGAAAAAACTGATATTTCAAGACTTGACCCCAAATACTCAAATATTGACCCTGTCCGTTAAAACGGGGGAAGTGCACCTTTACATAATTTAATGATGTGATGTATTCCTTCTGGAAATTATCATGCCCCATGTTTTCATTTTGACTTTGTTTTTAACTTGAAATTTCATCAAATTACAATAAACAAGCCTAACCTCGCTGTTTCCTATTGTGCAGGAACACGAATGGACAAGTGGATTTCTGCAGTTGAAGAAATTGTGACCGTCGCTGTTGTATCGATGTTATTTAGTGAAGAACTTTCCCCAGTCACGCAAGGAAAATTTGAGGCAAAGCTGGTGTTAATGCTGTCTTCTGTGATAGACAGTCATTACCTTGCACAATTCTGTTCTTGCGGATAAAGCACAAAAAAACATAAAATAGTTAATGGAAAAGATACTCGGGAACCTGCCTGACAGAGTAGCTAAGGCAGTCTCGGTCTATTGGGCAACCCGCGAAAATCAGGCTCAAAAACAGGAAAGTGCCGGACGGGCCGATCAGGGACTAAGGAGCGCTGTTACAGGTGGCGCCCAAATGGACGGTTTTATCACCTTGATGACAGAGATCATTGTCGAGGCCGGAATCGACGAACATTTTATTTTTCATAATAAGAACCTTGAACTGCCCGGCTTTTTCAGGCCTACCAAAGAATGGGACCTTCTGGTTATAAAGGAGGGGCAATTACTCGTGGCCCTCGAAGCAAAATCACAAGTAGGACCTTCTTTTGGAAACAATTTCAATAATCGCACTGAAGAGGCAATGGGCAGCGCAGTAGACCTATGGACCGCATATAGAGAAGGGGCGTTCAATAAGACAGTGAAGCCGTGGCTCGGCTATCTCTTCTTGCTTGAGGATTGTAAGGAGTCGCAAAGACCGGTGAAAGTAAAAGAGCCGCATTTTAAAGTCTTCCCAGAATTCAAGGAGGCTTCTTATGCGAAACGCTATGAGTTATTTTGCAGGAAACTGCTGAGGGAGCGACATTACAGCTTTTCGACCTTTCTTCTGTCGGACAGAAAAAACGGAGCTAAAGGTATCTACAAAGAACCCGCCGAAGACCTAACTTTCGAGCTTTATGGGCGGTCACTTGTTGCTCAAGTTACCGCTTTTGGCAAGGGTTAGTGATGAGCACCCTAACGCAGTTGGAGAAACAAATTACAACTCATCGCGTTATTCAGGGCGATACCCGCTCGCTATCCTTTATTCCCGACGGATCAGTTCATCTCGTAGTTACCTCCCCGCCTTACTGGTCGTTGAAGAGATATAATGAAAGTCCTGCACAGATGGGCCATATCGTTGATTATGAGAAGTTTCTTTCAGAATTGACGAAGGTGTGGCAAGAGGTTTATCGCGTTCTTGTTCCGGGTGGCAGGCTTGTCTGCGTAGTCGGTGATGTGTGCTTGTCAAGAAAAGTGCACGGGCGGCATCTTGTTATGCCTTTACATGCGGATATCGTCGTCAACTGCCGCAAGATCGGTTTTGATAATCTTAACCCTATCATCTGGCACAAAATTTCGAATGCAACCTTTGAAGTGAATAACGGCACGAAATTTCTGGGGAAACCTTATGAGCCGAATGCTATCGTGAAGAATGATATCGAGTTTATTCTGATGCAGCGAAAGCCGGGCGGATACCGCAGGCCTACCGAGGAACAGCGCAGGTTAAGCATGATAGCAAAAGTTGACTTTGCCGAGTGGTTCCGGCAGTTCTGGACTATCACAGGAGCATCCACCCGGCTTCATCCAGCGCCCTTCCCCTATGAACTTGCTTACCGGCTGGTTAGAATGTTTTCCTTCTGGGGCGACACGGTCCTCGATCCATTTTGTGGGACCGGCACAACAATGCTTGCCGCAATGAAATGCGGAAGAAACAGCATCGGCGTTGAGATCGATGAAGAATATTGCCACATGACTTTCGACCGGCTGAAAGCAGAGGAGCGGGGTTCATCTACTGAGGTCAAGATTGATTTTTCAAAAGTGAGTGGCAATGGAGGAAATCTGACTGTAAATGAAGAGACTGCTGTATACAAGGCGGGAAAGAGTAGAAAGGCAGCAAAACACAAAACATGAACATTACATATACACACAGCATTTGTAGAAAATATGGGCTGTAACCAATGTAGGGGAAATATTTCTCTTGAGTGATATGCAAGAAATAAGCGGAGGTGACTATGCCGTCCTTACTTGAGCAGGCAACAGAACATCGCAATCATATTAAGCATGAAGCGCTTACCTTTTCTCTCTTCGAATTGGTGAATATGTTCAGGGCCGAGCCTAAAGAAATTCAGATTAGGCCGGATTTTCAGCGCCTTTTTAGATGGTCTCGTATACAACAAAGTAGTTTTATTGAGTCGCTAATATTGGAGATGCCGATTCCGCCTCTTTTCTTTTTTGAAACTCCTGAAGGGTTGTGGGATCTCTTGGATGGTTTGCAACGGTTATCCACAATAATAAGGTTTATTGGCACAGGCAAAGATACACCCGTGGAAGTCCAAGGGAGTAATGGTAACGAGAATATGTGGCATTACGATAATCAAAATAATCTTGAGGAACCCTTGCAGCTTCTTGCGGGTGAATACTTAACCGAATTGGCTGGGCTAACATTTACACGCCTACCTGCACAATTACAACTCAATCTAAAAAGGGCACGGCTACATGTCTACGTTCTTAAGCGTGAAACAAAACCTATGTATAAGTATGAAGTTTTTAAGCGGCTCAATCGGGGTGGAATGCTGCTTGAAGATCAGGAAATGAGAAACTGCAGCGTCAGGATGCTCGACGAAACTTTCCCCAATTTCCTGCGTGAAATAAGCCAAGACAATGGGTTCGCAAAAGCACTGGGGGTAGAATATGACCAGCAGAATGCGTATTACCTTGAAGAATTTGCTCTGCGTTTTTTTACAATGAAAAATTACAGTAATAATTTTAGGCATGAGGTTAGCGATTTTCTGACAGAATACATGGAGGCAGTTAGCAGACAAACATTTGTTTTTAATTATGACGCCGAGCGTTTGCTTTTTACGGAATGTTGGTCGCAAATAAATAGAGCACTGCCTGATGGAGAGGCATTTAGAGGAAAGAATAGAGATGATCACAAAAGTTATGGCCCTTTTTCTCCTGCTCTATTTGAAATGATAAGTATCGGAATTGCAGCTAATATTGCCAACGTGAAGATTATTGGAGATACAGATCTTAAGAATAAAATAGTTGATTTGATAATTACTGCCAAAGATCGAGGATTGACAGGAGGCGGTTCAAATTCGCGGACTAAAACGCACGGACGATTGACGCTTGCTAAAGAAGGTTTCGCAAGCTAATCAGGTCTGCGCACAATGCCAACTCTATACATGACAGAAACATTTGAACAAAACTCTAAAATATTTCTTAATAATACTGATGCGGCTTATGATGAATGTGCCTCCGGTATTGCAAATCTCGACAAGATAATTGTTAGTGTGAGTAGCGGATACAGTTCCATGACAAGGGGGTATTTGCTGCCGATTATCTATGCCTATTGGGAAAGATTTTTTCGAATTGTTTTCTCCGAATATTTGCGTTGCGTGGAGCTTAGCAATCTTAATCTGATTTCTATTCATCCACAACTTGCGCAACTCAGGTTAAAGAGGGAAATAAGTGATACACTAAGGAAACATGGAATCAAACAGTTACAGGAGACAGCATCATCATTAAGCATCGAGACGGCGAAAACTTTTTTTGACAACTTGACTGTAATCTTTCAGCGCCCTGTTACTTTTGCCGACCCATCGAATTTGGTCGAAACCGAGTCTAATGTCAATTTTACTGTATTGCAAAAAAATTGTAAGAATATGGGAATAGATATTGAAACTGTCAAGACACAGTTGGAAGAATCTGCGATTACTTTATCTACCGTTCTTAAAGAGTTGGTTGACGTGAGAAACCAGATTAGCCATGGAGATACTTTTAAGGCAATACGTAGCGATGAATGGGAAAGTTTGAAGAATTCCATTTTAAGTGTTATGACTGCCGTGCAACTGGAACTCTATGAAACGCTTCGCCAGGGCCGATGCCTCAAGTAAGCTTCGAGTGCTCTAAACGGTCAGGTCTACGCATGTGACGAAGAATATTCTCTAACTGAGAAACTCAACAGTTCAAATAGAAATTATCATTTTACTTCAATTGTCCTCTTGCGCACTTGCAGGTGTTAGAAACTATGTGGCGCGAGGGGTTGTCGCAAGATCAGAGAGCGCCACGCATAGATCAGGAGGAGTTAAAAAAAGAATAACACCCGCACAAAATTCGGCACATTTATTAATCCCTGCTATCTACCATTTCTCCCAGTGAATATTTTCAGGTTTGTATTTGTCTTTTGGTTTATCTGTTCCCGTAGGATGTCCCACAGGGATAACATTCAGCGGGATGATGTCCTGCGGGATGTTCAGGGCTTTTCTTGCAACGTCCATCCTGTCTTTATACGGATATGCCGCAGTCCAAACCGCGCCTAATCCCAAGGCTTCGGCAGCCAGCAATATATTCTCGCTTGCACAGGTGCTGTCAATAACCGCGAATTCCATTCTCTTGTCATGTGCCTTTTCCGGTATGGCACAGACAATAATCGCAGCTCCTGCCTTTTCAAGCATTTTGGCATACGGCAATCCGGCAGCAAGGGTATCAAGGGTTTTACGATCGGTAACAACAACAAATGCCCACGGCTGCCTGTTCACAGCAGTAGGCGCTGCCATCCCTGCCCTTATGATTTTATCCAGCGCTTCTTTGCTTACACTATCCCCGGTAAAACTACGCACACTTTTACGGTTATGAATAACAGAAAAAGCATCAGACATTTTCCCCTCCTTTTGTGCGAAAGCAACAGACCATACAGTCAGCAAAACCATGACCATTACTATACTTATAAAGAAACTTACCCTTTTCATATCGCCTCCTTTTTCTCTTTAACTTTTTGTTATAACTTAAGCATAGAGAACATAATCAACATTACTATATTATATAATTCTTTCTGCTGTGTAACGAAGCCTTCAAACATAGTGCAAACATTAATCATCATTTTTCATCATGCGATGGGGATACATAGTTGTAGGAGGTGGAGTAGAAACGCAAAGGATGAAAAATGAACGCCTTTTTATGCCGCAATCACAAGTATGGGGTAGCAGAGTTATTTTGAGCTTCAGGGCTTGTAGTACATAAGCTGGCGTGAAAATGGTTTGACTTTTTCGATGAGATCCCTCATCTCTGCATTCGGCATCGGGCTGAACTTCAGGGCAAACTCCACATTTTCTTCAAGCTGCCGGACACTGTCGCATCCGATGACCACTGTTGAGACCGACTGTGAAAGGGCAAACTGAAGAAAGGGCTCCATGGACTGAAACCATGGAATCCTGGCTGCAAATCCCCTGAAATAGACCTTCATGCCGATTATTCCCATGCTCTTTTGTCTGGCAAATGGTATAACTTCATCAAGAAAGCTCTTATAGTGCGGCTCGGCAGGATTAACCGGCAGCAGGACTGTGTCGAAATCGAACAGGCTGATGCACTTTTTCAGTATCTCAGGGTCGTGGTGCCCTGTTACTCCGATGAACCGTGTCAATCCGTTTTGCTTCGCCTCTGCAAATGCTTCAATCGCGCCTTTCGGTCCAAAAATCTCTTTGACATCATCATCTGTCCTTACATCATGCACCTGCCATAGATCGAGGTGATCAGTCTTCATATTCTTCAGGGTTTCCTGCAGATGTTCGAGCGCTCCTTTCCTGTCCCGCGCATGGGATTTGCTTGTGAGAAAAATCTCTTTCCTCCTCTCACGCAGAGCCTTGCCATAATATGACTCGCTTCCGGAGTATGCGCGTGCAGACTCGAAATAATTTATGCCGAGATCAAGCGCCCTGTTGATCAGCGCGTATGCTTCATCATCATTTCCGAAAGTTCTCAGGACACCCTCGCCGCCGAGGCCGATTAATGTCACGTCAACCCCGGTCTTCCCAAGTTTTCTCTTCTGTATTTCCATAGGGAAATCTTACCACAGGTGATTCATTGCGTACTTGCAGGTATAGCTGTTTGGAAAATCCTCAGAAATTTCTTTTTTTGCTGCTCAAATAAAGCATTGAAAAATAATTGTACCGGATAAATTAGTCGGGCCCGTGATTCTTATGAAACACAGGCCCTTTGGTTAAGTATCCGCAACCGAGGACTCAGCCTCTTTTTCTAAATTACTGTGTGGCTCTGTGAAAGTCAATGGGAATCTTCAATTCTGAGCAAGAATGATTATTGCGGGTTATCATACTTCTTGCACTTCATTTGGGTATCCAGACCTTGCCTTTATCAATTATATGATCAACTTCCCAGCCTCTTTTGTGTAATTCTCTCGAAATCCACTTTCTGTGGCATTTCCATGGCAGCTTTTCAGCGCAGATTATGACAGACATTTTATAAAGTGCAATTGATTCTATCAGATCAATTCCCTTATTGAATTCATCAGTAATGATGTAAGAGGTATAGCCGCCCTTTCTGAATCCACCGAGTTCTTTCCCGAGGAAATGATATTCTATCCCTTCGCGTTTGAGAAGATCTTCAAGGTTTTCCCTGCTGAATACAGGGATTTTACTTCTCGGAAAACTGCGCACATCGATTAAAGACTGAATGCCATATGAAAGGAGGATCTCTGTAAAATCCTCTTCACTCCTTCTGTCTGTCCCGAGGGTATATATTTTTTTCATATTCTTTTGAAAGAATTATACCATCACGGCATAAACCAAAAAAATGCATTTAGATAAAACCACAGAGTGCACAGAGGAAATTATAAATATTTTTAGGTTCTCTTTTATTATCAATATGATTCTCCGTGTTCTCTGTGGTTAATTTCATTATTCGGTTTAAAGGAATTTGCCAGTGAATAGGCAACGTCCTGACGTTACATCCAGGCACTGAATAATTCCCCGGATCATATTTTCTTTCGTATGAGAACCTGTCTGACTTCGATCAAAGGTTGACAATAGTGTGTGGCAAAGTGTTATTTTATAAGCGGTTGTGGGCGATTAGCTCAGTGGTAGAGCGCTTCCTTCACACGGAAGAGGCCGCTGGTTCGATACCAGCATCGCCTACCAAATTTCTTATAAAATCATAATACTCGCAAATTCTGCATACCGATGTTTTCATGCACACGTTCCTGCTGTCAAAGTGGATTACATATCGTTCTGCCCTTATTTCTTAACGCCTGGAGTATTAAATTATCATTTGATTTTTCGTTATTCCTTTCTGTATATTACGCTTATGCATGCCAAAAGCTCGCATTCTCATAAAGGTTTGAAAGCTTCCGCCGGTTTTCGCGGCCGTATCTGGATCGATGGGAAGGAAGGGACTTTCCTGGGATACGGGAGGGTCATCCTGCTTGAAAGAATCCGTGAATATGGCTCTATCACTCAAGCGGCTAAATCAATGGAAATGTCCTACCGTCATGCCTGGGAGCTTGTGGCCTCGATGAACAGTCAGTCCATACGACCTCTTGTTGAGGCTGCTACCGGCGGCAGGGGTGGTGGTGGCGCCTGCCTTACTGAAGATGGAGAGAAGGCTGTTAACCTCTTCTGGCAGTTCTATACTGACTTTCAGAAATTTCTTAAGCAGGAAGAGAAAAAACTCATCTCATTAAAACAAATCGGCAAAAGAAAGAGGAGATCATGAAAAAAACTGTATTGATTATTATTTTATTTCTTGTTGCAGCAATCCTTTCCGAAGTCAATGCTTCGTCAGACAAAGAGATAATCTGTGCATCTACCACAAGCACTGAGAATTCAGGATTGTTCGGGCATATTTTGCCTATATTTGAAAAGAAGACAGGGATAAAGGTCAAAGTTGTTGCCCGTGGCACCGGAGCAGCAATTGAGATGGGGAAAAGAGGAGACGCAGATGTTGCATTTGTCCATGCAAAGGAATTGGAATTGAAGGCTGTTGAAGAAGGTTTCTTTGTTAACCGCCATGAAGTAATGTATAACGATTTCGTGATTATTGGTCCTACGAACGATCCTGCAAAAATAAAGGGCATTAAATCAACTATTGAGGCATTCAAGAAAATTGCCGGCTCAGCCTCGTTCGTTTCAAGGGGGGATAACTCAGGAACTAATAACATGGAGTTATCCATATGGAAAAAAACAGGCATAGTACCAAAAGGACAGGAGTGGTATCTTGAGGTCGGCCAGGGGATGGAGAAGACCCAGAGGATAGCCAATGAAAAGAGAGCTTATACCCTTACCGATAGAGGCACATGGCTTGCCACAAAGGACAAAGATAACCTTGATATGGTTATTGTGCTTGAAGGCGATCCCACATTATTCAATCAGTATGCCGTCATGGCTGTTAATCCCGAAAAGCATACACATGTAAAATACAAAGAAGCCATGGAATTTGTTAACTGGCTTATTTCAAAGGAAGGTCAGCAGGCCATTGGTTCGTTTAAAGATAAAAACGGGAATCAGCTCTTTATTCCGAATGCAAAATAACAAATCCTGTTATTTCAGCCCGACTGATAACCCCCTTTCATCCCCCTTAAATTAAGGGGGAAAGAGGGGGTTAAAGGATTCTAACATACATGAATGATGGTAAAGTTTTCTTGAAATGAATTCAATGACAGAAGGGTTTTTAAAGGCATTTTCCCTTATCTATAATCTCGATCAGGAACTTCTGGGGATAATATTGTTATCTCTGAAAGTTTCAGGTGCAGCTCTTATTATATCATCCATAATAGGCGTTCCGGCAGGCGCTGTTATAGGCCTGAAGAAATTTCCGGGGAGGGGGTTCATAATCACCCTTCTGAACACTTTTATGGGGCTGCCTCCTGTTGTAGTAGGTCTTTTCGTCTACCTTTTACTGTCAAGGAGCGGGCCTCTTGGCTTTATGGGTTTATTATATACACCATCTGCAATGGTTGCTGCCCAGATTATTCTTGCATTGCCTATTGTAGCATCTCTTTGTCATTCAGCAATTGTTGCTGTTGACCCTATAATCGGACAGGCTTCAATAACCCTCGGCGCAACTCCATATCAGAAAGCTGTTGCCATAATAAAAGAGGCAAGATATGGAATTTTATCATCTGTTATTGCCGGATTCGGCAGGGTTATGGCTGAAGTCGGCGCAATACTGATCGTGGGTGGAAATATTGCAGGTTATACAAGGGTGATGACAACCACAATAGCGCTTGAGACAGACAAGGGAAATTTTGAGCTTGCGCTTGCGCTGGGAGTAATCCTGCTGATTATCTCTCTTATTATCAATATCGCTTTGCACCTTATTCAGAGAAAAGGAATGGCAGGAACAATCAGATGAACCTTCAGTTAAGGGCCTCAAATATTACGAAAAGTTATCACGGCGATCGTGTTTTAAAGAACACTTCATATTCGTTCAATAAAAGCGGAGTTTATGTTTTGACCGGTCCGAACGGCAGCGGCAAATCAACCTTCCTCAGGATATGTGCGCTCCTTGAAGAACCTGACTCAGGAGAAATCAGCTTCCTGTCGGATGGAAAATTATTGATGAATGATATTGCAATGAGGAGAAGAATTACCCTCCTGCTGCCGAAAATCGGCGTTTTCAATACATCTGTTTTTAAGAATGTAGCCTATGGACTGAAAATAAGAGGGCATAAGTCTGACGGGATAAAAGAGAAAGTTGATAAGGCATTGGATTTTGTTGGGCTTAGCCATAAAAAATACCAGAAGGCGATTACTCTGTCCAGTGGAGAGACACAAAGGCTCGGCATTGCAAGGGCGCTGGTTATTGATCCTGAGATACTTTTCCTTGATGAACCAACAGCGTCTATTGATCAGAAAAATACTAAGATCATAGAAGACATAATTATAAGGATAAAAAGAGAGGAAAGGGTAGTTGTTGTTACAACACACGATATGGCTCAGGCAGAAAGACTTGCCGATTTCATGGTGATAATGAAAGAAGGGAAAATCAATGAACCTTAACCCAAAAAATGCATTTGGATAAAAAGACGGCAGGCACATATGCATCAAAACCTCTTGAACGCAGAATTTACGTCTGTACAGTATCGAACGCTGAGGATGAAAACACACATGTTATCCAGTACATTAAAGCGCTCACAAAGGTGCTGTCCGCCTCAGCGGATTCGCCGGGGAGAACACAGCGCTTTTGCTGCACATATGCCCGCCGTCAATTGCATTTTTGAGGTTAATTTTAAATTCTGCTTCTCTTATTTAAAAGCTACGGTATAAGAACTCGGCGGGTTTTAAAATTGTGGTTTGAAAAATTTGCATTTTACAAAGACCTCTGAAGTCGCGTTCGTTCCCTGTCAGGTATAATAATAAATCCTATTCCAAAGGTGGTTAGTATGTACCAGGAATTAAATGCAGTCGATATGCCGAACGGCTCCATTCAAATGGAACGGACAGACACCGGAGTATGAACAAGAAATTCTTCAAAAGAACCCTCATCATAGCGGTCATATTAGGCATTGTTGTCGCTTTCAAGATCTTCAACCTTGGAGATTATTTCACCCTTTCTTATATAAAAGCATCACAGTACAGATTTGAAGTCCTCTATAAGGAGGTTATTAATGGCCAATTATGATTTTGACATAGGAATTCTTGGTGGAGGAGCTGCCGGACTTACTGTTGCTTCAGGGGCTGCACAGTTTGGAGCAAAGACCCTTCTCATTGAAAAGGAGAATAAACTGGGAGGAGACTGTCTTCATTTCGGGTGTGTTCCGAGCAAGACGCTCATCAGGACTGCTCATATATACCATCTTCTGAAGAATGCTGAAAAATATGGTCTTCCGGGCGCCGACTTCAAAGCAGTGGATTTTCAGGCAATTGCAGAAAGGATTCAATCGGTAATAAGCGCTATACAAGAGCATGATTCGAAGGAAAGGTTTTGTAAACTCGGGGCAAGAGTCGAATTCGGCAATGCGAATTTTATGGACGAACATTCAGTCCAGCTGAGCGGCAAGATTTACTCTGCAAAAAAATGGGTTATAGCCACGGGGTCATCTCCGTTTGTCCCTCCGATAGAAGGAATTGATAAAACACCTTATATTACTAATAAGGAACTTTTTTCTCTGAAAACTCTTCCGCAATCCATGATCGCAATCGGCGGCGGTCCTGTATCAATCGAGATGGCACAGGCATTCAATCGCCTCGGCACAAAGGTAACCGTGGTTGAACTTGCGAATCAGATTCTCGGGGCTGAGGACAAAGACATGGCTGAAGAGCTTATGAATATTCTGATTTCCGAGGGCATAAGATTTCATCTGGGCTCTCTGCCCCTCAGCACAAAAGACCTTGGTAATGAGAAAGAGGTAGTCATTAAAAATGCGGAGAGTAAAACAATAAGCCTGAAGGCCGAAACCATCCTTGTTGCAGTCGGAAGGAAGGCAAACCTGCAAGGCCTTGGACTCGAAGACATTGCAGTGGAAAGAGATAAAAAGGGGTTGAAGATAGACAACAGGCTCAGGACAAACCATAAGCACATCTTTGTTGCAGGGGATGCAACAGGTTCCTATCAGTTTACACATGCAGCAGGGTATGAGGGTGGCATAGTGCTCAGCAACGCTATTCTTCATCTGCCGAGAAAAGTGGATTATACCTATCTGCCGTGGTGCACCTATACTGACCCTGAACTTGCAAGTATAGGAATGAACGAAAAAAGGGCGGCTGCAGCAGGCATATCCTATTCTGTCTGGACAGAGGAATTCAGAACCAATGACCGGAGCCTTGCAGAAGGCGAAGAGACTGGGAAGATAAAACTTCTCCTTGATGAAAAGGAAAAGCCCATCGGTATCCAGATACTCGGACCGAGGGCTGGAGAACTGATCAGTGAATGGGTTGCGGTCATGAATGGAGGGATAAAATTGTCTACCCTTGCAGCATCCATCCATCCTTATCCCACCCTTGGAGAAATTAACAAAAAGGTTGTCGGAACGTTTTTTTCCAAAAAGATCTTTTCCGAAAAAGTGAAATGGGCGTTAAAATTTTTATTTAACCTGAAAGGAAGGGCATGCGGATAAAAATATTATATCTCAAAATTGGATTATATAGACGCCCTTTGCGTCATGAAAATTGGAGTAGATGCTAATATTCTTTAATACCTCTTCTCCTTCTTTACAACCTTCCCAATAATCCTGTATTGATGTTTGTCGGATAATTCTATATCCTGATACTTCGGGTTCAGCGGGTGAAGCAACCTTGTCTTGCCATACTTCTTCAACTGCTTGAAGGTAAGCTCGCCATGAGCGTTTTTTACGATCACAAAATCATTCTCCCCGGGAACTGTGCGCGGGTCCACAACGATCGTATCGCCCTCATGAAACTCCGGCTCCATGGAATCATCATTTATTCTCAACGCAAAGACACTTGCGCCGCCGACATCGCTGGTGATCCATTTCTCGGTATCATCAGAACTAAAAGCATAGGATGATTTTTCCTGCTTCTCCGCAACTGACCACGAAACAAGAGGCACTTTGTAGAGTTTTTCAGAATCGGCAGGTTCCACATTTGGAGCCAGGTAGCCCGTCTCTCTGAGGAATTCGTCTGCATCAACCATATAGGCCCTAAGGAGATTCATCACCTTGTCAAATGAAGGTGACTTCTTCCCTTCCTCGATCTCCTTCACATGTACATGCGACATTTCGGATGCTTTTGCAGCCTCGCGGAGTGACATTCCCTTTCCTGCACGCTTTTCTCTAAAGAACTTTCCTATGCTTTTCATTTTATGTTCATTATAGCTTACTTTTTACTTGACAGCAACCCATACTTTTTGTAAGCTATTGCTAACAATAAGGAGGCCGGCAGAATGAGAGTGTTTTCGCCTGTCAAGATCGGTGGAAGGAGAACGGAGACAAACCTGACACAGGCAGAACTGGCGATGGAAGCCGGTACTTTCAGGGTGTATATCGTTGAACCGGGGCGCTCCAGGAAAATTCCAAAGGTTACGATGATAGCGGGAATTGCGCATGCTCTGGATGTGCCGGAAAACTTTTTTTGCTATCAATGTTAACAATAGTTAACGATTTTGAGTGCAGCTGTAGGAGGCCGCATGTGGAGAGTACCTGAGAAAAGTTTGAAAGTTGCCCTTCCGCCGGGGTTTTATCTGATGGAGGAAGAATACTTTGTGCACCTGTTCCACGAGGAAGAAAAGATAGCGTCCTTTTTATGCACATGTGCACACCCCGAGATTTTAAGGGCTGTCGCAGATGAATACAAAAACAGAATTAAGCCTTAACACTTAAATCAATCAATCTGCCAGATTTTTCAAGCCCTGACAGGTTTGAGATAATTGTCCGCATTCCGGGCGCTTTAGGTATATTATCAACTATGTTTTAATGTTGTTGCATAACTATGTGATTGTGTCCGGATATATTTTGCTTTCCTGTTATTGATATAAAAGAAAAAATGGAGCCGGTGGGGCGAGTTGAACCCCCGGCCAGCTGATTACGAATGGACTATATGACAGTGTATAAACTAACTGTCCTCAGGAATCGATGCATATTATGCCGCTGAAAGCTCAGGTAATTTAATCTCTATCTTCTTACCCATCACCTTAGAAGCCTCTATTACCTCGATACCTATGATCTTACCATCCCTGTCAAAATCCGCATGTACGCCAGGCCTGATAGTAACAGTCTCAGCCGCCTTTGTTTCAATCTCTGCAAAAAATATATAAAGCAAATCCCTGTCATGGTCGTATTCAATTTTCATCTCTTTTTTCCTTCCTTAAAATTCTTTCCGTACCTTGCTTTAGCAGTTAACAAAATAAACTGCTTTCCCTTGTACTTATAATATACTGTAACCTCTTTTTCTTCAAAGAAATTCCCTTCCCATTCTGTATTGTAAGTGAACACGGCTACTTTACCGGCAGTACCTTCAACAGCATCAGTAGCTTGCCAGCCCTTGTTCAAAGTTTCTTCTATTTCCGTTACGGAAATCCCACTTCTCGATGTGCGTCGTTGTTAAAGTAATTTGCCCTCAATGATTCCGTTTCTACTCGGCAGGGATCTCAAAACCTTCAGGTCAATGTTGCAATTTGTCAATAAACTCTCTAATATTAGTAATTTAGCAAATGGGAATTTGGAGAGAGAGCCAAAGAAGAAAGAGGATAGGCAGCCGAAAAGATTATAGCGGTAAAAAAAGGAAATATGGCGTTAAAATCAGTTGAATCCCAGAACGTGGAGTTTAAATCCAACTGGCGGGACGAATATCTTAAGGTGATCAGCGCTTTTGCAAATACTGAAGGTGGAGTTTTGATTCTGGGCGTTGACGATAACGGAATGCCTTCAGGATTAAAAGACATAAAGAAATTGCTGGAGGATATGCCGAATATTATAAGAAACAAACTCGGAATAATCCCGTCGGTCAGTATTGAAAAGAGAAAGAACAAAGATGTGCTCTGTATTCAAACGTCTCCCTCCGCAGTCCCCATATCATACGACGGAAGGTTTTATATAAAAAGCGGAAGCACAGTTCAGGAATTAAAAGGGCAGGAGCTTGCCAATTTCATAATGCGAAAAATGGGTAAAACCTGGGATGAATATATTGAAGAAAGAATTACCCTTGACGACCTTGATATTGAAACAGTTAAGGAATTTAAGAGAAAAGCCGCTGACAGAATACCGTCTGTTGTTGCTGAAGATGATACTGAAACACTTCTAAAAAAATTGAATCTTCTCGAAAACGGGGAATTAAAGCGGGCAGCGGTTCTTCTTTTTGGAAAATCCCCGCAGAAATTCTATCCTCAGGCTGTTGTGAAGATCGGCAAGTTTCTGTCCGAATCAGAGATTCTTACTACAGACATAATCAAAGGAAATCTCTTTGAGCAGATGGAAGATACTCTTGAAATCCTGAGATCAAAATATTTGATAAGTGAAATCAGCTTTGAAGGTATCCACAGGAGAGATATTCTTGAATATCCTTATGAAGCATTAAGGGAGGGGATTATTAATGCTTTGATACACAGGGATTATCTCGGAACTTCTCATATTCAGGTCAGAGTGTATCCGGATAAATTATTAATAATGAACGAAGGGAAATTGCCACCTGAAATACCTGTTGAAACATTGAAAACCAAGCACCTTTCCCGGCCACGGAATACTTTGCTTGCGGAGGTTTTTTATTATGCCGGATTTATAGAGGCATGGGGGAGTGGAACGATAAAGATAGTAGACAATTGTGTGAAGCAGGGATTACCGGAGCCTGATTTTCATGAGGAACACGGAGTAATGACGGTCGATTTTTATAAGGACAGGTTTACAGAAGAGAATTTGAAAAAAGCGGGCCTGAATGAGCGTCAGATTAAGGCAGTGATTTATGCCAAAGAGAAAGGGAAGATAACAAACAGAGAATATCAGGAATATTGCAATACATCTGACAGAACGGCCACTCGAGATTTAACAGATTTGGTTAACAAAGAAATTCTCGAACAGGTGGGAACTACCGGCAAGGGAACAAAATATATATTGAAGACGCCACAAAGACGCCAAAGCCGCCAGAAAGGCGCCGCAAAGACGCCAGTCAAATCCAAAAAGGGAAGTTAGTCAAAGAGGACTTGTTACAAAAAAAGTGGAGGCCAAAGGGGCACATAAAGGAGTCGTAAAGGGGTCAACTCACAGCGTATGTATTGAACATAGCTGGCCAGTTTCTTCACAATATTGAGAAAGTTTCCATATCTCCCAACCGGCACATGACAAACTTGCCCGGTTTTTTTGTTCTTAAAACACCTGAAATTCAGGAGCATATTAGCCCCCTTAAATTTAAAAATAGTTGGAAATTAGTTAAACCGGACAGAGCATACAAAGGAAGGCTTACTAACTCGCTGTTTTTTAAATAAGAAACTGTGGAGCCGGTGGTCGGAGTTGAACCGACGACCTGCTGATTACGAATCAGCTGCTCTGCCTCTGAGCTACACCGGCGTTATATGAGGATGTGGCTGCATGCTATAGGAATTATGAAATTACTGTTTAATTCTAATGTATTCTTTTCTTCCCTTGCAAGCAGACACCGAAGTTAACTCCTGTATTTTGGGGGTTAAGGGAATTGAATTAAAGATATTGCAGTAAGGACAATAATCTTTGATATACGAGCGTCAAAAGGCACTCTTATTCTTACTGTCTAATATCCGATACGGAGACCGGTTTCATAAAGCTTTGGAGGCAACAGGCCTTCTCCTTCTGAAACAGATGCCCTGGGAGTTGAAACGATATTAGACCTTGCTATTGTGATAAAAATTCCTTCATAAACAATGCCGATATCCGCAATGAATTCCCTTTCAGGAACAGCATCCATATAAGTTCTGCCTATCCTTTCAGTCACAGGCAGATCCAGGCAGCTGTTTGCATCGCTTTTATTGAAATCAACTTCTGTAATATCGTATAACCTGATCTGAAGGCCGCCTTTAAAAATTTTCAGGGTATCCTCTCTTACTTCCCAGAAGGCAAAAAGCTTATAGGGGTCAACAATCATGAGTGTGATGTTATTTTCACCGTACTCTGATGGTATTTCTTCTGATGGGGCCAGAGGGACTTTCTCCTCTATCGAAGGAGAGACTTTTTCTTTTTCCTTTACCTCTTCCTTTACCTCTTCCTTTACCTCTTCCTTTACCTCTTCCTTTACCTCTTCCTTTTCCCTTATCGCTGCCTTAACCGGTCTTCGTACTTCTATCTCTTTTGCTGCTGCGGGAAGGGCCTTTTCCTGAACCTTTGCAACAACCTTTTTTACCGCCTTTTCCGGTTTTGCCTTTGTTCTTTTCTTTGCCGCAATCTTATCCTCAATCTTAACCTTTTCCGCTGTTTTCCTTACAGGTTTCTTTGTTGGAATTTTTATTGTCTTTTCGGCAGGGACCTTTTTCCCAATCTTTGAGACAGTCTTTCTTATCTTCTTCTCAGTTTTTTCCTTCCTCTCAACCTTAACCTCAGCCTTAGCCTTGATCTTGGCCTTAGCCTTAGCCTTAGCCTCAACCTTAACCTTCCTCAGAGGCAGAGGCTTCTCAGCAATCTTTTTTGCGCCGGTTTTTTTTGCTGATTTCAGGAGGATTTTCTCTTTTATCTTTGCAGCAGTCTTCTTTTTAATCAGCCTGGCAGTAGCAGCTTTTCCTGCTTTCGCTTTTCTTTCATCTTTCTTAAGGATTTGTCTCTTTTTGGTTTTCTTTTCTACCTCAACCTTAGCCTTAACCTTAGCCTTTCCCCTGACTTTCGGGGCAGTCTTCCTGCTGACATTTTTATTAATTTTCTTTTTGGGGGATGTTTTTTCAGGAGATCGCAGATCCTTTCTTAACTTTTTTTCTATTTCTTTTCCCTTTGATTTATCAGAAACCCTTTTGACAGACGTCTTTCTTGCCATCTCCTGCCTTCCCTCCTTATTAAGCCTTATTTTACCTGAAACATACAGTAAAGTTAAGAGTTATAAATAAAAATATCAGCTTTCAACCTTTCACTCTTCACTTTTCACATTTTTAGTGAGCTTCTGCCCAGTTCTTCCCGTAACTGATGCCGACACTTAAAGGCACAGAGAGTGTTATAACTCCTTCCATCTCTTTTTTCACAACAGCCATTACTGTTTCAAGTTCCTGTTTCCGGATCTCAAACAAGAGCTCATCATGGACCTGAAGAATCATCTTTGACTTCAGATTTTGCTCTTTAAAACACTTCCATATGTTTATCATCGCTATCTTAATAATATCTGCTGCTGTGCCCTGGATAGGAGAATTTATTGCAAGCCTTTCACCCAGTTGTCTCGTCGCTGAGTTCCTGCTCAGGATCTCCGGGACAGCGCGCCTTCTGCCGAAGAGCGTTACAACATAACCTTTATCCCTTGCCTCTCCAAGGCATTTCCCTATATAGTCCTTAACACCGGGACGCCTGAGAAAATACTGTTCAATAAATTTTTTCGCTTCTTCCCGGGATATGCTCAGTGTTTCCGATAAACCAAAGGGCGATATGCCATAAATAACACCGAAGTTCACAGTCTTTGCAACCCTCCTCATTTCAGCAGAGACCTTATCAACAGGCAGACCAAAAATCTCCGACGCTGTCCTTGTATGAATGTCAAGGTTATTCCTGAATGCAGAGATAAGACCCTCATCATTGCTCAAATGAGCAAGAATCCTTAATTCCACCTGTGAATAATCCGCAGAGAGCAGGAGATTATCTTCTTCTGCAATAAATGTCTCACGCATCCGCCTTCCCCACTCTCCTTTTACAGGTATATTCTGCATGTTCGGCTCACTGCTGCTCAGCCTGCCGGTTGCTGTTGCTGCCTGATTAAATGAAGTGTGGATACGGCCTGTCTCCGGATTCACAAGCGCTGGAAGCACATCTATATAGGTAGTTTTCAGCTTATTCAGACTCCTGTAATTCAGTATTTCCCGCGGAAGTTCATGCACTGCAGCAAGTTCTTCAAGCACCCCCATTTCTGTAGAAAAACCGGTTTTCGTCTTTTTCCCCGGCTGAAATCCAAGGTTGTGAAATAGAACATTGCTCAGTTGTTTCGGTGAATTGATATTAAACTCTTCACCGGCAAGGAAATAAATCCTTCTTTTAAGACCCTCAATCTCTTTTTCGAGCTCTTTTGAAATCTCTTCGAGTTTCAGGGAATCAACCTTAACGCCTGCCATTTCGAGATCTGCAAGCACATAAATCAATGGCATCTCGATATTAAGATAGAGATCTTCAAGGCCGCTTTCTCCCAGTTTCCTGAAAAGCGCCTCTTTCAGTTCAAAGCTGAGACCCGCATCATCACAGGCATAAGGAGCAGCCTCTTCGAGCGGGACCTCTGAAAAAAAGCTCCTCTTTTTCAGAACCTCCATAAAGGTCTTCTTCCGGTAAGAAAGATGCTCCAGCCCGGCCTCTTCAAGACTGTGAATTGGCTTGTTCGGATTTAATAGATACGATGCGATCATTGTATCATACAAAAATCCTTTAACCTGAATGCCGTCCTGCCTGAGCATCAGCATGTCATATTTTAGATTGTGTCCTGTTTTTGCAATCCCCTCATCTTCAAAGTTTGCCCTAAGTATTTCCAATGCTTTTTCTTTCTTCACCTGCAGAGGCGCTCCGGGATATGAATGGGAAACCGGGATATACGATGCATGCCCCTTTTCTGCGCATAAAGCAATACCGACAAGATCTGCGGTTACAGGATTCCTTCCTGTAGACTCGATGTCAAACGCAAACTCATTCTTTATTGACGAAGATATCTCTCTGAGCCTTTCTTCTGAAAGGACTGTTTCATGATGGATTTCTCTTGTTGTTTCTGACGGTATCAGTTTCATAAGGCTTGTGAATTCGAATTCGCTGAAAAGCGAGAGGAGCGCAGGCCAGTCAGGTTCTCTCATCCGGAACTCTTCTGTGGCAATCTCCAGCGGCACAGATGTGTCGAGGGTTGCAAGCTTCCTGCTCAATTTTACAAGGTCAATGCTTCCGGAGACGAGTTCTCTCAACTTCTCTTTTTTAATCCTGCCTGTATTTTCAAGCAGATCCTCAAGGCTTTTAAATTCTGTCAGAAGTTCTCTTGCTGTCTTTTCACCAATCCCTTTGATGCCCGGGATATTATCAGCAGTGTCGCCTGTAAGGGCCATGAACTCTGTTATTCTCTCCGGACCGATGCCAAACTTTTCCCTTACGAATTCCTCATCAAATACCCTGTCTTTCATCGGATCGTATACTTTTACCTTATCGTTTATAAGCTGGAGCATATCTTTGTCTCCGGTAACGATGAACACATCCATGCCTTCAGAAGCCGCCTTCTCAGCTATCGTGCCAAGAATGTCATCTGCCTCGTATCCGGGCATTTCGAAAATCGTTATGTTAAAAGCGGAGATTATTTTCTTTATATAAGGAACCTGTTTAATGAGATCTCCGGGAGCTTCCGGCCTGTGGGCTTTGTATTCCTCATACAACCTGTGCCGTTCAGTCGGAACCGGGGAATCAAATGATACGACAATGCCATCCGGCTTCTTCTCCCTGATGATTTTCATGAGCATATTGGTGAATCCGTAAATCGCGTTAGTCGGAAAACCTTTTGAATTTGAGAGATCACGGATAGCATAGAATGCGCGGTAGACGTAGGAATTGCCATCAATAAGATAAACGTTCACAGGAGATTATACCTTATAGCATATAGAATTTTTCTGTTTCCTTAAATTGACAAAGGATTCATGCGTATTTTACAGTAAAAGAAATATTCAGGAGGTTGAACTTGCTCAAATCAGTTGAAGACATCACCACAACAAAAAAACGCATACGGATAGAAATACCTTCAGACATCATTGAACGCGAGATAGGGAGTTCCTTTGAGAAACTCAAAAACAGCGTCAAAATACCCGGCTTCAGACCGGGCAAGGCGCCTGTCGCTTTACTGGAAAAACGTTTTGGCAAAGAAGTTGAGGCAGAGGTCCTTGAAAAGCTTGTTCCTGAACATGTCGGATATGCACTACGGGAGGCTGCGCTTAACCCAGTGACAATGCCGGCATTGGATGAAAAATTCGAGTTCAGGAGAAATAGTCCCCTCAACCTTTCATTCACACTCGAAGTCTTACCTGATATCGGGAATTTACAATATGAAAATCTCACGGTAAAGGATATCCCTTTTGCTGTTGAAGATTCAGATGTGGATGATATGCTCAAACGTCTTCAGAATCAGAAGGCTGTCTTTGAGGTGGCTGATAAAATTATAGAGATGGATGACTTTGTCTCCTTTGATTATGCAGATGGTGAAATACTCGTCGGCGAGCCAGTGCCTTCTCTGAAAGAAATAATATCGAAGCTCGGCAATGAAATATTGCCGCCTGATTTAATCGAAAAAGCAGTCGGGAAGAAAAAGGGTGATATCATCGAGTTCACGACACAATTCGATGAGACCTTTAAACAGAAGGAACTTGTCGGTAAAACAGCCAATATAAAATTAACCATAAACGAAATAAAGAAAAAGACTCTTCCTGCAATTGATGATGAGTTCGCAAAAGATCTCGGGCTCGAAAATATGTCCGGGCTGAGAGAAAAATTACAGGAAAAACTTCTTGAAGCAAAGAAACAGCATATCCAGAGATTACAAAAGGCCGAAATCATAAACAAGCTCATTGAATCCCATACCTTCGATGTGCCGGAATCCCTCATAAATAAGGAGCTTGAATCTCTTATGATGGAGAAAAGCATCGCTGAATCAAAAGAAGATTCCGTGCCTACAACCTCTATAACGGATATACTTGAAACAGCAACTGAAGGAAAAAAGAAAGAGGAAGGCGCCGATGATCCTGAAGCTAAAATGAAACATCAGGCCATGCGAAACGTTCAGGCCTCTGTTATCATTAACATAATCGGCAAAAAAGAAGGCATTACCGTAAGCGAAAACGAAGTGAATGAAAGGGTGTCGGTCCTTGCGAAAAAACTCTCGGCAACACCAGAGGCAGTTAAAAGCTTTTACACATATAAAGAAGGGTCCCTTGACGGACTAAAGCACTCAATATATGAAGAGAAGGTGATGGAGCTGCTTCTCTCCAAAGCAGCTATTGAGACAAAGGAGAACTAATGAGTATCATTCCAATTGTCATAGAACAGACAGGACGTTCGGAAAGGGCATATGACATTTATTCGAGACTTCTCAAAGACAGGATCATCTTTATTGGCACAGGGATAGATGACAATGTCGCTAACATAGTCATTGCCCAGCTACTTTTCCTTCAGACAGAAGATCCCGGCAAAGATATTCATATTTATGTCAACTCGCCCGGTGGAATAGTATCTTCCGGCCTTGCAATATACGATACGATGCAGTACGTTAAGCCTGATATCGCAACATACTGCATCGGGCAGGCAGCAAGCATGGGCGCCCTTTTGCTTTCAGCAGGCGCCAGGGGCAAGCGGTTTGCATTGCCACATTCACGGATAATGTTACATCAGCCTATGGGAGGTTTTCACGGCCAGGCTACTGATATCGAAATCCATGCGCGGGAAATACTCAAGATGAAAGAAACTCTGAACGGAATCATCGCACATCATACAGGTCAATCACTTGAAAAGATCCAGACTGACACAGACAGGGATTTTTTTATGTCCGGCCAGGAGGCAAAAGAATACGGGATCGTCGATGAGGTGATCAGCACCCTTAAGGTTGGTAAAGCCAATGGCTAAGAAAGACGAAAGCGCCCTGAAATGTTCATTCTGCGGCAAGGGGCATAATGAGGTAAAAAAGCTTATCGCAGGTCCTACTGTCTATATATGCAATGAGTGTGTTGATCTCTGCAACGAGATCATTGCAGACACGCTCCATGAAGAAGTCAAAATACCTTCCCTGCCCAAGCTGCCGACCCCAAAGGAAATCCATAATTTCCTGAGCGATTATGTCATCGGTCAGGAAAGGGCAAAGAAGATCCTTTCAGTCGCTGTGCACAACCACTATAAGAGGATTTACTCCCCGGCAGAAACAGACGTGGAGCTGCAGAAAAGCAACATACTGCTCATGGGGCCGACAGGCACCGGAAAGACTCTTTTTGCACAGACATTGGCAAAGATCCTCGACGTGCCATTCGCCATAGCTGACGCAACAACTCTCACAGAGGCAGGGTATGTCGGTGAAGACGTTGAAAACATCATCCTGAAATTGCTGCAGGCAGCAGATTATGATGTTGAAAAGGCGCAGAGAGGAATCGTATATATAGATGAAATTGACAAGATAAGCAAGAAATCAGAGAATCCTTCCATAACAAGGGATGTATCAGGCGAAGGAGTGCAGCAGGCGCTTCTGAAACTGATAGAGGGCGCTACAGCCAATATTCCTCCTCAGGGCGGGCGGAAACATCCTCAGCAGGAATATATACAGGTTGATACAACGAATATCCTTTTTTTATGCGGCGGCGCTTTTATCGGCCTCGACAGCATCCTTGAGCAGAGGACCGGACAGAAGATTGTCGGGTTCATCTCCGACTCTACAATAAGAAAAGAAAGAAGGATCGGTGAGATACTCAGTCTCGTTGAACCTGAAGATCTCATAAAATACGGTCTTATCCCTGAGTTTGTGGGAAGGATGCCTGTTGTTGCAACACTCGACGAGCTTGATGAACCGGCGCTAATAAAGATACTGACAGAACCGAGGAATGCACTCATGAAGCAGTATCAGAAACTTCTCTCTTTTGACAATGTCAGGCTGAAATTTACAGACGGCGCACTCTCGGCAATAGCGAAAAAGGCCATAAAACGAAAAACGGGCGCCCGTGGATTGAGGTCCATCCTCGAAGAAATAATGCTCGATGTGATGTATGAGATACCGTCGCAAAAAGGGATCAGTGAATGCCTGATAACAGAAGACACTATTGTAAAGAGAGAAAGACCACTGCTGATATATGAAAAGCAGGCAGAGACAGCCTAAAGCTTACTGAACATTAATTATCCTTGCAAACGTTGTAAACGCAACTTATATCTTGTCATCTTATCTCGCTCAGAATATCGCAATATTTCACCTTCGTACTAAACGCACTGCTTGCTATTCTGTCATCAGGGATTGCAGATTCCAGCCACGAGTGTACGGAAACTCCTCACCTTATGTAGTAATCATTTCGAAATCAAACATATTTCATGAAATCAGGAGACCCAACATCCGATGAATGCTCTTGCTTGATATTTTGAGTTTGCTCGCCGGCCCCGCAAATGTAATCGTTGCATTTATATAATCGCGGAGAATGGACTTGCCCGCATTGAGGTCTCCCCCGAATTCCTGCTGCGTTTTGGTCGGTTCCTATAATGGCGCATGCTCTTGTAAAGCTTTTACTGCTCCATGTTTTCCGACAACAATCAGATAATCCCTCCCCTGCAAGCGCTCCGCAGGATTTATCGTCGTGATCTGTTCCTCGCCTCTGCGTATGCCGACAAGGGTCGCGCCGAACTTTTGCCGGAAATGAAGCTCCGCCAAAGATCTGCCTGAAAGGTCCGAATCCTCCGCCACCCTGATTTCGGCAATTTCAAAGCGATCTGTCTCTTCCATGTCTCTTTGCATCTCAAGTTGATTCAGTATGTTTTCAGCATCTTTCAAACCATCCGGGTGTCCCATGAGGAGCATACGGTCTGCCGGAAAAATCCTAAAGTCCGGTGGCGGCTCGTAAAAAATGCGCCCTCCCCGACTAACCGCCAGAACAGATATTCCCGAAGCCGATAATGGGAGTTCTCTTATGGTTCGCCCGGCAGCCGAAGCGTCCGTACGAATGCGCAACTCAAGAAAAGAGACAGGCCAATCAACACTTTCCGGCAGGAAGTCCATCGCATATGTTAACGCGTCGGCCGCCTGTTCCGTTGCATCCTTAAAAGGCCTAAACACCAAATTGGCGCCGGCTTTTTCGAACTCAGCGGCTTCCTGACTGTTTGTCGCCGTCAAGGCCACCTTTCCAGTATAACCTTCTTTCTTGAGATTATGGATAAGCGCCAGATTCATCTCTTTGGAACGAACGGCGCTGATAACCCATCGCGCCTTTTCTAACGGCAACTGTTCATGCATCTCCGGGTCAGCTATGTCCCCGTATAGAACAGGCACTCCCCTCTTTCGCCACTTATCCAAAGTGCCGGGGTCGAAGTCGATCCCCACGACGGCATTTTTTCGCCGTAGAAGATGTTCCATCAGCCCACTGCCATAATTACCCAATCCTACCAGAATTACGCCGACCGCTTCCGTTTCCGTAAGGGTGTCTATGGACGCCTCCCGGTAGGGATTTCGTTTTTCGAAAATCTTCAAGGGGGAAGAAAGAACACGATAAAGCGGGTATGAATAGAGGATCATGTATGTTGACAGGAATATGGTCACCACTCCCACAAGGGTGATCAGCCCCACCGTCTCTTTGGTAATGTGGCCGATACTCAATCCCAAGGCCGCCACAATAAGCGAAAACTCGCTGATTTGGGCTACCGTGAGGCCAGCGAGAAAACCGGTGCGACGGCGATATCCCATCACTCCCATGATGACCAGAACAATCAATGGATTGCCGATGAGTACAAAAATTGAGAAAACCAGCGATGCGCCCAATTGCGACCCCACCATGGACCAATCCAATCGTGCGCCAAGATCAATGAAGAAAAATAGCAGGAGAAAATCCCGGAGGCTTGTGAGCCGTGCACCGATTGAATCCCGGTACGGCGTGGACGCCAGTGAGACTCCGGCCAGGAATGCGCCGACCTCCTTGCTGAATCCCAACAGCTCGCTGCCCGCTCCGAGAAAGACTGCCCATGCGATGGCGGATAGCGTCAAGAGTTCCAGCGAATGGGCAAGACGCTGGGTCAGGTACGGGATGACATATTTCATCAGTAGAGCGACCGCGCCCAATAGTCCCACGCCTTTTGCGCCGATCATCAGAAACGAGAGGTAACGCGAACCCTCCCCGCTAACAGATGACCCGAATGTCGTCAGCCCGACCAGAGCCAAAATGGCGGCGATATCCTGAACAATCAGAAAGCCAAGAGCAATCTGGCCATGGAGAGAGTCGATTTCTTTTTTGTCCGACAGGAGCTTTACGATGATGATCGTGCTTGAAAAAGTAAGCGCAACCGAGACATAGGCGGCGCTGAGATATGATATACCCATGGCAATGGCGATGACAAACCCGATAAGCGACGTAAACACGATCTGTCCCAGGCCGGTTGCCAAGGCTACGGAACCGGTGGTCCGGATCAGATTCAGATCCAGTTTGAGCCCAACGATAAACAGCAGAAGGGCTATACCGATATGGGCCAGAAGCTCAATCTGCTCATAGCTGTGTATGATGCCAAGAAACGATGGACCGGCCAGAATGCCCGTTGCCAGAAACATGATGATCAAGGGCTGCCGTAATTTCTGCCCTATGATTCCGGTCAGCGTCGCAATACCTAGAATAGCGGCTATTTCAACGAATACATTTTCACCGATCATTTCCTACAACCCCGTTGCATCCACGGAATTTTCTCAAAAAACCGCTAAAAGGAAACGTGGAATTCTATATAATATTAAATTTTATTGATATACAATACGCTGAATTATAAAATCCATAGCAGCCTCAATCCGGCCTTAAAAATGTCATTCGTCCAATTTCACCGGGGTTTTAAATCCAGGAGGCTTAATGGCAAGCACCGAACACGTAAGCTGGTTGAGAATGGACTCTGCGGTATTGCCTATGATCAGTCCTGAGATGCCGGTTCGAGCGACAGTCCCCATAACAACAATATCCGCCTGTAGCTCCGCCGCCAGAGGCGCGATCACTTTTTTTGCCGGTCCCTTGGGCAGATGGAAGCTGGTGGAAAGCTTATTATAGGCATCGATGCCTATGCGGTCACGCAACGCCTCACCAAGTCTGTATAGTTCTTTCTGGTGGATTGAGTACTGTGTTTGCACATGAGTAGCAACACTCTCGCTCGAGATGTTACTCTGAGTCAACATGATTCTTTCGGCAAAAGCTTCCCAGGCATGAACAAGATGCAAGGAGGCTCCGTCAGAAAGCGTGAGTGCAGCGGCCCGATCAATAATTTCATTGTTGAACGCCTGTTCTGATGCAACTTCTTGCAATGGATAAAAATCGACAGCCGCCAGAACACGTTCGTACTTTGATTTTTCGGATGGCTTCATAAGCCATATCGGGCATGGGCATTTGCGCAACAGATGCATATCGACGCTGCCAAACAATCTCTTCATGAAGTCAGATTTTTCCGCAGCCTTGATCACCAGATCATATGCATTGCGCAGTACGGAACGAATTACCTCAAGGAATATCGTACCTTCCAATACATCGATTTGAATTTTCAGGCGATTACGGTAAGGTTTGATCAAAGATTCCAACCTTTGCATGTGGTAGTTTACTGTGTCTGAAAGGTTAACATCAGGAACTGGAGAGATCACATCAATGACAGTTAGTCTCGCCTGATTGAGTTCCGCCATGGACACAGCACGCCCGATAACCGACCCTTGATCCACCGTCTCTTCAGCCACGTAAAGAATGTTTTTGAATTGCTTCATATTATGCACCTCCATGTTCAGACGCCCGCAACCATCGAAAGCAACACCGATGTTAGAGGTGTGATGTAATATGAATATTAAAATATATCGTTATTGGTTTGCAATGGAATAGGGGAAAGAAACTATATAGTGTCTATCCATAAAGTTGTATTTTGTCATGTACGGCTTGACCGGACAATCCAGAACCTATTGAAAACACTGGATTCCCCGATCAAGAGGCTGTGTCGCAATGGTAGTCGCAGGCTTTAGCCTGCGTATATTCTGCGCAAACTAAAGTTTGCGGCTACAATATATTGGGGCGTCAACGTAAATTTTTTTATTGCGACACAGCCTCCAAGTCGGGGAATGACGGACAACTTAATTCTTAGTTTATGGACAGACTCTAATTAGAGTCTGTGTATAAACTGACAAATTCGTAAAAAAGTGTCATTCCTGCGGAGGCAGGAATCCAGTATTTTCAATAGGTTCTGGATTCCGCATCAAGTGCGGAATGACGAATAAACTTAATTTATACACAGACACTAATTAAGGCACCCTGTAAGCAACGTAATTTAGCGGTTTCAGTTTTCCTTTTAAAAGCCCTTAGCTACTTTATTTTCATCAAATGCCCAGTACTTGAAAGCAGTACCGAACACTTGACACAAGGCTTAATAACAGCTATCTTAAAGCTATCTAATAGATGTTTAGGGGGAATTTTGTTATTCAATATATTCGAGTGGGATGAGGAGAATATCGAACATATATTCCGCCATAATGTCATCCCTGATGAGGTTGAAGAAGCCTGCGTTAATAAGCCATATGTCAGGAAAGGCCCCAATAACAGATATCTTGTATATGGAATCTCTGATAGCGGCAGATATATCTTCATCGTTGGTATCAATAAAGGGAAAGGTATTTTCAGAACAATAACTGCGAGAGACATGACCGAAAGAGAAAAATCTTTATATAGAAGGAGGTGAAACGGGTGAAGAAGATTCCAAAATTTAGATCGGAAAAAGAAGAAGCTGATTTCTGGGCTACGCATGACAGCGCTGACTATTTATCCGAGACAAAAGAGGCGAAAGTGAAATTCACTCGCCCCCCAAAAAAGTTAGTGTCGCTCAGGCTCGATGAAAATACTATTGTGAAACTGAAAAAAATAGCAGAGAGCAAGGGAATCGGCTATCTCGAGCTTGTAAGAATGTGGGTTCTCGAAAACCTGAACAAGACAAAAGCTGCTTAAGGTTGTGATAAATTATGAGGTCTGTATAATTCTGTATAATAATGTCAGGCTTTATGAAAGATAATTTGCGATTGCACTGTTCGCCATTTCCCGGGCCCTTTAAACGCAGCTTTGATCCGAAAATGCTTAAGTATCGCTGAGGCCTAAGAATCACAATAACTATGTGAATACTTGTCTATGAAGGAACATCAGACGAGAGTTTAGTATAGAGTTATGTGGAGCTCAACATATAGGGAGAAAGCAAAGGGGGAAACCTGCTTTGAGATAGGTTCAAGTGAAATCTATATTACAAACATTGACATGAAACTTTCGATTCTAATCAACCTTTGTCTTGCCTGAGGCGATCGCCTTCTCAATCGTATTCTTCATGGTCCACTTCAGCCCTTCGTCATCTATACCTGAGACCATCTCTTTGACAATCTCGTGTTCAGCGCTTGAGAGATGTTTAATACTTGTCTTCCGGTTTCTTACTGTCTTTTTTGTATTTGCAGGAATTCTGCCGAGCCTGAAGCGCACTGATTTAACAGCGTAGGGTGCAAGCTTTCTGCATATCTCCTCTCTGAAGAAACTCAATTCCTGAAGCCAGGCAGGTGAATCGACAAAAATGAGCAGCTCACCGTTGGAAAACATGGATGGAGACATATGGAATGAAAGGGGCCGGTCAAAAAGAGAATTCCAGTCCCTTTTAATCTCAGCGAACTTTACACCATCTGCAATACCTAAATCCTTAATAACAGATGCGAGTAAAGAATCGGCCCTTTTCACTAAACAGCTTTTTTAACTGCCTTTGAGCGGAGAC